>Ga0335070_10002811_pt1 | contig 20203 bp, 14 predicted proteins | sample Lox_Sample_13_FD_206722 | JGI IMG/M metagenome (GOLD analysis project Ga0335070, IMG submission 206722) | Soil microbial communities from Loxahatchee National Wildlife Refuge, Florida, United States - Lox_Sample_1.3 | ecosystem: Environmental > Terrestrial > Soil > Wetlands | place: USA... | reverse complement strand
GCGTATTGCCGGATCGGAGAGCGGAGCAGCCACACATGGTTTGTTTTGACGTATCTGCTGGGTTTTTCGAAAGTGCGGAACTACGACGGAAGCTGGACGGAGTGGGGCAATCTGGTTCAGGTGCCAATCGAAAACCCAAGCGCAGAGCTGAGGGATGAAGCCGCTGCCTGAGCGACTCGAACGCCTGCTCGCCACGCTGGAAGCTCTCGACCGGGGCGACCGAATCGAGATGTTGGTCGACGTGGCAAAGCGCTTTCGGCGTGTGCCGGAACGCATTGCCGCCCGTCCGTATCCGAAGGAACACCTCGTGCCCGGGTGCGAATCGGAGGCGTATGTGTGGGCGGAGCCACAAGCCGATGGAACCCTCACCTATCATTTTGCGGTGGAGAACCCCCAGGGTATTTCCGCCATGGCGCTTGCCGCCATTCTGGCGGACTCGCTCTCTGGGGCGCCTCTGGAAACGGTTGCGGAGGTTCCAGCAGACATTGTGTACCGAATTTTCGGCCGGGAGCTCTCGATGGGTAAGTCGCTCGGCTTGATGGGGGTAGTTAACGTGGTACGGACGGCGGCGTGGCAGCAACTCCAAGATAAGATCCGTTAATTAAGTGGGCGCAAACCTCCCGTGAGTGTTGGCACCCCCGCCCTGCGCGGATCCAGCTTTAGCGGTTTGACGCTCGGCACAGACGGAAACTTCTACGGTACCGCAGCACTTGGCCGTGCTGCAGGCGCCGGGACCGTGTTCAAGATGACTCCGAGAGGTGCTTTGACCTCTAAAGGTGTAGATCGAGAAACCATGTCGACCGAGTAGCACGCTGCGCGGACAAGAATAGACAGCAGTTACGAAGGGAGTTCTATATGGGTGCGAGTGAACCGATCACGCTGAGTCGGGCTTGTGAAGTCATCGAGATCCCCAGTGGGAGTCACGCCACCCTCCCGGCCAGTACCGTCGTAAGGATCATGCAGTCCTTGGGCAGCGGCTACACGGTGGCTACCGATCGCGGCCACATGTACCGTGTCGATGCCAAGGATACGGATGCCCTGGGGCTCTCCAACGCGGCGACGGCACAAGAACTTGCAGTCCGGGAAGGGCCTTTCAGCGAGCAGATGGTCTGGGATCAGTTGAAGACCGTGTACGACCCGGAGATTCCGGTCAATATCGTGGATCTGGGTCTGGTTTACGCGTGCGTGATTGCGCCCCGGGAGCAAGGCGGGAACAGGGTTCATATCAAGATGTCAATGACGGCTCCCGGTTGCGGGATGGGCAACGTGGTCAAGGCCGACGTGGAGAGTAAGCTCTCACGGTTGCCCGGCGTCAAGGAAGTTCATGTGGAAGTCGTGTTCGATCCCCAATGGCATCCCGGCCTCATGTCAGATGCGGCCAAGCTCCAGCTTGGCTTCGACCTAGAGTACGGCGCGACACAAACCTCGCTACCGATCCATGGAGGAAGATAGTGATCGTCCACATTTGGCCCGTAAGATCCTGGATTCCGGCGCAGGGCTAGAAACATTCGCCCACACGCCCACGAAGCCCGCGGCGTTGCGGTCTGCGCTCACCTAACCTGCTGGGCGTTCTGGTCTAGGCCGAGCGTAATTCACGTCCAGGGTACGATCTCTTAGAAATGCTGATAGCGCGCTGGGGGCATGCATTCCGCTCTACTTAGATCGCGAAGATAGCACTACTTTGTAGCTTCCTTGCCAACGGATGAGCAGCACGCGGTGTCCCGTTTGTATTCCGGTTCGGGAGTCGATGCGAAACCGGCCGTACCAGCCGCGTGAATACAGTTCCGTTTCTACTCGCAAGGATTGGGGAATGATCGTGCCCACCTTCATCATGATGGTGCCCGCTTTTATGGTGCCTGACAATCGAGTTTCCCCTTATGTGGAAGATCCGGCAGTCAATGAAAAAAGCGCAAGCAAGAGAAAAAGCCTCGCCCTGCGACGAGGCTTCCGTAGTCTTCGCGCTAATCCGATTTAGACGTTGAACGACGACCCACAGCCGCACGTGCTCTTCACGTTCGGGTTCTCGAACTTGAAGCCGGCACCCTCCAGGGTCTCGACGTAATCCACGCGGCAGCCGTTCAGGTACATGATCGAGGTGGCGTCCACGAACACTTTGAGGCCGTCCATATCGAACACTTTATCCATCATGCCGGCGCCGGTGTCGAACTGCAGGGAGTAGGAGAAGCCCGAGCAGCCGCCTCCCACGACCCCCACGCGCAGGCCAGCCGGTATGGGATTCTGTTGCGCCATGATTCCCTTCACCTTGGCAACGGCATTTGGGGGTCAGGCTAATGGGTGCCGCTTTTACTTCCTGTGGGTTCGGAGTCGTCGGGGTGGTCGTTGTGGTCGACATAACGTGTCTCCTTGAGTCTACGAGCATAAATTGTAGCAAACGTAGACGGGTCGATTCAGACAAAGTCTTGCTGCGTATCTCGGGCCAGTCGGCTAGAACGATTCTGAGAACCGGGCTTCAAGGAATTCGCCCAGCTTAGCAGTAGCTTTGAACTGAGGAATGGGATCCAGTTCTTTGAAGGCAGACGTGAACGCATTCGAAAGACTCCAGATCGTTCGCGGCCGAAATTCCTCGTACTTTGGTTCGAAGTATAGGTCATGCACGCTGCGAGCGAGGTGTTTGGGAGCTTCCAGTCTGCCCTCGATGAATGCCTCGTAGATGACCACCTTGGCGGTGACGTCCGTCAATTCACTTCGCTGCCATGCTTCCACCTGCTTGCGCATCGGCTCAAAGTTTCGCTGCATCCGGTCAACGCCAACCGAGATGCAGTCGATGAGTGAGAATGACTTCGAGTGTTTCGCGAGCACGGGAGTGAACACGCCATGGACAATTTCTCCAAAAATGACGAGGTTTTCGCTGTAGGCCTCCAGTTCGCAGTGTGGGGAGAGCAGTCGATAGGCGACTAGATCACCGACGTGTCACGCTGACGAGATACGAGTTGATGAATGAAACTCTCACCGTTCTGAGGCGATTCAATATCACTGCCCTTGCCTTAGGTTCGCCAGAGACGGTCGATCGCCGGAAAAAGGCGGGCGGCGATGCGATCATACCTGCCACCGATTTGTCGCCCGAGGGACTGAGCCCATCCAAGATCCGCAAATGGACTAAGGAGGGCCGTATTTGCGCTTTGGCAGAAGTTGGTAGGCAGTACGAAGGGATTGCTCCGAATGTCGGGTCGCTAGAGCCTTATATGGCCCCGGGCGGTCCGGGGCCCACGTGGATGCACGGACAAAGTACCGACAATCAGATTGGAATCAACCGTACGCTATTGATAATACGTTTGATGTTGGAGGCGGCGGGAGTTGAACTGTCCGGGCTGTTGATACGACATAAGGTGTTGCTTCCACCTTCTGAAGTGGGGCGCCCTTTTATAATGCATTGATTTAGCGAAATGCCACAATGGCTAGAAAGTCTCCCCTGCCCGATCCTTTGTACGTTTATTGTACGAAAACCCTTTTGAGTTGCGATCACATTGGAGCCAGTCAACGAGCGGAGTATCCCACACATTGCTCTTCCGTGAAATGTGGAGTCACAACTTCCCGGTCTGCTCGATCCAAAGACCGAAGTGGGGTACAGACTGGGCGTTCACACGAATTTCCATTGGGGAAATTCAAAGCAGGGCGCTGAGAATATGTAGACGACCCGTTTGTCACCTTTGTAAGTTCCGTGCAACTTGTCGAATCGGCCGGAGGCCAACAGTCAGGTCGATCTTCAGTTGCGACATGCCGTATGGGACGCGGAACCGATCACGCCCAGGGGAACTCCCAGATGGCAGGAATTACGTAGAAGGTTTTTCGTGTTAGGTGTTTCCTGCGGGACGGCGGCAGTCGGGCTCGGGAATATATCTTGGGGAGTAACGGGGCCTGAGAAGAGTTAGCGGGGTGGGTCGCCTGAAGTGATTTGTCAGGCACACCACTTTCAACAGCGAGGGATGGGTGCATTCCGTCCGATGAAAGCTTGGAGGCAGTGGCCGGAATACTGAGCGTACGATTTACTTAGACCCAGGACTGGATTGCAGATCAGCTACGATCGCCTGCGTTTCGTCGAGTTGTTGCTGAAGTTCGCTCTTGATCTGCTGGTAGTGGGTTTGCAGGTCGGTAAGCTTCGCCGTGGCAGCATTTAGCAGCGCGTGCTGCTGCACCATCGCCGCAGTGGCGGCATTCAAATGGGGTGTGAGATCGGCGGAGGCGGCGATTCGGGCCATGACGGTTCCTACCTCGTTCAGCTTGGGAGTCGGCACAGCTTCCCCGGTGAAGACGGACTTATTGGCCGGGGTCAGTACCTCGATGGCGGCGGCTAGGCCGCTTTTGGCTAGGCTATCGATCTGCTCGCGGTTCAGTTTCAGGATCGCGTTTCCATTCTGATCGGTTATCGCGCTGACCAGCGTCACCTGGGGAGACTTCGTGTCATACAGGCGGACGCGCAGTCCCGGAAGTCCAAGGCTTTCTTCCTGGTCGAGCACTTTGGCGGCGACCTGAAAGCTCTCGGGGTCAGCCGTGGCCACGACAGGAACCGCGCCAATGCGGATGCTCTCCTCGATGGCGGAGATTTGTTTACGGGTGATGGAGAGGCGCGATTCCAATTCGCCGTCAATGGCGGACGCGCGCTTTTGCAGAACCCCCACCTGCACATTAAGACTCTGCAAAGCTCCTGCTTTGACGACCGTCAGACCGTCGGCGAACTTCTGCGATCCCTGCGGAGTCAGAGTTACGTCGCGCAGCCAGGTGGCCAGGGTCGTGGACTTCGGGTCGAGGTTGAGATTGTCCAGGTTCCAGCGGGTGAAATCGAACTTGCTCCAGTCCTGGTTGCCCGCAGTGCCGGAGTCGAATTGGGAGCTCATAAGGTTTCCTCTTGCTGATTACAGCGCGATGTTTTGAGCGGCGATGAACTGACTGGCGGGGAAGCCAGAATTCTGCGGCGCTCCATTCAGAATGTTGGAGGTGGCAATCGCCGAGGCGGCCGGAGCTCCGCTGCCCGCAGCGATGAGTAGCAGACTGGGGAACCCTGCGGTCGGGGGCTGTTGCGAATAGATGGTGTTGCCGTTGGCAACAATCAACCGTCCGCAGAGTACAACCGCGATGTTCTGCGTTTGTCCCTCGGTTGCCTGATTGCCCGTGAACTGAATCAGGTTTGCGGTAGCGCCGATCATTTGCGAGGTGCCGTCGCCATCCTGCGAGTTGTCCTGCACGCGGAGCTTGAGGGCCGATTCACTCTGGACAGAAGCGTTCAGAACCATGCCCATTCCGCCATTGCCGATTAGTTGATTGCCGTGAACCAACATGTCCGTCGTCACCTCAGGCAGGACGATGGCACCGGCGAAGGCCGCGGCCCCCGGTTGGCCGCCGCAGTTCATGATTTCGTTGCGGCAGATGCGCGCGGTTTGCAGAAATGCGGTGCTGGTTGCCGTAATTCCGTTTTGCGCCATCTGGCGAATGACGTTCTCTTCGACCACGAGATCGGAGATGTTGCCCTGGATCAAGATGCCGTGCCCCTGTCCGTTCGTGAGCCGGTTTCCGGTAAGGCGGTAAGAAGATTCCTGTTCGACAAGAGTCAACTGCGATAGCGTGATCAGGCCCTGGCCGTTCGACTGACCGGCGCTTCCTTCTACCGAGTTATCCTCCACGCGGCCGGAGGAACATTGCAGAGCAAAACCGAGTTGGGGGCAGCGGATGGTATTGTTACGGAAAACACCGTCGCCGCAACGGAAATTCACAGCTGTGCCGGTGACGTTCATGATGTTGCGTTCGACGACGTGAATCGGCAGCAGAAGCTGGCCCGCAATTCCGTTGAGCGGAAACGATAGCCAGCGGATGCCGGCCTCGGTGCAGACCTCGAAGGAGTTGTCGGTAATCGTGACATCGCTGCTGATAACTCCCGACTCGGCCACGATTCCGGTGATTAATGTGAGAAAGACGTCATGGTGGATTTTGGCGACCGCCACCAAGCCGACGGCACCCAGGTTGGCTCCAGTCTCGTTCACGGAACTGAAAGCGTTGCCGAAAAGCTTGTTGCCGGACGAAGCGAACCCGGCGCTCTCGAGCGCGCCGCTAAAGAGCGTTCCGTACTGTTTCCGGAAGATGCCCAAAGGCGCGAACACGAGCCCGCCAAGTCCGAGCCATACGTTGTGGTCCGAGATGAAGTCCACCAGCAGGCCCGCCTGAATCCATCCGGCGAGAATGCCGGCAACAAAATTGCCGGTGACGCGAACCAGCAGGCCATCCAGAACGAGCAAGCCTAACAGCGCCAGGATCTGATTGTCTTTGAGGCGGGCCTCGGTCAGCAGGAAGGACATGATACCGATCAGTCCGGTAATCAGATTTTCCGCCATGGTGACGCGGGCCCCGGACAGCAGAATGATGCCGGCTCCCTGAAACGCAAAGTTAGACGATGCCGCCGTGATGACGACGAGCACCTTTTGCTGAAAAGCGTCAATGTTGCCGCGATTCAGTTCTGAGCCCTGGAGAGACTTGATCGCTTCCGCGCCCAGTCCGAGGAGTTGATTGCGGAGAATATCGCACTCTTCGGTCTTCACGATAAAGATGGAGGACAGGTGCGAGAGGATGCAGTTCTCGCGGATGAGGAGATGGTTGACGTCGGAGGCGGGAAGCGAAACGGCCGCGACCGCGGCGGGACTCGCGGGTGTGGAAGTCCCCCGGTCAAAGATCGCGGCGCCGGTAGCTAAGGCGAAGTCGACGGTGGTAGTCGTGTTGGCAGTAACTGTTGCGTCCTGGGTCTCAGATCGGAAGCCTGAAGCTGTTGCGGTGACTTTGTAGGCGCCGGGGGGGAGCGATGCAAACGAGTACTTGCCCTGACTGTCCGAAGTAGTGGCCTGCGTCGCGCCGGTTGAATCGGTCAGAGTGAGCGCGGCGCCGGGAAGGGGAACGTTCGTCGCCGCTGCCAAGATCGAAACTGTTCCCGAGATCGAGCCGGTGGCGGCGGTGACCGTAGCCACACCCGACACAATGCCCTTGGCTGCAATCAGAGTGTTGCGTTCGATCTGAATGTCGAAACAGCCTTCGAACAACTCGATGGCGCGTCCGGCGGGAGCGATGTCGGACACGGTCTGGAAGGCGCTGGCACTGGCGCCCGAGATATTGAGATTGATAAGCGCGGTATCGCGAACTGCGCAGAACTGCGCGCTGGTGAAACGCACCATCGATTGCGCACTCCGGGCCACCGCAAAAAGCGATTCGAGAGCAACGTGCGAAGTGTTCACCACATCGAACAGAACCCGGAACCCGGCCTGCGAGTCCGGAGTGAAAATCAGTTTCGTCGCCCAGCCCATGCCGCGGACGATGACATTTCTCTTGTTGCCTTTGGCCACATTGGCGCCATTGATCACGATGGTCTTGCGGACCGTGAAGACGCCGCGGCCCAGGCACACGACTCCTCCGGCGTCTCCCAGGGAATCGATGGCTCCCTGAATGTCGTTGATGAACTGGCCGTGACTGTTGATCCCATCGCCAACCGTTACCGTGCAGGAGCCGTTGCAATCGCCGCAGGTGGGCGGCCAGAAATTGCGGCAATCCTGAAAGGTTCCGATGCCGCCCGCCGCCCAAGTCATAAAGCCGAGACGGGCGTAGTGATGCAGAATGCCGTTGGGAGGCGCTTTCTGCAAAGCCTCAACACTGCCGTCGGCGGTGCGGGCGGCAAACAGCCAGTAGTCACCCACGTGAAGCAGTCCCCCAGCGGGATCGTCGCTGAACGAGACCTGGATGCCGTCTTCGATGTCGAGTGGGCCGGCGCTTACGGTGATCAGTCCGGTGCCGGCGTCAACGTCGCTGCCCGCGCCGGTGAAGCGCTGATCCCAACGCCTCACGCGGGTGTGACGCGTGGGGTCGGTGGGATCGAAGAGTCCAGCGGGGATCGCGGGAATGACACTGATGGTGCGATTCGCTTCATCGGGAGTCGTGCTGATCTGAGTGAGGAAACCCGGCTTGCCAATGAAGTTGGTCCCGTCAAAATCGTTCTCGGAAAATTCGGTGCGGTCGTCGAGGATCTCGACCCAGTCTCCGGACTTGAAGCGGAGGACCTGATCGCGGCCGAGGCTCGTCAGAGTCACGACGGAATTGGGGCCACCGGGCGCGGAGATCGCATTCACTCCCGAAACCACCGAGCCGTTGTCGCGCGACCATTTGAATTTGGCGGGATTCGCTCCGCCCACGGTTCCCGCGGTATGTACTTCCACGCGATACAAACGGTTTTCGAGGCCTCGATATCCGCCGGTGGGCGAGAGAATGCAGGGGTCGGGACTGGGAGCGGGCACGACGGTGGACGTGGTGAGGCGTCCGGCGGAGGGAGCGACCAGTTTGTCCCATGCTGGAATGTCGTCGGGGCAAGCGTGCGCGCCGGTGTTGGGGAGGATTTTCACTTGCCACACGGTCTGCATGCGGGTCGTGGTGTCAGGACCGCCCAATGCCTTCTCGCGAATGTTGGGATCCTGAAGGGCCAGCACTTCACGTCGCCACACGTCGAGATAGACCAGATCGACAGCAGGTCCCGGTGTAGGCAGAGGATTGGGATTCGGATAGTACGGCTGCGCGTTGAAAGGGATGGGCAGAGTTCCATCCAACTCGCCGAGGATCGGGTCGAAGACAATGGGCGTCAGGCCGTGACATTCGGCCAATAGGCCGTCGACGTACATGCGTCCGATGCCGATGGTGAACATGCTCGGTCCCGAGGGCGTGATGAAAAACGCGTTGGGCGTGGACTCGGGTACAACAGCGCGACCGATGACGTCGACGGTTTCGGCGCGCCAGCGGCGGTAGACCATTTCGACAAACTCGTTCCAGTCGGCGTCCAGGTCGACGCGCCCCTGCTGCTTGAACAACTCGGAATAATCTTTTTCGGGATCAAAAGTCCATCGGGTATAGTCGCCGCCCATGACCGGTTCCTCCTTAGGAACTACGTGACGTAGATCAGACCGGGCTGAAGCCCGAAGGGAAGATATTCAATAAGCCGGACGCGCAGGCTGGCCGCGCGCTGCGGCTGTTGCAGGAAACAGAAAGCTCCCATCTCCGACTCGTTGGCCGCGCCCGTCAAAATCTGTTGCGGGCACGAAGTCGAAAGCTGGCCATAGGCGGGAAGACCGTAGTGAAAATCGGTGAACGACGGCTTCAGCCAACTGCGTACATCGTCGCGGATAGCGTCGCGATCCGCAAAGGTGAGCGTGAGGCCGTGTAGAGCGGCGTACTGTTCCGCTTGCTGCGTGCGCTGGAGAATCTCGAAATCCGGCTGACAGCGATAACGACGCGGCGTCACCGAGCCCTCGGGCATGAAGCTGAAACGGACGCAACCATTCTGCCTGCGTTGCGAGCGGACCCCTGCGTTAAAGATCACTTCCGACGCGAGCGGCAATTGCTGCACGTGAACCTCGCCGAAAATTGTGGTGCGCAGCAGAGTGGCGGGAGGCCCGGGCGCGTCGCCGGCGGCATCGGCGGCGATGGCGAAACGGCGCGAGGTCAGTTGCAATTGGACGATGGTGGTGGAGTCGGCGGACGTGGTTCCGAAAACCAACGGGGCGGCTCCATCTCCTGAGATGGCGACCAACTGATTGTCGAGATTGGTTACGACTGCGCCGGTGTAACCGGGCGTCGCTCCGGCGGCGCGAATGGCGGCCTGCAAACTGTCGCGCGCTTGCGCCGGGGTACCGGGCGCGCCGCCAAGGCTTGCAGTCTGAGGGGCTTCCGTGCCGACCGCGACACTCACGGCAGGCGCGCCGGAAGTGAGCGTGAATGCGGCGGGAAGCGCTCCTCCAACAACCGCCGAGGTCTGACGAGCGGACGCGGGGTCGAGGCGGAGTTCTGTCGCCGTGGGATCGCTGTCAGCGGATTCAATCACCGCTTCCTCATCAGACCCAGGTAACACGATCAGCCGCTTGTTGGCCGAAAGCACGCGTGCGGCAGTGAAGGGAATCGTCGTGTGCGCCACTCGGATCGCGGCCTGGAGCGAATCGCGAGCGTCAGTTAGTGAGGTTGGCACGGTGGGGCTTGTGAAGATGGCGGGATACGGTCCTTCATCACCGATCGTCACGTTTACGGTCGGATTTGGAGAACTCAGCGCGGGGAACGACGAGAGGCTGCCGGAGATCAGAGCCGGGACAAAATCGGCCACGCTCTCTCCCGCGGGAGAATCGATGATGCTGTCGCGCACGAACAGGCCGGGCATTTCTTCGGGCAGGCGCAAAGCTCCGGTGATGCTGTGGTCGATGAGAAGCTCTAGCGCGTCGGCGGGCGGGTCGGCGAGCACGCTGGGAGAATCAGGTTGAGTGGGCTGTCCTTGTTCGTCAAGCGCGAGGCCAGGGACTAGAGTGCTATGCACGATTTCGACCAGCCCAAGGTTGCCTTGGACGTGGAGTTGCCCCGCCATCAGCAGTCCGTTCAGGACGAGTTCTTCGGCGCCCGTGCCTCCCGTGACCGCGATGTTGCCGATCAATGTGGGCCGCAACAGGTTCCCGGCCTGAATCACCAGCTCGGGACTGGGCGCGCCCGGTGGGGGAGGCACGACGGGAAAAGCGATGGCCAGATTCTCCACATAGGTGCGGTTGTCGTCGATCTGGATTACGGTACGGGGAGTGACGGCCGGATTCCACGCGGCAATCGCCGAAGAGATAGTACTGATTCCGACCGAAGGCACGCGAATCAGCGCGCCCAGCGAAAGCGGATCGGCGACCGTGTTGGGAATGGCGGGGCCGGAATCTCCAGCGGTGGCCACGACCGAGCGGCGGTCGTATGGGCCGCCGCCGAGGTTGCCGCTGAATCCGTAGGCGGACGTGACGACGACGCCGTCGACGGGCGTTTCTCCGGGAGCGAAGGCGAGGCGGCCGAGGGCAACGTCAATCGCCACCTCGCCGCTTGCAGGTGGCGTCCAGTTGCTGAGGTCGCCGCAGACGATTTTCGTCGAAATCAGATTCGCTTCGATCGCCTGTGTTCCGTGATAAATGGCGATGCTCTTCGATGCTAAGGGGTGATCGAGATAAAAATTGGGATGAAGCGTTTCGGATTGCAGATAGTAGTTCTCGGGATGGAAGTAGAACACCACCTTGCGAATGGGCGACTGCACCTGTGTTTCGGACACAAACTGGCTTCCAAGCGGCGGAGGCACGCGATTGGTCAACAGCGGCGCGGGATTTCCGATGGAACTGAAGTGGAAACCGTCGGCGTATGCGGACGACTTGCGCGGAGTCACCTCGCGCATTTGGAAGGATTGCAGTCTCCAGAGAAAGAAACCGATGTTGCGGATGTTGTACCAGCCGGCGACCTGATCCGGAGGACGCACGTCGACGGTATGGGTGGTGGTGTCGAAGGCGCCATCGAGGCGGTCCATGGCGTCCATGTCGCGCAGCAGCGCGGTGCCTACGCGGTCGGAGGCGTAGGGATCGAATGCGTCCGTCGAGTCATCCATGCGGAAGCGCAGGTGGTTCAGGTTTTGCGTCCAGCCGAGTTGCTCGAAGAAGGCGACGGCATGCGCGTCCCAGCCGGTGACGTCGCGGGCCATCTGCTCGAGCATGGTCAGCGTGCCCTTGCGGCGACGATAGTAAATGGTGTGGGCCACATCCGCGCGGCGGCGAACAACTCCTTCGGGCAGCGGATTGTTGGCAACCAGGTCGCCGATGTAGGGAATGACCCAGCCGGCGCAGGTTTCGATGAAGAGATCGTCCCAGAGGCCGTCGATATCGGCTTTGAGCAGTTGTGCCTGCCCGGAGACCAATTTCAGAAACGCGTGCAGCGGATAACCGCGCTCGGCGTCGCGGATGCGATAGATGGCCGGTAGCAGCGAGTACAGATCCAGTGAATTTGTCGTACTCACGATTGCACCTGTCCTGCGGTGATGACGGAATCGGCGTCGGGCGCCTCCAGTTGCGCGAGTTCGGCATCGTCGATTCGGAGATGAACCTGTACCGGATCGCCGCTGGCGCCGTGCGAAGAGGCGACCGCGGGAGATTTAAATTGCAGCGCGGTAATGTCGGCGCCGGTCACGCCGTCTACGCCCTGAATCACGCTGTAGACACCGCTGAGATGAACGGTCTCGCCAAATTGGCGGTTCGCAAACGAGAAGTATTGAATGACGGCGGCCTGCACCGCCGCGACAACGTCATCGGAGACGTGGTCGGGGCTGACAAAAACGAGAGCGGCGACTTTGATAAAGATGGGAGTGTAGGTCCGAATCGTCAGCGCGCGGTTAGGGTCGCGCCGCGCGTTCAGGTCTGCGAACAGTTCGTCGTAAATATTTCCGGTGACGAGAGCGCCGTTGTCTCCGGCGACGGTGAGATATACAACTTGCTCTTCCCCACTCCAGGCCGACCAGGCGTGAGCCTTGGCGATACCCGCGAATTCGCGCGCGGCGTCCTCGAAATCTTCGAGAGAGACGATTCGTCCGAAGGTGCGCATTGTGTTGGGAGCATTGCCGCGCGTCTGGTCGAGCGACTCGGGATCGGCGCCCCCACCGGCCGCTCCGGGATTCTTTACGCTCTTGAGTCCGGCTGGGCGGTCGAGCAGAGTGCGCAGCGCTCCGGACGCGACATTTCCTGCGAGGCCGATTCCCTGCCGATAGGTTGCCACCACGTTGCCGCGTCCGGTAGGCAAGCGGCCTCCGGTGACGCCGTCGCCGAACTGAACGATCATTCCTTTGGCATCCTGCGAGGTCATGAAAATGCGATCGGTGGGCGCGCGTCCGAAAAATTCCTGCACTTCTTTCCAGAAAACGCCCGCGATCTGAATCTGCAATGTGTCGGCAACACCATGGGGCGCGCCCGCCTGGTGAACGAAAGTGACGGGAGACTTCTGCAAACGGAAAGTTTGGAATGTTGTGGAAGCGTCACCATCGCCCAGCACTTCGTTGGCGATTGTTTGTCCGTGGGTGGAGGCGCAGACGTTGCCGTAGAGAGTGGCGCTGGCGGTCGAGAGGCTGCGCGTCAGATCGGGCGTGAAAGAAATTTTCCAGTGGTCGGGCTGGCCATCCCCGTTGGTATCGAATGGTTGCACGGACTGCGTGACCACGGTCTGCGGACTGGCCGCGGCATCGTCCAGAATGATGGAGCGCTTGGCGTCCATGCCGGGGAGGGCCGCCAGCGGCACGAAAATTGTGTTGCCGCTGATCGAATCGCCGTATTCGAAGGGCGAGAACTGAAGAAGACGCGAGACGTCGTACACGGTCACGCGGCCGCGGCTGTCATTGGAGACGGTCCACATGGGAAGACCAAGCGTGGTCCACATTGTGTTCCAGTCACCGTTGGGAAAGATTTGCGAGATGTGCCAAAGGGCCTGATCGGTACCGCGCGCGAAAACTTCCAGGCTTCCATCTTGATTCTTGGCGGCGAAGAGCATGTCGATCTGTCCGCCCAGAGACGCCCATCCGCCCCAGCCGTTGTTCGGCGCGAGTTGCCAGATGTGCCGGAGAGCGTGGTCGGTGCCGCGCGCGAAAATTTCGAGACGGCCATCCTGATTGGAGTTGACGGAAAGTAGATCGATCTGCCCGCCCAGAGAGTCCCAACCACTCCAGCCGTTGTTGGGGGCGACTTGCCAGATGTGCCAAAGAGCGAGGTCGGTGCCGCGCGCGAAAATTTCGAGCCGGCCGTCCTGATTGGAGCCGACGCCGAGCAAGTCGATCTGGCCTCCGAGCGAGGCCCAATTACTCCAGCCGCTGTTGGGCGCGACTTGCCAGATGTGCCAGAGAGCGTGGTCGGTGCCGCGCGCGAAAACCTCCAGTCGGCCATCCTGATTCGACCCAACAGCCAAGAGGTCAATCCGGCCGCCGAGCGAGTACCATGTGCTCCAGCCGTTGTTGGGCGCGAGTTGCCAGATATGCCATAGGGCCTGGTCGGCGATACCGCGGGCGAACACTTCGAGGCGTCCATCCTGATTCGAGGCGACCGCCAGCAAATCGATCTGTCCACCCAGCCAGGACCAACTGCTCCATGGACCACTTGGCGAGGTTTGCCAGATATGCCAGAGCGCCTTGTCGGCACCGCGGGCGAACACTTCGAGGCGCCCGTCCTGATTCGTACCGACGGCTAACAAGTCAATCTGGCCTCCGAGCGAGCTCCATTTCCCCCAAGTGCCATCATTGTTGACCTGAGCGATCGTCCACAGGGCGCCGTCATCGCCTACGACGAACACGTTCAACAGGCCGGAAGAATTCACTGCGGCCACGGGAGACTGAGCGACCCCGATGTCGAGAGTGAGCCAGGTTACGGTGTCCTGCATCGGGCCGTAGACCGCAGGCTCGGCGGAGACGTTGGTGACGGTCGCTAATCGCGCGAAAGAATTCGATGGGTCATCCTTCGAACCTGTTTGCGCTATGAGAACCATCCCGCCTGCCTTCAGATCTTTGTAGTGCGCATCGAGAGCGAGCCGGTTCTGCGGAGGAGGGGCCAATATCCCATTCGTATAGGGCGCGGTCACCAGCGTGAATCCAACTCCGCCGGGCGCGTGCGGATCGGGAGCCGTTTGCACGTAACTGCTGGGAGCGTTGTAGCCGAAGAGGCGATATTCATTCGCATAGACCGCGGTCTGCGTGATGAAGGTGTCGAAGTCCGAAGACTGGATCGCTGGCGTCCAGCCCAGCACTTGCTGTGTGTTGTGGAGCGAAAGGCCGGTGACTGCTTTCAACTCGGCTCGCAACTGATTAAAGATCGCGAGCTTCACCCTTGGGGCGAGGCCTTTGGGATCGGAGAGCAGAATTCCCTGCGAACTGCCCTGGGCAAAGGGCTGGTAGACCGTGGGCTGAGGAAAAATCTGTAACTGGTTCAGAGCGGCATCGGCGAGGATGCTGTCGAAGGTTTCGAATTTCTGCGGCTTCTCATTTTGCCCGGGCACGCTTTGAACCCGGAGTCCGATCGGGATCGTCAGCTTCTTGGTTAGTTCGAGGAAGAAAGCAAGATCGGCTTCCGCCGCGGAACCTGGCGCGGGCTTGTAATCCAGCAGCGCGGCCAGCGCGGTAACGGACTCCTGCAACAACGCGGTGCGCAGATAAGCTTCGTTGGCAATGCGCTCCTGATAGAACGTAAGGATGTCCGCCACATAGGCCCACATGGCGAGCAAGGCAATATCGAAATCGTCGGTGGAGCGATTTAGCCAGCGCTCGCGCAGTTCCGGAGCGCTGGCGATCTGCTCGGTCATCGCTTCCAGAAAACTGCCGTAGGTTCCGACGCGATAGCGGATGCTCGAAAGCCCCGGTCGGTTCTCGATGGCTTGCGGAGTCGGAGGAATCTCCGCCTCGCAGCAGCCGCAGGTGCTCGATGCGTGGATCTGATCCAGGCTCATTTGCCACCGCCCATGTTCAGCCGAAGCGCGCCGTTCTCGGGAAAGTTGGAATCGTTGTCGAGGCGAAGAATTTCTAGACGACCCATAGCGATGTAGCCTTGCTGCAATTCATTCGCTGGAAGTTTTCCCCAGCGCTGAAACTGCGTCACGGAAGCGGAGTCCACGCCCTCAACGGCCATGATGGCGGCGTAAAGCTCGCTCAGATAGAGCGGCTGGCCGAAGGAGAAATTGTCGGGAAAGAAAAATCCGCGGCTGCCGTCGGGCAGCACGTGGTTGCTGAGAGCGTTCAGTACTGCCAGTTCGACGTCGGCGCGGAAGTGGTAGGAATCCACGCAAATGTCGATGACCAGATCGAGCGGCACGAAGATCGGCGCGTTGATTTCCAGGTCGTAGCCGGCTTGGGTGAATGAAGTCACCCAGGTCGCGACACGTTGCCGCAAGTCGTCGGGCACATCGTTTCTTCCGACCGGATCGATGGTGATGAACACCGTGTACCAGCTTCCGGTCCAGCGGAAAGTGGCGACGGCCTGCGAGACTTCGGGCCAGCGCTCGGCGGCGTTGGCGTAGTCGGCCTCGGTGACGGCGCGGTATTGCACCGCACGGAACGCTTCCGGCGCCAGCAGTTTCACTTGCTCGAGGGGCTGCGGATCGATTCCTCCCCAGGCCGCCAGCGGATTTCGCACGGCCACCAGAGTGGGGAAACCGACGACAGTTCCGGGGTTGATGATGTGGGCCAGCGAATCGGCTCCGACGTTGGCGTTGGCACCCACACCGACCCTGTAAATGACGAAGATGTGGGAGCCGTCGGGTGGATCGAGTCCGTATTCGCCATCGCCGAAACGGATCAGCGCGCGGCCATCGTTCTCGGTCTCTACGGTGAAGTCGGTGTCCTGCGCGTGACTCTCTAGAAGCGTCGGGACTTCGTTCCAGCGTGCGAGGATCTGGGTGTCGGTATGCACGTCCAGTTGCGTGACCTGTGGCGTCGCAGTGTTGGGGTCAGTGAGCAAAAGGTCGGCTACCGTCTTTACGCTGCCATCGGCGTTGACGCTCGGGATGCGAAAACTGAGCGGGCGCTGTTGCAACAGGAATCGGAATGCGCGCGGGCCGGTGACGATGCCGGGCACGCGGGGATCGGCGGGATCTCCGGGGAACCACTGGCTCACGGTTTGTCCGTGGTCAGCCAGCACGAGATTGCCGCGCGCGACCGATACTCCGTTGACAAGAGCGTTATCCGCCAGCATCACGGACAGACAAAGTGGGAAAGTCAGCGCGTCCTGCGGAGCCCAGCTCACTTTCGTCAGGGCAGTAGGACGAAGATGGGTAACCGGATCGGGCTCAAGCGGATCTGTAGTGGTTTCCACCGCAGTCAGCCGGACGACCTGCCGGTGCTTCGGATCGGCGTCGGCAGCGAGACCCGTTACGGGCCCGAGAACTTCCTCAAAGAGAAGGAAGTCTCCGGGCCGGAGCTTCCAGGTGTCGGTCGGCAGGGTCGCGGCGAGATCGCCGACCAGATATACAGAAGTGGTCCCGCTCGGCAGGCAGCACTGCGCGTTGCCCCAGGTGTAGATATCGATGGAGTTGAGCTGCGCGGCAAGTTGGACATCTGCCATGGTTTCGAAGATGGCGTCGGCGGCGGTGCGGGCGGCGTCCGCGTCGGCAGCGGAAAAAGCCGGGCCATGCGGAGGAAGCTTTTCGTTCACCGGTACGTTGATTCTGGTGAGAATCTGGCTCCCTGCCTGGACGAATCCGGTGCTGGCCGCTGCGAGCTGAAATTGAATAAAACTACGGGCGCTTGCTCCGTCGTGCATCTGGTAGTCGACGAGTCGCGCGAGCCGCCGGACCGAGATGCGCTGGCGCGCGCTTCCCAGATACAGCTCGTTGCTGACGTTGTCCTGGTAATCGCTGAGCTGGTCGCCAACGTAGGCCAGCAATTCCAGCAAGACCATTCCGATATCGGCTTCGTGGCGCTCGGTCCAGGAGGGCTTGAGGGTGGGGATCAGGTCGAGCAGGGCCTGGCGAAAGCTGGCATAGTCTTTCGCCATGTAATCGATGTCGGGCTCAGCGAAAAACGGCGGCGGGCAGATCTGGACCGCGCGGCAGTCGAATCGCGAGGGACAGCCCGCTTTGAAATTGAACTGCACCTGTCCATAGAACAGATCGACGACCGGATCCTGGATCAAGAGCGTGTAGTCGGAGAAGTCTCCGGGCGCGCTCACCCGAACTTCAATGTGATCGACCACGAAGGCCACTCCGAGCACCTTGATGTTTTGAACCCGCACTCCTCCCCGAATCGTCACTTCCTGGGGAGCCGTCGCCAGCTTGGTCAGCAGCAGTGTCAGGTTGGCCGCGCCCACGGGATTGGTGGCCGGGTCCTTGGGAATGAAGTAGACCTGAAGGATGCGTTCGTCATCGGTGGCGGGCGACGTGACGACTTCCACGTAGTCGATGCCGTTGATCTGGGTATCCTGCTCGATCTGAATCCGGCGGGTCGCGCGATCGCAAATTGTGGTTTGGAAGGTCATGTTAGTACTGGAGGACTATGGGTTATTGGCCACCACGGGGAGAGACAAATTGCGCCTGGACTTGCTGGCCGCTGTCGCGCCGGATGTAGACAAGATCGATGGTCAAGCGTTCATCCTGGCTGTTGACTTCGAGTTGCTGCACGGCGATCACATCGCCCAGCCACTGTTGCAGCGCGCCCTGCACCAGAAGTTGCGTGGCCGCGGCCAGCGCCTCGCTGTTGGGCCGGAATACCATCTGTAACAGTCCGCAACCGAAGTCTGGCAGATCGACGCGCTCACCGGGGTTGGTGAACAGCAACTGGTAGATCATGTCGCGCACGTGGTCGTCGGGCGTGGTGCGGGCCGCGCGTCCGGCGCCGTCAAAGTCGAATGGAAAATCGAGATAGTCGGCCATGGCGAGATTCTTACAGGACGTTGACCGAAGTTACGGTGCCATCGACGGTGATCGTGCCGTCGGTTGCCTCGACCGCGAAGGCCTTGGGATTGTTTTTCAGATGATTGATTACGCCGGTGGCAATGGCGACGAACATCATCCGCATGTCGTTGGCGCGGGCGCCGCTCGGCAACGGATCGGTGATTCCAGCCAGAATCCGGGCGGCCTTGTAGGCGTTCTCGATTTCCTTCGCCATGTTGTCAGTGGAATCGAAATCGGCGAGCGTGCCGCCGTGCAACTGGTTCCCACCGGGCATGCGATTCTCCTTTAGGTTCGCTGAAAAGTACGCGGCGTATACGCACGGGATGAACAGCTTGCTGAAAAACTCTCTTGGCCGAGAAAAAGCGACCACGAGGGCTGAAGCCCGAACGATTTATAAGAGCTTACGCGGCCCTGAAGGGCCGCTCTTCCACGGTAGTCCCGACATTTCTGAGTTTTTCAGCAAACTGTGAAGCCCACTCCAAATAACCCACTTATCGCGGCGGTAAACGCTGCGCCACCCAAAAAACAGGGCTTTTCAGCAAACTGTCTAGCCGGTCTTGACCTGAAGCGATAGCAGATCTGGCGTGGCCGGAGTGAACGGCGGAACCGGCGGGGCCGGCGTGACCGGCAAAACACCTGCGGCCAGTTCTCCCGGATGCATGTGGGTGTTGAACAGCGTCACCAACTGGTTGAGATACTCGAGCAGGCTGTCTCCAAAGACCAGCGGATGCGACGCGCCGTCGACCAACTCGATTTGCGTGGCGTGGACCACAACCTTGGTGGAGGCTTCGACGGTGATCTGGCCCTGCGAGACGTCGATCTTCACCAGGTTGCTGCCGTTCTTATCGCTCACCGAAATGGTGGGACCGGAATCGTTCAGCACAACCATCAATCCGCCTTCGCTGCGCAGGATCGAGAAGTCCGTCGTGGCCGAGTTGCCATCCTGATCCTGGGGTAGGTTTCCATCGGACCACCAGCAGCCAGTCCATATCGGACGAGACGGATCGCCCGCCTCGAATTCGATCCATACGCCGGCGCCCTTGGCGGGGACCCGGAAGAATCCACTGCCATCGCCCGCGTAGGGAGAACTTGGCAGCGCCCATCCGGTATCGACATCCTGCAAAACTTCCGGAACGCTGGCGCGAATGCGGGCCAGGTTTTTCGGATCCTGATTGTCGGTAACCAGTCCCCGGTACTTGCCATAGTGGCGCATGCCGGTGGCGGGCGAAATTTGAGTGGCGGTCGACATACTCGCTTTCGTGGGATGTTGAAATATTGCGGACGGCTAGGAAGGCAGAGCGCCGTCCTGCACGAAATTCTCTTGTCCCGTGAGGCCCGAAGCATTGCGTTTCAGACTGAAGTGCTGCGTGTAGCCGTCTCCGGTGAATGTGTGCGTAACGCGCTGCACGTAATAGATGCCGCTAAACTGTTTTCCAGCGCCGCGCACCAGCACCGGCCGTTTCGCGCGCAGGACGTCGCCGTAGGCCACCGTGTTCACTTCGCCTTCCGCCGTGATGGCGAAGGCGGAGCGGTCGACCTCCGCTTGCGCCGCAGTTTGCAGTTCTCCGGTATCGGCCAGTCCGGTGCCGCTGATGAGAACCTGGCGAGGATTGTCGGCCGACACTGTGCTCGCGCTACCCAATGATTTATCCTCGGCGCTGTCGGAGTCAGTCGACTGCTGATCCGACGAATGGACATCCACGTTCGCGGCCTTCGCCGTCGCCGCTTGCAGCATGTCAAAGTTGGCCTGGAAGGAGTTCACGTTGGTGGCGTCGCCCATGTTGACGGTGAGCACGCCCTGCGGCGATTGTTGCAGCCGCGGTTTATGAAAATGGCCTTCGACGATGCCCGACTCCGGGTTCAGCTCTACGTAACATTCGTAGCCGTTGCGCTGCGCCAGTGACTGTAGAAACTGGATGTCGGTTCCGCGCTGCATTTCCGTGTGATCGTCTTCGTCGCGTGTAGGCTGCGTGGAATCGATGTCGGCGCC
>Ga0335070_10002810_pt1 | contig 20214 bp, 25 predicted proteins | sample Lox_Sample_13_FD_206722 | JGI IMG/M metagenome (GOLD analysis project Ga0335070, IMG submission 206722) | Soil microbial communities from Loxahatchee National Wildlife Refuge, Florida, United States - Lox_Sample_1.3 | ecosystem: Environmental > Terrestrial > Soil > Wetlands | place: USA... | reverse complement strand
GGGGCAGCCTGGTGGAGCTTCTCCGCTACCGGATCAGCGGCGAGCTTCCCGCGGAGGCGCCGGGGAAATCAGGCCTGGCGTACCGACTCAAGCAAATCCTCCTCTTCAAGATAGACTTCAGATCGCTCCAGGGTTAGAGGTAGCGATCTCTCTGGATCTTTCGAACCCACACAGAGCCATGCCTCAGGTCGGGGCATAGGGTTTGTGCACAGTGGGGGCGGGCATGCCCTCCACGCGGACGGGGGTCAACCCTGCCCACCTCGAGCGCGAGAGACTGAGCTTTGTGCTCAAGGACTCCCGGTGACCCGGATGACACCAACCACGGCCAACAAGAGGATTGTGGCGCAGAGAGCGGAGTATGTTCTTCGGATGGTGTCCGACATCAGACGCCTCCCGCTCGAAAGCCCGGGCGCGTTTTCATCGGACACGAGGAACATCTGGGCGGCGGGGTCATGCCTGAGAAGTGCGCAAGGCCGGTGTCCGCAGCACACACAATCGGAAACCAAGCCACGGACAAGGGACGATTTGCGACAGCAGGATAGCTCCTTGACAACGCGCATGAAGCGTGTTACACGTGAAATACGTGATCAAGGAGAGCCGCCAATGAAACAGAATATTACGATAAGCTTGGACAAGGAAGTTATTCGCAAGAGCAAGATCCTTGCTGCAAGACGGGACACCTCCATTAGCAGGCTGCTGGCCGATTCCCTGGAGCGTGCCGTCGAGAATGAGGATTTCTACGAGGCGGCACGAAGGAGCGGGCTCCATGCAATGAAGAAAGCCTTTCACCTGGGTGGTGTGCGGCGCTGGAAGCGCGAGGATCTTTATGACCGATAGGGTCTTCGTTGATACCAATGTCCTTGTGTATGCTCACGATGCGGATGCAGGAGAAAAGCATTCCCTTGCAAAGGAGCTTGTGGCACACCTTTGGGAGGCGCGAACGGGAATTCTGAGCACGCAGGTCCTTCAGGAGTTCATCGTCGCCGTGACGCGGAAGGTGCCCAGTCCCGTCAGCATAGCCCAGGCGCGGCGCGCCGTTCGGAACTATTTCGCGTGGCAGTTGGTCGTTAACGACAGCAAGATTATCCTTCAGGCTACAGAAATCCAGGAAGTCCACCAATTATCCTTTTGGGATGCCCTCATCGTCTCGGCCGCCTTTGCCGGGAGTGCGTCGGTCATCGCTACTGAAGACCTCAACCACGGCCAGCGTATCGAGGGAATCCTTGTCCGCAATCCGTTCGTCAAGGACCTGCCCGAAGTTCAACCCGAGCATCAGGTGTAATCAGAGCATCGCTCCACTTGTGCCGTCCTGCCAGGGCGAACGACCACGGTGGCCGATCCGGCGGAGGCGGCAGCGCACCAGGGGACCATCAAGGAGCTTTCAGCGATCATCCCGGCCGTGGCCCACAGGGCCGGCCGCCGAATACCTCCAGAGGCGTGCCCCGAACGGCTGCCTCACCCACTGTTCGTCGTGAAGATCCTGTGATCCTGTCGAGAATCTCTCTTGCTCTCTGTGCCCTCTGCCAAGGATACCTTCTCAGTCTTTGTCAGCTTGCCCGCCTCCGGCGCGCCTCGCCCGCCGTCCGCTTGTCGGGTAGGTGGCTAATCTTGTCTGCCCGACTTATCCTGCTGAACCCTTTCCTGGAGCCATATCTTGATCAGCGACCCACGGTCGACCCCGATCCGGCAGGGCGTCGGGTGGAAGATGGTCCATAACGAGATGGTGGAGTTCTGGGGCAGCCTGGTGGAGCTTGTCCGCTACCGGATCAGCGGCGAGCTTCCCGCGGAGGCGCCGGGGAAATCAGGCCTGGCGTACCGACTGAAGCAAATTCTCCTCTTCAAGATAGACTACAGATCGCTTCAGGGATAGGTTTCCCCACCGGTGCGTTTCGTACCTTCGATTAAACGTTCAGATCGGATCGTCATTTCGAGTATGCCACCTGAACCACGGTACTCACCACAATGGCTCGCGGTGTCACCTACGCTGTCGCTACTCATTGAATCTGCGGACAGATACTATTCTCTAACGGCCCGGACGCCTCGCTTGTTGCTTTCTATGGTGCGCTTTCATTCGCCTCGTTTTGTAGTAGTGATCTTATTTTGCCTCGTGCAAGCATTCGCGGCTTGGGGTGGACCTGATGCTGCGGAATCGCCCTTTGTCAGCGTCGAGGCATTCGGTGCCGTTGCGGACGCCGTTGTCTCAAACGGCAACTGGGTCGGAACTGACAATTCAAGTGCATTCAACAGGTGCGCCGCTTACTGTCGCAAGACCGGGTTGACCATGCTCGTCCCGAAAGGCAATTACGGGGTGGCCTCCACTGTTTGGCTTACCAACCCTGCGATCGACGGCCTGAAGCAGGCGTCGATCGCCATGGTTGGTTCGAACAAGGGAGCCTACCTGGGCCAGTATACCTCCGCGAACATCTGCGTTCTATCCTCCTTCAAGCCGGGGCAGATGATCCAGGTGAAAAAAGCGAACGGCACGCAAATGGAACCTGATCTGCTACCCGTTCTTGGAATCAGCAACGGCCGGCAGGTCCACGTCGAGGGTATCGGAATCCAGGGGGTTAATAAAGACGACCTGCTCTGCGGCATCGCCATCGGGAGCGTGAGCCAGATGGTCTCCGTTCGGAACTGCAGCCTGGATAACCTCTTTGCCGGGATCGTGTTTCCAGGCGTCAGGCCGTCCTCGACCGAGAGCGTGACGGAGGGAAACAACGACCTTCTCGTGGTGGAGTTGTCGACCTTCGACAACGCGTACAATATCGTGTGCGCCGGGACGCAGCCTTTCGCCTGCGAGTACCGCTCCAACCGGTTCGCGGCAACCCGGTCCATCTTCACCGGAATGCTGATGAGCAATCACTGGGGGCAGTCGAGAGGGTCCCACAGGTTCAGCTCGAACCTGTTTGGCTCCACCAAAGGCAAGACGGAAGAGCCGATGGTCTACTTCGACCTTGCTCTCAACGAGGTTACCATCGACAGCAACCACTTCGAGACCGGCTCTGAGCGGGAGGTCCCGGAGGTTCTGGTTCGCGCCCTCCCCAACGGGGGCAGCCGGGGCCGCACCGAGAGAATAGCCGTCACGAACAATATCGCCAACCTCATGAACGTGAACAAGAACCCAAGCAAGTTCCGGCCGCTCTTCGACGTCATGACGGAAAGCCCCATGATCATCCAGGGGAATCATTTCAGGGTGAGCACGGCGGCCCGGATCAAGGCCCCGAATGCCGTCATGATCGGCAATACGTTTTATCTGGGCGGACCTCACGATCTCGCTGTTTCGGATGAGCGCCACCCTCTCGTGGGAGATGCCGGGAACATAGAGGCGGGGCGTTACGACTTCAACCACGTGATACGCAAAGACTCCGCGGTGTCCATACGGCTCCCGTCTGGCCCTCAGCTTTTGCAGGGCAAGCACTATCTCACTCACCCAGAGGAAAACTCTTTTGAAATCACCAATGAAGGCAAACGTGAGATTGATCGCGCAGGGGAAACCGAGCTGCTTGCGAGCTACGTTGCGAATGACGCCAATGGGCTCAGGTTCGACGCGTGGGGAGGGAATGCATTTAATCCTCCGCACGGGTGGCAGAGCAAAGGTATGAGGACGTTTGGCAATAAGATTGTTGGCAAATCGGATTCCGGTTCGATGGTTGAGATTGTGCTTGACGATCTCACCCCGTGCGGGGAAAGACGTGTGGAAACCAAGATTGTACAGTAGAACTTCGATGTACCTTTCTTAATATGGTCTGCCAAGCTCCTAATTACAGGGTTGCCATTCGCGGCGCAAGTCGTCGTTCGCTGCCACTTTACCTACTCTGACGCTTTCAGTGAGTAGTCAACTCGACTTTGGATAGTAGTGGTGGTTTCAAGGAAAAGAATTCGAAAAGGTTAGCCTTTCGCTTCTTGCCAATTAGCTTATCAGGCTTGGGTCTACCAGGAGAAAGCGGTTCATATTGTACCAAGACCATTTAAATCACTGATTTCCACAGCGGAAAGGAAGAATTACCCGACCGAAGCGCGAGACTCCCCACAAGAGTGGTATCTGAAATGAGAAATATCGACAATTACAGGAACTCAAAAGGAGAGATATGGCTTAATGTCGCATCATCAACCCAAGTATTAGAAGATTTTGTTAATATAGACAACAGCATATTTCTCCGTTTCCTGACGATATTTACATATTTGCCGATATTTATTCCTCACAAATACAGACATGCTGCGAAGGGTTACAGCGCTGCGCAAAAGAAGGCTTTATTGATAAGACATGATTGTAGGAAGCCGTTGTTTTTTTACAATCATACTGTGGACCATATTCTGTGTTCTCATTTCCTTGAGCATGTATTTCCGATTGAAATGGAAAGCATTTTGCATGAATTTTATCGAGTTCTGAAGCCAAGAGCTACCATGCATGTAATAGTTCCAGATCTACAGGCACAAGCAGAGCAGTACTTAATTAAGAATAGAAATGGCGAACCCCTGGCTGCTGATTGGTTTATGAACGAAACTATGCTCGGTAGGGAGTCAACGTCATTCAAGTATAGATTCCTCGAATTGTTGGGAGCTTTTGGGCTGCAGCACAAATGGATGTACGATCATTCTTCGATAAAGAAGAAGCTACAAGATATTGGTTTTGAGATCCTTGCGAAGAACCAGACACCAAGCAAACTATATCGCCTGAATGACGGATCTGTGCACGTCGTTGCATGCAAGCAAGAAGTCGACCCATTGTAATGAACGCCCAGACCTTCAAGGTACCCAGCCGCCAGGTAGCGGTGATGTGGTCACTTGTATTCTCGTACGGCACGAATGCCCTGGTCATCGTAAGAACGTTGTGCTTGGTGCCGCTGTACCTTCAGCACATCAGCCTCAAGGAATACGGGGCCTGGCTCGCGACGGGCGGGGTCCTGTCGTTTCTCACGGTCATGGACTTTGGCCTGATGGGCGTGCTCGCACAGCAATGCGCTGCGGCATACGGTGCCGGTGACAGAGATAAATTGGGAACGATCATCGGCACGGGAATGACCGTCTCTGCTGTCCTTTCATTCTTGGCCATGGCTGTGGCGGCCGCAGCAGCCCCGATCCTTCCGCGCGCCATGGGGCTTTCAGGAGAAGTGGCAAGCCGCATCAGTTTTTGCTTCGTCTTGGCCGGGATAGCTAATGGACTGAGCCTTTTGGCGTTTGCTTTGTCAGGGGTCATGAAGAGTCTTCAAAGGACTTTTGCTACAGGCCTTGTCCTCTTTCTAGCTGAAATCGTGAACATCGCTCTGACGCTCGTCCTGTTGCTTAAGGGGTGGGGGTTATACGCCATAGCATGCGGTCTATTTGGCCGCGGAATCTTTGTGCTTGTGGGGAATCTGGGTTGGTGTTTTTTGCTATTTCTTCGGGAAAACCTACCCTGGCGACTTTGGGTTTGGGAAGAAGCCAAAGCAATGTGGCGTATGTCTGTCTTCACTTTTGCGGGTAGAATAGCTTCCGGTCTTATGGCTGGAGCAGACGGGTTTCTGATTGGTGCCCTGATTGGGCCAGAGACCGCCGGCATCTATTCATTAACAACGAGAGCTGCTGTCATTGTGCTATCCCTCGCCGGGAGTTTTGCGACGGCTCTCATGCCTTCTCTGGCCCACCTTAAGGCTGAACGTGGCCTGGACCGGTTCAAGGAGATTCTCATTGTCTGCCTGAAGATCCAAACAACAATTGTTACGATAGGTATGGCAGGGGTCATCGTGTTCAATCAAGCGTTCGTGAGTCTTTGGGTTGGACGACACCTTTTTGCCGGACAATGGATCAATGCCCTTTTCTGTGCCTGGGGTGTTGGATACGCCGTGACTGGAGTGAACTGGAACGCCCTTTATGCCTTGGGAGATATGGCGAACCTTGCAAAGTTCTCGTGGGTAGAGACGATCCTACGGTTGTGTGTGTCAGTTTTCCTTATCTGGTCGGTTGGGGTCATCGGTGCCCCTGTCGCTGCACTCCTTTCACAGGCTGTCGGGCCATGGCTACTCTTGTCACGGTCGCTCGGCAGGCGAATCTCTCTCAAAACTATCGAATTACGCCGGCTAGGATTAGGGCTTGCGGGCCGCCTGCTTCTGCCCATCTCAGTAGCCATGGCCTTGTTCTGGGCTAGCGGAATGGCTAGAGATTGGCTCGCATTTGTTAATCAGGTGGTCTCATACCTCTTGTTGATTACCGGAGCAACTCTCCTGATGGATCGGAGACTAGTTACCAGTGTGATTGCTCCTTTTCGTGGCAAGACGAGTGCCATTGCCACCTGTGCAGGCACCAAATAACAGAGTAATTTCCTGGCCTGCATGACACCTAAAATGTCATCCGATCGTCCTTTGGTCTCGATCTTGATACCTTGCTGGGGCTGCCGGGACTTCATCGCTGAGACGATCTACAGCGCGCTAGCCCAGACTTACGAACCGATTGAAGTGATCGTAGTGGAGGACTGCGGCTCAGATGGCACCTACGAGGAGGCCTTGAAGATCAAAGACTCCCGCCTCCGTGTCTATCGCAACGAGAATAACCTGGGTCAATACGGGAACAAGAATCGAGCCCTGCAATACGCTCGGGGCGATCTTATCAAGTATTTGGATGGGGACGATCTCCTTGAGCCGCACGCCGTCTCTACATTGATCGAAGCCTGGCGGGCAAGCGGACCCGGCACGGGAGTGGTTTTTGGGCAATTTGTGAATGTCGACCGAACTGGTGAATTCATATCTAAACCGCGACGATGGGGGATTGAGGGCCGATGTGATGGTGCTGCCATCTTGGATTTGGTGACCCGGAAGAAGCTGGCCGCAAGTATGTTCGGGAATGTCAGCCCTCACTTGTTCATTCGCCCGGTGCTCCACCAAGTGGGTGGGTTTCCGAACGATAATGCCGGCCCTGGGGATATAGAAACCTTCCTTAAGATCTTATGCGTGGCGGACGCTTACTTCGTTGGAGACGCAGTCGCACGCTACAGGTGCCATTCCGGCGGAATGGCGGCTAGAAATTTTGGCGTTCGAGAGAGCACCGATTACATTATCATGGTTGATCGCCTTTCGGAGTTTTTTGATCGGCACAATGATGTCCCCGGGCACCTGCGTGAAGAATGCTTCCGGCGTGACTGGAAGGTCTGGGCAAGCACTCACATTATCCTCGCGAGCTACCAGCGTAAACTGCGTCGACTTCCCAATCAGTTCGACGCGATTCGAGAGGTTTTTGTCGAGAACGGCCTAAGAAAGGATTTTGATCAGTTCGTTAGTGCTCGACTACCGTTCTTCGCGTGGGCCAGCCTGTCGACGAAATTGCGAAGAGTGCTCGGCCTGCATGACCGCCCGCCATTGTTTTCTAAACGTGAAGCGGCAAGCCTCCAGCGAAAGTCTGCAAATCGGGCGTCAGTGGCCATTGCAGCAGGGGTGGAGTTAGAACGGCCGTGAATATAGTTATCCTCGGGAGTAGGGGGTTCGATACCCTGGAAGGGAACATCGCCGAGACCCTCTTGCATATGGGCCATGACGCTCATATCGTCGATGTGTATCAGGACCTCGCGCTTCTCAAGCTAAGCAGAGTCGCGACTTACACTCTGATGCAAGCCAGCTATGGGCTTTGCGTGTTCCTTTGGAAACGACTCTGCAACTATGTTGTCGAGCATAAACCCGACCTCATCATCGTAACCTACAGGGAGGTCGTCCCCGAAGCTATCGCCGACCTGAAGCGCCGGTTAAAGAATACTCCCGTGGTTCACCTGAATCCAGACCATATATCAAATCTTGGCCGACAATACATCCTGATGAGCCCTTACGATGCCCTGTTCACAAAAGAGCCGTTTCTGGCTGAGAACATGAGACGACTGTACGGGCTGAACGCGCATTACCTGCCTGAAAGCTTCAACCCTCGCGTCCACATGAAGCCAAGAGAGCCGAAGCCTGACGTCGAAGCAGTGACGGACGTAGACCTTGTCGTCATCGCCAACCTGAACCCGTACCGGGTCCTATTCCTCGAACGCTTGCTCGGAGCTATTCGCCGGGAGGTGAAAATCGTCATCTATGGCGGCCCCAAACCCCTCCCATGGGTGAGGTCCCGGCTCGAAGTGTTTCATGCTGGAAAGCCCCTGGTTGGTGCCGAGAAAGCGGCGGCGTTCTACGGCTCGAGGATCGCGCTGAACACCATGCACCCCTCTGAGTTCCACGGGGTCAACTGCCGTTTCTTCGAAGCCATGGGGAGCGGAGCTTTTCTTTTAACAGAACATCGCCCCGTGATCCCGGATCTCGCGATCCCGGATGCGGAGGTTGTAACATTCCGTGACGTGCAGGAGGCGGCTGCAAAGATCGAGTATTACCTGGATCACGACGCGGACAGGATTTCGATCGCGGAAGCCGGCTACAAGAGAGCCTCGCGGGATCATACGTACGAGAAGAGAATCGATGCCATGATGGCGATCCTCGGCGGCGGGGGACAATAGGCGCCTTGAACACCACAGACTTTTCGTTGCGCCCCGGAGCGACATCGCCGGACTGCCCAGGAAAGTCCTGCACTGGGAGCTCAGTCAAATCCTTTGCCGACGGTTCCACGAGGCTCATCAGGTCTCGCAATGCCAGCGACCGGGCCGAGACTCGCGAGACGCGAACATGGTGGTTCTCATGGCCTGTGTTGCTTGGGCTCCTTGTGTTTCCGCTCATCATGGCATTCAAGCTCCAGGGAGATCTCTGGCCGGCGACGCTGGCATACGCCAATTGCGTCATCGGCTTCACCGCGGTGGTCCTCTGCGCGAGAAAGGCTAGGGTGGAGTCCTTTATCCCGGTCTTCTTCCTCCCTCTGCTCATTGTGGCATGGCCTTTGGCTTCCATCTACTTTTCAATGTTCTACCCCGATATGTCATATGGGCTCTTGGAAGGCAGCGTGAGGATGCTTGAAGGGAATGAGAAGATACAGCTTGCGGTTCTCTTGTTTCTTTGCGGATACTTACCGATAGTCTTCTTTGCGCTAAGGAAGGCGGCAAGGAGCCCCAGGGGCTGCGCTGCCAGGCCTGGCACCGTTGGCGACGTTGTGGCCATCCTTGCTGTCGTTGTTCTGACTGTCAACGCTATTTCAAGAGTCCTGCCATTACCTCCGCCCCTGGTATACGTTGTTGATGGACTGCTCATCTACTCCCAGGGTCTTCTCTTTCTCCCTGGTGCAGTCATTACGCGCGTGAGCAACACGACCAAAAGGATTCTAGCTATTTTTCTTCCGTTGATGGTTGTGTTTTACACGCTGGGCAACGCGAGAGGAATTGCGATGATTCCCTGCGCCATGTTCCTCTCCGGCATTCTGTTCTTCAGTGACGTCAAATCGTTGACGAAGTTCGGACTCCTGGGCGCGATTGTTATTATTCTCCCGACGTATATGATTATCGGCAATACTACGAGGGAACTGACTCATTCCATAGGGTTTAGAGACCTAGACAAGAGGTGGGAAGCACTAAAGCGCTGGGAGGAAGTAGCCGAGAAGAGGCCTGCCGGCGTCGCCTTGTTTGGTCGTCTGTTTTTCAGCGGCGGTCACTCCATCATAACCCGCACGCCGGAGGAGCGACCTTTCTTGCCTTTTCACATGGGAGAGTACGGCAAGGAGCTGTTGGCATCACTCATCCCTGGCCGTCTGTATTATGAGCCCGTCTATCGCGGAAATCGGATACTCTCTGAATATGGTTTCCTGATTACGGAAAAGACCAATGTTGAGGTCTCCATGCTGGGGAACTTATGGCTTCTAGGAGGAAACATGTTCGTTTTTCTTGGCGGCCTAGCCGCGGGAGGCCTCCATTGGCTTCTCATGGGTTGCATTCGCCTTTCGCGGGGTCTCAACGGTACCTTGGGCCTGCTGTTTCTAGGCGTGGTGGGCACTACCTTAGTGGGTGCTGCTGGGCAGGATATCATCTCCCAATGGAGATCGATCATTTGGCATCTTATTTTTGCATCTCTTTTCTATTCCGTCATCGCAGTTTTAACGCGCCAATGGGGACCTCAGAGCGTCAGAGAACCGGTGATCGGGTGAGCCTTCTGGAGTGAAACTTCGCCCGTTCTCCTTGGCGTCTGCGACAACGAAGGTGTCAGGTTGGTAGCTGCACCGACAAGCTTTATGAGGTAGGGGTGAACCGGTTCAAGACCATAAGAGCCTGTGAAAGCACCCAAGTCGAGCGCAGTAGTTCGGAGCTAACTCAAAGCTGGCGACACAAGTTGATCGGGGCGTTCCTCGCCCATTTGAGTTTTGCCGCGTTCCCCGGTTCTCGACCGCTATCTGTTTGCACCCTGGCATCAACCGCGCGCCGCAAGAGCACTTTTGGGCCACAACGACGTCACGATCCCACGGTTCAGACGCCCGTTCTCGACAACGGTCGTACGACGAGTGGGGCGCGACGGGCGTGTTGTGCTGAATGAGAGCGATGCCGGTCCTATCTGCAAACCATAGTATCGATACTTCTGCTCACATCGCAAGAATAAGGCCAATCGTGCAGAATATCATCTTCGCCATCGAACGTTCGCGTCTAAAGGGCACCGCTTTTGCCGTTATATCGAACAATTGCTGGGGATATGAGATTTATAGAGCTCTCCGTGTCCCGTACAACTCACCATTTGTCGGTCTTTTTCTCTTTCCTGGTTGTTACATACGGCTATTAGAGGAATTTGAAACCTGTGTAAAATCAAACCTTCGCTTCGCCGACCAATCAAAATACATCGGCGGCAGTGTAAATTATCCGATAGGATTTCTTTGCAATGAAGTAGAAATTCATTTTCTACACTACTCTTCAAAGGAGCAAGCGTCTGAAAAATGGAAGCGCCGTATGGTGCGTCTCAGAAAAGCGATGGAAGCCGACAAACCTTTCTTCGTAAAGTTCTGCGATCGTGATGGTTGTACCGCTGAACATATAGCGAAATTTCATAGTCTTCCTTTTCCCAACAAACTGTCAATTGGTATCGGTCCGTTCAATGCAGCGGGCCACCTTTATCAGCCCCGAATGAAGGACCCTACCGGTCCGTTCGTACTCGACGGGCTTAAGCTTTACGAGAAGCGATATCACTATTTTGATATCTCATACTGGCTATCGAAAGGAATAGTTTGTCGCACTTTGTTATCAAGAATATTCGCTTTGATGTCGTGACTGAAAAGCAGCTGCATAAAGGGGTACGATAAGAGCACGCCTCTTTGTCACACCATCCCGGTCCGTCACTCCGACCATGAGGCGAGTGGAGGAGGAACAAAATCAGACACTCGTGAGAAAACCTTCTAGCACGCCACCGGTATTCGGACGAGGTAAGACGGTAAAAAAATTACTATCGCGCCTATATAATTCTCCATCGAAGATCCCACCAAAGATGCTATAGCCACTGATGAAGGTAGTCTACTACAACCGTCAAAGCACCCCAGGGAACTTCAGCATAGAAAGGGTGTTTCAGGAGGTGAGAGAGGCCCTACCGCATAGCCTTGACCTCGAGGACTTCTTTTGGGACCCGAAACACAGGCTGAGATCGCTCCTAGACGCTTCGAGGTGTCAGGGAGACGTAAACCACATCACCGGCCACGTTCACTTCCTGGCATTATCTCTTGTCGGCGAACGGACGCTGCTGACAGTCCATGACCTCGGCCACTTTGAACATACACTCCGGGGAATCAAGAAGAGAGTGTATGGCCATGTCTGGCTTGAGAAACCATTTCGTAAAGTGAAGATGATTACGACAGTTTCAGAGTTCACAAGGCAGACTATTCTTGAGCACTTCCCGTTTTGTGCCGGCAGAATTGAGGTGATACATAATCCTGCTCCGCGATCATTTGCGTTTGCACCAAGGGAATTCAACGCCGACAAGCCAAGGATCCTTCAAATCGGTTCGGGGCTCAATAAGAATCTCGATCGCCTTATCGACGCGATCAGCGGAATAGACTGCGAACTGGTACTGATCCGAAAACCCGATGTCTTAATTCAAAGAAAGCTGCAGCATAGGTGGATCGATCATACATTTCACTATAATCTTACCGCCAGCGAGATCTACGACAAATATGTGAGCTGCGACATTGTCTACTTCGCCTCCACTCATGAGGGTTTTGGACTTCCTATCGTGGAGGCCAACGCGGTCGGTCGACCGATCATCGTCGGCAACGTAACTGCCATGCCGGAGATCGCCGGCGGTTCCGCATATGTTGTAGATCCTTACAGCGTCGACTCGATTAGAAAAGCGGTGCTGGATCTCAAGAATGAGGAATCCTTGCGGGTCGATCTAATCAACAAGGGTAGGGAAAATATCAAGCGTTTCGAACCAGGTGTTATTGCCCGACAGTACGTTGAGCTCTATGAGGCAATTTGCGATGGGCATTAAAGGCTCTCAACGGACGGGGGCGTTGTCACTACATTCGCTTACCCTTCAACACCATTAGCCGAAAGAGACTCATCCCCTAAACATGGAAGATCAGCACCGCGATTCTTATGCAATGCGTCTGTATAACGCTTATGTGTCGGCGCGCGCTGGGCAGTATCCCCTTCTCAAGCGTTGCCGTCTTTTCCGTTGCGTCATCTTCCGCACCATGCAATGATTATTCGAGCTCTGCTCTCTAAAGAGCGGTCTGTGGCTATCCCAGATTCGGGTTGTGGCAACGGTGCCCCGCTGTACTGTCTTAAGCCCCTCGGAGGGGAGATAATTATAGGCGGATGGAATGGCGTCGAGGGGTTGGTATATGGGTGGCCTCCGTTGTATGTCCCGCCAAAAGAAATCCTTCGAAGTGATACATAATATTCCCAGCCCCTATCGGCTCCATCTGTTCAGAGTCTTGAACAGGCAGCTTTCCGAAAGGGGGTTTGATTTCCATGTTCACTTCATGGCGTTTGGTCATGGAGACAGGCCGTCCAACTGGACTGCGGGCCTGAAAGGTGTCGGCTTTCCCCATTCCTTCTGGAGAGACTATCCCCTACGAGGTCACTATCATTTCAATCCGGGCCTGTTGAGATACCTTGGGTCGAGAGAAAGGGATTACCTATTGGTTGGCGGACCCTGGGATACTTTTACCGGGATCTTTTCATCTTTCGTGGCCCGCAGGAGGACGGCGATCGGCTGGTACGAAACGAATACCGCGAGTCCCGGCGGGGTGAGTGGTCCGCGGGGAGCGATCAAGCGGGCCCTGTTGCGGCAGTACCACTACCTTGCCTTGCCGGGCCAGGAGGGTTGTAAGCATCTGCGTCTGCTCGGGGGGCATAGGGTTAACCGGATGAAGTGCGTCTTCCTGCCAAACATCGTGGACGAAACACAATTCATCGCGAAGGATAAGCTTGCGGCAACGCTGAAGGCGGAGACGAGAGAGATGCTCGGAATCCCGGAGGCGGACAAGGTCGCCCTGTGGCCAGCACGCCTTATGCCGGCAAAGGGGATAGTTGAGTTCTTGGCCGCCGTCGAACCAGAGACACTGAAAGGCTGGAGAGTGGTCCTACTCGGGCAGGGACCTCTGCAGGATCAGGTGGAGAAAGTGATTCAGGAAAGGCGCTTGCAGGATCGGGTGCTCTTGCGGGGCTATGTGAGCTATGAAGAGATGCCAAGACTCTATGCCTCGAGCACCATGTTCCTGTTGCCGTCAATCAGAGACAACAATCCCCTTTCGGTGGTGGAAGCGATGTTCGCGGGTTTACCGATTTTGATTTCAAACCGAATCGGAAATCTACCCGAAGCGCTCAGGCCGGGGGTCAACGGATGGAGTCTTGATCCTTGCGATCCAATAGATGTCAAGAGAGTGACTAGGGAGGCATTTGGAGCGTCGACAGACGCCCTTGGCCACATGGGTAGAGAGTCCATCGAGATCGCACGTTCGTTTTGGAGCAGCGAGAGAGCTGTGGCGACCTTCCTTGATTCGATTGGTGCGGGTTCGCTTCCATGACGGGCATTTCGGCGAGACCCGCAGCACCTTCCACAAGCAGCCTGCTGATCGAAGCGCCGGTGGCGGCAGGGCTCAGGCTGATCGCTCAAGAATTCTCCTCCGCACAGAAATGACCCCAGGAGGAATACACCTCGCGGTAGACGCGGTGGGCACCAGGTTTGGCGGTGCGGCGACGGTACTTACGGATTTCATTGCTGCAGCGGTGGCCAACCCTCGCATCCACAGGCTTACGCTGTTCGTCTCACCGCGAGAGCAACGGATGTTCGAATTGCCGGCCGCGGACCGGGTTTACACGCAGGATGTGCTTGCCAATGGGGGATTCAAGCGGATCCTCTGGCTCATCGAGGGTCTGCCCCGGGCCGTGCAGAAGTTTGAGGCTCAGGCGCTTTATTGCCTCGGAAACGGAGGTGTCGGCCCACCCAACATAGCGACCGCGGTACTGATCCAGCAGTCTATCCCCTTCTACCGAGAAGGCCTTCAAAGGCTGGGGATCGGTGACAGGTTGCGGATGACGGCAATCCGTGAAGTCATGCGGCTTTCATGCCGGAGGGCTGAGCTCGTGGTTGTGCAATCCAAAGCCATGCGAGACCGGATCGAGAGTGACCTCGGCGTGGACGGCTCGAAGCTTCTGGTTTCGCACCCGTCAGCAAGGAAGCGAGCGCCACGGAATGCAGATGATCCGCAACTGACGCGGATGAGAGACGCCCCAAGGAGCTGTCGTTTGCTTTACGTTGGCAATGCCAGGCCATACAAGAATCTCGACTTCTTGCTTCGGGCGCTGTATTCGGCTCGTGCCCGAGGAGCTCAGTGGAGGCTCTTCATGACCTGTCCGCCCTCTCATCCCCTCTGCGCGCCACCATTTGTCGTTGGCCTCGGGACTCTGCAGCCGGAGGCTCTCTGGGCTGCTTACGAGCTTGCAGATGTCCTGGTCATGCCTTCCCTGGTGGAGACGGTCGGCTTGCCCATGCTCGAGGCTGCGTCTGCTGGGACTCCGGTCCTGGCAGCAGACCGACCGTACGCGCGTGAGACCTGTGGAGATGGCGCGCTCTACTTCGACCCTCAGGACATCGCAGACTTCCAAACGAAGCTGGACCGGCTCATGACCGATCACGAACTTCGCTTGAATTTAATAGGACGCGGTCGGGTGCTCTCAGCAAAGCGAGAAAAGGAAAGGCCTTACGAGAGGTTGGTGGATGAGCTCGTCGCCCTCGCCTCGAACGGAAGATCGGGTCCAGCGTCAAGGGCTCACTCCGGTCGCTGTTGAACCGCAATGTGATTCTCTATTTGCTTTTGAGCGGGAACCGGCCTTTGTGATTCGCTGGGGAGCGTGGAGGTAACTTCGACTTTGATTGGCGGGGCGAACACCTCTTGGCTACGGGGAGAGTATCTCGCCCCTCGCTACACCTCCTCGCTCTGCGTGAAGCCTTGGAGGACGTTGTAGCCGATATGAACAATGGCAGCCTAGGATTCATAGTCAATGCAGACGACCTTGGCCTGAACTCCATGACGAACTTGGCGATTGTGAAGAGCTTGCTGAGTGGCGATGTCTCCTCCGCAACGATCATGTCGAACATGCCCGCGTTTGACGAGGCGTGCTCTCTCCTGGCCCAGCATAAGATTCACGACTGTATCGGTATTCACCTGAATCTCGCCGGCGGCCCCCCATTGACATCGCTCATATCTCGATTGCCAAGGTTTTGCAATGATCAGGGTTATTTCGATTTCAAATTGCCTCGCCGGGTTCTCAGATTGAAGTCTTACGAGGGAGAGGCGTTGTATCAGGAAATGGATGCGCAGGTGGAGCGAGTGCTAAAGGCAGGCATACGTCCCACCCATGTGGATTCGCACCAACACATTCATACGGTCTGGCCCATAGGCGCAATTGTAATAGACCTTGCGAGAAAACATGGCCTGCCTGCCGTTCGCATTGCCAGGAACATCGGCCGAACACCCTCAGTCGCGAAGCGAGTCTACAAGCGGCTTTACAATAGACGCTTGGAGGCTTACGGCCTAAAGCGGACGGAGTGGCTAGGTCACGCCGGGGAAGCCTCGCGACAACTCAAAGAGTTGAGAGGGCTGACCGAGATTGTGGTGCATCCGTGTTTCGATGCTGATGGCAACGTCGTCGACCGTTCGGGCGGGAAGGACACTCTGCTGCGGAAGGCGCTTGATGTTTTTCGTCTCGCGGGGCCTTTTCACTCATTCGGCATGTTCCGATCCATGTGAAGCGCCTTCCCCTATCGACGCCGCGGTTTCGAGAAATGACATCTTGGATGCACGGAATGCTGAGCCTTAAAATAGGTGTCGCGAAGATCTTGACGGCGGGCGTGATCGGCAAGTTTCTTGCGGCCGCGCTCGGCGACAAGATCCCATGTCGCGGGCTCAAGTTCAGCACGGCGGACCCCATCATACACCCGAGAGTTAAAGCGGCTCTCTTTTGGCGGCTATATGAAAGCGCAGAAATTCGGTTCGTGAACACCTACGTGCCTCATGCGCTCGATGTCGTGGAACTTGGAAGCAGCATCGGGGTATTGAGCTGCTTTATTCGGAAAAGGATCGCTCCGGAGTGTAGGCTGATATGCGTAGAGGCCGACCCTAGACTCGCGAGGCAGTGGTCGGTGAATCTCAGCCTGAATCGATGTGCGCATAATGCGTACCTCGTGAGCAAGGCGATCAGCTATGGCAGTTGCCCTGGGACGCAAGGCAGTTTTCTTCCGGGAACCAAGAATACGGAAGGACGGTTGGTTTCGTCAGAAGCTGAGGATCAGGGAATCCGGGTGGACTGCGTCAGGCTGTCCGACATCATAGCTGAACATATAAACGGCGACTTTTCGCTTGTCTGTGACATTGAAGGAGCCGAGGCAGAAATCCTGCATTCCGAGCCGCAGGCCTTTAATCGCTGCCGTTTCGCCATGATGGAGCTTCACAAATCGACGCTAGACGGGAGAGTCATAGAAGCGGACGAAACATTGCGAGTGCTGACCGCGGATTTGGGGTTCAACCTTATCGATCGGAACGGCTCCGTTGTTTGCCTTGCGAAGTGAAGGGTTCTCGGCGAGGCCAGAAGCGCAGGAGGGAATACGCAGGAACTACTCCAAGACCTCAAGTCCGGCAAGACCGAGCTCTCGGTCAATGGCGCATCGCTTGGATTCCCTGTCTATGATCCTCACGTCCTTCGGGTCGAGCCGCAGCTGGATCAGCTTCTTGGAGGGACGCCCGAAGTCAAGGGCTCCCTTTTCCCAGCCCTTGAATTCCTCGGGTTCATGCTCTTCCCAGAAAACGGCCGGCTGCTCATCGTTCATGGGCGGCACATCCGATACTTTCTTTCTGGATCGCATCACTTCTCTATTCAGCCGCGATGCTGCCAAAGGGATCTGACGTGAGGATAACCGAGTATTCTTTGATCCTCCGTCACCAGAGTGGCTCCGCTCATTCTTGCCGTGGCAACAATGATGCGGTCAGCGGGGTCTCCGTGAAAATCGCCGGGCAGTTCGCATGCTTCAACAGCTATTCTCGGAGTCAGTTCGAACACGTGCAAACCTGTTTGCCGAATCGCGTATTCGAGCCATTGTTCGGCCGTCGTCTTGAGCTCGATCCGCCCACGGGTCACCATCATCGCGAATTCCCACAGTGAGATGGACGCGATACCCCTATGGTCGGGTCTTGTTCGCTGGATCAGTTTGAACGCGGTCCTAGGGAGCCTTTCGGGCTCCGAGAGGCTCCAAAACCAGACATGGGTATCCATCAAGAGCATCAGTCCAACTCCCAGGCTTCGTCAGCGATGACAGGCTCGGTCAGGTCGCCGATCGTGCGGCCGAGGCCTGCCAGCGCTCCCAGGAGTGGATCCTTTCTCTCACTCCTTGGGATGAAGGTGAGCCTGGCAACGGGTTTCCCCCGCCTGGTGATCACCACTTCCTTATGGGTTTGTTCCACTTCCGCAAGGATCTGGAAGAAGTTCTTTCTGAATTCTGCTGCCGGCACATCCATGGCGATATCCCCCTCCGATGATGTACATTTTAAGATGTACAGAACAGTGCGTCAAGCGCTTTCTCGATCCTCCCAGTGAAGTCTTCAAACAAGCGCTCGGTCTCGGGGAGCGCGATCGAGCGACGCTGGCCGGACTGCTCATCGAGAGCCTGAAACGAGAGGAACCGAGTCAAGATCTAGAGTCGGCATGGAAGGGTGAAATGCAACGCCGCATCAGGGAACTTGACGCAGGAGATCTCAAGACGATCCCTTGGGAAGATGTGCTCATTCAGACGAGGGCATCGCTCATTTCCGCAGGGACGGAGCGGATGCTAGCCCGCATTATGCGCGAATCACCTGCTGCGATCGCGGATCCGGCCGTCCTTCCGGGCGTCCTCGGGTCTCGCACCTTGCGACGTACTGAGCAAGTACGCCTCAGGTCCGAACCCCTGTGGTTGCCCGGTGGCACGACCATCTCCACGATCTCGCCACGGTGTCTCGTGCATAATGCGGGCTAGTGGAGTTCGGCAAGGCGGGGTACCTGGCGAAGGCGAGGAGCCGGCCCGACAAGGTCAGGCAGGTGCTGGAGAAGACTGCGGGCCAAGATGGATTATTGCTCTTACTGTTTGGGATGAACACGAAGCTTTTCGATCGCCAATTCAACAAGGGCGCGCGTAATGAAAAGACTGCTCACATCATACAGATTCGCGATACAAAGTTCAGCATCATGAAGAGATAGTACACCATGCTTATAGGCCGCAACTACAATGCCCACCGAACCAACAGGGACAAGTTTGAGCCGCTGCGCTGCATCTCGAACAGCCATGTCATCGGTCAGGATAGTGGATATATCTTGCTTCTTGCACAGGAAGAGGCATTCTTGTTCGCCGAGATGCAACTCGATCAGATTGTTTTTCATAATGAAATCGGCAAGGTCTGAGCTAGACACTGAGTGCTGCACGAGATTGGGTGCTTCAGCAAGATCGTCAAGAGAAATACGGTGCTGCCCAACCGCCTCGATCCACACAGCATGGGGGATGCAAAGGTTTTCGAAAATAGTCAGGAGCCGAAGACAACCTATTTCGGCTAAATGAATCAGAGGACCGGCATCTAAGACGGCGCGTCTCAGTTTTCCATGGCCCACGCCAAATCCTCCAACATGGCCTTGTGCTGCCGTTCAGCCAATTCAACCCAATCGATGCCTGCCAATTCAATGGCCTGGTCCCGTGTGATTTCCCGGCGAAGATATTGGCCAAGAACCCGTTCGCGCCACATCTGACGGACCCCGGTTTTGAATGCTTGGGCCATGACCTCTGCCTCAGGCTTTTGAGTTTGTTGAATGATCTCTTGTAGGTATTTTATGGTGTCCATAGCTCTTCCCCTACGATTCTTAGAATTCATCATCGACAAATCTCTGCTTACGACCACCTAGATCTCCTGGCCGAAACCAGAGTTTTCTTTGGCAGCATACTGCAAAGTGCGACAATTGCCAAGACGGACACCCAGAATCTCTCGTGGAAGCCTTCCACGGAACCAAGGCAGGAGGAAGGCAGAGATAATGCTGCAAGAAATGGGCTCGTATGAAACAGCTCCTGCAAAACCTTAGTTCCGGCAAGACTGAGCTTGTCGAAGAACCTATGCCCAGGATGAAAAGCGGGCATGTGCTCGTGCAGACGAAGGCGTCCTTAATCTCCGCCGGGACGGAGCGGATGCTTGTGGAGTTCGGCAAGGCGGGGTACCTGGCGAAGGCGAGGAGCCAGCCCGACAAGGTCAGGCAGGTGCTGGAGAAGATCAGGACCGACGGGCTCTTGCCGGCGGTCAGGGCCGTTCGGGCCAAGCTCGGTCGGCCACTCCCTCTGGGGTATTCAAATGTTGGGGTCATCATTGAACCTGAGAGCTCTAAGCTGATAGCTGATAGCTTAGCTGTTGGAGATAGGGTGGTGAGCAACGGGCCGCACGCGGAGGTCGTCTCCGTGCCCGCGAACCTGTGCGCCAAGGTGCCGGATGGTGTGTCGGACGAGGAGGCGGCCTTTGCCGTGCCGGGCGCCATCGGGCTGCAGGGGATCCGGCTGGCCCAGCCGACCCTGGGCGAGTGCTTCGTGGTGACGGGCTTGGGGCTCATCGGCCAGCTCACGGTTCAACTTCTTGCTGCCCACGGCTGCAGGGCGCTCGGGGTCGATCCCGACAGCGACAGGTGCGCTTTGGCCCGGCAATTCGGGGCTCAGACGGTCGACTTGTCAAACGGAGAGGATCCGATCGAGGCTGCCACGGCATTCAGCAAGGGAAGGGGCGTGGACGCCGTTCTCATCACCGCGGCGACCAGGAGCAGCGAACCCGTGCACCAGGCAGCACGGATGTGCCGCAAGCGGGGGC
>Ga0335070_10002809_pt1 | contig 20214 bp, 16 predicted proteins | sample Lox_Sample_13_FD_206722 | JGI IMG/M metagenome (GOLD analysis project Ga0335070, IMG submission 206722) | Soil microbial communities from Loxahatchee National Wildlife Refuge, Florida, United States - Lox_Sample_1.3 | ecosystem: Environmental > Terrestrial > Soil > Wetlands | place: USA... | reverse complement strand
TGGAGCCGTCAGAAGGTGCCGGTTGATGCCTCCAGGAGGATTTGTCATATCCTTTTGGAGGCGTCGATCCACTTGTTAAAATGCAGCGTACTCTTGATTGATATCACCCCCCAACCCAAATCAGAAGGAGGAGTATGATGATGAACAAATACAGTCCCAAGCTTTCCATTTTGATAGCTATCGTGCTGGCAATCCTGCTCGCCTCGGCTACTGTGTCCGCACAGGTCCTTACGTCGCCCTGCCTCGATCCGACTGTGCCGTTGGTGGTCGAAGAGGCGCGTTTGCCCTTCACGCTCCCCGACAACAGCAACCCCTCCGTTTTGCAGTCCACATCCTTCGCTCAGCAGATGATCGAAGGCGCCGGATTCGAACATTTTGGCCCTCGGGTTGTCAAAGAGCTCTGCCATGCTCACAATCTGTGGGTTGCTAAAACCATCGCATTTGAGAAGGGCCAGCGACTGTGGCAGATGGCCGTGGACCGCGCCCAGCAACGGAGGCCGGTGGCGGGAAATCTCCCATACAGCGACGATCGGCCGCTTTACTGGACTCGACTGCAAACGAGGGCGGCGCTGCGTCAGTGGATACCGAAGTTTGCATTGTCGGCTGATGATCGCGCCAAGCTAATCACTCTCTTTGACCGGGCGTCTCGCGGGATGTTCGATATAGACTTTCCGGCCGGTAAGCACGTGAAGCGGCTCATCATGAGTGGCTTCGATCCCTACACGCTTGACGGGGGCACGATTGGCACCGCCCCCGGCTCAGTTGGAAACAATATCCGGCACGGCAACCCGTCGGGCGCCACAGCCCTGTCGCTCGACGGCACGAAGTACAAGGCCAAGGATGGCAAGGTCGTGTTCATTGAGGGATACATCCTGCCCGTCAATTTCCCCGAATTCGAACAGGGATACCTGGAAGACACGGTTGGCCCTTTCATGGAGCGCGGACCGTTCCAAGTGAATGCCTCTGTCACGGTGAGCCAGGCGGGCCCCTATACATTTAATCTCGAGATGTGGAACGGGCGCTACCATGGCACTTCGCTCGGCAACGACAATTTCCGCCCCTGCCCGTCGGTGTCGGTTCCAAACCCAACTCCTCCGCCCTCAACTATATCCATACCCCAGTTGGCGATCAACAATCACGAGTGCGACAGCATGGTGGTGGAGGAATGGGGAGGACCTGCGGCGTTTGATCTATTCAATCCTCCACAGTGGACGGTCGGCACCCTGCCCTTCGCGGAGATGATCGCCGCCAACACCGGGGTCAACATTCCTAAGCCCCCGGGTGACGGATGGACGGGTGATGCGAATGCGTTCGGGGTGATCTGGCACACGAATTTCACCGAGTTCCCCGACTGCACTAGCATCAATAGGATCACGGTTAATAGCCTGTCTTGTGCGTCTACAACGTGCCCGACACCACTCATCAACGGCCAGTTGCCTCCGCCTGGCCTCCCGCCCACCGGGTGGCCGCAGACCCCGCCTGACGCGGGATCCTGTTCTTACAGTGGCGGCGGCGGAAACTACCTGTCGAACGAGAGCGCATACCGGAACACGCTGCTTCGTGACCGCATGGGGCTCGACATTCCCGCGGGGCACATTCACACTCCGAGTATGCAGCACTTCGAAACCGATTTTAACCCAAGCGACGCGACCTTCGACACTTGGCGTCTCGCGATCGTCCAGCAGGGACAGAACCTCATCCACGTCGTTGCGGATTTTGCTCCCTCAGGGGAAGAACATCATCCACATCATTGGAAATAAAGCTCACTTATCGAAGCAGTGTTTGGGGAGTTTTTGAACTGACGCCTTAGGGGCGCCGGCTGGCCGGTGCCCCTTCTCCTTCCGTCAGAGATCATCTTGCGAAATCCCCATACTTGATCAGAGTAAGAATTGTTCTTCTCATTTCGCACTTCTAATAGAATAGAATTTTAGATTAATCACTTGAGTGAACTGGACCACACAGCTCATAGATATAGATATATCGATTCTGACGTTTGCGTTGGCATCAATATAGTAGATTGAAATGTTTACGTTTTCTTGATTATTTTTTACGATCGATTAAGGTAAAACCTTGGCGACCCTATAGTCCACTGGGATAGCGTGAGAGAGAAAAGCGGAACAACAGTCTCTTATCCTTTACGCGAGTATGCCATAAACGAAATTCCCACCCCTCCAACGAGTACAGCCAGGAGGTACGTGATCGATCGCGAACCAGCGATAGGCATCAAAAAAAAAGTCGTTGTAAGTGTGCCGAGAATGCTGCCCATCGTAGAAATGCCATAAATCATCCCGGAGATTTGCCCTAATTTGACATGCTCAATCAATGATAAACGAATAGCAAACGGTGTGTAGGCTCCCAGAATAGAAAGAGGAACTAAAAGCAGCACTATCGAAGATAAAAGTACACTTGATGCTCCGTCGCCAAATACATCTATCATCCACTCCAAAACGAAACTTGCAGATTTCGGAATGCTACCCAAGTATACGGATGCCAATAGGATTAGGATTCCCAAAAGAGAGAATGAAGGAAACCTATCTACTACAATTCCACCGACAAAATATCCAATCATCAACGCAGCGAGGACAGTTGAGATCAAAGCCGCCCAAGTTTCAATACTTCCCCCATAATACGGATAAAGATAGCGACTCCCAAGCATCTCGAATCCCATCAAGGCAAACCCCAGAACGAATGCGTTTATATAGAGAATGATATGCTTGAAGTCTCTCTTGGTTTCCATGTTTTTAAAGAAAGCACCTTCTTCATCCACTCACATGTGGATGTTATACCTGAATGGCCAAACCTGTTTTCCACATCACAACGGTAAAATGAGTTTGGCGGTTTTTAATTTGTGGGATAATGGCTTTGGACAAATCAACAGTTGCTAACTATTAAAATATCTTAATCCCATTTTTCATTGTGCTTTTTTATGCTCTTTAGGTATTCAACCGGCGCAAAATCATCTGTAAGAGGTTTCCCAGATGGGAAACTTGATAAGACCTTGCGCTCTCCAATCATATCACCAAGATTATGGAAAAACTTATATTTCTTTTGGAGGTCTGAAGCTTTTTGGGCCAACTGTTGGTTTGAACGCATTGGACCATCATATGCAACCGTAACGACATTTCCACCTGCTTCAAACAAATCAATGTTATTGAAAACCGACTTCATTGTCACGATCGCCGCATCAAATAGCATTGTACTGGGTTCAATATTTTGCACAGTAACCCCACCGGGTTTTAATTTACTTTTTACCAGGCTATAAAACTCTTTTGTCAAAAGATGAAATGGCACAAATGGACCGCGATAAGCGTCGATGAGGATGACATCGTACTTGTTAGCATTTCTTGCCAAATAGATCCTCCCATCACGCGCAACAACGTCAAAATTATTTTCTTGCCTAATCCTAAAATATTTTTTGGCCAATGAAATGACTTCAGGATCAAGTTCTACTGTTGTAATCGATGTATTTGGTAGAGTTTTATGAATGTACCATGAGGTTCTTCCACCTCCGAGGCCGATCTCAAGTATCGAGTCAATGGCTTTCGCATAAGCGAGCCCAATTGTCATGTATCTTGTATAAACCACTGGGAGCTCCCTCTCGTTTTCCTGATTGTACTCTGATTCAACGTAAAGCCGTTTATTATAACCAAATGTCATGGTGATGATGCTACCTCGTTTGTAAATATAAATGTTATTATAACTTGATTCCCGGCTCTCTAGTAGTTGATCAGCATTAGCATTTGAAATAAATAATAAGGAAAGAGATGTAATAAAGGCTATTAAGGCAAGGCCGCTTACCAAGCTTGAAATAGTAATCTTTGCACCGCAATTAAGGTGTTTATTCATAAAAAAGGAGTGCCATGATTTTCCAATTACCTGTCGGTTCCCGATAAAGGATAAACCTGTCAGTCCCAGTGGTGACAACACCACCTTTATGCAATTCCCATTGCACCGAAACAGATGCCGCTTTTGGATCTGCATTAGCCGTAAAATTAGTCATTTTTTCATACATAGGCTCGGACGAGCTTGCGTGGGCAAAACGTTGTTGAGCAATGAAGGAGTTCAAGTCTAAACTATCTATTGTATAGGGTTTACTACTAATATAAAAAATACGGGCATCTTCATGAAAATGGGACCTATAGGCTTTTAAATCACGGGCAGACCATGTTGAAAAATATGATTCCAAAAAAGCACGAATGTCAGCCGGAGACGAAGCCTGAACCCTGCAAGACATCCCATAAAAGACTAATAAAAGTGAGATTATAAGTGTGACACCGGTCAGAACTATGCGACCGCCGAATTTTGGGTAAGGAGGTTTTAGCTTGCCATTTTTTTGCTTTTTGCTTCCGAAATCATCTGCTGTTAGTTTCATAAAAACTAACTCCAACTGAATCATTCCCCAATTCAAGATGGCTCGCCGTTATCAAGGCGAGCATCGTGTCCGAAAGTTTCGCTACTTCGATCCGTTCCTTAGCGTTGCCTTTCGCAATAAATAATATGAACCTCTTCCTGTTGTCAAGACGTAGTAAAATAGAATTGGACGGTGGGGCTGAGATCTTTATTGTGCCACTTCCAAGGGCGCTGGCTCGACCCGACCAATTCTTTCCAAATGATTTCCAAAGATAAATGATGGGATTGAAGGCCGACCAACAAGCCTCTTTCACTTCCTGGAAAGCGTTCCGAAAGCGGGCAGCAGTCCTTTTCTTCTAAAGAGAGAAATCGTCTTTAACGCTTCATTCTTATTTTCAAACTGGCCGATCATCACACGATACCAAGTCTCCTTGGGGGAAACTTTCCGGGGAAGGATCTCTATTTTTTTCCCCTTTAATATCGGCTCGCCGCTGTAAAGTCTGGCAGAATCAGTAGTCTCAAACGTACCCGCGTGAATTTTATAAGTACGATCAGCGGACGGGACCATCAATAGTTCTTCAGTGACATAAGGGATCCTAATTTCTTGGTCAACGACAATGAGATTAACATCGGTAATCTTAGGGTTCACCTCCAACAGGAAATCAATAAGAGTTAAATTGACGACCCCATAATATTTCTGCGTTAATTGGGAGATGGTTTGGCCTTTTTTTACGGCGATCATCTCGTTCAGCTTATAGTGCCTGCCTGCGGCAGCCTGGGAAGAAGGAGGGGTAACCTGAGAGGAGGTTGGCGTGGAGAGTAATTCGATATCGACATAAGGACCTTCAAGGGACTTGATATCCCATGTTTTGGCAGATTTTTTCTCCGTGTGTCTGCGGGTTAGAAAAATGAGTATCCCCAGACAAAGCAAGGATACGATGATGATCAGGGAGGCCTTGTTCAGGAGAAATCGTAACCCGAAGGGGAGCGCACGAAATTTCTTCACAACGGCGGTTGAAGAAGGAAGCATCCCCGGGGGGCTTGGACCCTCCATATTCTTTATGACCTTACGGATAATATCAACCTCGATCTTTTTGTTGAATGTACTGGAGCCCATCAACAAAGCGTTGTCGCAAAGGATATTGATGACGCGTGGAATTCCTTGGGCATAGCTACAGATCAAGGAAAGAGCTTTTGGGGAGAATATCCGAGAACTGCTGCTTCCGGCTAACCTCAGCCTGTGATCAATGTATTCCTTGGACTCCTGCTCGCTTAACCCGCTGGTCTGACGTCTGATCTTTATGCTCTGTCTGAGCCGCTTTAGATTTTCCGAATTGAGTTTGTCTTCAAGCTCTGGTTGACCAACCAAAACGATCTGAATTTCCTTAGATTCCGGGCCGGAAAATATCTGGATCTCTTCCAGTACCTTTTGGGGAAGGTTTTGCGCTTCATCAATGATGATCACAAGGGTTTCGCCCCTCTTGCCCATTAGGACTAAATGTTGATTCAGTTGACGTAACAGATCCATTCTGTTTTCTTTTACAGTGGCCAGTTCCAACTCCTGAAGGATGGTTGTTAATAGATCGGTAAAGGTGATGGTGGTGTGAAAAATAAGGATTGGTTTCATCTTCCCGTCGAGATGGGTAAGTAAAGAATGAATGAGACTGGTCTTCCCTGTCCCCGCCCCTCCCGTCATGGAAATAAAACCCTTTCGATTCTTGATCCCACGGGTCATAGAAACCAGTGCTTCTCGGTGACTGCGTGTCAGATAGAGAAATCTGGGATTCGGAGTTAATTCGAAGGGCTTTTCTGAGAAGCCATAGAATTGATTGTACATAGGCTACCTCATGATAACATTGAGATCCGCGACGGAATGATTCTTCGGAATCTTAACCCAAATTGCGAGAGATTTCCTCCTGTCAACCACAAAAAGTGTTTTCTTTAGACTCTGATCCGTCTTTTTCTTGGGTCTATCCGGCGCAAGGTAATATCGAGGACGCGTAGAAACCTCTTTGGCCAATTTACCCCGGCAGCAGAAAGCCACGGCCTTTGGCCGTGGATGAATGCGCCAGCTCTTGGCCGGGATGTCGCCCCGCTTGGGCGTTCGTTAGGTGCCACGGGCTTTGCCCGTGGGGCTCCACCTATATTAAGGTTATGGGTAGAAGGACAAAAGCCTGCTAAATAGGTGGGAATAACTCAACAGGGCGCCACCTTTCTTCTTTTTCCGCTGTTATTCAAACCGGGACAAAATGTCAAAGAATGAAAAAAATCGGTACTATTCCGTTAAAATGGAGAAAAGTAACGTATGAAAGGGATTATTATAAGTCGGCAAATTCCTTAAGCTTAAAGATTATTCATCCAGTCGTATTCTCGGCGGTTTTCAATTGGTATGCTTCTTGCTCAACCTGTTAACTGATGGAAATAAATTTGATTTATTGCTGATCCGAAGGTCATTCAGGATGGAAGATCAAGATAGAAAAAGAATTATTTTAATGCTTCGATGGACCGCCATCATTGTCACTTCTTACCTTATTCTGTTTAGTAAGGGTAGGGTGACGGACCTTCATCTAAGTAACATCCTCATCTTTATCTATCTCTTGTCGAATGTCCTGCTCAGTTTTTTCCCAAAAAGATGGTTTTCAAATTTAAAATTATTCTATCCGCTGGTCCTCTTCGATACGGGTGTTGTTTCGTTCGGGATGTATCTTTCGGAAAAAATGACCACAGATTTTTATCTGGTTTTTTTTCTGATCATCATCTTTGCGTCGATCAGCCGTAACTTCAAGCTATTGATGGTCATCGGGGGGATCACGGCACTTCTCTACGGAGTTCTCCTGTATTCATGGGGACTTTTTACCAAGGAAGAGAGCAGCAGCTATACCCTTCGGATTCCCTTCATATTCATCATGACCGCCTTCTACGGATATATCGTTCAGACCTTGACCAAGGAGAAACGCCAAGAGCTCACCATTTCTGAAGACAAATATCGCGGTCTCTTTGAAAATGCCAACGATGGGATCATCCTCTTGAGAAATCCTGAGTTACGGATTGCGGATGTCAACAGGGAAGTGGAGAAGGCGACGCAATACACGGAAGCAGAGCTTCTTCAAAAAGACGTCTTTGCTTTATTCGCACCCGAGGAAGTGGAGAAAGCAAGAGATTATTTGAAGGAAGTGGCTGAGAAAGGAGGAGGGAGGACGGACCACCTGTCCTTAATGAAGAAGGATGGGGGCTCACTCGAAGTGGATTTTTCCATCAAAAGAATTGATCTGGGCGATGAATCCTTCTATCAGCTCATCTTTCGGGACCTGACCGAACAGAGGAAACTGGAAAAGAAGATCAGAGAAAGCAAAAGGAACCTCGAAGCCATCTTTGATGGCATTCGCGACCAAGTCTCTATCCAGGCTCCTGATTACCGAATTCTCCGTGTGAATAGAGCTGTCGTTGAAAACTATCAAATTACTTTTGAAAAATTGATTAACCGGAAATGCTACGAAGCCTATTTCAGGAGATCGGAACCTTGCGAAAGATGTCCGGTTTCAGTTTGCATTGAAACCAAACAGCCTGCTTCCTCCATCATGAAGCTTTCAGGAGATCATACCACCCTGCAAATCTTTTCTTACCCCATTGTCGATGAGAAAGGAAAACTCCTTTCGGTGATCGAATATGTGAAAGATGTCACCCAAGAGCAGCGCCTTCAGGAACAACTCATCCAATCGGAGAAGTTGGCAGGAATAGGGGTCTTAGCCTCCGGTGTGGCCCATGAGATCAACAACCCTCTGAGCGGCATCATTGGGATGGCAGAAATTGCGCTGGAGGAGGAAGATCCTTCCAAGAAGAAAAGCTATTTAACGGATATCCTGGAGTGCGGTCAGCGGATCAACGAAATCGTCAAAGGATTGAGGTCCTACTCCCGAGCGGCCAAGAAGGAGGAATTCGGTCAGGTAGACCTCAACGGCGTTCTTGAAGAATCGCTGAAGATGGTTCAATTGGCGATCAAGGCGAGATCGGTGGAGGTGATCAAGGAATTTCAAGCCAGCGAAAGGATACAGGCCAACCTTGGCGAGATTCAACAGGTGTTCACCAATCTGATCACCAACGCGTTTCAGGCGATGGATGGAAAAGGAGGCAAACTGGTCCTCTCGACCCGAGCGCTAGAGGATTTTGTTGAAGTGAAGGTAAGCGATAATGGGATGGGAATCCCCCAGAAATATCTCAACCAAATCTTCGATGCCTTCTTTACGACCAAGAACCCGGGCGAGGGAACAGGCCTGGGCCTGAATATCGTTTACCGCATCGTCAACAAGTACCAGGGGACAATCGATGTGGACAGCAAAGAGCGGATGGGGACGACCTTTACAATTAAATTTCCAATATGGAGGGCTGAAACATGAGCAGGAAGATATTAATCGTGGATGATGAAGAGGTGATCCGGAAGTTTTTGAAAATCCATCTGACGAAATTGGGTTACGAGGTACAGGAGGCCGCGGATGGGGAGCAAGCCATCGAACAATTGGGGAAAGACGATTTTGACCTTCTGATCTGCGATGTTCTAATGCCCAAAAAGGATGGATGGCAGGTCATTCGAGAGGTGAAATCGAATCCCAAAACGAAGGACATCCCAGTGATTCTTCTCACGGCGAAAAATGAAGATTCGGACATGTTCAAAGGATACGATCTCGGTGTCAATTATTATATGACCAAGCCCTTTACGAAAGCCCAACTTATCTATGGGTTGAAACTGATGTTTGGCGAAACCCCAGGAGAGATAAGGGCATAAGGTCTGAGTTCAAAGGATCCTGCATTCAGCGTGTCCCCTCCCTCTGTCCGATCAGAATCGGTCCCTTCTTAGCCGAATTTTCCTGCATACGAAATGTCTAAGGTCCATCTGAAAACTTTCTGAGGGGAGTGAAGGCCCCTCAGGGGTTATGGAATTATATGGGAAATGGCCCGTCATCTCGCTTTCTCCTCGGGTTCGAGTCGCAACGACTTGCGGGAGAGGGCGGGGGTGGGACCTTGGTTACGGATAAGCTATCGTTGAGAAAATTCTTATGGAAATTCCTATTGACAAATTTTTGTAAGTATGGTACCCAAGTATTCAAGTCTTCTAGTGTAGGATGGGAAATAATTAACCAATAGCATAAATAGGAGGGAGCGCCGATGAGAAGAATATTTGTTTATTTCCTCTGTGTATCCTTTCTGCTTCTGACAAGTGGATTTCATGCGATGGTTGCGGAGGCCAAGGAGATGGGCCGTCCCATTGGTGAAATGATTTCCCGGGGGGAGGTGAAGTTTGAATCCAGGGAGAACGTATGGAAGAATGTGGAACCCTCACAATTTCCAATCTTCAAGGGCGTAAAAATTAAGACTGAAAAAGGCGCCTCCTTGATTACGTTGGAAGACAACAGGCAGATTGAGGTAGGGGAAAATAGTCTTTTTTCTTTCGATCGAAACGATCAAATCCAAATCCGTCAAGGCACCCTAAATTTCAGATTTCCTTCCACTGCTGAATTGAGTTTCAAAGTAGGGGATTTAACGGTGAGCAAATACCGATCCCTTCAGGCCTCCCAAAATCCCTCGACAGTTTCTCCAAAGAGCCAAGACACGGTCGGGTCCATATCCGTGCATCCCAATGGGTCTGTAACTGTGAGAAGTATTCAGGGTCCTTTATTTGTTGTAAACCAAGACCATGTTGTCCTGGCTGCGCTTTCCTCCAAAGACACGGTGACCATTCCTTCCGTCACAACCAAGAGTCCTCCAAAAGTGATGGTTGCTCAGGCTGGCGAGACCACCGGTAGTCCCGAAGCCGAAAAGTGGGAATTCTTGGGGATCTCTACATGGGGATGGATAGGGATTCTTGGCGGAGTGGCAGTGATTGCAGCGATCGTTGCCGTCGCTACGAGTAGCGGGGGAGGAGGTCACGAAGCCGCAGCAGCGCCAACACCAGCACCGGTCTGCCTGTAATAAGTAGAGTCTCTCAAAAATGAATAGAACCCAGCAGTTCAAGACATAAAATGCTGACTGGGTTTTTTTTTAAAAAAAGGGTGGGGAAAATGGTTTCAAAGTTATCTATTTTCCTTCTCGCCGGCATCGCCTGCGTTGTGTTCACCCTTTCCTGCGCTTCCAAGTCCTCTGTTAAAAAAGATGTCAATCGTTCCCGTTTGCCAACCGAGGAGATCGAGTCTTCCAAGCAAATGAAGGCTATGAACGAGAGGATTCTGATGAGGAGCCTCTCCTCGGGAAGGGATCTTTATCGCGACTATAAAATCGGGCCGGAGGATCTGATTGAGATCTCTGTCTTCGAGGAAGAGAAGTTGAATAAGACCGTTCGTGTCAGTTCCCAGGGGAATATCAGCCTTCCTTTACTCGGGATATTGAGAGTGAAGGGTCTCACGGCGAATGAGCTGGAGAGGGAGGTCCGGGATCTTCTGGCTGAAAAATATTTCCAAGATCCTCACGTGAGTGTGTTCATCAAAGAATATCGGAATCAGCGAATCTCGGTGATTGGCGCCGTGGAGAAACCAGGACCCTACGACGTCACAGGTCAGAAGACGATCCTGGATGTGTTGGGTTTGGCAGGAGGTCTGAAGGAGGACGCCGGACAGTTACTCTTTTTGATTCGGTCGCCCCCATTGGAAGAGAGGATAGATAAAGATAAGAGAGATTCTGAGGATCAGGCGCCCAAAACCTTTGTGATCGACCTCGAAGAATTACTGATCAGAGGCGATTTAACCCTCAATCTGCCTGTGATTCATGGCGATGTGATTAACATTCCAGTGTCCGGCAAGATATTTGTCGGCGGTGAAGTAAAGAACCCAGGCGGTTTCCCTCTTAGAGGGAAGAAGTTGACTATAAGTCAAGCCATTTCACTGGCAGGTGGGTTGGGACCCAAGGCTGCCGGTTCTGAGACAAAGATTTTTCGTTACTCAGAAAAGGGACCGGGCAAAGAGGTCCTTTCTGCCAATGTTTACGCTATTCAAAAGGGTCAGCAGGGAGATATCTACCTCAGAGAGAACGATATCATCATCGTTCCCCTAAGTGGCACGAAAGCCTTCCTAATAGAACTTCGGGATACCGTTAAGGGGTTAATCGGTATTGGAGCCTCCATGGGGACTCTTTAACATGAGGAGAAAAGCATGAATTATATCAAACAAATCCCTCCAGAAGGATATTACCAACTTCCCCCCCCACCCGGGTATTCCTACCGATCCCCTCAAGAAGAGAAAGAGGTCAACCTTCGGGATTACTGGAAAGTCATCCAGAAGAGGAGATGGATTATCATCGCCTTTTTTTTCATCGTATTGATCGCCACCGCAGTGGGAACATTTACCATGAAGCCCATCTACAGGGGAACGGTAACCCTCCAGATTAATAAAGAGAACCCTCAGATTGTCGATTTCAAAGAGATCTTTGCCGTCAATACCATGGACATGGACTATTATCAAACTCAGTACAAGATCCTTGAAAGCCGGACCCTTGCCAGGCGCGTCATCCAGGCCTTGAAGCTTTCGGAGCATCCTGAGTTTCAGCCACAGCCCGAAACGCCCTTTCAAAAATGGAAGTCGAATACCCTGAAGCCCATCTTGGGTTTACTTACTTTCTCAAAAGAAAACCCTGCAACGGATCAAGATCCGTCCGATAGCAAAAAAGAGAATCCTCTGATCAACCGGTTTCTGGGTAAACTGAGGATTGAACCCATCCGAAACTCTCGCCTCGTTAAGATCCACTTCGATTCAAATTATCCTGAACTCTCCTCTCGGGTACCGAATGTGTTGGCCGCTACCTATATTCAACAGAGCTTGGAGGCCCGTTTTGTTTCGACAGAGCAAGCCAAAGAGTGGTTGACCAAGCAGCTCGAGGATCTGAAAGCCAAGGTAGAGAGAGCGGATGAGGACCTCCAGGCATTCGGTTCTCAGCATGATATTATTTCATTCGAGGAAAAAGAAAATGTGACCATGCAGCGACTCACCGAATTGAATGAAGCCTTGACCAAGGCCGAAGCAGAACGGATGGCCAAGGAGGCCTTTTATAAGCAGGCCAAAGCTCCAAACTTCGATTCCATCCCCACCATTCTTGAGAACAAACTGGTCCAAGACCTGAAGCAAGCCTACATTCAGCTCGAAGCTCAGTATATGAAGCTTTCCGAAACGTTCAAACCGGAATACCCGGAGATGGTGCGCCTCAGGAATCAGATGCAGTCCATTCAGAAGCGTATGGATGCTGAAACCAACAACATCGTTGCAGGGATGAAGAATGACTACGAATCGACCCTCCGCAGAGAATCCTTGATCAGGCAGGCTTTCGAGCAGCAGAAAGCAAAAGCCCTGGAGATGAAGGAGAAAGGGATTCAGTATAACATCCTCAAGCGTGAGGCCGATACGAATCGGGAGCTGTATAAGGGCCTTCTCCAGAGAATGAAAGAGGCAGGAGTCTCGGCCGGCATCACAGCCAGCAACATCCAGGTGGTGGACCAGGCCGAAATGCCGATGGGTCCGTATAAACCGAATAAGAGACTCAACCTTCTTCTCGCCGCGGTGGTAGGCCTTTTCCTCGGGGTGGGTCTCGCCTTTTTCTTCGAATACCTCGACAACACGATCAAGACGCCCGAAGACGTCGAGCAGCTCATTCGACTGCCCTCCTTCGGAATGGTGCCGGATATCTCCAACGGGAGGCGCAGGCGATTGGAGAAAGGAACCTCTTACCCGGTCGAGCTCATCACCTACGGCCATCCCAAGTCGATGCTCTCGGAGGCGTACCGGAGCATCCGTACCTCGATCCTCCTCTCTTTTTCGGAGAAACCTCCGAAAAAGATTGCCATCACTAGCCCGAACCCGGCCGAGGGAAAGACCACAACCGTGATCAATACTGCCATCGCCTTATCCCAGACGGGTGCTCGGGTGCTCATCATCGATGCAGACCTGAGGAAGCCGAGGCTCCATAAGATCTTTAATCACGAGAATGGACAGGGCCTCTCGAACTTCCTCTCCGGGCACGGGGATCTGGAGTCCGTTGTAAAGACGTCGGAGGTCCCGAACCTTTTCTACATTCCCTCCGGTCCCATTCCTCCCAACCCTTCGGAGCTTCTCGGTTCAACTCTTTTCAAGAAGATGGTGGAATCTCTGGAGGCCCGGTTTGATCATATCGTTTTCGACTCTCCACCCGTGCTTGGATTTGCCGACTCGATCATCCTTTCCACTTCGGTGGACGGGGTCATCCTGACGGTGTTAGGCGGAAAGACACCCAGGGAGACTCTCCAGCGGGCTAAAGAAGTTCTTCAGCAGGTCAATACCAAAATCATTGGAGTGGTGATCAATCGGGTGGATATTCGCCGGAGCGATTATGGATATTACTACTACCGGTACCATTCCTATTACGGGAAGGAAGGGAGAAAGGAAATTCCCTACGTATCGGAAGAAGAATCGTCTCAGCCTAAGGATCTTTATTCTTCATGAAGAGGATTTTCCTTTCCGTTCTCGCTGTGGTCGCTTCATTGGCAGCGGGTTATTCTGTCATGAGCATCTGGAGGGGAATCTCCCTCTACCAGATAAGCGTTTCTGAAGAAAATCTTCTCAGGGCCACCCGGCTCGCGCCCTCTAATCCCGATCCCTATTATCGATTGGGGCTTTTCTATCAGTGGGATATCCAACATATCGATTTAAGGGAAGCAGCCCGATCCTTCAGAAAAGCGATTGAGCGGAATCCCCTTGAGCAGGAATACTGGCTTAATCTGGCAAAGATCTGTCATAGGATGGGTGAAAGAATGACCTCCGAGCGTGCTTTGGAAAACGCCATTTCGGTCTTTCCCACGAGCTACCGGGGAAGATGGGTGAGCGGAAATCTTCTTCTCCAGCAGGGGGATTTCGAGAAGGCACTCCCCCATTTTTCTTATTTGCTCGCCCATTACCCGAATCAAGGCGCCATGGTCTATGATGTCTTAGAGAAAGCGGTCAGCGACTCCGACTTTGTTTTGGAAAGAATCGTTCCCAAAGATCCTTTGTCCTTCAGGCAATACCTTTCCTACCTCTATGAGACAGGCGATAAAGATTCTGTTCGAAAGGCGTGGGCAAAAAGGTTTTCCTTCGGCTATCAAGCCGATCGAGGTCAAACGCTCCGGCACATCGAATTTCTCATCTCACGGGGCGAGTTGAACGAGGCGTTTCAGGTCTGGAAGGCCAGGCTCCAAGAGGAGGGTCTATCCACTTTGTCAGATGGTAACCTGATCACCAATGGTGATTTTGAAAAAGAGCAAGTCCTGGGGGGAGGTTTCGATTGGAAAATCGAGAAAGTCCCCGGGGCCGATGTCTCCTTTGACCCTTCCGTCGCCCTCGAGGGAAAGCGTTCCCTAAAGATCGTGTTCGACGGAAAGGAAAATGTTGATTTCTATCACGTCTATCAGTTCTTGCCGCTAAAATCGGATACGGAATATGTCCTGAGGGCGAATGTGAAGACGCAAGCCGTGACAACGAAGAGCGGTCTCAAGATAGAGGTCATCGGGATAGGCCAGGCCTTTCAGAGACAATCGGAGGCCTTGACAGGGGACAATGCGTGGAGGGAGTTGATCGTCAGCTTTCGGACCCCGGCCCAATTACAGGGTGGACAGGTGAGAGTCAGAAGGGATAAGACCGACAAATTCGATCGTTATATCAGCGGCACCGTCTGGATCGACCATGTCCGCTTAACGGAGAAGGGTCATTAAGTAACTGGGTCATCAGGCGACTCAGTCATTAGGTCATTAATGACTGAATCACTCATTGACTCATTAACCCATTAACTTAATCACTTATTTACTGAGTGACCTTGGCTTAATAATGAAAGACTACTACAAAATCCTTGAGGTAGAAGAAGAGGCTTCCGGGGAGGAGATTCGGGCTCGTTGGATGGAATTGATAAAGCACTACCACCCCGATCTGCGAAAGACTGAGGGAGAGGATGAGAGGATCGAGGAGATCAACGAAGCTTACGACATACTGAAAAACGAGTCTACGCGATTTGATTACGATCTTGAGAGAAACCTAATGAGGTCGATCATCAAGAAGACCCGTCGCCCTAAGGGAAGAGGAATGAATATCCGGAAAATCATGCTTCCCGCGGGTATGGTTGTCCTTTTCTTGATCGTTGGCTTAATGAGTTATACGTGGTTGAATGTCACCGAACCTCCGACATCTCAGGTCCCTAAAGAGATGGCTAAGGGATTAGAAAAAAAGACGGCTCCACAGATCCCTCCTGTCAAAACAGAGTCCGGAGCGAACGCGCAGAAGACGGCGCCGGGGGAAACCAAAAAGGAGGTCGCGCTTCAAGAGAGCGAAGAGATTGTTTCCATGTCCCCGCAAGCCTTCCCATCCGGAGCGGAACGGAAATTAGAGAAGAAAGAAGAATCCCCCCAGAAAATTCTTCCAAAGGCAGAGGCACCCGTTAAGGTGGAAGAGGTGGTGCAGGCAAAGGAGGAACCGAAACCCGTAAAAGAACCGGACCCGCAAGGGGTGGTAAAATCGGAGGCACCGGTGAGGGTTGAGAAGGAAGTCCCGAAGGAGGTTCCCAGGGAGGTTCCGAAAGAGCCTACCGGAGCTATTCTCCATCCCGGGAAAAAATTGGCCATCAACATCCCTCCCCCACTTGCCAAGGAAGAAGAGGTGAAGCAGTTCTTCTCAAGCTATATCGATTTATATCATCAAAAGGATATCGATGGATTTCTCTCCCTCTTCTCTTCTAAGGTCGTCCAAAATCAGAAGGACGGATTAAAGGAAATCAGAAGCATTTATACCAAATTTTTTGATCAGAGCAAGGAACTCCAGTATCGTCTCGAAGGGATGGAGACCGAGATTTATCAGAATGCGGTGGAGGTAAAGGCCCGCTTTAGAGTGGATCAGATATTAAAGAGAGGGGGAGAGGAAAAGGCGTGGATCGGGACTATTGCTTGGGTATTAGTCAAAGAAGACGGAGTTCTTAAAATCATCTCTCTCAATTATCAAAATCAGAAATCCCCTTGAGGGGAAAAGAAGGGAGGTTGGAATGAAACCCGGCATTCGTACGATGTTTGTCGTTTTCCTGCTACTGGTCGGAACGCAGATTCCATCTCAAATCGTCGTTCCGAATCTTTCTGCCGTAACCCCATCACTTCCTCCCCTGATTGCCACGGAGCAGGAAGTGAGAGGGTTCTTCGCTAAATATACAGATCTGTACAACAAGAAGGAACTTGAGGAGTTTCTTTCGCTTTTCTCTGTGAGGGCCAAGCAAAATCAGTGGGATGGTCTGCCAGAAATCAGAACGATTTATACCGATCTTTTCAATCGAAGTAAATCACTTCAACTATCCTTTGAAGACACGAGGATCGAGATCTACCAGAATGCCGTTGAAATTAGGGCCCGATACTCGGTAAATCAAGTGTTGAAAGAAGGGGAAGAGAAAAAAGTTTGGAAGGGAAACGCCCGCTGGGTGTTGGCGAAAGAAGAAGGAAAACTGCAAATCCTCTCGTTTGATTATCAACACTCGATCCCTCCTACCCTGGCGAGAGGGAACATGCCCGACGCTCCTCCCCCACGTGCCAAGGAAGAAGAGGTGAAGCAGTTCTTTTCAAGCTATATCGATCGATATCATCAGAAGGATATTGATGGGTTTCTCTCCTTCTTCTCTTCTAAAGTCGTCCAAAATCAGAAGGATGGATTGAAGCAAATCAAAAGCATCTATACCAAATTTTTTGATGAGAGCCAGAAACTCCGATATCAACTCGAGGGGATGAAGACCGAGATTGACCAAAATAGCGTGGACGTAAAAGCCCGCTTTAGAGTGGATCAGATATTAAAGAGACGAGGAGAGGAAAAGGTTTGGACCGGGACCATTCATTGGGTTTTGGTCAAAGAAGACGGAGCTCTTAAGATCATCTCTCTCGACTATCAAAATGATAAAACCCCTTCGAAGAAGGAGGAGGCCGAAGGAGAGAGAGGATTGAAATGATCGATCTCCATGCCCATATCCTTCCGCAGCTGGATGATGGGGCCGAAACTCTGGCCGAGTCCGTTGAAATGTGCCGGCGGAGTTACCAGGATGGGATCAGGACCATTGTGGCGACCCCGCATATTCTGGAGGGGGTTTACCCAAATCACCGGCCAGAGATCCTCGCCAAAGTCCAAGAACTCAACGAAGCCGTCACAAAGTGCGGATTGCGGATTGCGGAATGCGGAATAAAGAATTTAGATTCCCGAATGGCCTGTCATTTAAACTCCGAACTCCCCGCCTGCCAAGGTACTTGTACGGCGGGCAGGCGAACTCATCACTCTGAACTGCCTTTCGTGGTCCTTCCCGGCGCCGACGTCCATTTCTCTTCGGATATGGTTCGGCTTTGCGAAAACGGAGGAATTGTGACGGTAAACGACAAGGGTCGATACCTCATGGTCGAATTTGACTACCAGGGGATCCCCTATCATGCCGAGGATGTTCTTTTCCGATTGATGGCGAAGGGAATCATCCCCATCATCACCCATCCGGAAAGAAATCTCGAAATAGGACAGAGCCCCCAACGCTACGGCGAGATGATTCGGATGGGATGTCTCGGGCAGGTCACGGCGATGAGTTTGACGGGAGGATTCGGGTCCGGAGCGAAACAGACCGCCGGAAAACTGCTCAAAAACAGGCTGGTTCACATCATTGCCTCGGATGCCCATTCCAATACCCGAAGACCTCCGATCCTTTCCCCGGCCGTGAGAGAGGCCGAGAAGATTGTAGGCAGAGAAGAGGCCCGAAGGATGGTGACGGATTATCCGCAGGCGGTGATCGAAGGCCGAAGGCCGGATATTCCCGATCCGCTCTCTCCGTGATAGAGGCAAGAGGGGGTAGGCGATAGGCTATGGGTAAGAAAGGTTTCAAGGATTTAATCGTTTGGCAAAAAGCAAAAGATCTTGCAATCAAGGTTTATGAAGCCTCTGAAGAAGGGGACTTAAACCGGGACTTTGGTCTCCGTGATCAAGTGAGGTGAAGTGCAGTGAGCATAGCCAGCAATTTAGCGGAAGGAGATGAACGCGACACAGATAAAGAGTCTGTTCGATTCTTTTATATTGCAAAAGGATCGCTCGCCGAGCTTCGGACTCAAATTGAGATTGCTTATGAGATCGGTTACTTAAAAAACCAATTTTATGAAAGGATCGAGGCAGAATGTATCACTTTAGGCAAAATGATAGGCGCACTCATTAAAAAGAGGAAGGCAATAGAGGAAGGTCGTTAAGAGACTTGACCTATTGCCTATTGCCCATCGCCCAATGCCATATCGCTCATTAATCATCTATGTACGATAAAATCATCAACCTTCTCCTCATTTTTCTTATCATCTTTACTCCCGTTGCCTTTGGCTCCATGGAGCTCTGGGCCTTTTCGATCATGGAGCTTACCATTTTGTTAATCATCATTCTCTGGGCCATCCAGAGCATTATCGTCCGGCCTCGGGCTTCTGAAAAATCTTTTAATTCCGCGATCCGCGATCCGCAATCCGCAATTGCGACGGTCCTTCTATGCCTCTTTCTCCTGCTCATCCTCTTTCAAATGATCTCTCTTCCGTCGGGGCTCATCAAAGTCATTTCTCCCAAAACCTTTGAGTTGAGGAATTTTCTTTCGATTTCTGATCCGCAATCCGCAATCCGCAATCCGCATTTCTCAATTTCCTTCTTTCCCTTTCTTACCCAGATCGAATTCTTCAAATGGCTCACGCTGGGCGGACTATTCATCTTCTTCCTGCGTTGGAAGCCTTTGGAGCAGGGCGACCGAACAAAGAAACAGCTCATTCTTGTGATGATGGCAGTCGGGGTTTTGGAATCCCTCTACGGGATATTCGAATTCTTCAGCGGCCACCATCATATCCTCCATCTGGAAGCAGAGTCCCTTGTCTCTGCTGTTACGGGGACCTTCATCAACCGTAATTACTTGGCAGGTTATCTTCTCATGGTCATTCCTGTCAGCATCGGTTTCCTCTTTTCAAGAGAAGTCGTTCAGGATATCCGCTATGGGAGCTGGCGGGAGCGTCTCTCGTCGCTTGACGGGAAGACCGTTCTCATCGGGTTTGGCGTGATCGTGATGATCCTCGGGCTTCTCTTCTCCGCGTCGAGAATGGGGATTGTAAGCCTGCTCCTCTCTTTCAGCCTGATCAGCTTTCTTTTCAGAAACCCTGAGAAGGGAAAGAGGTTCTCGAAAACCGCAGTTTTGATTTTTGGTTTGGCATTGCTCTGGGCAGCTTGGATCGGACTCGATGCCGTGATCAGCCGGTTCTTCAGCGTAGCGGAAAGTTTTGAAGGGAGGTGGGAGATTTGGGTCAACACGTTCCAGATCTTCAAAGACTTCCCCCTCTTCGGGTCAGGGCTGGGCACCTTTATCCAGGTCTTCCCCATGTACCGGTCCTTTCACATCCTGGGACTGGTGACTCATTCCGAGAATGATTTTCTCCAGCTCCTTTCAGAGACGGGCATCCTGGGCGCAGGGCTTCTTGCCGCACTCTTCTTTTATCTCCTCTTTAAAGCCTTTTCAGGAATCCGGGCCCTGTCCCGCAGAGAACCGGCGAGATATATCGGCTTGGGTGGTTTGGTGGGAATTCTGGCATTGATGTTTCACAGCCTTGTAGAGCGAAATATTCAAGTCCCCGCCAACGCATTTCTCTATACATTTATAATGGCATTGGTTCTCAGAACATCGATCGGAGGCGTTAATAAACCTGATAACTTAATAGCGCAGTGACCATTATTAATAAGGCCATTATTGTATAGACATCAAACCCTTCTTTAATACCACTGGATTCCGGCTTTCGCCGGAATGACGAAAAGGGACGACGCCTTAAATTCGTCTCTCCGGCGAAAGCCGGAGTCCAGTCCAGGGGCTTCAAATGGCCAG
>Ga0335070_10002808_pt1 | contig 20219 bp, 19 predicted proteins | sample Lox_Sample_13_FD_206722 | JGI IMG/M metagenome (GOLD analysis project Ga0335070, IMG submission 206722) | Soil microbial communities from Loxahatchee National Wildlife Refuge, Florida, United States - Lox_Sample_1.3 | ecosystem: Environmental > Terrestrial > Soil > Wetlands | place: USA... | reverse complement strand
GGTCCGCCGCGAGGCCTCCGTCCCGGCGGTGCCGGTGGTAGGACATGGGCAGGCAGAAGCCGACGAGGAAGAGGAACATCGCCGCGGGGAGCAGGAGGCTGCCGTAGACCAGGTGGTAGCGCCCCCAACCCATGGTCACGTCCATCCAGTCGCGCGAGGTGTGGTTGACCACCATCTGGATGAGCGCGACGCCGCGCATGCCGTCGATGAACCGGAGCCGCTCGAATTCGCGTGGCGGGGGCGGTGGCACCCCGGGGCTGTCGCGGGGGGTCGGGGCTCCCAACTTCGTGGTCCCTACTGCACGACGCCTCGCATCTCGACGAACGAGTAGGACCAGACCGTCACCTTGTAGTGATCGGCGGCGGCCATGCGGGAGATCTCGTAGTAGGTGCTGTTGAAGCCGGGCACGCCGCCGGGGACGCGCTCCACCCGCTGGCTCACCACGCCGTTGGAGGTATCGAGCGCCTGGGCGAGCAGGATGAAGGGCTCCGCGTACTGGCCGTAGTGGCTATGGACCCGTCCGTAGACTAGCTGGGTGCCGTCGCGACCCGGCGTCACGCTCCAGTCCACGGAGAACTTGGACTCCCAGCCGGGCATCAGCGTGGTGAACTCAGCCGAGGGCGCGATCTGCCCGCTCCCGCCGCTGGCGCAGGCTGTCACCGTCACTGCCAGCAGGCCGAGCCTGAGGACCGTCGCCAATCGCCTCGATACGGCTCTCATGGCGGTCATCCTGCCAGACTGAGGGGCCGCGGTCAAACGCTCGAGGACGCGTCCTACTGCGAGCGGCCGCGGCCCGCGACGTCCCAGATGGCCTCGACCTTCGGGCCGCGCATGGCGTAGATGCGGTCGTAGAGATTGATGGTGGGATCGCAGTGCGGCGGGAAGAACTCGATGAGCTGGCCGAGCGCGGGCAGCCGCCCGTCCTCCGACACGGTGAGCCGGCCGTGCTCGTCTCCGGCCCACGAATACGACACGCCGGGGCACTCGACGGCCTCGGGCACGAACGGCTTGTCCGTGGAGAACGCCTTGAGCCCGCCGTCCACCATGGCCATCTCGCGGGTGGGCACGCTGATGACGGTGGTGAGCACGGTCAGCGCCATCTCGAAGTCGTCGTAGTCGCCGCCGCCCTTGCCGCCGATGCGGCGATAGTCGAGATCCATCACGCAGTACGAGCCGCTCTGGAGCTCCGTCAATCCCTTGAGGTCCGAGTCGATGTTGAAGGTCCCGGACGAGCCGCCGCTGACAATCTCCACGGGCAAGCTGTTCTTCTCGAAGAGATCGCGCGTCTTCATGAGCTTGTTCATCCAGCGGTGCGAGGTGCGGCGCCGGTTCGCGTAGCCGGGCACGTGCGCGCAGTGTCCGGCATAGCCCTGCAGCCCGCGGAGGTTGAGGGAGGCTTCCAGCGTCACGAGGCGCCCGATGTGCACCGCGCTCTCGCCGGGCTGCGTGCCCGTGCGCCGGCCGCCCACGTCCACGTCGACCAGCACGTTCAGCACCTTGCCCGCGCCCGCCATGGCCTGGCTCAGCTCGCGCACGTTGTCGGCGTTGTCCACCACCACGAGCGTCTCCGGCGCCTGGTCGAGCACGCCCACGAGCCGGCCGATCTTCTCCGGCCCGACCACCTCCGTGGTGATGAGGATGTTGCGGATCCCCGCCGCCACCATCACCTCGGCCTCGCTCACCTTGGCGCAGCAGATGCCGACGGCGCCCGCGGCGATCTGCCGCCGCGCGATCTCCGGGCACTTGTGAGTCTTCGAGTGCGGCCGGAGCTTCTTGCCGGCCGCCTTCACGTGCGCCGCCATCTTGGCGATGTTGCGCTCGAAGCGGTCGAGGTCGAGGAGGAGCGCGGGGGTGGGGATCTCGTCCCGGTTCATGGCGTGGCGAGCATACCACGGCTCGTTGTATGATCGCCGCCATGAGCACACCGAGCCTCGTACATCCTGGAGAAGTGGACTGGTCCGGGGAAAATCCCGGCATGTACCTCAAGGAGAAGCCGGACGGCCCCTTCGTGACGCTCGTCTCCTTCTTCCGCGTGGTCGCCTCGCCGCACGGCCGCGGCCACGCCCTCGTGCTCCTCGAAGCTCCCCTGCTGCACCGGAGCCTGCCCGAGGCCCTCAACGTCTGCGTGACCGACAACGACGCGCTCGCGCACTATCTCGTCGACAATTTCGTGTCCTGCTTCGGGGCCTTCAAGGGCGCCGAGGCGCTGGCCCACATGGATTACGTGCCGCTCGAGGGCGTGGCGGCGTCGGGCGACACGCGCTCCGCCTACATGGAGTGGGTCAAGGGACGCAACGTCGAGGTGTCGCTGTCGTGGGAGGATCTGGGCCAGCCCTTCCTCGTGAACATCCCGAAGGAGAAATCCGCCACGGGCCAGCACGCGCTCCACAGCCTGTTCGTGGACGCCCGCCGCGTCACCGCCACCGTCAACGGCCGCGCCCTCAAGGGCAAGCCCGTCCCGCGGGAGTTCGCGGGGCGGCAGAGCAGCACGGCGTTCCTCGCCTACTCGGAAACCTGGGTCAAGATGTAGCCGCCTCAGGCGGTGACCACGAGCGAGATGCGGTTCGTGTCGCCGGCCCGGCGATACTCGACCTGCTGGGCCATCGCCGAGACGAGCAGCACGCCCAGGCCGCCCACGGGCCGATCCTCGACACCCGCGGCGGCATCGGGCCGTCGCACCGCCGTGAAGGGATCGTGCGGCGGCCCGGTGTCCTCGTAGGCCAGAGCGATCCGCCGGGGCGCCACCTCGCAGTCGAGCCGCACCGGCGCGTCGCTGTCGCCGCCGTGGCCGTGCACCACCGTGTTGGTGAAGAGCTCCTCGACGAGCAGCGTGAGCCGGAGCGCGGACTCGCGCGGGAATCCCGCCGCCGCGCACACCTCGGAAAGGAAGGCATCCACTTCGGGAAGGACGGCCCGCCGCGCGGGAAAGATGCGGGAGTGGTGGGCGCCGCTCATTGCGCTATTATAGGCGCGGCTCGACCGGCATTCGCGATGGATGCCGTCGTGACCACAATCGAGGAGATGACATGCTCGGTCGATTCCGTGTGCGGCACGTCCTGATCGCCGCGGCGCTCGCCGCCGTGAGCCTGCCCGCCGCCTCCGCGAGCGCGCAGGAAGCCGGGCACGTGAAGGTCTCTCGCGGCACCGTCCAGATCGAGCGGAGCGGCCAGAAGCTGCCCGCGCCCGTGGGCACCGTCGTCCAGGCGGGCGACGTGGTGACCACTGGCGCCGACGGCTCGGTGGGCATCACGTTCCTCGACAACAGCCTGCTCTCCGCCGGGCCCAACAGCGTGCTGGCCATCGACCGCTTCGTGTTCGACCCCACCACGCATCAGGGCACCTTCGAGAGCTCGCTGCAGAAGGGCACGCTCGCCGTCGTCTCAGGCAAGCTCGCCAAGGCCTCGCCCGACGCCGTCAAGGTGAAGACGCCGGCCGCCGTGCTGGGCGTGCGCGGCACCGAGTTCCTCGTCCGCACCGGCCCGCCGAAAGACTGACACCGACGGCTTCATGGGCAAGCTGGCCGGGCTCGCTCTGCTCGGGCTCCTGCTCGCCGCCGGCTGCGCCAAGCCCGCCCGCGACGACCTCTACGTGCTGATGCCGGGCCCGACCGGACAGGCCTCCGGCGTCGTGACCGTGGACAGCGCCGGAAAGCAGGCGGTGCTCGATCAGCCCTATGCGGCGGCGCGAGTGAAGGAGCCGGGCCGCGTCGAGCCCGGCACGGTCACCGAGCAGGAGGTGAAGCAGTCCTTCGGCGACGCCCTGGCGGCTCAGCCCATGCGCCCGGCGTCCTTCGTCATCTACTTCCAGGAGAATCGCGACGACCTGACGGCGGAGTCGAGGCCGGTCCTCGGTCGCGTCGTCGACGCCATCGCCCGGTATCCCGCCCCCGAGATCGTCGTGATCGGCCACACCGATCGCGTCGGCACCATCCAGCGCAACGACGCGCTCTCACTCCGCCGCGCCGAGCGCATGAAGGAAGAGCTGGTCAAGGCGGGTATCGCGGCCGAGCGCATCCGCGTCGAGGGCCGTGGCGAGCGCGAGCCGCTCGTGCCCACCCCCGACGAGGTGCCCGAGCCGCGGAATAGACGCGTCGAAATAAACGTCAGGTAGTTTCTGAGAGGGACGGCGCCCCGGCGCCGAGATAGCGCAGGACGAGGACCGCCATGTCGTCCGACGGCTCCTTCCCCGCCGTGAAGGCCTCGACGTCTCGCCGTATCGTCTCGCCGACGAGCACCGCCTTCGCCTCAGGATCGAGCCCTCGCAAGAGGGCTTCGAGTCGCTCCCGTCCGTACATGGACCCGTCGGCTCCCATCGCTTCGGTGATCCCGTCGGTGATGAGGCACAGCGTGTCGCCCGGGTCGAGCCGGCGTGTCGCCGCCGTGTAGGGAAAGCCGTCGACGGCGCACAGGGGCGGCCCACCGCCCCCTTCGAGCCGGCTCAGGGGCCGCGTTCCCCGCGCCAGGAGATAGAGGGGCTCGTGGCCCGCGCTCGAATACTCGAGATCGCCGGTCCGCGCGTCGAGGATCCCGGCCAGCACGGTGACGAACAGACCCTCCACGTTGTCGCGAGAGATCTCCGCGTCGGCCTCGCGCATCATCTCGGCGAGGGGGTGGTGGCGCCGCAGCGCCGTGCTCTTGTAGAGCGCCTTGCTGATGGCCATGAAGAGGCTGCCGGGCAGGCCCTTCCCGGAGACGTCGCCGACCATGAAGAACACATGGTCCTCGTCGAGGCGGAAGAAGTCGTAGAGGTCGCCGCCCACCTCGCGGGCGGGCTCGAGGAACGCGTAGAGCTCGAAGCGCCGCTCGCCCGGGAACGCAGCCGCGGGGCGCGGCAGGGTGCCCAGCTGGATCCGCCGGGCCGCCTCCAGCTCGCCGGCGACCCGGGCTGCGGCCTCGCGCTGCTGCTCCAGCTGCCGGCGGAGCGCCCGGCGCTGGCTCTGCGTCTCGGCCAGCGTCAATCCCAGCAAGACGGTGAAGAGCACCACGAGGGCCAGCGAGGGTGTGACCACGTCCAGGAGGATGGCGCCCGCGAGGTAGAGGATCACGCCGAGCGCCACGAAGGCGCCGATCAGGAGCAGGAGCAGCGCCATCGAGTGCCGCGCGCGGAGCCGCGGCACCGCGAGCACCAGCAGGAGGCCGCCCAGCGCCAGGCCCACCACCTCGATCCAGCGGGCGAATGCGGGACGAGAGAGGAGGGCGCCATCGATCACGCTCTCGAGAAACTGCGCGTGGATCTCCACGCTCGATTGCCGGTCGCCCACCGGCGTCGCGTGAAAGTCGCCCAGGCCGAGCGCGGTCACGCCGATCAGCACGAAGCGCGACAGGAGGTTGGGGTCGACCCGCCCGGCCAGCACGTCGCCCGCCGAGACGAAGCGGGCCGGGTCGTGGCGGCCGAAGTGAATCCACACGCGCCCGTCGCGCTCGGTGGGCACGACGACATCGCCCAGCGCCACCGTCCGCACGCCGCCGGCACCCATGCGCACCACGACGGCCGGCGCTTTGGTGGCCACGCGGAGCATGTCGAGGCCGAGCGCGGGCACCACCACGTCGCCGATGGTGGCGAGGAGCGGCATCCGCCGGACCACGCCGCGCTCGGGATCCACGCTGATGAGGCCGCGACCGTCCGCGGCGGCATGGATGGCTCCCACGCTCTTGAGCGCGCTGGCGAAATGGCGGAGGTAGGGAGCGGGATCGCCGCCGAACGTGCGCAGCGGCGGCGACGCGAGGTCGGCCGGCGTCACGGCGGCCCCGGCTTCGAGCCCGGCCACACCCAGCACCACGCGCCGTCCCCGCAGGGCCTGGGCCAGGACCTCGTCGTTGCCGGGCAGCGCCTGGAGCATCTGCACCAGCCCGGGCCCCAGCCCTTCGACGATCTCGGCCAGCCGCGCCGGCGAGAGCCGGTCGGGCTCGGGCATCAGCAGGTCGACGCCGATGGCGGGCGGGCGGGCCTCGCTCACCTTCGCCACGAGCCGCGCCAGCAGGGTGCGCGGCCAGGGCCACTGGCCGTATCGCGCGAGGCTCTCCTCGTCGATGGCCACGATGGTGACCGTGGGGACCGTGCGCACGCGCGGGAACACGTTCTGGTATGCGTCGAAGGACGCGAGGCGCATCACGCGAAGGCCGGGCACCTCGGGCAGCAGCACGAGGAGGACCAGCACGCCCAGCAGCACGAGCCCCAGCGGACGCCCGCGCCCGCCCCGCAGGAGAAGCGCCCATCGCCGCTCGGGCCAGGGCGCGCGGCTGCCCGCGGGGCCGGGTGCCGCCGGCGGTGCGTCCGTCAGAGGGCAATCTCCAGGCCGTCGTACGCGGCGAGGATCTCCACCCGATGCTCCGCGCGCGTGATCTCCTCGAGCCGCCGCGTCTCCGCGAGGAGCGCGGCCAGGCGCTCGTCGTCGAAGATCGGCTCGTGGTGATAGAGGCAGAGGCGGCGGGCGCGGGCGAGCTGGCACATCTCCACGCCGACGACATTGCTCGAGTGCCCCCAGTCCTCCTTCACGGAGTGGGCGTCCGCGAGCGAATACTGGGAGTCGAAGATCACGAGATCGGCGTCGCGGAAGAACTCCACGAAGGCCTGCACCTCGTCCGGGTTGTCCTGCTTGTGCTCGGAGTCCGTCGAGTACACGACCGCGCGGCCGTCGTGCTCGATGCGGTAGCCGTAGGAGTCGCCGCCGTGGCGCTGCAGCTTCGTGCGCACGCGGAGACCCGCGATCTCGTACTCGCGGCCGGGCTCGAGGCGCACGAACTCGATCTCCGCTCCCATGCGGGAGAAGTCGACCGGGAAGGAGGGCGCGGCGTTCTGCCGCCGGATCGCCTCTTCCAGCCGCTCGTGGCAGCCGTAGAGGCGAATGTGGTTGCCCGGCACGTACGCGGGCATGAAGAACGGGAACCCGAGGATGTGGTCCCAGTGCATGTGGGACATCAGGATGTGAAAGGTGTGGCCCGTGGGTCCGCGCGCGGCCATCACGCTATTGCCGAAGACGCGCACGCCGCTGCCCACATCGCACAGCACGTAGTCGGAACCGCCCGTGTCGATCTGTACGCAGGAGGTATTGCCCCCGAAGGTGTGCGAGACGGCGAAGTCGAGCTCGCGGTCGACGAACTCGCGCGCCCGGGCCTCCGTGTGGAGCCCGCGGCCCGCCCCCTGCACCAGCGCGGCGACGAGCTTGCGCTTCACCTCGGCCGAGGACATCGCGACCGGGATGGAGCCGCGCGTGCCCCAGAACCGGACGAGCATGGCCGCCGGACCTCAGGCGGCGTCGTGCGCGGCCAGGGCCTGCGCCGACAGCTTCGCCAGGGCTTCGCGCAGCGTGGGGAACACCTGCAGGACCAGGTTGAAGCGGCTGATCTCGAAGATCTCGCGCACCACGGGCTGGAGCGCGCACACGCCCAGGCCGCCGCCCTGCGCCTTCGCCTGCTTGGAAGCGAGCATGAGCACGCGCAGGCCCACGCTGCTGATGTACTCCACGCCGCCCAGATCGATCACCACGCAGTCCCGGCCCTCCGCGCAGGTGGCGAGGAACGGCGCCAGCGCCGCCTTGAACGCGTCTGCCGTCGCGTGGTCGATCCGCCCCGCGGGGCAGAGGATCAGCGTGTCGGCGAGGCGCTTCGAGGACAATTCCATGTCGGCTCCCCAGCCTGCGATGGGATCGAATCGGGGGCCGATTCTATCACCAGGCACGCGCGAACTTCAGGCGTCCGCGGGGCGCTCCTTGATCGACACGCGCCAGTGGATGCGATCCTCCTCGGGCGGGTAGTCCCCAGCCGCCTTGTGATACGTGGAGCGGTTGTCCCAGATGACGATGTCGCCGCGGCGCCAGCGGTGGCGGTACTCGCCCTCGGGCTGGATCATCCGCTCCGTCAGCTCCTCGATGAGGGCATCGCTCTCCTTCGCCGGGAGCCCCTCGATGCGCAGGATCTTGCCAGGATCGAAGTAGAGGCCCGTCCTCCCGGTCTCCGGATGCGTGCGGATGATCGGGTGAAAGACCGGCGTCCAGTCCCGGTCCTCTTGGTCGAGGAGCGCGGTGGCCTTCTTCCGGCCGCCGTAGGTGAAGGCGCCCAGCCGGCCTTCGAGGCGGGCCTGGAGCGCCGGCGGCAAGGCATCGTACGCCGCATACATGCTCGCGAAGTGCGTGTCGCCGCCGCGGCTCGGCACGGCCAGGGCGTAGAGCTGGGTGGCCTTGAACGGCTCCGCGTCGTAGGCGCCGTCCGTGTGCCAGCCCTCGGCGCCGCGCCGATAGATCGCCATGTCGAGCCGGCCGTCCGCCCCGAACTTGTTGACGCCGAGCAAGGTGATCTCCGGGTGCCGGGGATGCCGCGTCGACTTCGAGGGATGCGGCACCACGATGCCGAAGCGGCGGCTGTAGCGCAGGAAGTCCTCGATCTCGAGGCTCTGATCCGGCACCACGACCACGTTGTGATCGAGCCAGGCGCGATAGATCGCGGCGAATCCCGCGTCGTCGAGCGTCCTGACGTCGACGCCGAGGATCTCGGCGCCGATCTGTGCCCCCAGCTGCCTTACCTCCACCGTGTTCGGCACGGGCCCATCCTAGCCCCGGCTCCGGTCGACGTCAAAGGGCGCGCGGAGCCGGTGGCAGGCGGAACCGGTCGATCACGTTGCGGAGGATGCGCGAGACGTTGTTGTCGTAGCGGTTGTGCGACAGGCTGCCGCAGAACGTGATGGATCCCACCGCGAAGAGCGCGCCGCCGCCCGGCAGCTCGGCGTAGGTCATGTCGGCGCGGACGAGCCGCGCCGGACGCTCGCCCGTGGCGGACTGGAGATGGTTGAGCAGGTCCTCGAACACCACCACGAAGCTCGGCCCGTGGCCCTCGGAGCTCGCGACCACGATGGCGCCCGGAGGCGTGCCGAGGACGGGGTCGGCGCGGTCGAGCTCGAAGCCGGCCGCGCCGCCGCCCGACAGGCCGAAATTGCCGATCACCGTGTCGTCGACGCCGGCGAAGATCCAGGCCGCGCGCGGATCGTCGGCGCCGGGCGCCCGGCGGTAGTAGGAGCCCTCGAAGAGCCCTTGCGCCGAGAAGCCCACGCCGACCAGCTCCTGCGGCGGATGCCCGTTGCGCCGCCACAGACCACCATAGGCGCCGTCGAGGGCGTGGTAGTACTCGCCGACGCGAGCTTCCCATGCGCGGATGCCGGTCTCGGCGCGGCGCACCTCGATGACGCCGGGCAGGCTCGGGCTGGTGGCGATGCGCCAGTAGAAGCCGTTGCCGCCCAGATACACGAGCCGGCCGCCGCCCGCGAGGTAGCCCGCGTGCGCCTCACGCGTGCGCGGCGTGTGGTACTCGGGGTGCGAGCCTGTGAGCACGGTGGCGTACGGGGCGAGGAGCGCGGCGCCCTCGGCCTCGACGTCCTCGTCGGTCACGATGTCGAAGGCGATGCCCTGCGCCTCCAGCCAGTCGAGGAGGTGGGTGTCCGCGGAGTAGTGGCGGAGGCCCGATCCGCGCGGGTCGAGAAACGTGAGATAGCGCGGTCTCAGCGTGAGCACCGGACGCAGCCGCGAAGAGTAGCAGATGCCGCTGCCGTCGCGGTGCCGGTTGTAGGTGGAGCGGCCGTACTCCGGGTGGTCGTCCGGATTGTGCGGATACGCGCCCCAGGCGGCCATGCGCTCGCGAAGGGCGGCGTCGGTGTTGCCACGCGCATGATTCGCGTAGGCCTGATACGTGTACGTCGAGGCGATCACGAGCACGTCCGCGGTCCGCCGGCCGCGCGGCGGCCGCACGTAGAAGGGCAGCTCCTCGACGTGGCCCTCGGCGGCCAGACGCATGAGGTAGGCGCCGCTCCGCATCCCCTCCGGCACGGTGAGCTCGAAGTCCGTCGCCCAGCCCGCGTCGTAGACGTCGTCGTCGTGGAAGTGGATCGCCGCGTACTCGCGCGGGGCATGCCGCCAGCACATCTCACGTCCGGTCCAGCGCGCGCCGGTCACGGCTCGCGTGGGAAGGTTCACCAGCCGGCCACCCAGCCCATGCGGTCCGATGTCGACGACGTCGAGCCCCTCGATGCCCTGCGAGAAGTCCCAGCCGGCCACGAGCCCCAGCGGCGGAAGGCCGGGCTCCAGGGCAAGCGTCTCCGGGGCGGCGACGACGGCGCCCAGGAGGAGCGGATCCTCGATCTTGCCGTTCCAGTGCTCCGAGGGCCCGGGGGCGAGGCGCGCGCCGATCGATACGGCCGCGGCCGCGTCGAGCCGCGGAGCCGCCCCGAGGGGCGCCGTCGTCTCGTGGCGCGCTCCCGGCGCCTGTCCGTCGAGCGGAAGCTGACCCACGCGCACCGTCCCAGCGGCGAGGTCGACCACCACCCAGATGCGATACCAGCGGCGCAGCTCGAGGGGCCGCCCGGTCGCGAGCACGCGCGGCTCGCCGCTCGACAGGCCGATCCGAGCCGTCGCTCCGCCCGGGCCCACCGATAGCGCCCATCCGGACCGCCCGGCCTCGTCCCACCTGGCGATCACGCACCGCTCGTCGCCGGCGGCGAGCGTCGGCCAGACGACGGCGGACACCGTGAGCGGGCCGGGCAGCGAAAGCGTGGCGGCCGCGTCGACGCGGGCATAGGAGCCCAGCGCCAAGGGCTGTGGCCGAGAGGGCCGCTCGATGCTGAAGCGCGAGGCCAAATCCTCGGTCTTCACGCCGGGTCCGGCGGGGTTCGGATCGGCGTGCACGACGCGGGCGAGGCTCGCCCGATACGGTCCGCGCGCCGCGCTCGAGATCTTGAACGCGATGCGCTCTCCGGGAGCCGCCGAGAGCCGGTCCGTGTAGCCGGTGAGCGGGATCACGGGCGCCTTCCGCGCGCGGCGTCCGCGGGGCGGCCGGTCATGCGCTCACGCGAGGCTCACCTCGTCCGGCAGCTCGTTCTTGTCGTCGGGCCGTCGGGGAAAGTGGTGGCCCAGCGCCCGGCCCACCTCCGCGATGGCGTGCTCGAGCCCCTCCCGGGAGCGCTGCGCCCGCATCCGCGCCCGCACTGCGTCGACGAGCTCGCGCCAGTAGGCATCGCCCACGCGCTCATGGATGCCCTTGTCCCCGATCACGGCGAGCTTGTGGTCCGCCACCGAAATGTAGATGAGCACGCCGCTCCGGGCCGCGGTCTTGTGCATGCCCAGCCGCTCGAAGACCTTGATGGCGCGTGACAGCGCCTCGGACTCGCAGGTGTGGTCGAGGTGGACACGGAGCTCGGCCGACGTCCGCGCTTCCGCCTGCCTGACCGCGCGCGCGATGGAGGCAAGATCGTCGTCCGAGAGAAACTCCCTGACCCATGCCGGATGCTTTGGCATCACCAATCTCCACTGGCGCCGCCGCCGCCGAAACCACCGCCGCCGCCGCTGAAGTCACCGCCACCACCACCGCCACCTCCGCCGCCGAAACCTCCTCCTCCCCATCCGCCGGGAAAGACGATGGGCCCACCCCAGCCCCGGGAGCCGCCCGTCCAGCCCTGCCGGCGCACGTGCGATTTGAGGAGCGCGGGAATGATGATGGAGAAGAGTCCCGCCACGACGATGAAGAGGAGAATGATCGGCATGATGCCCGGGCCGCCGCCGCGCGCCGGCGCCGGCTGCGCGTGGTACGTGCCGGCGATCGCCTGCTCGATGGCGGTGAGGCCCGCGCCGATGCCCTCGGCGATCTTCCCCTCGCGAAAGCGCGGCGCCACCACCTGGCGGAGGATCTGGCTCGACAGCGCGTCCGTGAGCTTGGGCTCGAGGCCGTAGCCCACCTCGAGTCGCATCTTCCGGTCGTCGATGAACACCAGGAAGATGACGCCGTTGTCGAGGCCCTTCTGCCCGATGCGCCACGCCTGGGCGAGCCGGATCGAGTAGTCCTCGAGGTTCTCGCCCTCGAGCGAGCGGAAGATGGCCACCACGATCTGATTGCTGCTCTCGCGCTCCCGCCCGCGGAGCAGGTCTTCGAGGCGCGTGCGCTCCGCCTGGCTCAGCGCGTTCGCGTAGTCGTTGATGCGGTGATCGGGCGGCGGAGGAACCGGCAGCGCCGCGAGGGCGACGCCGGTCAGCCCGGCGAAGGCGACGAGCGCGAGCAGCCATCGGCTCTGGCGCATGCGGCCGCCGCCCGGGTGCGCTCCCGCGGCCTAGAACTTCACCTTCGGGACGGTCTCGCTGCCCGGCGCGGACTCGAAGAAGGGCTTCTCCTTGAAGCCGCGCAGCCCCGCGATGAGGCTGGCGGGGAAGACCCGCACGCGCAGGTTGTAGTCGCGCACGGCCTCGTTGAAGCGCTGGCGCTCCACCGTGATGCGGTTCTCCGTGCCCTCGAGCTGGCTCTGGAGGGCCAGGAAGTTCTGGTTGCTCTTGAGCTCAGGGTAGCGCTCGACGGTGACGAGGAGCCGCGAGAGCGCGCCGCCCAGCTGGTTCTGGGCATCCTGGAACCGCTTGAAGGCGGCCGGGTCGTTGAGGAGCTCGGGCGTGGCCTTGATGCTGCCCGCGCTGGCCCGCGCCTGCGTCACCTCCTCCAGGACCGTGCGCTCCTGGGCGGCGAAGCCCTTGACCGTCTCCACGAGATTCGGGATGAGGTCGGCCCGCCGCTGATAGACGTTCTGTACCTGGGCCCACTTTTCGCTCACCGCGACGTCGGCCGCAACGAGTTGATTGTTGACGCCGACGCCCCACATGAACGCGATGACGAGGATCAGGACGATCACGCCGACCACGATCAGTGCTGTTTTCATGGGCAGAGTATACCCCGCCGGCGGATCCTAGAGGTCGTTGCCGGAGTAGGACTGGTTGAAGGACTTGTTGCAGAGCGGGAAGTCCGGAACGATGTTCTTCAGCAGCGCGTAGGACAGCGGCCGCCAGTTCAGGAACGACGGGTCCATGATCTTGACCCGGTCGAGCGTTCCGGCCGCGTCGGCCATGATCCAGTGGATGATGGCTCCTCGCCAGCCTTCGACCATCCCCCACGCGGGCTCGAAGGCCGGGAGCGGACCCAGACGAGCGACGAGTGGCCCCGCGGGCATGCGCTCGACGGCCTGTCGGATCAGCCCGACCGATTCCCGCGCCTCCTCGACTCGGACGAGGGTGCGAGCCTTGACGTCCCCTGTATCGAGCACAGGGACACGGAAGCTGAGGTCCCCGTAGGCGGCGAAGGGGTGATCACGCCTCACGTCGACGTCGATGCCCGATGCCCGGGCCACGTACCCCAGGGCGCCGTGGTCCCGCGCAGTGCGCGTAGTGAGCCGGCCCGTCCCGTCCAGGCGGTCCATCACGAGCGTGTTCGCCAGGCTCAGCGCCACGATCTCCTCGAAGTCGCGGAGGGCCGCCTCGACCTCACCCGCCAGATCGAGCTCGAGAGGCAGGTCCCGACCGACGCCCCCCGGGACGATGGCTCCACGCAAGAGCCGGCTGCCCGTGAGGCGCTTGTTGAGCCGGAGGAGGCGCTCGCGGATCCTGAAGCAATGGGAATGGGCGATCGCATAACCGGTATCGTTGGCAATCATGCCGAAGTCAGCCACGTGGTTGTAGAGCCGCTCCATCTCGAGAAGCACGACGCGGAGATAGCGCGCTCGGACCGGCACGACCGTCCCGGTCGCGGCCTCCACCGCCTGGCAGAAGGCCAGCGCGTGGCCCACCGTGGTGTCGCCGGAGATGCGCTCGGCCAACTCCACGCCCTCGGCGGCCGGCCGACCCTCGAAGAGTTTCTCGGTGCCCTTGTGAGTGAAGTACAGGCGCGACTTCATGTCGATGATCGTCTCGCCCACCACGCTGAAGCGGAAGTGCCCCGGCTCGATCACACCGGCGTGCACCGGACCCACCGGAATCTCGTACACTCCCTCGCCGCCCACCTCCGCAAAGGGGAAGGGGCGCCCGTCGTCGGTGAACTCTCGAGGCACCGAGTCCTTCCGCAGGGGGAAAAAGTCCGCCGGCCAGAAGGCGTGGCGCACGAGCGGCCGGGGATCCGGGTGGCCTTCGGCAACGATGCCGAAGAGGTCGTAGATCTCCCGCTCGAACCGCGAGGCCGGGTAGTGCAGCGTGGCGAGCGACGGCATCGCGGGTGTCTCGGCGGATACGGCAGCGGTGGCATGGAGGAACCAATCCTTCCGCTCGGGCCCGAAGACATAGTGGACCTGGAATGCCCCGTGATCGACACGCCGGTCGGTGGCGACCATGAAGATCAGCTCGGCCTCAAACTCCGCACGGAGGAGTGCCGCCAAGGCCGGGACGACGGCAGCGCGGACCGAGCAGTGGAGCTCGTTGCCTCGCACCAGGCGCACCTCGATCACATTGTCCGTGAGCGTCTGGGCAAGCGCTCTCGTGAGTCGCGACAGGTGCGTCATTGTCCGACGGTCTCCGCGATCCGCGCCAGCAGCGCCTGGAGCGGCGCCGGCAGGGTGAGGCCGAGGACGACGAGGGCCGCCACGCAGAGGCCGAGCGGGACCAGCGGCCATGCGCTCCCCTCGCCCACCTTCACGCCCTCCGCGGACCTGCCGTACAGCATCCGGTTCAGGTGGCCGATCACCGAGACAAAGGCGACGGTGAGCAGGGCCAGGACGAGTCCCATCAGCCACGGGCGGCCCGCCGCGAAGCCTGCGCGGAACAGCGCGAACTCGGAGATGAAGAGGCCGAAGGGGGGCAAGCCGATGACCGCCAGCATGCCCGCCGCGAATAGCCCGCCTGTCCACGGCATGGCCTTGAGGAGACCCGATACGCCGCTGATCTCGGGGGTACGGTACCGATGGAGCACCCGTCCGGCGAGAAAGAACGTCGTGGACTTCGCCAGCGCGTGGTTGAGCAGATGAAGCATCGCAGCGAACGTTCCGAGGGGTCCGAGGGCCAGCCCCACGCAGATCAGCCCGGTGTGCTCGATGCTCGAGTACGCCAGCATGCGCTTGTAGTTGCGCTGGATCACCAGGCTGAACGAGCCGATCCCCAGCGAGAGAACCCCCATCGCGACGAAGAGATCGTCCGTGAACTTCGTCCCCACCGCGGCGTTCACCACCGCCTCCCATCGAATCACCGCGTACAACGCCACCGCGAGCAGCACGCCCGACATCATGGCGGACAAGGGCGCCGGCGCCTCCGAATGGGCATCCGGCAGCCACGTGTGCATGGGCGCGAGGCCGGCCTTCGTGCCGTATCCAACGAGGATGAACACGAAGGCGAGCTGGATGACCTCCGGGTGCAGGCGTGGCGCCGAAGCCATCAGCACCGTCCAGTTCAGGGCGGCCTCCCGCTGGCCAGCCAGGTGAACGAAGTCGAAATACCCGAGCACCGTGCCCCCGAAGGCGAGGGCGATGCCCACCGAGCCGATCAGGATGTATTTCCACGAGGCCTCGACCGAGGCCTTCGTCACGTGGAGCGGAATGAGCATGGCCGAGGTGATGGTGGTGGCCTCGATGGCGATCCACATGAAGCCGACGTTGTTCGAAACGACCGCGAACAGCATCATGAACGTGAACAGGTTGCCGAAGATGCGGAACCGCCGAGCCTGGGCATCGTCGTAGCCGTCGTCCCCGCCCATCCCCGGTCCGAGCCACGCGGCCAGCGAGCCCACCACGCTCACGCAGAAGGCGAGCAGCGTCGACAGCGCGTCGGCCCGCAGGAACTCCTGGGGACCCGCGGTGAGGACGCTGCCCGTCAGGATATGGCGCCACAGCGCGACCGCCGCCCCCAGGGAGAGGAGGGAGAGCAGGGCGTTCGTCCATCCCACGAAGCGCCGGTAGGGCTTCACGACGGCGGCCAGCAGCGCCCCCACGAGGGACGGGCCAAGGAGCACGGCGAACGTGATCACGATCCCTCAGTGCCTGAGATTGCTGAGCTGTTCCACGTCGATGCTCTCGAAGGTCTCGTGGATCTGGTAAATGAAGATCTGCATGACGAGGAAGCCCATGAGCACGTCCAGGAAGACGCCGAGCTCGACGATCAACGGGATCCCGTAGGTTCCCAGGACGGCGAGCAGGGCCAGCCCGTTTTCGAGCATGAGAAAGCCGATGACCTGGGTCAGCGCCTTCTTGCGACTGATCACGACGAAGAGGCTCACGAGGACCAGGCCCATGGCGAGGGGCATGCCCGCCCGGGTCGGCAATTGACTGAGGGCGACCAGCGGCCGCGTGATGGCGTAGCCGAAGAGCACGAGCAGGCCGGCGATCACCAGTGACGTTGCCGTATTCACGTACGGCTCGAGCTCCCGCTCTGCCGCAAACCTCTGCTCCATTCGCCGCAAGAGCCGCGGGATCACCATGGCCTTGAGGAGGAAGAGCGCGACCGCGACCCAGTAGAGCTCGCGGTCGTGGCCGAAGTGGGCCACGACCACCGTCACGACCGAGAGCACGGCCGACTGCCACGTGAAGGCAGAGATGTAGGCGGTCACCCCCCGACGCCACAGGAGGATGAGCCCGAAGATCAGCACCAGGCTCGAGCCCATGACCGACAGTTGGGAAAAGGCGGTGTCCATGCGCTAGCGGAGGAGGAACGACGACGTGACGGCGAGGAGGGCCAGGACGAAGGACACGCTCAGCAACTCGGGGACCCGGAAGAGCCGGAGCTTCGCAATGCGCGTCTCCAGCACGGCCACCACCCCGGCCAGGATCACGAGCTTGGCCAGGAGGCTGGCCACGGCGATAGCGAGCGTCGACGGCGTCATGGTCACGGACACGCCCCACGGGACGAACAGATTGCCGAGCAGCGAGAAGAAGATCAGCAGCTTGACCGCCGCCGCCCATTCGATGAGCGCGAGGTAGCGGCCGGAGTACTCGAGGACCATCGCCTCGTGAATCATCGTCAGCTCGAGGTGCGTGGCGGGATTGTCGATCGGGAGGCGCCCGGTTTCGGCGAGCGTCACGATGAACAGCGCGCCGAACGCGAGCAGGTGGCCGGGGCTCAGGGCCGCTCCCGGCGCGGTCATGGTGCGGGCCACGATCTGACCGAGGTTCGTGGAGCCCGCGCTGAGAGCGAGGGCGAAGATGGCGAGGGCGATGGTGGGCTCGGCGAGGGCCGCCACGGTCATCTCGCGACTGGCTCCCATCCCCCCGAACGGCGAGCCCGGGTCGAGCCCGGCGAGCGCGAGGAAGAAGGTGCCGAGCAGGAGGAGGTAGACAACGACGAGCAGGTCGCCCACCCCGTCGAACGGGAGCGGCACCGCGAGGATGGGCACCAGGAACGTCACCGCCACCGCGCTGGCGAAGACAATGAACGGGGTGGCCCGGAACAGCCACGACGCGTTGTTCGAGACGACGACCTCCTTCTGGAACAGCTTGCGCAGCTCCCAGTACGGCTGGAAGACGGGCGCGCCACGCCGGTTCTGCAGCCGGGCCTTCATCCAGCGGACCAGCCCGACCAAACCCGGGGCCAGGAGGAGCGCCAGCGCCGCCTGCGTCACTTCGAGCACGTACCCGATCATCTCCACCCCCTCGCCACCGTGAGCAGGACGAGTAGGGCGATCGTCATGTACGTGAGGTAGAGGTGCACCGACCCCCCCTGGAGCCGGCGGATCCATGAGGCCGCGGTGCCGAGGACCTGCAACAACGGATCGTAGAGGACCCGCTCGAACAAGGGATGGATCTCGCTCCGGTACTCGATCGACTGGACGAAGTACTTCGACGCGGGGTGGAAGTCGATGGACAGATCCTTGGATGGGCGATACAGCTCGGCGAAGACGCGCCGCAACGGCTCGGCGAATGCGGTCGCGGTGTACTCCATGCGAGCTGTCTGGCCGATGCGGCCGCAGCCCCACGTGTCCGCGGTGCGCCGCCGGCGGTCAGCACCGGCGATCCAGAATCCCAGCGGAACGAGGCCCACCAGGAGCACGAGCCCAAGCGCCAGCAGCGGCGGGGACATCTCTCCGACGGCGCCGGGGACGCGGAGCGGCAACCCCAGGGTGAACCCCACGTCGGCGGACGAGAAGCGCTCGAGGCCGGACACGGCCGTCCCGAGCACCCGCACCACGGCAAAGGGCGCCAGCCCGAGCCCCGCGCACATCAGCACCAGTGACACCATGCCGACCTGCATGGTCAGCGGGGCTTCGTGCGCGTGCTCGGCTTCCGGCGATCGCGGGATGGCAAGGAACGTGATCCCGAACGCCTTGACGAAGCAGGCCGCCGCCAGACCGCTGGTGAGGGCGAGCATGGCCACCGCAATCGGCATGATCACGGCGACCTCGGGCTGGGGGATCGCCGACCCGCCCAGCAGCGCCTGGAACACCAGCCATTCGGAGGCGAACCCATTGAGCGGCGGCAGAGCCGAGATCGCGCACGCCCCGATGAGGAAGAAGAAGGCGGTACGCGGCATCCGTTTGATCAGTCCGCCCATCTCCTCCATGTTGCGCGTCCCGGTCGCGTGCAGCACCGACCCCGCGCCCAGGAAGAGTAGTCCCTTGAAGCATGCGTGATTGATCGTGTGATACAAGCCACCGACGACGCCCAGGGTCGCGAGGGTGGTCAGCCCGTAGCTCTGGAACATCAGGCCCGCCCCGATACCGATGAAGATGATGCCGATGTTCTCGACGGAGTGAAAGGCGAGGAGCCGCTTGAGATCGTGCTCCATCAGGGCATAGAGCACGCCGAGCAGTGCTGAGACGGTACCCAGACCGAGGACGAGGCCGCCCCACCACGTGGGCCCCCCCGCCAGGAGGTCGATGGTGACGCGGAGCAAGCCGTAGACGCCCATCTTGATCACGACCCCGGACATCAACGCCGACACGTGGCTCGGGGCGACGGGATGGGCCAGGGGCAGCCACACGTGCAGCGGCACGATGCCTGCCTTGGCGCCGAACCCTACGAGGGCCAACACGAAGGCCGCGTCGCGGACAGTGGGCGTCAGGGACGCCGATCGCATGGCGGCAAAAGAGACCGTCAGGTCGCCCGCGGACAGGAGGAAGAACATCGCCACGAGGGCGGCAAAGCCGGCGTGCGTGATGGCGATGTACCAGTGCGCGGCGTGAACGGTTCCCGGCTGATCGTGCTCGGTGAGCACCATGAGGTAGGCCGAGAGCGACATGGCCTCCCAGGCCATGAGGAAGGTCAGGGCATTGTCGGCCATCACCTGGACGCTCAGGGACAGCAGCAGCACGTTCAGCATCGCGCCGAGCAGTCGCAGCGCGTAGCGCCCCTCGCCGGCCGCGGAGTAGCCGAAGCCGTAGACGGCGACCGCGGCACCGACCACCCCGATGACGATGAGAAAGAACGCGCTCAGGCCGTCGATGCGAAGCGCGATCCCGGTCAGCGGAAGGAGCGGAGCGGTGAACGTCGGCGCGAGTCCGGCGGCGAGACAGACGACGCCCAGCACCAGTCCGGCGAGGGCGCCCACGAGCGCGCACCCCGCGACGAGCCCGCGCCCGACCACGCCATGGACACCAAGCGCGCAGAGCGCCCCCACGGGGTAGGCGGCCAGCATCACCCCGAGCAGGAAATGCCCGGAGGCCATCTCACGTCCCCCGCACGAGGAGCATCGTCAGGAGCCCCAGGAGCGCGATGACGAGATAGGTCAGGTACACGTGCGCGGAACCGGACTGGATCGCCCGCGCGCGGATTGCCCAGCGATGCACCCACGCGATCAACGGGGTGTAGAGGTAGCGCTCGAACCAGGGCACGATCTCGCTCCGGTATTCGATGGACTGGACGAAGTATCGGGACTCGGGATGGAAGTCGATGGAGAGATCCTGGGTCGGCCGGTACAACTCGGCGAACACGCGGCGCAGAGGCTCGGCGAAGGCGGTCGACGTGTACTCCATCCGCGCCGTCTGGACGACCCGGCCGCATCCCCACGTCTCGTTCACGCGGAGCCCCCCGCGCGCCCCGAACAGCCGTGTCCCCAGCCACACTCCGACGACGGCAACGATCAGCCCCAGAGCTACCAGCATCGGCGACATCTGCGCGAACCCCGCGGAGGTGGAGAGCGCGAGGCCGCGACCCAACCGTGGGGCCGCCGCCGGAAGGCCCGCGTGGCCCGCGAGGACGGTCCCCAGCGCCGACAGGATCGGGACAGCCGCCAGGCCAAGACCCACGCACGCCGCGGCAAGGGTTCCCATGCCGATCCGCATCGACAGGGGCGCCTCGTGGGCATGCTCGGCGGCCTCCGACCGCGGGATGGCAAGGAAGGTGATCCCGAAGGCTTTCACGAAGCCCGACGCGGCGAGACCTCCGGTGAGGGCAAGGATCCCGACCGCCAGCGTCATGAGGGGAGCCACCAGTGGGGCCGAGCTGCCGATCCCGGGCAGGAGCGATTGGAAGAGTAGCCACTCGCTGACGAAGCCGTTCAACGGCGGCAGTCCGGCGATGGC
>Ga0335070_10002807_pt1 | contig 20239 bp, 21 predicted proteins | sample Lox_Sample_13_FD_206722 | JGI IMG/M metagenome (GOLD analysis project Ga0335070, IMG submission 206722) | Soil microbial communities from Loxahatchee National Wildlife Refuge, Florida, United States - Lox_Sample_1.3 | ecosystem: Environmental > Terrestrial > Soil > Wetlands | place: USA... | reverse complement strand
CGGGTGGAAATAGAGGAACCTGGAGGCTCTCGGACCTCAATTGAATTCAAGAACGTGGAGATCAACTTGAGCCTTCCATCAGAGGTCTTCGAGAAACCATGATCCGCAGAAAAGGGTTTGATCTCTGTCTTCTGGGATTTCTCATCCTATCTATTGGGTGTGCGCCCAAATTCAAAACAACTCTAAGCCCGGGCTCACCGGAAGACCTCCCCGGCTGCTACGCCATCTTCCCGGCAGAACCATGGGAGTCTGTCCATAGGATTGAAGCCACTTTCGGAGGAAGCTCATCCTCCTTAATTGGAGTCACCAAAGGTGAACCGTCAGAGCGCAGGCTTCAGAGCGTCTTGCTTACTCCCGAGGGATTCGTCCTGTTTCATGCTGAACGTCGGGAAGATGGAGTTGTTATACGAAAGGCAGTACCTCCTTTCGATTTGCCGGGTTTTGCCAGCGGCCTGGCGGAGGATGTGACTCTTCTCTTTCTTCGTCCGAAGGCCAAGCCCACAGCCTGGGGAAAGGAAACGAATGGAACGATGATCTGTAAATGGGAAAACCTTGACAATTCTCAGACAGAAATCACGGGATCGATGGACAGGAGCTGGCAAATCCTGCGCCGGGACAAATATGGAGAGGTGATAAAGGAAATTGTCTTGAGCGGACCTTTTCTCAATGGTCTCGCGTCCCGGATCGAATATCGAGGATTCAAGCCCGTGCCCTATACACTTCGGATGACCTTGATCCAGGCATCCCCTTGATCCCGCCAGACGTTCTCCTTCCGAGACAGAGACGAGCACTTTCAGTGATCTCTGTACCATCACGGGCGATTAGACTCATCACGTACCCATTCCCTTCGGCATGCCTGACAGGATAGGTCTTTTTTTGATACCCCATCACCCCTTCTTCCTCCCCCACCCTGACCACCTCCACCTCCCGGATGGCTTGAAATAGATGAAGACCCAATGCCTTGGCGGCTGCCTCTTTAATGGTCCAGGCGCGAACGGCAGTCCTCTTCGCGCCTAACTCGGACTGCAAAACAATCTCCCTTTCTCCGGGTGAAAGGAAAAGGTTCCAGATCCTTGTCGTCTTTTCTGAAAGCATCTCAAGATCAATGCCAACCGGGTACTTGTGGGCAACTGCTACGACGAGACGGCCACTATGGGACACCGAGCAATAGATCCCACTCTTGGCAAGGCAGGGCCTCACGTCATCAGGGCCAAGGGTCTCGATTTCTTGGTCAGGCCTGTTCTCTTTCACGAGAACAAGTTGTCGGGCGAGTCTTTTCAGGGCCACCCTCGCTGCAGTAAAGTCTCTCCGTCTCCGTGGACCCATTCTCGTCGCTCTTGCCGCTTCACGGGGGGTGAGACGTTCCTGAGCGGATGAAATGGTTTCTATATCGATGAGCGTCATTCCGAGACAGGCCGACCGAAGGCAATCGATGCCTGACCAGAGGCTGAAATCGCTTACAACAAGGGGATAAGAAGTGATGATTGGATCCAATGGTAAAGGAACGCGCCTCCTCGGGTGTAATAATGAGAATGATAGCCAGGGAGAGGTTTCTCGTCAAGATATATAACCAGTGAATATGGCAAAATAGTCCATATTGTGATAATCTTTCTTATATTAAAACCGTTGGGTGATATATCTTGTGAGAAAAACACCTCAATCTGTTTCGACCAGTGTCAGGTTAAAGGTACCTTATTATGATGTAGACATGATGGAGATCGTCTGGCATGGAAATTACTTGAAATACTTCGATGTGGCTCGGCAGGCGCTTTTCAAGGAACGCGGTTTGGATTTGGTTCGTTACATGAAAGAAAAGGGATACGCTTTCCCGATCATCCGCTCTATGATCAAACATATCTCGCCATTGAGGTTTGACGACGAGTTCACCTGCACAGCGGTGCTCAAGGAAGCGACGGTTAAGATTGTAGTCGATTTTGAGATAAAGCTCATATCTAATGACAAAGTCTGCGCTAGGGGCCGAAGTGAGCAAGCAGCCCTTTTAGTACCGGAGATGGAGATGGCTTTTTTAATTCCTGAAGAAATCAAGAAAGCCTTGTTCGGCAATGAACGGTCAAAATGATGGTGTAGCGTTACAGCAATGATGTTGTCATTCCGGACTTGATCCGGAATCCAGGGTTTCCTGCTTTTGTAGGAACATCGTCTGGATTCCCGTTTTCGCGGGAATGACGACTTTTTACGGAACTATCAAGAAATGGAAAATAGAAGAAGAGTAGTCGTTGTAGGGATGGGGATAAGATCTCCGATCGGCAATACCCTTTGGGAATTCGTAAAATCGCTCAAGGAACGCCGAAGCGGCATAAGCATTATGCCCGAATGGCAAAATATTCATCGTTTACGCACTCGCGTGGCCGGATTGTGTCATATTGAAGGGCAGGAAGAGTCCATCCCCAGGCCATACCGGCGCAGCATGGGCAGGGTGGCAGTATTGGCAGCTCTCTCGGCCATTGACGCAGTGAAGGAATCGGGTCTGACGGAAGAGGAGATCGCCTCGCCGACCTGTGGCGTCTCTTACGGATCGACCGAAGGCAGTACAAAGAGTCAAATGGAATATATCGGGAACATGATTCAGAACCGTTCCCTCGAAGGGATACCCGCCTCGTGGTACTTAAAATGCATGAGCCATACCTGCGCTGGCAATCTTTCCATTCTATTTCATACAAGGGGACCTTTCATCGCTTCCTGCCCGGCCTGTGTCTCTGGTTCTCAGGGGATAGGATTTGGATATGAGGCGATCAAGGCTGGAAAGGCCGACATCATGATCACAGGTGGAGCAGATGAGGCCGACGTTCTTTCTGCCGCCGTGTTCGACCTGATGATGGCCACATCATCCAACTATAATGATCGGCCTTCGGAAACCCCCCGACCTTTCGACGCAAACAGGGATGGCTTAGTTGTAGCCGAAGGGGCAGCGACCTTGATCCTAGAGGAGTATGAGCGGGCCAAAAATCGGCGCGCCCCGATTCTGGGTGAAATCCAAGGCTTCTGGACGAACGGGAGCGGTATGCATCTTACGAACTCGGATGCTCGGTCTATGGAAGAATGTATGCTCGCTGCGCTGAAAGACGCGAGATGCAATCCAACTGAAATCCAACATGTGAACGCGCATGCAACCGGGACGACCCATGGAGACGACGTCGAGGCGATCGTCATCAACAAGATCTACGGACCGAATGTTCCAACCACTTCTATCAAGGGTTACATGGGGCACACCATGGGAGCTTGTGGGGCAATCGAGGCCATCGCCACTCTTCTTATGATGCGGGAGGGATTTATTGCTTCTACACTAAATCTTGAGAGGCCAGACCCGGCACTGCCGCCATTAAACCATGTAATGGGCGAATCTTTGAATAAACATGTTAGTCTTGCTGTAAGCAACAATTTCGCTTTTGGCGGAGTCAACACTTCATTAGTATTGAGTTCTGTGTAACGATGGGTTTCCTAGTGACATCCTCCAATTCTTAATTCCGCAGTTTAGAAGGGATCAATATCCTCGTCGCGATCAGCCTGCTAAATGTCTGAGTGTTGCGCCAGAAATCTAACCATGGTCGAAAATGAGAAACCCTTTCTTCGGGAGGCCCATAAATAGTGTGTACAGGTGTCTCGATGATGGGAATTCCAAACCACACTGCCCGAACCAGAACCTCCACCTCGAACTGGAATCTCTTGGCCTTGGTCCCAAGTTGAAGGGTTTCAGGAAGGGGATAAACCCGAAATCCAGACTGTGAATCAGAAAGCCATCTTCCGCATGAGGCCCAGACCCAAAAGTTGCCGAACCTTCGGCCCCAGCGGCTGGTCCAGGGTACATTCTTGTGCTCCATGCCCGCCCTTTTTCCGATCACAAGGGGCCGCTGCCCCGACGGGATTGCCTGGGTCAGGGAAAAGATATCTTCTGGATCATGCTGCCCATCGGCATCGATCGTGACGGCCCAGTCCGCTGACTGGAGAATTGCGTTAAATCCAGCCAGCAAAGAAGCTCCTTTCCCCTGGTTCTTCTTATGACGGATTACTGTTACGCCGGAAAGGAAAGCGAGGACATCGGGAGTGGTGTCTGTCGATCCATCATCCACCACGACCACAGGCAACCGGAATTGGAGGCATTTTTCAACAACCCGCCGTATCTGTGCCCCATGGTTATAAACAGGAATGACAATCGCACAGCGAAACGGTATAGTCATAGATGATAAAACCTGAAGGTGTGGTGTTTACCTTGAGCGACGACAGTTCATTATATAGAAATACTCATTGCCTATGTCAAGAGTCCCTCTTGTGATAGTAAGCTTTAAGAAATGATTCGTGAAAAATAATTCTTATTGAAGTTTTATCTCAAAATTAGTAGAGTCTTATTAGATCAACTCTCAAGGACAAACATGCTCCATTAAACACCTAAAGACGATGAACCGGTTGCCGATAAAAATTCTCTCGCTGACGTTTTTGTGTCTCCTTTCCCTAAATTGCAGCTCCTTGCATCCAGATCGACCTGTCTTCAAGAAAGGAGATTTTCCAGGTGCGGTAAGTGTTCTTGACACGATCATCAGGACGAACCTGGAGCAGCAACGGATCCCTGGCGCCGCCGTCGCCTTAGTACATGAGGGCCGCGTCATATTCTCTCAATGCTATGGGTATGCAGATGCCCAAAAGAAAGTCCCGATTACAGAAGACACCTATTTCATGGTCGGCTCCCTGACAAAATCCTTTACGGCACTGGCAGTACTAAAACTCATCGAACAGGGTAAGATCGATCTCAATGCTGATATAAAGAATTATATCCCCGATTTTTCCATCAAAAACCTTTACGGCGGGGAGACCCTGATCACCGTGAATCATCTTCTCACACATACGTCGGGGCTCATGATCGATTACTATGTCCATCTCACCGGGGAAACAAAGCAACCCAACGCCGATCTTCTCTCTCAATTACGGGAAGAGTACCTGTGCTTTATGCCAGGTTCCGCCTCCAAGTATTCAAATATCGGATACCGGCTGCTCGGCATCATGATCGAGCAGGTAACCGGTGAGCGATTTGAAAACTATCTCGAGAAGGAAGTTTTCAAACCTCTTGGCCTGACCCAGTCCTCCTTTCATTATACTGAGGAGATGGCCGGTCACATGTCCAAGGGCCACAATGGGGATTCGGAAGTGTCCAGGCTCGACAATGAAGACAAGCCTGCCAGCGGCCTGTTCAGCACACTGAAGGATCTTACCGTATTCTTGAAATTTCTGTCCTCTCGTCCCGTTCCGTCCAATGAAGGAATTAATAGCAACCACATCATCGATTCGATCATAAAGAACGCAAATTCCGCCATCGAGACGTTTTACGACAACAAAAACATATATTCTTCCGGATGGTATTTGAATTCCTATCAGTTCAAAGGCATCCATACGACATTATCCGGCAGTGGGAATATCAACGGTTTCTCCACTGCCATCACGTACATCCCTGAAGAAAGACTCGGAATAGTCATCCTGACAAATTCGTCTCTCGGATGGAAAGCCAGTATGAATATCATCGCCAGGGGCCTCCGTGGCATCATTGATGTATTCAGGGTTCCTGGTACCCAGGATCGTGATCGTGAAAAGCAAAAGATCAAATTGACGGAGGAATGTGAGTCTTTGTGCGGGCGGTACGTGGGTTTTGGTCCCATTATCGATATTTTCCAGAAGAAAAACAGATTGTATGCAAAATTTAAAGGCCCTGCGGCCCTTCTTATTCCTGAAGGCGATGGCGTTTTCAAACCGGTTCTTCGAATACTCTTTATAGATATTCATGTCGCACGATTTACCGAATATGAAAGTATACGGTTCAGGTTTGCGAGCAATCAGCAGGGGGATAAATTCCTATATATGGAAGCCCGTGTAGGTGAATCAACATTTTCTATCCCCCTCCATCATTACCGGAAAATCGATATCCCTCAGTCTTACAACCGCTATTATGGCACCTGGGCTCTGAATGAAAATGAGACTTATCCAGATATACTGAAACTTTATCTGCCAACGAATAGATTGACCTTTTTCGAAAAGGACGGATGGCCCATGATTAAAATAAATACCTGGATGGGCGAAGGACTACTGCTGCTCGTACCCCTGTCAGAAAACCTGGCACGTATTGCCGGCTCCGGGGAAATTGTATCAATTAATGATGAGACAGTAAATTATATTGGGCTTTCTTTTAAGAGAGTTCGTGAGGCAGGCTGAATAAATCAAATAACGTTAGGCCAAAAGTGGTCCTGGAACAAAAACCCTAAAAGGAGGGATCAACCAATGAGATCATTCACAATCGTGTTTCTAGCTCTCTCTCTTGTTGTTATCATTTCATCTACTTCCGGAGCAGCGAAACAAGAAGATGATCCGTGGCTCTGGCTCAATAAAATTTCAGGCAGTGAGCCGCCTGAAATAGACGTCACTGGAAAATGGCGTGATGCACAAGGGACTGGTTTCATGACTTGGGGTGAGGGCCACCTACGCCAAGAGCAAAACAAGGTGAGCGGAGTCATCGGTGATTATAACGTAATAGGGATTGTCTCAGGGAAAAAAGTTTATCTCGTTTTTCTGTATCGCGGCGCTGTTTATTACACGGCTCGTCTGGAAATGCTCAATGATTTACTTACAGGAAATTATTTTAAGGGTAAAGATAAGGAACAGAGAAAGGGTTATCCAACGTCTTTCACGAAAGTAGTCGACCCAAACAGAAAATAGGGATGATTGATCTTTGAGGAGGTAAGACTAAAATGACCAGACGATGCGCAATAATTATTATCCTCTCTTTCGTCTTGCTCGGTGGCTGTGCAACACCTGGGGTTAAAACCGGCGAAGCTCCGGTGAACCCCATCCTGGTGGGAGTTACCCCGAATTACCCGCCTATCATCTTTAAAATGGGCGGTGAGATTACAGGACTGGAAACAGATTTCGCCCGGCGGCTTTCCGAGGAACTGAAAAGACCCATTAAATTTGTCGAAATAAGTTGGGAGGAACAGATTCCCGCCTTGCTGGAAAGAAAAACAGATATCATCATGTCGGGCATGACGATAACCCAGGCCAGGCAGGTCCGGATCACCTTCAGTGAACCTTACCTCACAAGCGGGCTCATGATCGCTTTCACCGCCGAGAATGCTTCAAAATATACGTCTTTGAGGAACATTAAAGAATACATGCCCGCTGTTGGATTTGTTGCAGATACGACGGGGGAGGTCTATGCACGCAACAACTTTCGTGACGGCAACAGAATGGTCCCTGTAAAGTCGGTGGATGAAGCCGCATTGGCTTTAAAAAACGGAAGAATCGACATTTTTGTGCACGATGCTCCTGCGATCGGATGGATGGTCTCTCAAAATGAGGCAGAACTTAGGATCCTTCTGGAGCCGCTGAACATTGAATATCTGGGTTGGGGACTGCGGCGGGACGACAAAGAGCTACTTGTGATGGTGAACTCGCTGCTTAACAGATGGAAGAACGATGGGATGCTGAAAACAATGATCCTGAAGTGGTTGCCCTACTGGAAGCATTTCTAGTTGCCTATGTTATTTATGCGTGCTCTCTTAATAAATACAATTTCTTCCCTCCTAAAATACCGGTTTCACCTTATTGTCTTTTGTCATACCTTCTTATAGAGTAGCTGTAGGGATTGCCCGCCTGCCCCGCCCTCGGTCTATTAATATTGCGGGACCGGGGCCGGACGGGCAGGCATATAGGTGTTCTCTACCAAAAAGAGACGCAACAATCAAGAGATGTAATCCAAATACAGAAACCAAAACGGAAGGAGGAAGCAATGGTAACAGGAAAGATGTGGTCTTACAAAGACTTTCAAATTAGTGAAGGCTTTAAACCAGGGAGCAAACATTTCCAGTACTTCTTCGTTGTCTCAGAGAAAGGCAAGAAGAGGTGTAATTACTGTGTCTGGATCGACGACGAGAACTTGACACAATTGAGCAACTCTAACGAGATTGAGGGAATTGTCTCTCTCAAAAGAGAAGAATGGAGTAAATGGGTCCAGACAAAAATTGATAAGGGAGACTTTAGAAATTTAGTTTTGAAACTTGAAAAGAAAGGTCAAAAAGAGATTGACCTGGATAAGTCAGATAAGAAACTGGAACCAGAATGATCTGAATCGATTTGTAGGGAACGCATAGATGCGTTCCCTATCTCAATCTTCTGAAATATCCCTCTGCTTTTTTGACTGCGGGCCAGAGGCCCAGGTTCATCGGTCCGAAGATGATCAGACTTCTTCTGATATGAAAAGGATTGAAGATCCTTTTCAGCATGGAGGGAATCGAATAGAAAGACCGGTTCACTTTCCAGAATCCTTCTTGAAGTTCTTCTACCGTCATCCGTTTGGGTCGAAAGACCACTGTGGCCATATCGTACTTCGACCAGTCCTCAGTCAGAATCCTTCCCTCCTGCCTTAGCCTCTGGTAGATTCGGGTCCCCGGGAAAGGCGTGAGCAGAGGAAGGAAAGCCCCTTCAATTCGGTTTCGCTCGGCAAATTCCAGAAACTGATCAAAGACCGATGAGTCATCGAAGTCGTAGCCAAAGACAAAGGAGCCATACACCCCAATGCCGGCGTCATGGAGTTTTTGAATTCCTCTCTCGTAGGTTTCAATTCGGTTGATTCGCTTTCCCATGAGGCTGATGTTCTCCTCGCGAAGGCTTTCAAATCCAATGAAAAGCCCATGGCATCCTGCCCTGGCCATCAGGGAAACCATCTCTTCGTTCTCGGCAATATGGATCGGACCCTGACTCACCCAACGCAACCGGTAATGGGAGAGCATAGTGAGAAGTTCTTTGGCGTGGGAAAGGTTCCCAACAAGATTATCGTCTACAAAGAAAATATATGCCTTTGACCGCTCCAGGGATTGAACCTCTTTTTCAACCTCAGTGACCGGCCTCATCCGATAGGACCTTCCGTGAAGAGCGGTTACCGAGCAGAACTCACAGTCATAAGGACAGCCCCTTGTGGTCTGAATCAGATTGTGAAAGAGGTAGCCTTTCGTTGGGAGAAGATCCCTTCGTGGTACGGGAAGGTGGCGAAGGTCTGTTCTTTCTTTTTGGCGATAAAAAGGTTTCATCCTTCCTTTTTGAACATCTTCCAACATCTCGACCCAGAGTTCATCTGCCTCACCGATGGCCACACCATCGCAGTGGGCTTTTGCCTCCTCAGGGAGCCAGGAGGCATGGATTCCACCGATGATCACCTTCCTCCCTCTTCTCCGAAATTCATCCGCAATCTCATACCCCCTCGGAGCCAACGGGGTAATTGCAGTGATCGCTACCAGATCGACCTCTTGATCGAAGTCGATCCCAGTTAGACTTTCGTCAACAATTCGGAGTTGGTGGTGCAAAGGAGTAAGCCCTGCAAGGAGGGAGGTCGAAAGCAAGGGGAATTTGAATGCAATCACATCCCAGAAGCTGTCCTTTGGCCATCTGGGAATAACAAAAGAAATCTTCATTCAAATTTCTTTCCTTTTAAGAATTGAGCTAAGGATTTAATCTGCACCCCCTCGGGAGGAACCCATTGAAAGGCATCCTGGGGCAGAGGTTGATTGATGGTGATCTCCTTCAATTTCACTTCTAGGCGGGTTTCCTTCTCCGGCATTTCGATCCGGATCAGGTCTGGAACGCCGCTGCCTTCAGGCTTTTCCGCAGAAATCTTGACGTTTGCCTTTGCGATGAGATCTCCGAATTCTGAGATTTCCCCAGTGTAAGCCCTATTCTGTAATGGGCTGAAAAGGACAAATTCTCCCCCCCTGTAAAGCGCATCAAACACGCCCATTCCAAAGGGATGATAACCCAGGATGCGAAGCCGATCCGGCCTCTCGTAGAAGACGATCCCGTTAAGAAGGAATTTGAGTTCCTCGCCCCTTCTCACAGTGTCGAGGCGAATCGACGCCTTCGCCCGGAGAGTTTCTGCGGAGGAAAAGGCTTCAAGAAGCTTCGCCATGGGATCTATCACAGGAGGCGCTTCTACGGAAGGAATCCTCGCAATCTTCTTGGGGCACCCTGAGAGAAGAAGGACCATCAGAAAGAGACTCAGAATCACAAACCAGGGTTTCCGAACCATCGTATCATTCTCCTTTCACAAACTGCTTTAATACGGCTTCTGCAGTCAATTCTCCTGAGGCGACCACCGCGGCAATCCCTCCGCCGGGAGATGTCCAGTGTCCGGTGAGATAAAGATTCGCAATGGGAGTGGTGCGTGACAGACGATAGATCCCCGATTGTCTCGGCACCTGTGCCCATCCGTAGGCCGCCCCCCACCGATTCCCAGTCCATTGCTCGACCGTCTTCGGTGTCGTCTCCACTTTGACCGCGATCCTCTTATCCAGATTGGGGATAAAAGCGGACGCCTGGTTAACAAGGCGTTGAGAGAGTCGGTCTTTAACTTCCCGATCCCAGTGCGGACTGAAGTGAAAAGAGGTCTTACAACTCAGGCAGAGTGTGCTTCCCCCATTCGGCGCATGGGATGGGTTCACTTTTGATGGAGCAAGTAGATAGAAGGGAGCCCTTTCTGAAATTCGATTCTCGTAAAGAGACTCGAATTCTTTCTGGAGTTGAGCCTCAAAGAAAACCTCATTATTTGAAACGGGAAGTTCATCCAATCCGCCTTCAATTCCCAGATAGAGGATGAAGTAAGAAAGAGAAGGCCTCATCCCTTTTAATTTTGATCGGAAGCCACCAGGAATGTGGTCTTCTCCGATGAGGTCTGAAAACGTGCGATGGGCATCGATATTCGAAATGACCACCTTCCCTATTATCTCCCCACCATTTTTCAACCGTACGCCGATCGCTTTCTTGTCTTCAATCAGAATTTGATCAACCTCCTGGTCAGTTAAGATTTGTCCTCCTGTCTTTTCAAGGGCCTCTCCCATTTTTAGCGGGAGTTGTTCGACCCTCCCTTCCACACAGGAAACCCCGTGATTAAAATAGGACATTTCAATACCCGCCATCCCCACCGCTGAGATTTCTTCCGGCGGCAGCAGACCGTAAGAACTCCGGATGGAGAGGAGGGTCTTCAAAAAGGGATGGAAAATAAATTCGTTGAGAAGTTCTCCGTAAGTCTTATCCTTATACTGGGACAGGCAAGGATATTGAGACAGAAAGGAAGACGGGTCAAACCAACTGAGTGAGGATGGGATGCTGGAAAATTCATTAAAGATTTTTCTTAGAACGGCGTAGACCTCCTCAATTCCCTTTCTTTCCTTTGGAAAAAGTGAAGAGAGGTTTTCGATATGCGTTTCGAGTCTGGAGGATTGAGTTACCTTCTGATCCGGAAAATGATATTCTCTCGCAGGTTCGAGGGGGATGAAGTGAACTTGATCTAAGAGGTTTAATGTCTTTAGGAGACGCCATATCCTTCCGCCTTTCTGGCATTCACCTATGGACTGCACGGAGAGATCAAACGAAAATCCTTCTCTTTCAAAGGAGGTGCAGCACCCGCCGACCTTCTGATTCTTCTCGATCATCAGGACCTTCAGCCCTTTCTTAGCAAGAAGACAACCGCAGGTGAGCCCTGCCATTCCTGCTCCAATGATGATCACATCCTTATCCGGCATGATTCGAAAGTATAACATAGCATTTTACATTTCGTCGAACCCCTTGAACGATTTGGGTAGCCGAAAAAATATGATCGTTTTACAATGGGACATTAACGGATCCATTCACTCTTTTAAGCGACAATCCATGGTTGAAAAGAAAAAATTCATATCAGGGATCGTTCCTCCGCAAGAGCAATCTGGGCCTGCCTGGTGGTTTGCCTTCCAGGAAAATAGACTTCTCGTTTATGAAGAGTCTTCCAGAGTGAGCCTTCCACTCCTTGTCGATTTTTCAGAGTTAGGACTAGCTCGTTCATCCACTCACTATCTGGGCAGTATTGATCATCGGCCTTGCCATGCTGTCGAAGTGTCCGAGGGGACGATCCCGCCGGCAGGCATGATCTTTGAGGGGTTACGTCAGCTCTATGGTCGTTTGGATGAAGACCTCTTCTGGATTTCAACCCGAGCGGTTCAAATTGTGGATTGGGACAGGACACACCGTTTCTGTGGCCGATGTGGAACTCCGTTGAGAACCAAGAGCACCGAACGAGCTAAAGAATGCCCCCAATGCGGCCTGCTTCATTTTCCGCGATTGGCACCAGCAATCATTGTCCTCATTGAGCGAGGTGACAGGCTGCTTCTAGCCAGATCCTGCCACTTTATGCCTGGTATGTTCAGCGTTCTTGCCGGATTTGTGGAACCCGGCGAGTCACTGGAAGAGGCGGTAGTGCGCGAAGTGAAGGAGGAAGTCGGGATAGATGTTAAAGACACTCAATACTTTGGAAGTCAGCCCTGGCCCTTTCCTCATTCACTCATGATTGGATTTACGGCAACGTATGCCGGCGGTGAGATCACCATTGACGATACTGAAATCGAAGAGGCGGGTTGGTTCACAGCTGACGGCTTACCGCGAATCCCTGGAAAAATTAGCATCGCCCGAAAATTGATCGATTGGTTCCTCGCAAAACAAGGAACACGACATGAAGATTGATTAGCATTACCACACTAGGTCTGCTGCAATGCTTCAGGCCGGCCAGGTCCGTTTCCTGAACAACCATTTGGAGGTAGGTGTTATGAGCCGGGCAAAACGCTTTCGCATCAAGAACGGCATGATCATCGCCAATCTCATTTCCAATGTCATCGGTGTTGCGGTAGTCAACCTCTTGGCCCGGTTCTCCACCGTCTCCGAGGGGCTGTTCCAGCTCATTGAGCGGACCAGCTGGTGGTTCATTCCCGCCTCCATGCTGTTGCCTCTAACCCTATCATTGATCTACGAGAGACCAATTCGGAAGCATCTCGAGGACCTCTTCGGGGGAAGAACGTCTGCACCCGAGGCGGCGCTGGCAGCTCGCCGCCGACTGCTCAACGAACCTTTCTACCTCATCTCGATCGATTTCAGCATGTGGATCGCCGCAGCGATTGTCTATTCGATGGTGGCCGGGGGTGCGGGTGCAGGGACCGAAGTGATCCGGAGTATAGTGACCCGAAGCCTTCTCACCGGACTCATCACTGTCACCGTCGCTTTCTTCGTCCTGGAGTTCGTGCTTCAAAGGCGTGTGGTCCCTCACGTGTTCCCCACAGGCGGACTTCATGTGATCCCAGGAAGCTGGCGCATTCGAATCCCGACGCGCCTGGCGGCCCTCCTCTTCGCCTGCAACCTCGTCCCCTTTATCGCCATCCTGAGCCTGATTCCATCCCAACTTCCCCCGCAACAGGAACTGCCAAATTTTCTGAGCAACATTCATTTCGCGGTCGCCACCCAAGCGGTCATCTTCATGGGGGTGGGCATCTGGCTGACCTTCCTGGTGAGCAGCAACCTGACTCGCCCCCTGCGGGAGATCATCCATGTGCTCCAGGGTGTCCGAAAGGGGAACTTCGATGGCTTGGTACGGGTTACCACCAACGATGAGATCGGCTACACCGGGGACGTCATCAACGAGATGACCAAGGGACTCAAGGAGCGGGAGTTCCTCAAAGAAACTTTCGGAAAATACGTCACGGAAGAAGTCCGCGACGAGATCCTCTCAGGGAGGATCCCCCTGGACGGAGAACTGAGGGAGGTAACCGTGCTTTTTTCGGACCTACGGGACTTCACGCCTCTGGCGGAGCGTCTGCCTCCCAAAGAGGTGGTGAAGATTCTGAACCAGTATTTCCAGGAGATGGAAGAGGCGATTCGAGGGCACGGGGGTCTCGTCCTCCATTACATCGGGGACGAAATTATGGCCGTGTTTGGCGCACCGGTGCGTCTGGAGGATCACCCGGGAATGGCTGTAGAAGCGGCGCAGGAGATGAAGCAAAGGCTTCGAACGCTCAACGGCGCTCTCGTGGAACAGGGCTATCCCCCGCTCTCTCACGGCATCGGCATCCATACCGGGGAAGTGGTGGCGGCCAATATCGGAAGCCCGGACCGGCTGTCGTATACCCTGGTGGGAGACACCGTGAACCTGGCTTCGCGTCTGCAAAACCTCAACAAAGAGATGGGGACCGATGTCATCCTCAGCAGTACCACAAAAGCGAAGCTGGCAGCGTCCCTTGCCCTGATACCCCTACCGCCTCGGCGAGTGAAGGGGAAGAGCCAAAGTGTTGAGGTTTACACGCTTGCCTCTGGATAACTTCGTCGCATTCGCACTTCCCGGTCAGATGAAGGTTAACGCAGCTTATTCCTGCCGCATTGAAACGCCAAATACTGTCCTTTTTCTTGCAAAATACAGCCTTCAACGTATTTATCTCTTAAATCACCTTAGGTAATCTGGTTAGAGATTTAAACAAAAGCAAAGGAGGGAATTGTCTATGAGCTCACCAGGTGTCTTGGATAAGACATACAATATAATCATTAAAAGGATGGTCAAGACAGGTCAAGCCCCACACTATACGGAGATTGCTGCGAAACTCAGGGTCCCAGTTGAGGATGGCCGAAAGGCTCTTCATGAGTTGGTGTCAGCAGAAATCCCAGGTATCTGGTTATTTCCCGATACTGATTATATCGGCAGTTTTGCCCCGTTCAGCAACCTTCCAACCCAGTATCGAATTACAGTCGATGGCGAGCAAAAATGGTTTGGTCAGTGAGGTTTTGAGTCGCTGGCAGTTTGCTGGCTTTTCCCAGGCAAGGTAGTTCAGATTGACGCACCATGCCTTGATTGCGGTTCACCTGTTTACGTCGAAATACGGGATGGAATTGTATTAAAAACCAAGCCGAAGGGAATCATGGGTTATGTTGCCGTTCCTTTCGCAAAATGGATGCAGCGATTTCCGTATGCATGAAGCACCATGAATCTCTTCCGGTCGGAAGAGCATATTCGAAACTGGGCGCGATACGATCCTGCCGCTGCAAAAGGTATTATCCCACTTGAAAACATAGTCAAGGTGTTCTCGGAAAAATTTTTCCAAAAGCGCCTGGGCCCGCATTACGCTTCACGCGCTCAAGAATATTTCGACGAGGTGGTTCCTATATTATCGGAAATTGCTTGGTGAGGTGGTTTCTGCATTATCGCAAATTGCCAAGATGCGTTCTTTTTGGACGCCTCCTAAGGCTTAATAGTGCTAAAGATCTTTATTTCCTGTTTCTGTTCTCCGAGGGACTGTGGGCATAAATTCTGTTAACGCATCTCTTAGGAGATTGACTCACCTTTCTCCAAGGCAGAATTTGGCCTCGCCCAGCAGCGACATTCAACGGCCTGCGGCTTAGAACCACGCCATTGCTGCTGGGAATTTTTCTCTCTTTCAATCGAAAATCGTCAGCCCTTAACCTAAGCCAATCTCCACACTTTGCAGGTGCAACGTCGAATGGGTGAGAAGGGTTTTTGTGCTCGCCCATTTGAAGTCACGGGTCTTCTAAAATCTCCATCTATACAACCTTTTAAGTGGTAATTGATAAGATAAAATTTTGGTCTTTTGAAGGAGTATAACGGAGCAAGATGAGTTCGACCAGACCCTCAGTAATGTCCTTTACAATTTCGTCGGGTACACCGTCAAATGCCTTTGACTGTAAACGCAAATCGATCGGATCATTGACATAATCTATAATGAGAAAACGGCCATCAGACGTAATGGCAATTTCAGTAGAAAACAATGTCAGTCCACAGAGGGCGGCGATTGAGGATGTTATGGTACGTAACGAACTAAGGTTACAGCAAGCCTCTTCATTGGGTGTAACATGGGTATAAATGTGTGTGTCATTATCCCACCAACACGGGTAAACCTTTCCTGCGCAGTAGATAACGCGAAACCAACCCATTCGGGGACCAAGGCGGGCTGGAGTGATACTGGCCTGCAACAAGTATCTCTGGGTGGGGAACTCTTGCCGAGCAACAAGCACCTGGCTCAGCGTGGTGGCTTCGTTGATCACACCATCTCCGCCACCACCGTATGCGGGTTTTATGGAAAAACTTTCACCCAAAGAAGGTAGATCAATGTCCGGGAGCACGGGTTCTTCATCATAGGAGGGAAGGATGATGGTAAGCGGTGTGTTCATGCTGAGGCTGACTGCTTCATGCATGGCTACCTTATCCCATGCACGTCGTGCTAGTTTGTGAAAGTTGATATGATGGAAGGTATGATCACACGCCCATTGGACGACTGGAATGAACCGTGCGTCTGCATCGGATGCCCTATCAAAGAAAATCCGGAAACCAATCTCTTTGTTGTTAATGGAATGCATCCTATGCAAAAGGTTTTCCGGGGTAATTTGTAACAACGATAGTCCGTGTGATTGACAGGCAAAATTAAGCAGTTTAACAAAGTCAGCGTCGTATTCCCAGTTCCAGGTCAGACAAAGATCATAGGTTTCCATTAATCACACCATTTCTTGGACGCTTTTTGGATGGTGATGCCTCCAAGAAGTTTTTCATTAGAATATTAATATTTTGATTTTCGAAATTCAATGTAAGCAGCTATAAAATAACCTGTTACCTCTTTCTTCCTGCAATCGTGTTTTCTCTGTCCGCTTTTAAATACAAGATTTCATCGAAACCAGGATAAATGCGTGGGTAAGCTTTTTCTCTTTTAATGGAGACGATTCCGGATTTTTGCGAAAAACTTTTCCTCCAGGCCTCGCGGAGATTCTTAGAAATTTACCAAAATTCATTTGAATTGCCGCTAATTCTTTCTAATTAAGTGGTCGTGAATTCAATCCTACTTGGCACTAATTTTGCTTATTTTACAGATAAAGATGGGGGCCGAAAGCGCATGGTTGATTTCAGATTACTTAATGGAAAACCAAGAGCTACGTTAATCCAGAGATTCGATGGTACTGTTCTTCTAATCGGGCCAAAAGGCAAGAAAATTGAATTCGAGGATGGAGTGACATTTAATCAAATTCAAGCTCAACTTGAAAAACTCGGGTGGGTGATCGGAGTGGAACATCTACACAAGGAAAGAGAAACCCTAGCTTAGGTTCTTGGTCTTGCCACTTCTTGAAAGAAAACGGTTCACCCTTGGGAGGGAAAGCAACACAGTGACCGTGGAAGGTGAGATATGAAAAGGTTTTCATTATTTCTGATTTCGGCCACTTCAATTTTGGGGATGGTAAAGCTTTTACAAAAGAGAAAGGACAATCTCCAGCTTTTCACCCAACAAGAACAAGAGATACTGAACCAAATCGCAGTTGGTTACAATGAGAACGAAATTGCGGGACTCCGTCATCGGAGCGAGAGATGCATTCAACAGTGCGAGTCCAATATTTTAAGGAAAACAAACCTACCTGATATATCTTCCGCAATCCAATATGCTTTAGAAAAGGGATTGATCAGAATAACGTACGCCTAATGTTTTGCGAATCTCCAATTCTTCTTGCAACGGTCTCCAGAAATTAGGAGGAAACCCAAAAGTAAACCAACAATCAATATATTATAGAACTAAAAGCAGGGGCTGGAGGGTTTTCTTCTTGTCCAAGCCCTTTCTTATGCTTTTCTTCTATCCGTAATCTTCAAGCTTGAGGATTATGTAGGGTGGTGTTCAGTTTAAGGTTTCCCCAATTAACTTCTTTCTTGCATCCAGATCCTCTTTCCAATTCTCATTGACACCTATTTCCTAATCTAATAAACTCCAATCGAAGTGGGGGTAAAGGATCTCAGAGCGAATTAAATGAATAAATGTTTTCCGTACCATAACCTGGAGGGCTGATGCATGAAGGTATTCAGAACACCCGATGAACGGTTTGCGAATCTCACTGATTTTCCGTTTGAACCCAACTATGTCAATGTCCCGGACGGAGAGGGTGGTTTATTAAGGGTTCATTACATTGACGAAGGCCCGTCCACAGCCGATCCTGTATTGATGATGCACGGAGAGCCCTCATGGTCCTATCTTTACCGCAAGATGATCCCGACCATCGTGGCTGCCGGTTATCGGGCTTTGACCCCGGACCTGGTTGGCTTCGGCCGCTCCGATAAGCCGGCTGACCGCGTAGACTACACGTACCAGCGCCATGTAGACTGGATGCAGAACTGGCTTGACCAGATGGATCTGAAGGGAATCACTTTTTTCGGCCAGGACTGGGGCGGACTTATTGGATTACGTCTTGTCGCGAATAATCCTGATTGTTTCGCCCGCGTGGTGGTAGCCAATACGGGATTGCCGACGGGAGATCACCCCATCACCGATGCGTTCCTGAACTGGCGGAAGTTTTCCATAGAAACTCCGGAATTCCCGGTCGGCTTCATCGTAAACAGCGGCTGCAAGACCAGCCTGCCACCTGAAGTCATTGCAGCGTACGACGCACCCTTTCCCGACGAGTCCTACAAAGAAGGCGCTCGCATTTTCCCGTCGTTGGTGCCCATCGTTCCCGACGATCCCGCATCCTCTCACAATCGTAAAGCCTGGGAGGTGCTGCAAAAGTTTGAAAAACCATTCCTGACCGCATTCAGCGATGGAGATCCCATCACGCGTGGGGGAGATAAGGTCTTTCAAAACTTGGTGCCCGGCGCCAAGGGGCAGCCCCACACCATCATACAAGGTGCCGGCCACTTCTTACAGGAGGACCGCGGAGAAGAATTGGCTCGGGTGATTGTAGGGTTTATGGCCAGGGCGGCCCCCTGAATTCGCTTCCAGAAAGTTCAGAAATTGTATGTAGTACGAGTGAAGAAAAAAATGAAAAAACTTCTCATCGCATCTTACTGGATTGGCATCATTGCTGATGCTCTTGCAGCACTGCTGCTGTTTTCACCATCGCTTGCCAATTTCGCCTTCCAACCACGACCATTCGAAATATCCGAAGTCTACCTTTACGTTACACGTGTCGGCGGGGCATTGATGCTGGGTTGGACGGTTTTATTGTTCTGGGCACAGTTGGAGCCCATTGAACGTGCCGACATTCTCCTGATCACTTTGTTTCCTGTTGTCACAGGACTGGCGATTGCCGCCTGGCTTTTAGCGAAATCAAATCAGATATCCGCGTCGAAGTTACTACCGATGTTTATCCTATATGTCGTAGTGTATTGTATCTTCATCCCATCGTATAGATGGGCAAAGAGACAGAAATTCCGTTTATAACAAGGCAATCCATCCGGTCGCTTACAGCGCCGGCTGATCTGGATCGTCATGAGGCGCAGACATGAAACTCAATAGGATCGAGTTTGCTCTTATGAATAATCCTATCCGTGCAATCATCCAGGAGACGCACGAGATCGGGGTTCTACGTAAGATGACCTCTATTACGGACGTCGGAAATGCTCTGGAAATTGGCTGCGGAAATGGCCACGGTACAAAACTGATAAAAAAGTACTTTTGTCCGAGAAGAATTGACGCGGTTGACCTTGACGAGAAAATGAGTTTTCCGGACCATGCCTTCGATGCCATATTCGACTTCGGCATGATTCATCATATTCCCAATTGGAAAGACTGCATTTCTGAAATGAAGCGCGTCCTCAAGGATGAGGGCGAACTGATTCTCGAAGAGCTTTCAATCGATAGCTTCGTTAACCTTTCTGGCCGCTTATGGAGAAAACTACTCGACCATCCCTATGACGAGATGTTCTCAACAGCGGAATTCCTGGACGCCCTTGCGGCTACCGGGTTTGTGCTTAAGGGTTACTTCGAATCTTACCCATTGTGGCTATTCAAGGATTTCTCTTTAGTGGCGAAAAAAGCAATGGCTCATAACGAGGCGGCCCGATCAATCCGGCTCCCGGACAACCTGACATGATGCAGGAGAGTACACAGCATGGACGCGAGGAGTCGGTATTATCAGCATTTCGCTGGATCGTAGCGATATTGGAGACGCAAGGGATCCCTTTCGCTGTAACCGGTGGTCTCGCCGCGAGAAGCTATGGCTCCCTTCGTGAGCTAAACGATATTGACATTGATATTCCGGATGACTGTTTCGGTAAGGTGGTACCGGAGGTAATTCCCTACATCGTCTTTGGCCCCGCGCGTTACAAGGACTCTGAATTTGATCTGCTGCTTATCACCTTACGATATAAGGGACAAGACATAGACATTAGCGGCGCTGACTCCGAGAAGCTGAGAGATCGTCACAGTAGTGCTTGGCTTGATAGTCCTTCGTCTCTGACCGATTCGGTGCAACGAGAAATATTGGGGCTGAGGGTTCCGGTCGTGAACAAATCGGCGCTTATTGCGTATAAAAGGATCATCGCACGAGACGTCGATCTCATCGATATTAAAGCGATCGCGTCGATGGAGCAAAATGTATAACAATATGTTCCCCCGCATTGATGATTCCTTCCTCTTCTAAGGAAGTT
>Ga0335070_10002806_pt1 | contig 20240 bp, 19 predicted proteins | sample Lox_Sample_13_FD_206722 | JGI IMG/M metagenome (GOLD analysis project Ga0335070, IMG submission 206722) | Soil microbial communities from Loxahatchee National Wildlife Refuge, Florida, United States - Lox_Sample_1.3 | ecosystem: Environmental > Terrestrial > Soil > Wetlands | place: USA... | reverse complement strand
TCACGTGCGGCGCGATGCCGACGACATTCGCGCGCACGGTGGCGTCGTCCGTACGCGGATGGATGTCGCTCAGGCGCCACGTCGCCAGACCGGTCACCACGGCACCCACCACGATGGCGATGCCGACGATCCGGCCGACCAAGGGGCGGGAGAAGCCCTGCGCACGAGGCGCGCGGTCGGGGGACTCTTCGTGGTCAGGCTCGGCCATCGCTCAGGTCCGGTAGAAGGTGAGCCACGTGAGCAGCGTGGTGAACACCCAGAGACTCGGGTAGATGAGCGTCAACGGGCCCAGATGCGGCTCGAGACCGCTGACAGCGAGGATCTGGCGGCCCACGGCAGTGAGCACCACGCCCACCGTCATGCAGACGATCCACGCCGGGAAGAAGGAGCCCTGGATGTTGAGGATGGGGTCGCAGCCGGCGGCGAACCCGCACGTGGCGGCCCCGACGGTGAATCGAAGCCACGCACCCCGGCTCACGCTCGCGCTCACGATGAGCGGAGCATAGCCCCGGCCCCCGGCGCGCCGCAAGCATTGGTCGGACGATACGCTATACTGCGGAAGATCGGAGAGCGGAGACCATCGCCACGTCGGGCGGACAGCACACACCGGCGCGGCGGCCCGCGGCCCGGGCCGCTTCGCGGAGGACGCGCGGCGCTCCTGCCGCGTTGGCCGTCATCGCTTTCCTCGCCGCCGGCTGCAGCCAGCTTCCGTTCTCGGCCGCGTGGGATCCTTACGCCGCCGCCCCACCCACCCCGGTCGCGCCCTGGCGCACGAGCGACGGCAACAAGCAGCCGCGCCTCGCCACGCTCATCGATCGCCTCAACAAGGAAGTCCAGATCGATCCGGACAAGGAGCACGGCCTGGCGGATCTGATCGATCTCGCGCAGCGCCTGCATCCCGAGACCTGGCGCGCGTGGGAGGAAGCCCGCGCGGCCGCGGCGCGGCTCGGGCGCTCGGAGAGCGCGTGGTTCCCCACGCTGGCGGCCCTGGCCGCCGGCGGCACGTCGCGCACGCTCGAGAAGGCCGGCGTGAGCGCGGGGGGAGCGGTGCCGGTGACCGGTCCGGAGGCCACGCCGGGCGTGCAGCTCTCGTGGATCCTCGTGGACTTCGGCCGGCGCAGCGCGGCCGTCGAGCAGGCCGGCTGGGAGGTCATGGAGGCCAACCTCCATTTCAACCGGAAGCACCAGGAGGTCGCGTTCAACGTGTCCGAGAGCTTCTTCGCCCTCGACGCGCGCCGGGCCCAGCTGACCTCGGCGAGGGCGACCCTGGAGCAGGCCAGCGCGGTGGCCGACGCCGTCCAGGCGCGGTTCGACCAGGGGCTGGCGACCCGGCCCGATCTGCTCCTGGCCTTGCAGGAGCGGGCCCGCGCCGCTTTCGAGGTGCAGGACGCCGAGGGGCGCATCGCCGACGCGCGGGCTCGCCTCGCGGAGAGCATCGGCATCCCGCCCAGCCTGCCGCTGAAGGTGGCCGAGATCGCCTCGATTCCGCTGCCGAGCGAGCTGCCCGTCACCGTGGAGCACGTGATGGACCGCTCGCTCGTGCGGCGTCCGGATCTGGCGGCCCGCCTCGCCGCCCTGCGCGCCCGCGAGGCCGAGGTCAAGAAGGCCCGGGCGCAGTTCCTCCCGCAGCTCGGAGTCTCGAGCTCCGTCGGAGGCGAGTTCGGCCGCTACACGTTCGGCAGCGGCGACACCATCAACTACCAGCGCGAGGTGTACGGCGCCTTCCTCAACTTCAGCTGGACGCTGTTCGACGGATTCGATCGCGACAATCGCGTGCGCGAGGCCGCCGCGCAGCGCGGCGCCGCGGAAGCGCAGGTGGCGGCGCTCGAGCTGCAGGTCATCCGGCAGGTGTGGCAGGCCTACACGGACGTGAAGACCTCGCTCGGGAAGCGGGACTACGCGCTGGCGCTCCTGTCCGCCTCGGAGGAGGCCTATGCGGCCACGCTCGAGTCCTACCAGTCCGCGGGACTGGCCACCGTGCTGGACCTCTTGGCCGCCCAGCGCGATCTGGCCCGGGCCCGCTTCACGGAGATCCAGAGCCGCGCCGATCTCCTTCGCGCGAGCGCCGCGCTCGTCTACGCGGCGGGAGACTGACGCGCCGCGCTTCGAAGGCTAGGGCGCGACGGCCGACACGTCCGCGACATCGAGGGTGGTGACGCGGCGGAGCTCGCGCCGATAGCGCGTGTCGTCGAACGGTTTCGCGCGATGCATGGTGGCGCGGTTGTCCCAGATGACGAGATCGCCCACGCGCCACTCGTGGCGGTAGACGAACTGCGGCTGGGTCGCGTGCTCCATGAGGTCGCGGAGGAAGAGCCGCCCTTCCGGCACGGGCCAGTCGACGATGCAGGAGGCGTGCGAGGCGAGGTAGAGCGAGCGCCGGTTCGAGCGCGGGAGGGTGCGGACGAGGGGATGGACGGCGCCCTTCAACGCTTCCTGCTCGCTCTCCGAGAACTCGAAGCCCAGGGTCTGGCGCGAGTGCGCGATGGAGTGATGCACGCGCAGGCCCTCGCAGCGCGCCCGCATCTCCGCGGGCAAGGTGTCCCAGGCCGCGCGCATGTCCGCGTACTCCGTGTCCGCCGCTACCGGAGGCACGACCTTCGCGGACAGCATGGAGTAGCGCCCCGGAGGATCCTGGAACGACGCGTCGGTGTGCCAGAGGCGGTTGCCCAGGGAGTACATGCGGCGGCGGTTGTCGGACTTCATGATCTCGCCGTTCTCGTCCAGGTTCGAGATGTCGCCGAGCGCCTCGTTGCCGAACCGGTTCTTGTGGAGCACGCTGCTGCCCAGCTTGGTATGAAGGACGCCGTCGAATCGCTGGGCGAACTCGAGATGCTCGGTATCCGCGAACGGCTGATCCCGGAAGACGAGCACGCCGTACTCGTCCATGCCGGCCCGGAGGCGGGCCAGCGTGGGGGCGTCGTGCACCTGGCGGAGATCGATGGGGCTCACCTCGGCGACGAAGAGCGGATGCAGCTTGCGGAACGTGATCTCCATGGGCACGCCCTCCTGGCCCGAGACTAGGGCGACCCCGAGGGAGAGTCAAGCCGCGGGGCGAGCCGGGCGCGCGGGTTCGGGGAAAGGTTCCGGTGGCCGCCACGCGCGGTCGAGGCTATGTTAGCGGGGCGACCCGGAGCTCAGATCGAGGGTCAGGGGGGCGAGTCGGCATGGCCAATGACGGCGTGGTGATCGTGGGCGGCGGGATCGTGGGCATGGTCACGGCGTACTACCTGGCGAAAGCGGGCGTGACCAGCGTCGTGATCGAGCGCGACGCCATCGCCAGCCATGCCTCGGGCTACGCGTATGGCGGGTTGAGCCCCGTGAGCGGCTTCGGCATCCCGGGGCCGCTCGCCGAGATGGCGCAGGACGGGATGCGCCTTCATCGCGAGCTGGCCGAGAGCCTCCTCGAGGAAACCGGCATGAGCGTCGACTTCCGCGCGCGGCCGTCGCTGGCCCTGGCTCTATCGGAGGGGGATGTGCGGAGGCTCCAGGCGGCCTTGCCCTGGCAGCAGAAGCAGCCCGGGTACATGGTGCGTTGGCTGAATGCCTCCGAGGCTCGCCGCGTGGAGCCGCGCATCACGGACGAGACGCTCGGCGCGGTGTCGATCGAGGGCAGCGCCGACGTCGAGCCGTACAAGCTGGTGCTGGCGCTGACCCGGGGCGCCGAGCGCCTGGGCGCGACGGTTCGGCACGGACGCATGGTGGGGCTCCGGCGCGACGGCGGGCGGGTCACCGCCGTGATGCTCGAGCGCGGCGAGATCGCGTGCTCCACGGTCGTGCTCGCCCTCGGCCCCTGGAGCGGCGAGACGTCGGCGTGGATCGACGTGCCCATCGAGGTTCGTCCACTCAAGGGCCAGATCCTGCGCCTGCAGGCGCCCGGGCCACCGATCGAGCGCTCCGTCGGCTGGGGCCACAACTACGCCACCACCAAGACCGATGGCCTCCTGTGGGCGGGCACCACCGAGGAGGAGGCCGGCTTCGACGAGACGGAGACGCGCGAGGCTCGCGACGAGATCGGCGCCGCCCTCGTGCGGATGCTGCCGGCGATGGCGGACGCCCAGCTCATGCACCAGACGGCCTGCCTCCGTCCGCTCGCATCCGACGGGCTGCTTCTGCTCGGCCGCGTCCCCGGTTTCGAGCAGGTCTACATGGGGACGGGCGCGGCGCGCAAGGGCATCCTCTACGGTCCTTCCATGGGCCGCGCCATCGCCGACTTGATCCTGACCGGTACCACGAAGATGGCCCTCGACGCGTTCGCTCCCGGGCGCTTCGCGCGATAGCCGGGCCGACCATCTCGGGCCCGCAAGGAAGCCTCATGGCGAAGGCGTCGACATTCAATGCCGCGGGTGGCGCGGGCTACGAGCTGCTCATGGGGCGGTGGAGCACGCGGCTGGCCGACCCGTTTCTCGACTTCGCCGGTAGCGCTCCGGACGAGAAGGTGCTGGACGTCGGCTGCGGAACGGGCAGCCTGACCTTCCGGCTGGCCGCGAGAGGGACGGCTCGCAGTATCAGTGGCATCGACTATTCGGCCCCGTACATCGACTACGCGAAGCAGCGGAGCGCCGACCCGCGGATCGAGTTCCGTGTCGGTGACGCGTGCAGCCTGCCGTTCCCGGACGGCTCCTTCGACCGGGTGCTGGCGCTGCTGGTCCTGCATTTCGTGGCGCAGCCAGAGCAGGCCATAGCGGAGATGTGCCGGGTGACTCGGCCGGGCGGCACGGTGGCCGCAACGGTGTGGGACGCGCGCGGCGGGTTCGTGGCCAATCGCATCTTCCTCGACACCGCCGCCGTGCTCGATCCCCGCGGCAACGCCCTTCGCGCGCGCAGCTCCACGCGGCCCCTGAGCCGTCCGGGCGAGCTGGCGGCGGCATGGCACCGAGCCGGGCTCGTCGACGTGCAGGATACCTCGCTCGCGATCCGCATGGAGTTCAGGTCGTTCGACGACTACTGGGCTCCCTATATCGGCAAGGACGGGCCAGGCGCCGAGTACGTCGCCACGCTTGACGAGGATGCGCGCGTCAGGCTGCGCGAGGCCGTTCGGTTGGCCTATCTGGATGGCGATCCCGACGGCCCGCGCTCCTACGCAGCCATCGCCTGGGCCGTCAAGGGCGTCGTCCGGAGGGGATGACCGTGCGACTCGCGCGGATGATCCAGGCCGTCGACGCGCACGCCGCCGGGGAGCCGGGCCGCGTGATCGTGGGCGGCGTGCTCGACGTGCCGGGCGCCACCATGTTCGACAAGATGCAGCACCTGCGGGCGCACGGCGACGGCCTGCGCCTCTGCATGCTGCGGGAGCCGCGCGGCTACCCCGCGGCCAACTGCAACCTGGTGCTGCCGCCCGCGCATCCCGAAGCTGACGCAGGCTTCGTGATCATGGAGCAGGTCGAGTATCCGGGCATGTCGGGCACCAACACGATCTGTACGGTCACCGTGCTCCTCGAGACCGGCATGGTGGCCATGCGGGAGCCGGTGACCGAGCTCACGCTGGAGGCGCCGGCCGGACTGATCCGCGTCCGCGCCGAGTGCGCGAGCGGCAGGGTGCAGCGGGTGACGTTCCAGAACGTTCCGGCCTTCGCCGTGCATCTCGATCGCGCGATCGAGATACCGCAGCTCGGCACGGTCACGGTAGACGTGGCGTACGGCGGCATGTTCTACGCCATCGCCGATGCCCGCGCCTTCGGCTTGAAGCTCACACCCGACGAGGGGCGCGACATCGTGCGCATCACGGAGATGATCAAGGCGGCGGCGAACGAGCAGCTGCCCATCACCCATCCCGAGCAGCCCGGCTTCACCGGCATCACCATCGCGCAGCTCTCGGGCCCGGCGTCACGTCCGGACGCGCACATGAAGAACGCGGTCACCGTCTCCACCGGCGCCTTCGCCTGGGACAAGCCGTCGACGTGGACGGGCGTGATCGACCGCTCGCCCTGCGGCACGGGCACGTGCGCGCGCATGGCCACGCTCCACGCGCGCGGCCGGCTCGGGCTCCACGAGGACTTCCACCACGAGGGCATTCTCGGCACGGTGTTCACGGGCCGGCTCATCGCGGAAACGCGGGTGGGCCCGTACCCCGCGGTGGTACCCACGCTGAGCGGGCAGGCCTGGATCACCGGCTTCGCCAGCTACGTCGTGGACCCCGGCGATCCGTTTCCCGAGGGCTTCACCCTCGGCGACATCTGGTGACGGCCCGCTTCGACCCCGGCGCGTGGTTCGGGGAGAGTGTCTAGCCGCGGAAGTGCCGGCGGTCGCCCGCGCGGAGCCAGAGCCGGACGAGGTGCCGCCGCCGCTCGGGCTCGTCGTGGTCGCGATACGGCGTGCGGCCGTGCACGATGACGCGATTGTTGAGGATCTGGATCTGCCCCGCCTCGAGCCAGAGGTCGAGACGATTCGCCGGGTCCTCGAGGAACTCGTCCATGAGGCGCACGGCGGTGGCGCCCCGCTCATCCAGCGTGCGGCCGGTCTTCTCGTAGCCGCGGAAGGTGTGGCGGGCGTTGAAGCGCGTGCGCAGGCGCCCGTCCCACGCGAACACGGGACGGAAGTTGGTCGCCGCGGCATCGGCGGCCTGATAGTCCTGATGGTCGCGGTAGAACGGCTCGTAGAGGCGCGGGAGCAGCCCGGGAGCTTCGCGGAGAAAGTGATTGTGGGCGGCGAGCGCGCTCGACACGATGCTCATGCCGCCTTCGGCCGCCGTCTGCAGGCAGAAGAGGCTCACGTAGTTCGGCGGGGCCTCGCCCATGCTGCTGTCCGTGTGCATCTCGAGCCCCGCGGGAGTGAGAGCGCCGCGGGTGTCCGCGGTGTAGGCCTGGCCCTCGTGCCGCACGTCGTAGACGACCGTGCCCTTCCACTCCTGGGCCACGGGCGGCTCGAGGAGATTGCCGAGGATCCAGTAGAGGTCGACCGCCTCCGGCCGGCTCATGCGATCCAGGTCGAAGCGGTCGATGATCACGAAGCCGGGGCCCTCGTCGAGGCGGGCCCGCACGTCGGCCATGAAGCGCGCGCAGGCCTCGAGGCGGAAATGCTCGGGCAGGAGGAGCAGCGTCGGCACCGGCGCCGCGCGGAGCTCGGTGAGGACGTCCGCGAGCTCTCGCATGCATGCATCGGGAATGGGGACGAGGTACGTCTCGCGAGCGAGCGTGGGTCCCTTCCAGGCGCGGGTTTCGGCAACCGGCTCGCTCAGCATCGAAGGCGATGGCGGCATACGGACTCCTCCGGTCGGATCTTCGTCACGCCGACGGCCACAGAGTAGCCGGAACGCCGGCGAGCCCGCAACACGGCGTTGCCGAAGGCCGGAGGATCGCGTAGTGTCGTGGGCCATGCCCACCCTGCTCATGCTCCCGCCGCAGACTCCGACCACGCGCCAGTGGGCGAAGCGCCTGGCGACCGCCGTGCCCGAGCTGACCGTGATCGTCGCCGAAGACGCCGCGGCGGCGGCGGTCCGGATCGTCGACGCCGACGCGGCCTACGGAACGCTGCCCCGCGATCTCATTCCGCGGGCCGGGCGCCTCCGCTGGCTGCAGGCGCCGCAGGCTGCGCCGCCCGCGGGCTGGTACTACCCCGAGCTCGTCGAGCACCCGATGGTGGTGACCAATTTCCGCGAGATCTACAACGATCACATCGGCGCCCACATCATGGCGTTCGTGCTCGCGTTCGCGCGCGGCCTGCACTACTACCTGCCGCGCCAGCTCCAGCGCCAGTGGCGCCGCGAGCCCAACGACACCGGGGTGGTGCACCTGCCCGAGGCCACGGCGCTGATCGTGGGCGTGGGCGGCATCGGCGCGGAGGCGGCGCGGCTCTGCGCGGCCTTCGGCATGCGCGTGCTCGGCGTGGATGCCCGGCGCGAAGGCGCGCCGGCGGGCGTGGCCGAGCTGCACCGGCCGGATGCGCTCGACTCGCTGCTGCCGCGCGCCGACTTCGTCATCCTCACCGTGCCGCACACGCCGGAGACGGAAGGCTTCATGCACCGCGCCCGCTTCCAGCGGATGAAGCGCGGCGCCTTCTTCATCAACATCGGGCGCGGCATGACCACGCGGCTCGACGATCTCGTGGCGGCGCTCCGGGCCGGCGAGATCGCGGGCGCCGGCCTCGACGTGTTCGAGCAGGAGCCGCTGCCCGCCGATCATCCGCTCTGGACGATGCCCGGCGTGCTCATGACGCCGCACACCGCGGGCTTCGGTCCCTATCTCGATGATCGCCGTTGCGACATCCTCGTCGACAACGGGCGGCGCTTCGTCTCCGGGCAGCTGCTGCGCAACGTCGTCGACAAGCCTCGCTGGTTCTGAGGACGCCGCCATGCCCGTGCCCGTCGGCCTCAACGTCTGGTCGCGCCTCGTGGAGGAGCTCTTCCCGTATCTCGATCAGACGGTGGCGCCCTTCGAGTCGCTGTGGTTCCCCGATCACGTGCAGTACGGTGCCAACAAGGTGGCCGAGGGCTGGACGATCCTGGCCTTCGCCCTCGCGCGCTATCCCGACAAGAAGGGCACCCACGAGGTGCTCTGCAACAGCTTCCGCAATCCCGCGCACCTGGCCAAGATGGCCGCCACGGCGCAGGCCATCTCGGGCGGCCGCTTCATCCTCGGCATCGGGGCGGGCTGGAACGAGGAGGAATATCGAGCGTACGGCTGGCCGTACCTCCCCACGCCCGTCCGCATCGCGCAGATGTGCGAGGCCATCGAGCTGATCCGCCTCATGTGGACGACGTCGCCGGCCACGTACCAGGGCCAGCACTACCAGGTCACCGGCGCGCACTGCGAGCCGCGGCCGCATCCCGTCCCGCCGGTGGTGGTGGGCGGCCACGGGGAGAAGCACCTCCTGCGCGCCGTCGCGAGGCACGCCGACTGGTGGAACTACAGCTTCCGGGACGCGGCGACCTATGCCCACAAGCAGGAAGTGCTCAAGGGCCACTGCAAGGACGTCGGGCGCGACTACGACGAGATCGTGCAGGTCGTCCGCGTGGGCATCCTGATCGCGGAGACGGAAGGCCAGGTGGAGCGGTTGAAGGGCCAGCCGGGCATCCGGCCCATGAGCGACATTCGTCTCGCGGGCACGCCGGCGCAGGTCACGGAGGGCCTGCGGGCCATCCTCAAGCAAGGCGCCCGCCGCCTCACGGTCAACTTCGCGGACGCGCCCCGGCCGGACGGCACCCTGCTCTTCGCCGCGAGGGTGTTGCCGCATCTCAGTTGAGCCGTCGCAGTCTCGCCCGGGCCCTGCTCGCCGGCCTGCTCGTCCTCGGCCCGCCGCTCGTCGCTGAGCCCGGCGACGCGGATCTCGGCTGCGGCCAGGAGCCCGGCCGCCGCTTCTACTGGGTGGAGCGGGCGTTCTGCGATCTTCCGGTGAGCGGTCCCGCGCGGGCGCGCGGCGTCGTCATCTGGAATCACGGCATCTCCGGCACGAACCCGTCGTGGCGCGCGCCCGCGCCTCCGGCGTTCCGGCTGATCCAGGCGAGCGGGTGGGACGTCCTCGTGCTGAAGCGGCACAACCTTGCGGAGACGATGCCGGGCGGCCCGCTCGCCCGCAGCGTCGAGCGCACGCTGCAGGAGGTTGCCGCCCAGCGGAAGCTCGGCTATCGCCACGTCGTGCTGGCCGGGCAGTCGTTCGGCGGCTACGTGACCCTCGAGGCCATCGACAACGTACCGGACATCTTCGCCGCCGTGGCGTTCGCGCCGGGGATGCGCTCGAGCAACGCCGCCGGGCGATTCGATCCCACGGCCATCGAGCAGATTCTCCAGCGCGGCCACGTGGGGCGGCTGGCGCTGGTCTTGCCGAAGAACGACGAAGTGCTTGGCCCCATCGCGCGCGGCGAGCGCGCCCAGCCGATCCTGGCCCGCCGGACCTTCCCGTACCTGATGATCGACGAGTCCAGTGACGTCAGGGGACACGGGGGCGCGGTCACGGGCCGGTTCGCTCTCCGCTACGGCCCCTGTCTCGTGGAATTTCTCAACGCGACCGAGCCGCCTTCCGGGCGTTTCACATGTCCGCCACCCGAGGATGGCTGGACCGTCGTGCGGCAGCTCCTGATGCCCGCGGGCGTTCCGCCGCCGGACTTTGCCGATCGCTCGGCGCTCCCCGCTTCGGTTGCGTCGCTGACGGGCCCGCACTGGGCGCTGATCGGCGAGACGGTAGTCCTGGTCGCGCCGGTGAAGGACCCGCGCGGGGTCCGGCTCCTGTACCGCTCGACGAGCTCTTTGGGCGGCGTGTTCGACGTGACGATCACCGCCGGCTCGATGCAGGCGGTGGTGTCCGACAAGTCCGCCGTCGTCCTTTCGGCCGAGGGGGGCGGCACGATCACGCTGACATCGCGGGATGACGCCGAGGTGCAGAAGGTGCCGCTGCGCCCAGGTGAGTGGCCATAGCGAGGCCGATCGTGGGTCCGGGCGCTTGAGACGGCGATCGGCTATCATGGCGGCGGACTCGCATCTCGACACAGGAGGAAGTTCGTGACCGACGATCAGCCAGCTCCCAAGCTCCCAGCCGTGGATCCGCTTCCGCTGACCGGTCTGCGGGTCCTGGACCTGACCCTGGCCCGCGCCGGGCCCACGTGCGTCCGCCATCTCGCCGACTGGGGGGCCGACATCATCCGGGTCGAGCCACCGGGCACCAACGAGGGCTTCGGCGGGGCGCGGGACGGATTCGATTTCGTGAACCTGCACCGGAACAAGCGGAGCATTGCCCTGGACCTGAAGGACCCGGACGGCCACGCCGCGTTCCTCAGGCTGGTGAAGACAGCGGACGTGCTCGTGGAGAACATGCGCGCGCAGGTCAAGCACCGGCTGAAGATCGCGTACGACGACCTCCGCCTGCTGAACCCGCGGCTGGTCTACGCGTCCATCTCCGGCTTCGGCCAGACGGGACCGTATGGCAAGCGCGGCGGCGTCGACCAGATCGCCCAGGGTCTGGGCGGGCTCATGTCGATCACCGGCGAGCCGGGGCGCGGGCCGATGCGCGTCGGCATTCCGATCGACGACCTGACCGCCGGCAACCTCCTCGCCCTCGGAGTCATGCTCGCGCTGTACGAGCGGAAGACAACCGGCCTGGGCCGGTTCGTCCATACGAGCCTTCTCGAGGCCCAGGTCTTCATGCTGGATTTCCAGGCCAGCCGCTATCTCATGGACGGCGAGGTAGCCGGCCAGGCCGGCAACGACCACCCGGTCAACATCCCGATGGGCGTGTTCCCCACCGCTGACAAGCCGATCAACATCGCGGCCTCCTCTCCCAAGCTCTGGGAGGTGTTCTGCCGCGCCGCGGAGAAGCCGGAATGGCTCGAGGTCCCGGAATGGAAGACGCCCCAGGGGCGCAGCAAGGACCGGGCCCGAGTCAACGCCGCCGTATCCGACGTCACGCGGACCAAGCCGTCCGCCTACTGGATCGACAAGCTCGAGGAGGTCGGTATTCCCTGCGGCCCGATCAACAATATCGCCGAGGTTTTCGCGGATCCCCAGGTGAAGCACCTCGGCATGGCCATGCCGATCCAGCACCGGCGCCGCGGCGCCACGCACATCGTGGGCACGCCGATCAATCTGGAATCGCTCGAGACCGGGGTGCGCCGCGACGTGCCGGACCTGGGCGAGCACTCCTCCGAGATCCTGATCGAGGCGGGCCTCACGCCCGAGGAGATCGCCCGGCTGCGCGCCAAGGGCGCCGTGGGAGGACGCTGACCCGGCGCTCGCCCCCGCGCCGACGCTACCCCAGCGCGTCCAGCAGCGAGCGCTGCTGGGCCAGCCGCTTCGGCCGGTCCTGCGCGAACCGCCGCACGCCCGCGACGATCGAGCTCGCGTCCAGGTGGGCCTCGGCGATCACGTCGGCCTCGAGTCCGCCCGTCAGCCACTGGTTGTCCCAGTCGGCCGTGAGGGAGTAGGCGTCGGCCAGCGGGCCGACGTTGCGGAGCGGCCACATGCGCCGGGTGCCGCTGCTGACGAACATCAGGTCGAGCCGGGCCTCCGGCGGCAGCACGGCGTTCCGGTAGGCCTCGGGCTGGCGGTCGAACAGCTCCTCGCTGATCGCCGAGATGACCTTCACGTTTATGCCGGCCTGCTCGAGCTGCGGCAGCGCGCTCACCAGGTTGAACGTCGAGCTCGAGCCCTGCGCCACCACGTAGCCATGCTTCGGCTGGCCCGGCGCGAAGTCGCGAATGACGTAGAGGCCCTTGGCCGCGGCCCGAAGATCCGTGTCGGCGAACGTGCGGCGATCGGCGACGCGGAAGTCGGGGCGCGCCACCTCGATCACGATGATCCCCACCTTCTTCTCGCGCGCGGCGATCTCGGCCGCCGCGAAGTAGCCCGGCGCCACGTCGTTGTAGTCCCAGAAGCTCAGACAGATGGTCTGATCGCGCGGGAACAGCTTCCACACCTGTGGCGCGAAGATCCCGAAGTGGGTGCGGGCATCGGCGGCGGTCTCCGGGCCGGAGTGCCCGGCCAGGATGTGCAGGACGCCGGTGCGGAACTTGCTGTCCTGGTTCTGCTGGCTCCACACGCGCGCCGGCAGGTACATGAGCGGCGTGAACGCGCCGTAGGTCCCGCTCACCGCCCACACCCCCGCGAACTTCTCGGGGTCCAGTGACGCGCTCTGGCTCACCAGCCCGATGGCGCTCGACACGTTGCCCGCTTCCTGGATCGCGGCCTTGATCCGCGATCCCGCCGGGTTGGTCTCGGGATCGTAGTGGCCCCAGATGCTGCCGTGCTCGAGGTTGATCGATTCGGACAGGTCCGCGGCGAGGGTCAGCATGCGATTGCCGGTCACGTGATTCACCCACTTGACCATCTCCGAGATGCCGCGGCGGGCGCCCGCCACCTCGCCCGCCTTGCGGAACAGCGCGATCTTCAGCTGCTTCTCCGCGCCGGAGACCGGATTCCTCACCGTGAGGGTCTGCGGCTCTTCGGGGAGATTGGCGACACGCAGGCGCTCGTCCAGGAAGGGGTCGTGCTTGACGTCGACCCGGAGGGGAAGGTCGTCCGTGAGCGAATCGCCGATCTCGAGGAGGCGCTGGGCCAGCCAGTCGCCGAGGCCGTTCTGCTCGAGCACGGACATGACCACGTCGATGTTGGTCTTGAACTGGATCAGCCGCTCGGCGGGGTCGGTCACCGCGCCTTTCCGGATGCCCGAGAACTCCACGCCGTACCGCTTCTCGAAGGTCTGGGCCAGCGCGACGAAGTACTCCGAGTTCATCTTCATCGCGTACGGATGGCTCGGATACCCCACCACCTGATCGCCCGCCCCGGGGATCTTTCCATTGACGGCGCCGGGCCAGTAGCCCTTGGTGGTCTTCCCGATCACGATCATCGGGCGGCGATCCGCGGGATCCCACGTCTCCATCCTCCTGAGGGCACCCACGATCTGGTCGTAGTCGTGACCGTCCGGCAGCGCGAGCACGTTCCAGCCGTACGACGTCCACTGATCGACGAGGCGGTAGCCCGTGAACCGTTCCGCGACCACGCCGCCGAGCAGCGCATCGTCGATGCCGGCATTGTTGTCGGAGAGGAAGATCCGGAGCCGCTTGCCGACCTGCATCGCGATGGCCTGGGTCTTGAGCTCCTGGGCGTGTCCCTCCGTCATCGCGAACTCGCCCTCGAAGGCGAGAATCTTCGGCGTGCCCGCAGGGGCGCCGAGGATGTCCCAGAACGCGGCCTTGCCCGCGGCCGACGCGACGCCGACGCCGGACGGGCCGCCGTTGACGTCGTTGGTGAGATCGGTGGACTCGATGTGGCCGGAGAGCGCGCGGATGCCGCGCCCCCTGGCCTGGGCGAAGAGCGGGTGATCGGACAGGCCGTGGTCCGCGAGGAGCGTCTTCAGCGCGCCGGCCCCGCGGCGAAAGCCCAGCGCATCGACGGGCAGCATCGCGACGTCGGGGGCGACCTGGTAGCGGCGATCCCCGGTCGCCTGATGCTTCCGGTACAGGGCCTGGCCCAGGATCATCCACAGCGCGTAGCAGGTAGGTGCGCAGTGGCCGGCGGCCAGCATGAACTTGTCGCTGTAGGGATGCTTGGGGCGGCGGTAGTCGTACCGGAGTCCGCCCGCCTCGGGCCCGACGAGGTGGGCGGCGACGTTGAACGGCGTGTACGCCAGCGGGCCTCCGAAGTGCCCCGTCTGGGCGTAGTTGCCCAGCAGCGTGAGCGTCATGCAGGTCATGTAGCCAACGTCTTCCAGCCGCTGCCGCTCGTAGGGAAGATTCATCGAGGACCTCGCCGCCTTCCGGGGCTCGCGTTGAGCGTTGATGTCGTTACGGGGCCGGGGGAGATAGTCCCTGTCTTCACCAGGCGTGTCAAGGATGATCTGCCCGAGCGCCCGAACTCAACCGCCGGAGCCGGCGGTGGTCGACCATGATTCAGCGATCCTGTATGACCTTGATCCCGGCGCGCGCGAGCGCTTCGGCGGCCACGTCGTGGCGGATGCCCGTCTGGATCCAGACCACGCGGGGCCGCGCGGCGAGGATGTCGGGAAGATGCGGCGGAATGTCGTGGGGCCGACGGAACACGTTGACCATGTCGATGGGTTCCGGAATGTCGGCGAGCCTGCGATAGACCGGCGCGCCCAGGATCTCGACGACGTCCGGGTAGTAAACGGGGACGGGCACGATCCGGTAGCCCGCGTCCGCCATGTAGCGCGGGACGTAGAACGCGGGCTGTCCCGCCTGCGCCTCCGTCTTGATGCCCAGCACGGCGATGCGCCTGGTGTCCGCGAGCACGGCGGCGAGATCGCTCTCGGAGCCGATGAGGTTCTCGCGCCAGTCGCTCATAGGCTTCGAGTGTACCAGTGTGCTAGCCTCATCGCAGGAGGGCCCGCACGATGCCGATCCGTCTCACGCGCATCTACACCCGCACCGGCGACCACGGCGAGACCGCCCTCGTGGGCGGCGCCCGCGTCCCCAAGGACTCGCCGCGCATCGAGGCCTACGGCACCATCGACGAGCTCAACGCCATCGTCGGCCTCGCCCGCGCGTTCAACGCCGAGCGCCTCGGCCGCGGCAAGGCCGCGCGCTGGCTCGACGGGGTCTTCCGCCAGATCCAGAACGAGCTCTTCGACCTGGGCTCGGAGCTGGCCACGCCCGAGGACGCAGCCTACGAAGGCATGCACCGGGTCGGCGAGGCCGAGGTCACCGCGCTCGAGGCGCTCATGGACCAGTGTCAGAAGGATCTCTCCCCGCTGAAATCGTTCGTGCTGCCGGGGGGCGGCCGCGTGGGCGGCTTCCTCCACCAGGCGCGCACCGTGTGCCGGCGCGCCGAGCGCCGCATCCTTGCGCTCTCGCGCGTCGAGCCCCTGAGCCCGTGGCCACTCGCGTACGTCAACCGGCTGAGCGACCTGCTCTTCGTGCTCTCGCGCTGGGTGGGCAAGAAGGGCGGCGAGTCGGAATACCTCTGGGAGCGCGGCCTCGCCTCCCACGCGCGCAAGAGGGCATGACGGCCGATTTCACCATCCGGCCGGCGCGCCCCGAGGATCACCCCGCCGTGGCCCGCGAGCTCGCGGAGTATCTGTCGTACATCGGCGACACGCTCGATCCGCACGGCCTCGACCACGACATCGCGCACTGGCAGGAGGAGTACGACGGCGTCTCGGGCGTGCTGCTGCTCGTGGAGGACGCCGCGGGCCTCGTGGTCGGCACCGCGGCGGTGAGAGTGCTCGAGCCCGGCACGGGCGAGCTCAAGCGGATGTGGCTGCGTCCCGCCGTGCAGGGCCAGGGCCTCGGGCGGCGGCTCCTGGACGCAAGCCTCGCGGAAGCGCGGCGGCTCGGCTGTCGCGCATTGCGCCTCGACTCGCAGACCAAGCTCGAGGCCGCCGTGCGCCTCTATCGTGCGAACGGCTTCCGCGACATCCCGCGCTACAACGACAACCGCCGCGCCGACGTCTGGATGGAGCGCGCGCTCTGAGGCGCTGGGCGCTCGCCCTGGGGCTGACCGCCGTCCTGGCGGGCCCGGCCGGGGGCGCGCTCGATCCCGGCGACCACGCATTCACGCTTCAGCACGACGGGCGCACCCGTTCCTACATCGTGCACGTGCCGGAGGCCGCGCGCGAAGGGCGGCCGCTCCCGGTCGTCCTCAACTTCCACGGCGGCGGCGGCAATGCCCCGGCCCAGCAGCAGTACGCGCGGATGGACGGCCTCGCCGACGCCGAAGGCTTCCTCGCCGTGTACCCGAACGGCACGGGGCGAATGAGCGATCGGCTCCTCACGTGGAATGCCGGCACGTGCTGCGCGTATTCCGTGGTGAACAAGATCGATGACGTCGGCTTCACGCTGGCGCTGCTCGCAGATCTGGAGGCGCGCCAGCCGGTCGACCGGCGGCGCGTCTACGCGACGGGCCTCTCCAACGGCGCCATGATGGCCTGGCGCCTCGCCGCGGAGGCGTCGGCGGCGATTGCAGCCATCGCACCGGTGGCCGGCGCCAAGGTGTTGCCGGGCGGGCCCCGGGCCCGGCCCGTGTCCGTGATGCACTTCCACAGCGTGGATGATCCGCGCGCCCTCTACGCCGGCGGCCTGGGGCCGCCCTTTCCCATGACGACCTCGCGCGTGCTCCATTCCGCGGTGGAGCCGACGCTGCGCGACTGGGCCGCAGCGCTGGGCTGTCCGGCCTCGCCGAGCGTGGCCGCGGAGGTCAGGGGAGCGGGCCCGCACGGCGCGCCGCAGACGGCCACGCGCCTGGTCTGGGGACCCTGCCGCGAAGGCGCCGAGGTCGTCCTGTGGAAGCTCACGGGCGCCGGCCACGTCTGGCCCGGCGGGGTGCGCGACTATCTGCCGCGGCTGCTCGGGCCCGGCACCACGCTCGTCGACGCCAATCGCGAGATGTGGCAGTTCTTCCAGCGCTTCACCCGCTGACGTCGGCTCCAGAGCCTCGTGATGCGAGCGTGCTACACTGGCGCGGCTTTTCGCGCGCGCGACGCCACTCGCGCAAGGAGGCGCACGTGGACACGGGCGGGCGAGCGACGCGGGCAGCGCGCGGCATGGTCGTGTGTCCGCATGCGCGCGCCTCCGAGGCGGGCGTCGAGGCGCTGAAGGCCGGGGGCTCCGCCGTCGACGCCGCCATCGCCGCGAGCGCCGTGCTCTCCGTCGTCTATCCGCACATGACGAGCGTCGGCGGCGATCAGTTCTGGCTCATCTGGGATGCCGGCCGCCGCGCCGTACGATTCCTCAACGCGGGCGGCCGGGCGGCCGCCTCCGGCACCCTCGAGTGGTTCGCGCGGCATGGCCTCCGCGAGATTCCGCGCCGGGGCATCGTCCCGGCGACGCTCACCACGCCCGGCGCGGTGGACGGCTGGTGCGAGGCGCACGCGGCTCTCGGCCGCCTGCCGCTCGCGCGCGACCTGGCGCCCGCCATCGAGTGCGCGCGCGACGGCTTTGTCGTGACCGAGCGGCTCGCGACCTGGACGGTGGCGGCGACCGACGTCCTCGCCGAGCATCCGCACGCGGCGGCCATCTTCCTGCCGGGAGGCCGGAAGCCCGAGGCGGGGCAGCGGCTTCGCAATCCAGGCCTCGCGCGCACCCTCGAGCTGATCGGCAGCGCGGGCCGCGCGGGCTTCTACGAAGGGGAGACGGCGCGGGAGATGGCGCGCTTCGCGGGCGAGCACGGCGGATTCTTCACCGAGCGCGACCTCCGGGAGCAGCGCGCGCGGTGGGGCGAGCCCGTGTCCACGACGTATCGCGGCGTCACCATCTACGAGACGCCGCCGCCGACCCAGGGACTCTCGGTGCTGCAGATGCTGAACCTCCTCGCGCCGTTCGATCTCGCGCGAATGGACCGGCTCGGCCCCGATGCCGTGCACCTCTGCGTGCAGGCCAAGCAGATCGCGTTCCACGACCGCGACCGTCTCATCGCCGATCCGGATTTCGTGAAGGTGCCGGTGGCGCGGCTTCTGTCCAAGGCCTATGCGGATGAGCGTCGCGCCGTCCTCGATCCGGCGCGCGCGCTGCCCTGGGATCGGGTCCCGTCCTCCGGCAGCCTGGAGGGCGACACGGTGGGCGTATGCGCCGTGGACGCGGACGGCAACGCCGTCGCGCTCATCCACAGCGTGTACGGGCTCTACGGCGCGGGCGTGGTGGCCGGGCGCACCGGCGTGGTGCTCCAGAACCGGAGCGCCTACTTCTCGCTGGATCCGGCGCACCCGAACCGGCTGGAGCCGGGGAAGATTCCCCTCCACACGCTGATCGCATCGCTCGCGTTCAAGAACGATCGGCTGTGGCAGGTCTTCGCCTGCATGGGCGCCGACGGCCAGCCGCAGATCCATCTGCAGGCGTACACCGCGATGATCGACCACGGCCTCGACGTGCAGGAGGCCGTGGCGGCGCCGCGCTGGCTGGCCGGCCGCTTCGCCCTGGGCGATCCGCGCGAGCTCCTGAACATGGAGGGGCGCTTCCCCGCCGCGACGCTCGTCGAGCTCGAGCGGCGCGGCCACATCGTGCACCGCTGGCCGGAGTGGGTGGAGCGCGCCGGCCACGCGCACGGCATCACCATCGATCCGGCCACCGGCGCCCGGATCGGCGGCGCGGATCCGCGCAGCGACGGCGCCGCCATCGGCTACTGACCACAATCGGAGGGGGGAATCTCATGGCCGCGACGTATCAGATCTACGCGCTCAAGTACGGCGAGCGGGAGACCAGGGAAGGGCAGTTCTTCTTCCGCGAGGCGTCGCAGAAGCCGCTGACCCTCCACTTCTTCATCTGGGTCATCCTGGGCGGGCCGCATCCCATCGTGGTCGACACGGGCTGCACGGAGGCCGACGCCAAGGTGAAGGAGCTGCGCGCCTTCGTGAGCCCGGCGGACATGCTGGCCCGAGTGGGCGTGAAGGCTGCCGAGGTGCCGGTCACCCTGGTCTCGCACCTCCACTGGGATCACTGGGGCGGCTATCCGTACTTTCCCGGCAGCACGTTCTGGATCCAGCGCGAGGAGCTCGAGTTCTGGACGGGCATCGCCGGCCAGCACGAGAACTACCGCTCGTTCGCGCTCCCGGAGTCACTCGCGCAGCTCGTGCGCCTGAACTACAGCGGCCGCGTGAAGCTCGTCACCGGCGAGGCGCCCGTCGCGCCGGGGATCCGGGTGCACTGGGTGGGCGGCCACACCGCGGGGCTTCAGATCGTCTCCGTGCCCACGGCGAAGGGCACGGTCGTGCTCGCCTCGGATGCCTCGCACTTCTACCGCAACATCGAGCGGCGCGATCCCGTGCAGATCATCACCAACCTGCCGCAGATGCTCGCCGGCTTCGAGACCATCGACGCGCTGGCGGGGGCCAAGGAGCGCGTCGTCGTGGGCCACGACCCCGAGGTCGCGGCGCGCTTCGATCAGGTGGAGCCGGGGATCATCAAGATCGGGTAGCGGCCTTGCGTCGCTCCCGGTAGATCTCCACTCCGATGGGCACGCAGGACAGCACGATGATCACGATGACGAGCACGTGCATGTGCTTCGAGATGTTCGGGACGGCGTGGCCGAGGAGGTAGCCGGCCAGGCTCATGGAGACGACCCACCCGATGCCGCCGGCCACGTTGTAGAAGAGGAAGCGGCGGTACTCCATGACGCCCACGCCCGCCAGCACGGGCGCGAAGGTGCGGATGATGGGCACGAAGCGGGCGATGACGATGGTCTTCGGGCCGTACTTCTCGTAGAAGCGCCGCGTCCGCTCCACGTGCTGGGGATTGAAGAGGAGCGATTTTTCCCGCGTGAAGATGCGCGGGCCCAGGCGCGCGCCGATGGCGTAGCCCACGCTGTCGCCGACGATGGCCGCGGCGATGAGCAGCGCGTTGATCCACCAGATGTTGAGATGGCCCGCGGCCGCGAGGAGGCCGGCGGTGATGAGGAGCGAGTCGCCGGGAAGGAAGCAGCCGATGAGAAGGCCCGTCTCCGCGAAGACGACGGCCGCCAGCAGCGCGTAGCCGCCCCACTGGATGAGCGCGTCGAGCGAGTAGTGACCGGAGAGGATGGAGTAGAGGAAGTCCACTCGCTGGCACGTTAGCCGAATCCGGCGAGGCCTGTCAACGTTCGCTTGTGCGCCTGCGGGAAAAATGTTAGCAATAGGAGCCCGCCGTGAGCGCCTCCGTCATCGCCGTCGATGCCCTCACCAAGCGCTACGCTTCCCGTACCGGGACGGTGTCCGCGCTCGAGGACATCTCCTTCTCCGTGGACGACGGGGAGTTCGTGGCCGTGGTCGGGCCGTCGGGCTGCGGCAAGTCCACCCTCCTCAAGATCCTCGCCGGCATTCTTCCCGCCACGGCCGGCGGCGCGCGCCTGCGCGGCACGACCATCGCCGGGCCGCGCAAGGACATCGGGGTGGTC
>Ga0335070_10002805_pt1 | contig 20243 bp, 23 predicted proteins | sample Lox_Sample_13_FD_206722 | JGI IMG/M metagenome (GOLD analysis project Ga0335070, IMG submission 206722) | Soil microbial communities from Loxahatchee National Wildlife Refuge, Florida, United States - Lox_Sample_1.3 | ecosystem: Environmental > Terrestrial > Soil > Wetlands | place: USA... | reverse complement strand
TCAGAGCCACAGCGATCCTCCACCCCTCTGCCTCCCACGCTGCAACAGGTTCATCCCCCACATCTGACGCAGCCTAATCCCCCGGTGCTTCGCGCGCCGTATTCCGCGCCATCCCCACAGCCGATACATCCTCACGACTTCGGCGCACGAGGGGGAGCCTTTAGCAGAGGTGGTTCAGCCGGTAGCGGGCATCATGGGCGCTAGTCATCCGTGAGCCGCGCCGGCGGTTTACCGGGATTCAGCGTTCGTCCGATCTGACGGCGCCGCGTTTGGAAAGAGATTTCGCGTTGGAATGACTGCGGTACTTGAGCAGGTGCCGGCCTCCGTGTTCGTATTGCGCTCTACAATCCGCACGTCGCGTAGTACATCGCGCGAGAGGAATACATCAGACCTTCCCTAACTCTGTCCCCGGGTCGGGAAAAACCATGCCAGTTTTCTCTTTGTTTGCTCGAGATAGTCCCGCGACTTCGTCCAGCGCTGTTTCAGTCGGGCGTACATCTCATCGAGATGGGTCTGCTGCCCGGGTGACAGTTTCGCTTTAAGGTCGGCCATGCCGTTCGTCAGGATGGTCTCAAGTTCGGCCTGATGCGCAAACCGCAATTCCAGGATTGCGACATGCGTACGCGTGACTATCGGTTCAATTGCGGCGTGCTGCTCATCTGTAAGCGCGAGCTCATGCGTGAGACGGTTCATAATCCGATCGTGCTGAGCTGCCGGCCCTCCTTCGCCTCGATGCTCTCGTTCATACGTTTGGTAGATTGAAGTGCCCGCAATGCCGCTGAGTACCCCCGCGATAAAGAGGACCATCAGACCGGCTGCAACTTTGCCTTGCGACATGGCATGTGCCTCCTCTCACACACGACTACTCGAGAAACAGCGAACCCGATTCGACCTCCTCGGCCACCAGGCTGACGCCCTCACGAGAGGGGATCAGCGACATGACCAGAAGGGACAGGGTCAGGATTAATGCAAGGGCTGCGGCGGCACCGGCAGTTTGCCAAATGAACCTGTCGAGCACCACTCGTGTGCTCACTGGTCTTGTCTGAACTCCCTGCCGGCGGATCGCCCACATGACTCCGTCCGTCCACTCCCGTCCCAGTGGAGGGGGTTGTCGTTCTCGATGGGCTCTGGCGAGGGCTTGCTCGAGATTCCGAATCGTCTCATCCTCAGGTGCATTCATAGCGGCCTCATCTCTCGTTCAGCAAAATGGTACGGAGAGCCTGCCGAGCCCGATGGGCCCGTACTTTAACATTCACCACACTCCAGCCCAGCAACGTGGCTGCCTCGCGGATGGAATACCCGTCGAGATGCACCAAGGTCAGCACCATGCGGTTTTCCGGCGACAGACGTGCCAATGCCCAATGCAATACAGCGGCGGCCTCTTGTTGTCGGTGCAACTCAAAAAACTCTTCGTCGGACTGCGACGCCCGCACACGATCGATCCAGTTCTGGTGATCCGTCGTGAGGGCGCTGATCGGCACCTCGGATTTGTGTTGTGCACGCCAATAGTCATAGCAGGTGCGGACGGCGATCGTGGCGAGCCAATGGGGAAACGGCTGTTCAAACGCATACGTGTCCAAGCTGGCATATGCTTTTACGAACACCTCGTGAGCCACCTCGGGTACTTGCTCAGACGGCACATGGCCGCTCACGATTCGGCTCACATGATTGGCATGGCGCTGGATCAAGGTTTCAAACAGGTCCACATCCCTCGCAACCACCAGCCGAATAAGCTCTTCATCCGATAATGCCGTTCGCTCCCTCATGGCCTCCGTCCTGGCCTCGCGAGGGGTCGCCTCTGCGGGGCGGTCGTCATGGAGTTGCGTCGCTCCGTACTTATCCATGCGGGGACGGGGGCCTCTGCTCACTACTTAAAGACGGACATACGACGCACAAGGTTACAGGCTCTGGAGACTATGCCAATGGTTGAAGTCCGATTGATCTGTAACCTTTCGGCTCGCCGCACCGTCATAGTATCAGAACAAGCGAAGGATTCGATGGGGCCTATAACCTGGACAGGAGGTTCTACGATGTTGCAACCACGATTGAGGCGGTGGACGGTGACTCTGTGTTTGCTCGGCATGGGATTGTCCGGTTTCTTGCTCTTTCCCGTGGAGGGGCGCACAAATCCAAGAGGGGCTTCGTTGCATCACGGCGAACACCAGCGAGACATTGCCAACTGGACCTTCCGCATGCTTCTGCATGCCCAGAAAGATTTGAATCTGTCCGCCGATCAAGTCGGACGGATCGAAGCCCTTGCACTGGATTATGCGAAGACCCGGATTCGGAATCGGGCTTCGGTGGAGCTGGCAGAAGTGGATGTGAAAGCCCTCATCAAAAATCCACAATCTGAGCTGTCGGTCATTGAGGCTGCGCTGCACAAGTCCGAAAATATGAACACAGCCGAACGATTGGATCGGGTAAAGGCAATTCGGGCCGCGCTTACGGTTCTGACGCCAGACCAGCGCGAGGTTTGGCGAAGCAGGATGCATGAGCGCCACAAGGACGGACAACGTAGCGCAAGTTGGGGGAGCGTGCCTGATCGCTATAATCACCATCCCCTGAGATATGACAACCCGGCCGCTGCTGCGGCTCCAAATGAGACCGCATTTCTCGAGGACGCTTTTGATTCCGATGGTGAGGCGGGGGATTGGGCTCAGCAGCTCGCTGCACGAACCGAATTGCCCTGACTATCATGCTCCAACATGATCCAAGCCCTCCACGTTCTGTCCTTGGACCATACCTGGGGTGGAGGCGCACCTCCACCCCCATTATGCGGCTAACGACACATCATATTGTCAGGGAAGGAGCGAATCATGGTGGGATACGGAAAGCGCGTGTTAGTCGTCGATGACGAAGAAACATTGCGAAATCTCCTCGTCGAGCAGTTGCAGCAGTATGAGTTCGTGGTGGTGGCGGTGGCGGATGGTCTCAAAGCCTTAGCGGAACTCCAACGGCGGCATTTTGATGCCGTCATCACCGATCTGCAGATGCCACATCTTAATGGCCTCGATCTTCTTCGTCAAAGTCGCCTCGCATGGCCAGACCTTCCGGTCTTCCTCATGTCGGGCAATTACGAAGACACTGTCGAGCTGGCGATGGCTCGCGGCGCGTATGCCTGCGTGTCCAAGCCGGTCAACATTGGGCATTTCTTGGATCTCTTCCGGCGAGCAGTCCAGCCGCGAGCCTTTAGCGGGGACAGGTTACCAGCATCAGGAGCGGGTTTGCCGACCGGCAGATGAACTGGCGTTCAAGAGGTCATTCGTACGGCCGCATTCAACCTGGGCCTTCTTGAAACAAACTTTTCATTGAACATTCTCCGCCGATTTCGCACAGTAGGGGCATGAGCCCACTGGCGAGAATCCGATCGGCCTTCAGCAGGCCGTTTCTGCCGGCGGTGTGTTTTCTTTCGGGCGTCACCTACGACACGCTGACCCTCACGCGCATCGATCGGCTGTTCGACAATCTCATTCTGTTGATCTATGTGCTGCTCTTGGGTGTGCTCATCGTGCTGACCGGCCGGCTGGGAGTCGAGCCGCCGCCGGACCGTGAGCTGGCGGCAGGCTTCTCGCCCGGAGTCCGCTGGGCATTGCGGACGAGGCCCTATTACCCCATGGCCGTCCAGTTTTTGCTGGGCAGTCTCTTTAGCGCCTACGCGGTCTTCTATTCGCAGAGTGCCACGCTCACCGGCACCGCGGTGTTTTTTGCGCTGCTGGTCGTGCTGCTGGTCGTCAACGAGTTTTTGCGCAACCGGCTGTCTAGCCTCCGTCTCCTGGTGAGCCTCTATGCGCTGGTGTGCTTCGCCTTTTTCACGTTTTTCCTGCCGGTGATGACCGGCTACATGAATGTGGCGGTTTTCTTAATCGGGGCGGCCCTGAGCGCCGCCGTGACCTTCCGCGTCGTGCAATTGATCTATCGGAACAATCCGGATCGTTCCAGGCTCGAAGCGGTTGGCGTGACGGCGCCCGCGTTCGCGCTCATCGGCATCCTGATCGGGTTTTATTTTCTGAACTGGATTCCGCCCGTGCCGCTCTCGCTGAAATATGGGGGCATCTATCATGAAGTGAAGAAAGCCGGGGAGCGGTTCGAGTTGTCGTTCGACAAGCGGTGGTATCAGTTCTGGAAGCGCTCGGATACGACGTTCCCGGCCGATGAGCCGATCTATTGTTTCAGTGCGGTGTTTGCGCCGGTCGATTTGAATACGACCATCTACCATCATTGGTATTTTCGGGCCAGCAGCAGCCGGCCCTTCACCCATGCCGATCGGATTCCGCTGAAGATTGCCGGGGGCCGCGCCGGGGGCTACCGAGTGTACAGCTTCAAGCAACGCCTCGATCCGGGGGATTGGCGGGTGGACGTGGAAACCGAAGATGGGCGCATCGTCGGACGGATAGCGGTGACGGTGGAAGCTCACGATGAGGCGCGACCGATCTTGACCACGGTGTCGTATTGACTGCCACGTAAAATTTGCGTCAGTCCCCACCGGGGCCTCCGGAACGCCCAGCCACGGGGTTCGAGTCGGTCTCAATACAGGCGGTACGGTTGCAGTCGATAGGGTCAGAGGCGTACAGTCCACACCTAATGAACCTGCGCACTCTCCCGCCCTGTCCTTCCAGCCCGAACTGCGTCTCGACACAAGCGACCGACGAGGGCCACGCCATTGCCCCCATCCGCTATCGGAAGGTGAAGGCTGAAGCGAAAGAGGCCTTGAAGGAAGTGATTCGGTCGCTCCCGCGGACCACGCTCGTTGAGGAAGACGAGGCCTACCTGCATTACGAGTTCACCAGTCTCTTGTTCCGCTTCGTGGACGATGTGGAGTTTGTTTTTGACGACGCGACCAAGACGCTGCACTTTCGGTCGGCGTCCCGGACCGGCTACGGCGACCTGGGCGTCAATCGGAAACGGATGGAAGAGATTCGGCGGCTGGTGGGCGGGACGCTCTAAGCCCATTTGCCGGAAGATCCACAGGCAGAGGCGCTCAGTGTTTGGGGACCACGGGTTTCAGTCCGAGTCTGGTCGTGTGCTGAAAGATGCATTTCGGGCAGGTGTAATGGACGAACTGGTTGCCCCCGACCAGGCGCTTCTTCATCGGAACGCGGCACCAGGTACAGAGCCGGTCGGGGAGGTCAGTCGTGGAGGCGTTGTGAGGCGCATTCATGGAGGGCATTGTCTCCGAGGGCCGCAAACCTTGTCAACCGAGCGGGCGTGCACAAGCCGACGAAGCCAGAGAGAAAATATTCTTGCCGACGACCGTGCGTCGTTTCAATTTCGTGGTATAGTGCAGTCAGGCAGCGATTGGGTCCGAGCAGTTTAACCCTCTCACAGAAAGGTACTAACCTCTATGAGTATCTCGGCTAGTTCCGAGTCCGCGATCTTTCCAACCAACGCCCCCGTGGCCGCTTCGCTCCCTGCCCAGGAGATGGTGGGAGAAGGCAAGGCATGGGGACTCTGCACCGCCGTCGACCTCCAGGATTGCAACCCCGATTTGATTCGTGATGCCGATTACATTAAGCGATACGTCGTCGAACTCTGTGAGCTGATCGGCATGAAACGATTCGGCGAATGCCAGGTCGTCGATTTCGGTGAAGGCCGCGTCGCGGGATATTCCATGGTGCAGCTGATCTCGACGTCGCTGATCAGCGGCCATTTCGCCAATGACACCAACAACGCCTATCTCGACATTTTCAGCTGCAAAGGATATGACCCGGCGGTCGTCGAATCCTTCTCCAGGGAGTTTTTCGGCGCCCGGCGAAGCACAGCCACAGCGACACTTCGGTACTGAAGTGTTTGCCCGCATGTGAACCGGCGAGGGCCGCAATCCTGCGGCCCCGCTGCTTCAGCGCTTGTCACCAGCTCAATCCACATGAAACCCAAAACACCCAAAGAGTGGTTGGAATCCCTCCCGGCCATGCTCAATAAGGATGCGGCCGAGGACCTCGACGCGGTCTATCAGTTCCATTTGAAGGGAGAGCGGGGAGGACAATATCACCTGCTCGTCCAAAACGGGGCCTGCGAGATGAAGGAGGGCATCCATGCCGATCCGCACGTGACGCTCTCCATGGATGGAGACGATTGCATCAGGCTGCTCAACGGCCAGATCAGCGGGATGGCGATGGCGATGTCGGGGCGCGTCCAGATCGACGGTGACATCAGCCTGGCGATGCAGCTGAAGTCGTTGTTTCCTGGGATTGGTCGGTAGACAAGAGGCTGGCTAGTTCATCTCCCCGGCCATACCGGCAGGTGGAGGCCCCCCGTTCTCCTGCGTCTCTTCCGGTTTTCGTCGAATCCGTTCTTCCAAGATGACGTACACCGTCGGAATCAAGAACAGCGTCAGGAGTGTGGAGACGGTCAGACCGCCCACCACCGCCCGCGCGAGCGGCGCGTTGGTTTCTCCTCCGGTTCCGAGTCCGATGGCCATCGGGATCAAGCCAAAGACCGTTGCCAGAGAGGTCATGAGGATCGGCCTGAGGCGGGTTCGTGAGGCGGTGACCACGGCGTCGAGCAGCGGCCGGCCCTTGCGGCGCAGCACGTTCGTATAATCGACCAGCAGGACGCCGTTCGACACGACGATGCCGAACATCATGATGATGCCCATCATGGAGGTGGTGGAGAAGGTCGTGTCGGTCAGGAACAGGATGAGAATCACACCGGGAAATCCCATCGGTACGGCGAACATGATGATGAACGGGTCGACGAGCGACTTGAACTGGGCGGCCATCACCATGTACACGAGCATCAACGCCAGGACGGTGGCGAACAGCAGGCCGTGGAACGTTTCCCGTTGTTGTTGAATCTGGCCGGCCAGTTTGATGCTGAATCCCGTCGGCAATTGGAGGGTCGAGAAGGCCGCCTCTAAATCATTGGCGATGTCCCCCAGCGGACGGGTCGTCGGGTTGCCCGTGATGTGGATGACGCGTTGAAAATACTTTCGATCGATTTTCACCGGGCCGGCGTTCAATTTGAGCGACGCCACGTTCTTCAGCAGCACCGGCTCTCCGGAGGTGGTGGTCAAGAGAATATTCTCCAGATCGGTGAGATCCTTCCGGTGTGTCTCGTCCAACCAGGCGCTGATGAAATATTCATTGCCGTTCTGCGGATCGGTGTAGATGATGGGATCGGTTTGGCCGTTCCCGTTGAGAGAATACAGCACCGTATTCGCTACGTCGGCCTCGCTGATTCCGAGCAGCGCCGCTTTTTCCCGGTCGACCGTGACGTTCACTTCCGGGTAGTTCTCCTCCCGGCTCGGTTCGATATCGGCCAGGCCGGGAATCTGTTCCATGATGTCCCTGACGCGGGCGATCACGCCCCGCGCCGTTTCGAAGTCGTATCCGTAGATCTCCACATCGACGGCCTTCTGTGAGCCGAAACTGGTGACCCGTTTCACGAGGCCGCCCGGATCGAAAAACATCGCGACGCCGGGGAACAGTTTGACGATCTTCGGTCTCACCTCGTTCATGATCTGCACCTGGGTCCTGCTCCGCTTGTCCGGCGGAGCCAGATAGACTTGGATCGACGAGGTATGAGGGCCGGTATTGGGGTTGAACAGGGACCCCCGGCCCTGCGACAGGACACCCGTACTCGACACAATCGTCTCCAACTCCTCCGGAGGGATCTGCTCGCGAAGGACGCGTTCGACCTCGGCGACTTGCTGCTCGGTCTTTTCAACCCGCTGGCCGACCGGCGCGCGCAGGACGATGCGGAATTGGCTCTCGTCCGACACCGGAAGAAATTCGGTGCCGATCAAGGGCACCAGCGTGAGTGAGCCGATGAAGATCAGCAGGACGGCCGCAATGAAGATCCGGCGATGGCCCAAGACCCACCGCAACGACTCCTCATAGCTCTTGTCGAGCGCGTCGTAGCGCGCGCGGCTCCAGTCCATCAGCCGGACGAACCCGCGGGGCATGGCACGATGGGCTTCCTGCTCGGGTTTCAAAAATTTGTAGCAGAGGGCCGGTGTGACGGTGCGGGAAATGAAAAACGAGGTGAACAGCGCGATGGCGATCGTCAGGGTCAAGGGAATGAGCAGGAGGCGTGTAATACCGACGATAAAAAACATCGGGAGAAAGACCACGACCGTCGTCACCGTCGACGCGAAGATCGGCATGGCCACTTCGCGGGCGGCCTCCAAAATCGCGTCCCACCGCCGCGCGCCGGTGTTAAGATGGCGCTGGATGTTCTCCAATTCCACGATGGAATCGTCGACGAGGCGGCCGATCCCGAGCGCGAGCCCTCCCAGCGTGAACACGTTGAGGGTCTGGCCGCTCAGATAGAGCACAATGAAGGTGACCAGGATGGACAGGGGAATGGAGACGGAGATGATCATCGTGCTCGTGAGATTCCGCAGAAAGACGAGAATGACGGCCGCGGCCAGGAGCGAGCCGTGGAGTGCTTGCTCGGTCAAGTTCCGGATGGATTGGCGGATATACACGGATTGATCGAACGAAATGCCGAGCGTGACGCTCGGCGGAATGCCGATCATTTTGGGGAGCGTGGCGCGCAGCGCGTCAACGACCTCGACCGTGTTGGCGGCGGGTTGTTTGTTCACGCGCAAGAGCACCGCTCTGGCTCCATCGGTGCGCACGATGTTGGTTTGGATGTCGGAGGAGTCGGCGACCGTCCCGACGTCCCGGACTCTGACGGGGTTGCCCAGGCGGTCGAGCTTCACGATCACGTCGTGGATCGGCTCGACAGTCTTGAACTGGTTGTTGGTGAACACATTGTAGTCGAGATTGCCGGCCTTGATGTTGCCGGACGGCAGAATGACGTTGGCGGCCTTGACGGCGTTCACCACGTCGAGAATCGAGAGGCCTCGGGCGCTCAGGAGCGCCGGATCGAGGCTGATATTGATCTGCCGGATTTTCCCTCCCTCCACGGTGGCGGCGGCCACATTGGCGATCTGTTCGATTTGGGGGGCGATCGTGTTGTAGGCCAGATCATAGAGGGCGCGCTCGTCCAGATCCTCGCTCGACACGGTGACGAAGGAAACCGGGATGTTGGAGACGTCGAATTTCACGATGAAGGGCTGCAAAATGCCGGGTGGGAGGCTGTTCAGGATTTGCGTGATACGCTGCATGACCTCCATTTGCCCGACGTTGATGTCGGCCCCCCAGTTGAACCATATCTGGACCGCGCCGAGCCCCTGTTTGGAGAACGATTCGACGTGTTCCACGTTCGAGGCGGAACTGACGGCTTTCTCGATCGGGTAGACGACGCTTTGCTCGATGTCGAGCGGAGGGGCGCCCTTATAGATGACGCCGACGAAGGCGACGGGTACTTGAATCTGCGGGAACAGATCGATCGGCAGCCGCTGGAGCGACGTGATGCCCAACACCACCATCGCGAGCGACAGCATCAAAATGCCGATACGATTGCGTAATGCCAGCAGCGTCAGCCACATAACGGGGACGTAAGGCGTGAAAGGTTAGAGGTGAAACGTGTGAGAGGAGTGATCACGTTACACCTTTTACGTTTCGCGTTTCACGGCATTCATCGGTTGTGTCTGTACCGGGGTGCCGTCGTGCACGAGGTCTTTGCCGGACACGATGACCGCTTCGTCGCCGGACAGGCCTGTGACGATTTCCACGCGGTTGTCTTTGCGGGCGCCGATCTCGACGTGCACCCGCTGGGCCTTCCCATCGCGCACGATGAAGATGTACTGTGTGTCCTCCAGCCGGCTGACTGCATCGATGGGAATTTGCACGGCGTCGCGATGGGTGCCTACCAGCACTTCGGCGCGGGCGAACATACCTCCTTTTAACCGACGGTCCTTGTTCGGTAAATCGATCTCCACCGTCATCGTGCGCGTCGCGCGATTCAGCGCCTGGACGATGCGGGTCACCGTGCCTTCGAACACCTGGTCGGGATAGGCTTCGGCCCGCAGCTCGGCTTTCTGTCCGATTGTGATCAGCGGGATGTCTTTCTCGACAACTTCGATCAGCACGCGGACCGTGTCGATGTCATGCAGACTCAAGATCCCACGCGACATCGTGGAGGTGCTGGCGGTGGCGCTGGTGACGTAGGCTCCGGTGTCCAAGTTCCGCTCGGCGACATATCCGGCAAATGGGGCTCGAATGTACGAGTAGGCCAGGTTGGTTTCCGCCTGTGCGAGGGCGACGTCCATCAGTTTGACCTGCGCCTGCAGCGACTCCAGCGCGGCCACGGCGGAGTCGAACGTGACCTGGGAATTGTCCAGATCCTGCTGCGAGACGAACTGGTCCTTGATCAGGGCTCTCATACGGTCGAGTGTGAGCGTCGCCTGGCGCAGGGTTGCGTTTTGCTGCGCCACTTTGGCCTGAGCCGCGGCGAGATTGGCCTTTGCCTGATCGACGGCGTGCTGATAATCCGTATGATCGATCTCGATCAGCAGTTGGTTGCGCTTCACGAAGTCACCCTTGTCCACGTGCAGTTTGGCGATGTAGCCGTCCACGCGCGAGAACAGATTGACGACTTGGTTGGGTGTCACCTCCGCCGTAAAACTGAGGCGAATCTCAAAATCCTCCTTGACGGGCGACACGGTGCCCACCGTGACGAGGCGGGCTTTGCGCTGATCGGTCTTGGGGTCGGTGGCGAGACGGAAGGCAACCAAGGCGGCGATCACGATCGCGAGGATGATGCCCAGGGTCAGGAGCGGATGTCGTATGACGCGGTTCATGAGAGCGTCCGTCCAGGCTGAGTCGTCGGGTGAGAGAGCCCGTTGAGAAACAGGGAGACATATTCGTTCACGGTCTCCTCGTGGGTCCGATGCATGGGCAGCCCGAAAATATCGTGCAGCAGCCTGTGATGGACGATGATACCGAAAAAAGCTCTGGCGGCCAGCTGCGGATCGACCGGGCGAAAGGCGCCGTCCTCGATCCGCCGGCCGATGTAGTGTGCCAGCAGATCGTAAAACATGCTGTATTGCCGGCGGAAAAACATATCGGACAGCTCGTGGCCTTCCAAGGCGCTGAAGAGCAGCAGCCGGAGCAGCGTCGGGTCCGCCCCTTTTCTGATTCGGGAGCCCGCCAACAGCGTGAATAATCGGGTATCGTCGTTGTTCCTGGCGGCGTCTTCCACGGCTTCCCGCAGCCCCGCATAATGTGCCTTCTCCTCAAGGATCGCGGCATAGAGTGCGCGCTTGGTGGGAAAATGCTTGAAGAGCAGCGCCTCACTCACACCGGCGGCCTTCGCGATCTCCTTCGTCGTCGTCCCCTTGAAACCGTTGGAGGCGAACAGGGAGGCGGCGGTACCGATCAGGTTGGCCTGACGCTCCAGGCCTGAGACGCGCGATGACCGAAGTGACGGGGTGCGCTTCTTTTTCATGGTGAGTGAGTGATTACTTACCATGAAGCTAGCATGACACAGAAGAGAGCAAGATCCGAATCGAGGAAGAGTTTACCGGCGGTGAACGAGCGCTGTCAGACCGGCACTGTGCTCAATGCTGAGCGGTCTAATCCTCGGATGCGCACCGGGGTGTCTTCAACGGGCGGTCAAGCCACGATGTCAGTTTGCGTGCGAAGGAACGAATGCAGCCGGTTGCCTTCGCGGAGGCACATCTTCTTGAACTCGACACCGAAGAGGTTCCCTGCAGTCCAGGCGACATTCGCTTCGAGGACGAACAGAGGATCGTTGCCGTCCGGAAGATACAGAAACATGGTCAACTCCATTCCGGCTCGGACCGGATAATTCCCCTGGATCCCTAAGCCGTCCTTGGAGAGATCGACGACAGTCCCGTCTCCAATCAGGACGTCGGTCTTGGTCATACCTGCATACATCAGTTTGAAGGAGACGGGAAGACGAGGGTTGCCTCGCCGCTCTGCTGACGGAGAGGGGAAGGGTACGGATCGTTTCACGGTTGCCAGTTGCTTCATGATGCTACCTCCTGGTTAATCAAGCGGCCACTCTCAATGAACGTTCCGCGGAACGACGGCCTTATCCTGCCGAATCTTCCAGGCAGACCGGTTGACGGTGTGCCAGTGCAAGGATGTGATGCAGTCGCTCCTGGTCTTCGGGTTTCATCCTTCGAATCGAGACTCCAAGCCGGCTTCCATTCACCCATTCGACATGCGCGTCGGGAATGCACAGATGATCCTCGGAATCAGGACATTCAATAAATAAGGCGAGGTCCATACCAGGTGTGACCGGCTCATCCGCGAGAATCCCGAGACCGTCCTGGCACAGGTCGGTCACGACTCCGCTTTCGACCACCATGAGCTGGGCGATCATGCCCGAAAAGGTAATCTTGAGATGGCCATCAACTCTGGGTGCACGCCGGCGGGTGTGTGCAGGAATCGTTGCGGTCAGCTGTTTCGGTGAACCGCATTTCTCATGCTCCATAATCGATTTCCTCCCTTCAGCTATGCTGGCCGTATGGGGAATCGTCACGGCACCCTGAACCTACCTCGGCCATCAGCGCTTGCCATGCCTCAATGGGGGGACTGGGATATCCCCCTCATGGGGGGCGCCCAAAAAGTCTCCGAACTCCAATTTTTGACACAATCTTAGCCCTGGGAATTCAGTGGGTTAGCTGTTGGGTTGGGAACTCCATGGTTTCTCGTAAAGAGTAGAGGTAACAGACCCGAATGGTCTGGTCGTGTGAGGCAGTGCCGAAAATAGAGGGAAAGGAGAGGAAGGGTTACTGTCGGATTTTGGCCCAGGCCTTTTGGTATTCCTCGAAGGAGTCGACCTCCATCCAGCCTTTGAAGATCGGCACGGCATCGACCCGGTGGCCGCGATCGATGAGTTCCTGGATCATGTCGGTGAATGAGGCTTTGAGGAAGCTGCCGGCCTCATGGAAACCGGTCGACGCGTACTTTTCCTGTGCAGAACGGTAGCAGTCGCGGAGCGCTTGCGTCCCCTTCTCAGAGAACATGGCCATGCCGATGAATTCTCCGTGGGCCTGCTCCCGGGGAAGCTGTTGGCCGATTTTGACGAGCCGGTGCTCCCCTTCCGGCATCACGAAGCGCGATACGTGGCTCTTGCCGGGTGGATCCGCCAGTGAGACAAGGTCCGGGTTCAGATGGGTCGGCAGATTCCGTTGTTCCTGATCGAGCCATGCGAGATCAACCACGAGCGCGATGTCGGCGGGACTCTTGAGCAGTTTTTCAAGCACCGCCATGTCAAAAATGATGTCGCCGTAGAGAATGATGGTCCGGCCCTTCAGCTCGTTCTCCGCACAGAAGAGAGAAAACGCTTCCCCGGTGCTTTCGTACCGGTCGTTGTCATAGTAGCGGATGTTGGGCAGCGTGATGGCTTCTTTCTTGTACCCGCGCACCAAGGCGATCTCTTTGATGTTGCATTCGTTGAGCGCGGTCACTTGGCGGTCCAGGATGGTTTTCCCTTTAATGTCGAGCAGGCACTTCGGTTTATCTTCGATCAGGGGCAGCAACTGCTTTTCGAACCCGGCGGCGGCGATGACGGCGGTGATCTTTTCCCCGCCGACCGGGAGGAAGTCCCGTTCGTCCTGTTCCATTTGAGGCACGCCGACGATGTCGTACACCTCCGGGAGTGAGACGATGATGTTGTTGGCGGCGCCGGGACGCGTATCGCTCTTAATCAACGCGAGCGCGTCCTGCATGGAACGGATCGCCGCCCGCACCGGCTGATTGGCATAGATGATGATCTTGGCCCCCGCCTCTTCCAGCTCCGCGGCGGTCGTTTGGTCAAAAATCGTCGGGACGACGACCAGCGGTACGCGGCCGGACCAGGCCTTGTAGACTGCTCTAAGCTCATCGAACTTCTTCGATTTCGAGTGGATCAAGACCGCGTCGGCTCCCGCCTCGGCATAGGCCTCCGCCCGTTGCAATGCCTCTTCCTGGCCCCATCCCGCAATGAGGGCTTCTGTTCTCGCGATGACGACGAACTCCGGGAAAATCTGCGCGGCCTTGGCCGCTTTGATCTTGCTGCAATGCTCTTCAATCGGGATCAATTCACGGCGAACGCCCGCATAGAAGCTGCACCGCTTGGGATAGACGTTGTCTTCGATGCAAATACCGGCCACACCGGCCCGCTCCCGGTCGTTGACGGTGCGCATGACATTCAACGCGTTGCCGTAGCCGGTATCGCAGTCGGCGATGACGGGGATGCTCACCGCCTCGACGATATTTCGCTCGATGGCGAGTTGTTCGCTGGAGTCGATGAAGCTGGCGTCGGGGATGCATTTCATGGAGGCCGAAATGGCAAAGCCGCTCGCCCAGATGCCGTCGAACCCGGCGCGCTCGATCAGACGCGCGCTCAGGGCGTCGTGGGCCCCGACAATTTTGATGGCCCCCGGCCTCGTCAAGGCGGCCCGGAGCTTCGCGGCATTCGTCATAGGGGCCCATCATGCGAAAGCGGCGGACAGTTGTCAATGAAAAGTTTGCGGGAGTCGGGCGTCTAGAATACCGTCGAGGGAACGTCTTCCCCCCAACGCTCGCGCAGGGTTCCGCTTTCGATGAAGATGATGCCGCGCTCGAGGCTCGATTCGAAGCGCAGGGTCACTTCGGTCTGGAACCCGTGCCAGGCGTAGACTTTGACCGGTCCGACGGCGATTTGCCCCGGTGTTCGGTCGAGCGGGCCGTACTGGGATTGCAGGTAAGCCAAAATCGCGTCATGAGCGGCCTGCCCGCTGTAGCGGACCGTGACTCGGCCGAACTTGTGGAGAAAGGTCGTCCACCGCACGGAATCAACCGGGGTCGTGCCGAGCCTCGGCGGGTGGTCCTTGCGCTCGTAGGTCTGGACCCGTCCGGTATCTTCGATGCTGACGAAGTGGTCCTTGTCGGAAAGGGTTGCCCCCCACGGGATGCCGTCGAATCCATTGGGATCGTCGAGTATGGGAACGGCCGGCGCCTGGGATCCCTGCAGCAGCAGGATGCCCGCGAGTCCCGTGGCGACAAGCGCCGCCCATCCCCGACGCAGGGCGGGCGACGGATTATTCTGCCGAATCGGTGATGTCATCGTTGAACCGCGGCGCCAATGTCCGGCTGTCGATGAAGATGTATCCGCGCTCCGTACCGGCTTGATAGGTCAGATTGATTTCCGTGTCCGATCCTCGCCAGTTGTATTGCTGGTTGAGCCCCCGCGCCATCTGCCCGGGCACGCGCTGCAGAGATCCGAACTGGGCTTCGAGAAATTGGAGCACCTGCTTGTGGACCTGTTCGCCTTGGTAGCGGATCGTCACCCGCGCAAACTGATCGTCGATCGACACGTACAGGATGCTCGTCATCTCGGCGCCGGCGAACGCCGACGAGTCGGTTTTCCGCCGGTATTCCGCGACGTGGGCTCCCGGCCGCATCGCTTCCATATCGTGGCGCGCCGCCAACGGCGCGCCCCAGGCGATATTCTGGAATCCCTTGGGGTCGTTCACCATCGACACAGCCCAGAGGGGGTCCACCGAAATCGCGGCTCCGATCATGAGTAGGCAGAGACCGATCAATGACGGCGGTGAGAAGAAGCGTCTCATATCGGTTTGCTGGAGACAGGTCGCGGTGATTCGCCGCAAACGCTACCATGTGAAAGCAGTGAACGCAACTCGTCGCGCTTTCTTGATGAAGCAGGAGCCCCTGGCATATAATGCGCGGTCTTTTTCACCGCCGGGGCCGCGCGGGCAGGCAGGTGCGCCGGTAAAATGGCAACAAGGAAGCGCGCATGATTGATAGCGACGTGTTCGTGCAATCCCTCCAGGATCTGGGGGTGAATTTCTTTACCGGCGTGCCCGATTCGATCCTGGGGGGCATCATTGCCGAATTGATGACCCGCCGGTTGTATACGCCCGCCGTTCGTGAGGATGAAGCGGTGGGCATGGCGGCCGGGGCTTACATGGCGGGCAAGATGCCGGCGGTGCTGATGCAGAATTCGGGACTGGGGACGTCACTCAATACGCTGATTTCACTGAACGTGATTTATCGCCAGCCCTGCATTCTTATTGTGTCGTGGCGGGGCCAAGGGGGGAAGGATGCGCCCGAGCATCTTGTCATGGGCGAAGTCATGCCGCAATTTCTTGATACGATGAAAATTCCGCACCGGACGCTGACGGAAAAAACGGCGACCGAGGATTTTCGATGGGTGGCGGAGACGTACAGGAAACAACAGATTCCGGTCGCACTCTTTATCACCAAGGGCGTCGTCAAGGGGCTGCATCCATGACCATGAGACCTGAACAAGGCACCCTCATCAGTCGGGCTCAGGCGATGGCGGCACTGCTGGAGCTGTTGACCGATCAGCCCGTCATTGTGTGCAACGGATTCCCCTCGCGCGAGGCCCAGAAGATCGCCGACCGGCCGACGCATTTTTACATGATCGGCTCGATGGGCAACGCGCCGGCCATCGCGTTGGGCGTGGCGCTGGCCAAGCCGACTAAGCAGGTCGTCACGTTCGACGGGGACGGCAATGTGCTGATGGGCATGGGCACGTTGGCGACGGTCGGTGCGCTCAAACCGAAAAATTTCATCCACGTCGTGTTCGACAACGAAGTGTACGGGACGACGGGGAACCAGCCGACGATCTCCAACGTGGTGCCGCTGGAGAAAGTGGCGAAGGCCGCCGGCTATGTGAACACGGTCCGCGTGCTCGATCGCGACGACCTTGTCTACGAGTTCAAAGACCTGCTGAAAAAAGACGGGCCCAGCATGTTGCTCGTCAAGGTCAATGAGTTCCAAGAAGAGGCAGAACGGATTCTGCTCGATCCGCCGGACCTGACGAAACGGTTCATGAACGCGATAAAGGGGTAAGGGGCGCAACATCCTTCCCTTGTGCTCGCCGCCCGCGCACGACTCGGGCATGCGGAGTCTCGGCGACGCGGGGTTGGGCGGGTGAAATCAGTGTGCTCGGTCAATGCGCGCAGTAAAGGGAAGGATGTTGCGCCCCTCTGGAGAGGGAGGAGGGAAGAGTGGTACTGCTGAATCCTGGGCCAGTCAATGTCACGGAGCGTGTGCGGCAGGCGCTGCTCCGCCCCGACATCTGTCACCGTGAGTCGGAGTTTACGGAGCTGCTGCATCGCATCCAAGCCAAATTGCTCAAAGCCTTTGTGCCCGGGGCGGAGTCGGACTACGTGGCGGTGGTCATCACCGGCTCCGGAACGTCCGCCGTTGAAGCCGCCCTCCTGTCATCCTTGCCCCATGGTCGGCGCATGCTCATTCTGAATAACGGCGTATACGGCGAGCGGATGTCCCAGATCATCGGGTTGCACCGGCTGGGCGTGAACGAATTGAAGTATGACTGGACGGCGCGGCCCGATCCGGACAAGTTGCTGCTGGCGCTTCGGCAGCACCAGGAAGTCCACGTGGTCGGCATGGTCCACCATGAAACGACAACCGGGTTGCTCAATCCCGTCCATGAGATTGCCGAGATTGTCGACAACCAGAATCGCGTGTTCGTGCTCGACTCGGTCAGTGCCCTGGCGGGCGAGACGCTCGACATCGCGAAGTCGCACATTTATATGGTGACGGGCACGGCGGGGAAGTGCATCCAGGGATTTCCCGGCGTGTCCTTCGTCCTCGTACGCAAGGGATTCGTCGAGAAGATGCGGGCCTACCCCAAACGATCCTGGTATCTCCATCTCATGCACTATATCGACAGCGAAGGGCGGGGCACGATTCCGTTCACGCCGGCAGTCCAGGTGTACTACGCGTTCGACGAGGCGCTGAGCGAGTTACTCGAAGAAGGCGTGGCCAATCGTGTGCAGCGGTACAAGAAGATGGCGACGCTCATCCGAGACCGTATGGCCAAGCTGGGTGTGAAGGCGCTCCTGCCGCCGGACCGCCAGTCGAATACTATCACGGCGTTTTATTTGCCGGAGGGAGTGTCGTACCAGTCGTTGCACGACCGGCTGAAAGCGGCGGGCTACGTGATCTACGCCGGCCAGGGCAATCTGGAAAACAAGATCTTCCGCGTGGCCAATATGGGTGCGCTGACCGAAGCGCAGTTTACCGGATTTCTCGACGCGTTCGAGCAGGCGTGTAAGCCGGCATGAAAGCCATTATCCTCGCAGCCGGCGTCGGCAAGCGCCTCTGGGACATCACCCAACATCGGCCCAAGTGCCTGATCGAAATCGGCGGCCGGTCGTTGCTGCACCGCTACTTGGCGGCGCTGGCCGGGCTTGGTATTACACGCGCAACCATCGTCGTCGGATACCGGCAGGAAATGATCCGGGACGCGGTTGCGGACGACGCCTGTGGTGTCACAGTCGACTTTCTGGTCAACGACCAATTTCATCGGGGCAGTATTTCGTCGCTGTGGATCGCCCGCACGGCGCTCAACGACGACGCGATCGTGATGGATGCCGACGTGCTCTTCCACCGAGAGATTCTCCGGCGGCTGGTGGAGTCGCGGTATGAGAACGCATTACTGATGGACGAAACCGTCAAACAGACCGGCGAGGAATGTATGGTGGTGGTAGCTGGAGGACGGGTCATCGCCCTCTCGAAGAAGATGCCGGAGCGGTACGACTACGCCGGCGAGGGCGTGGGATTTCTGCGGGTCCGGCATGCCGATACGCCTCATCTGGTGGCGTCGCTTCGAGCTCACGTCGATCAGGGCTCGTGGAATATGGAGTACGAGGACGCCTTGCTGCAATTTTTCCAGACCGTCAAGGTCGGTCATGAGAAGATCGGTGGTCTGCCCTGGACGGAGATCGATTTCGTCGAGGATGTGAAGAAGGCGGAGTTGGACGTTTTGCCGAAATTGTGAGAAGTTCTTGAGCAAGGGTGTGCGTCGAGGATTGCGTCCGAGGTTCTGGCGATGAATGAGAGCGTGATACAGAAGCGAGTCGAGATCCCGGGATTAACCACGGCCGTCCTGCTGCCCTCAGTCGGTATGTTCGGCGGGCCGAGCGACCATCGAGTGAGCTCGGTCGGGCCATTGACGAGTGTCGTCGGGATCGGCCTGTTTCAACGAACGGTACTCACATTACAACGGTCGGGCATTCGACAATTGATCGTGCTGGCTGGCCCGGAAGAAGACCAGCTCAAACAGGCCTTGGGCCATGGGCCGCGGCTGACGATTCCGGTGCGTTGGATGCCTCTCCGAGAGTTTCCGCTAGACGATCCGAGGACGTGGGAATTCTTGGCGGCGGAGGTGCGCGGCTTCGCGCTCGTGACAGGGGTGAGCGCGGTCTTCTCGCGGGGATTGGTCGAACGGTTGCGCCACGAGGTGCGGGACGGTGAGGCCATCGTGGTCGCGCAGACGGCGCCGCGGCAGCTCGATGATCCGGCGGCAGGAGGGCTTCGGTTGAAGGTCCAGTCCGATCGGTTCACGTCCTTCGCTCCGCCGCACTTCGACGATTCGGCGCCGCGAGCCGCCGAAATGGTCGTCTTGCCGGCAGGCCTCATGAATGTGGCAGGCCAGGGGGCGTATGAACGGGACCGGCCGCCGATCCGCCGGTGGCTGGAACGGGCGGCGGTGGACGGCCGGGTGCGTGTGATTGCGGCGGAGGACAAGCGCGGGACCTGGTATCAGGAAGTCAGCACGCCGGCCGACGTGTCTATGGCCGAAAAGAAACTGTTCAATTCACTGAAGGGCGACACCGAGGGCTTCGTCGATCGGTATTTCAATCGCAAACTCTCGCGCTGGTTTACGCGCCTGTTTCTTGCCGTCGGGCTCTCGCCCAATGCCGTGACGATCGTGGCCTCGCTGATCGGGTTCGTGTCGGCCGCGGGATTTGCCATGGGGAGTTATGCGGCCTGTGTGATTGCGGCGCTGCTGTTTCAACTGGCGGCGGTGATCGACTGTTGTGACGGCGAAGTGGCGCGCCTGACATTTACGGAATCGCCGTTCGGCGCCTGGCTCGACATTGCCATGGACAACGTCGTGCACATGGCGATCTTCGCCGGCATCGCCGCTGGACTCTACGCGGCGCAAGTCGGACAGCCGGGTGCTTGGAAGACGCTGGCCTTCGGAGCGGTGGCCGTGCTGGGGAACGGGTTGTCGTTCCTTTTGGTGGAGCGGGCGCAGAAAATTAAGTCGGCCAGCGGGTGGCGAACGCCGGACCATGCGGCCTGGGGAGATTTCATGTTGAAGAATGTCGCCAGCCGGGATTTCTCGGTGTCCCTGGTGCTCTTCGCGCTGTTCGCCGCGCTTGATTGGTTCCTCATGTTCGCGGCGGCTGGTTCCCTCGTGTTTGCCTGTGTCATGTTGTGGGTCATTCGCCCCTCCGCCGTTGCCGTTATCAAGTCATGAGTCGCTGACCACGCGTGCTTCGCTATTTCCTACTCGCTCTCGGTCTGACCGTCCTCGGTCTCCTCGTCTGGAATATCGGCCCCGACAAGATCTACGAGGCGGCCACTCGCCTGGGG
>Ga0335070_10002804_pt1 | contig 20244 bp, 19 predicted proteins | sample Lox_Sample_13_FD_206722 | JGI IMG/M metagenome (GOLD analysis project Ga0335070, IMG submission 206722) | Soil microbial communities from Loxahatchee National Wildlife Refuge, Florida, United States - Lox_Sample_1.3 | ecosystem: Environmental > Terrestrial > Soil > Wetlands | place: USA... | reverse complement strand
CGGAGACAAAACATAGCCTAACGCTTTTTCAACCCATGGCCGGAGTTGATCCGGCGCATTCAGCAACACTCTCGGCACAACCACATACTCCCGCATCACCCTTCCGGGCATCGGCTCGAACTGCTCCGCATCCTTCATTCGGAGAAACTCTGCGCGCTGTCCATCGGGAAGCCGAAGGACCATGCCCGCCTCGTGCAAACCGCCAGACATGTTTCCCTTTGCAAAGACACAGGAGTACCCAAACATCTTTCTTGGCTCGGCCGCGGGCAGGCCAGAGGTCACCGCCTCATAAGCTTCAACCGCCTCGCGCGGCGCTGGCTTCCATTTTTTCATGACGTTCTCCTCAATCGAGATTTTCGGCCCAACGTGTAACGAAGAAGGTTAGCGACGGTTATCAGGCATCCGCTGGATTGATTCGGCAGAGAAAGGGATAACACATCCCTTCTTCCCATCCGCGGGGTCATAAATGGGATGTGTCCCTGTTTTACTATCTTAAAATAAAGATTTGAACCCCATAATCCAAAGCTGGAACATTTCCGTTAAACCCCATTGAGTTGAGCCGAGCACTATCAGTATTATTATCAAGCCAACAAACGCCAAACAGACATAAATCATTTCTTTACTGACAAGTGGTTGACTCTTCTTATCCATCTCAGTTCCTCCCTCCGGCTTTTTTAAAATAGGGGTTTCCTTATTTTTCACTTTTAAATCATTGTATTATAATGCAGTATAGATAATACTTAAATGACTGTCAAGACGGTAATGAAACGCCTCCCTTCCCCACTCCCAGATGGGGAGGGGATGGGTGAGGGACGGCATTCAAATAGGGGGGGATAATTATGGACCTTTTCGATTTAAGTGGCAAGGTGGCAATGGTCACTGGAAGCACACGGGGGCTGGGCGAGACCGCTGCCAAAGCATTAGCCAAGGCCGGTGCGGATGTAGCCATTTGCGGCAGAAACCCTGCCGATCTCAAACGAGTGCCAGCCGAAATCCAGGCGATGGGTCGGAACTCCGCAGGATTTGAACTGGATGTCCTCTCCAAGGAGAGAGTCAAAAAAGGCATCGAGAAGGTGCTGAGCCATTTCGGCCGCATCGATATACTCGTCAATAATGCGGGTACCAACTACCGGGTTCCAGCCCTTGAATACCCTGAGGAGAAGTGGGACCTGATCATCAATACCAATCTGAAAGGATATTTCCTGGTGGCCCAGGCTGTCGTTCCTCAGATGATCGAACGCGGATATGGCAAGGTGATCAATATGAGTTCCATTTTTGGGAAAGTGGGGCTCGCCACGCAGTTGGCCTATGCCTCCTCTAAGGGTGGTGTCATTCAGATGACCAAGGTCATGGCGCTTGAATGGGCCAAGCAGGGTGTGCGCGTGAATGCCATCGGCCCGACCTATTTCGAAACCGATATGGTGAAGCAGATTCGGAATGATCCTGCCAGATTCAATTTCATCAATGAGCGGACACCGATGGGAAGATGGGGCTATCTCCCCGAGCTGGAAGGAACAGTTATTTTCCTTGCGGCGCCGGCTTCCGATTTCGTTACCGGCCAGACGATTTATGTCGACGGCGGTTGGACGGTCTGGTAACTAAAAAATGCAGAGTGCATAGGGCAAAGAGCTAAAGTTTTTTCGTTTAATCTTTGCGCTATGCTCCATGCGCCATGCTCTATGCGTTATGTTGAAAATCGGAATAAAATACTGCGGTGGATGCAATCCTTCTTACGAAAGGGTGGAGATGGTTCAGCAGGTCCATTCTCTATTAAAGGACCGATTCATTTTTTCCGTCAGCGACCAACAAGATTCTGACATAATGCTGCTCGTGTGCGGATGTCCCCGGGCCTGTGCCGATAAAGATTCAAATAATTTGAACGTTCCCTCCCGGTCGATCACCGGAGAAAGCGATCTCAAGAGCTTGGTCGGTTGGTTGGAAGGTCTCGCCGAAAAAGGAGATTTCTAATGAATTCCACATCTCAATCCAGAAAATGGCTTTCGCTCTATCCTAAGGAATATCTCCCCGATTTAACACCTGAAGCCATGAATGCTTTGGACCATCTTCGAAAAACGGTTCAACGCCATGGCCAGGACCCTGCTCTTTACTATTTCGATAAGATGATCTCTTACAAGGAATTGGATGAGATGAGCGATGCCTTTGCCTGTGCGCTAACGGACCTCGGCGTGAAGAAAGGGGATCGCGTAGCGCTCTACCTCCAAAATATTCCCCAGTTCGTCATCGGACAATTCGGCATCTGGAAGAGTGGAGGCATTATTGTTCCCTTAAATCCCATGTACAGAGAAAAGGAGCTCTCTTACTATTTCCGCGATGCATCGGTTCAGGTTCTTGTCTGTATGGAATCCCTTTACGGAGAGATGCTTCGCAGGGTGGCCAAAGAGACGGGGCTCAAGCACGTGGTGACCGCTTCAGAATTGGATTTTCTTGAGCCCAAGAGTCCAGTCCCTTCGATCCTTGCAGGAGTTGAAAAAGTCAAGGGGTTGGAAGGTTCAGACTTCATGAAGCTTATTAAGCGGTATCAAGGGAAGCATCCCCCGGAGGTCAAGCTTTCTCGGGATGATGTGGCTTATCTCACCTATACCTCCGGGACCACGGGACCCCCCAAGGGAGCCATGAATACACATGGAAATGTTGTCTTTAACTCTGAGGTCTATCGTCATTGTTGGAAATTGACGGCTTCGGATGTCATGCTTGGGGTAGCTCCTTTCTTCCATGTTACCGGAATGGTCGGCCATATCGGAGTCTGCATTGCTTCTGGAACCCCCCTCGTTCTCTATTACCGTTTCGATCCTAAGACAACATTTCAGATGATTGAGAGATGGAAGGCCACTTGCACGATCGGAGCCATCACGGTCTTCATCGCTCTGATGAATGATCCGGAAATTGGAAAGTACGATCTTTCCAGCTTCCGAAAAGTCTACAGCGGCGGAGCCCCTGTAATCCCTGCTGTGGTAGAACGATTCGAAAAACTGACGGGAACTTACATTCATAATGTTTATGGCCTCACCGAAACCACTTCACCAGCTACCCTGGTCCCGCTGGGCTTGAGGGCGCCTGTAGACCCTGCGACCGGGGCCATTGCTATCGGGGTTCCCATCCCGAGCCATGAGGCCAAGATCGCGGACCTCAGTGATCCTCAGAAAGAGCTTCCTCCCGGAGAGGTGGGGGAGCTGGCTGTCAAGGGACCCGGCGTCGTTCCGGGATATTGGAACAAACCCGAAGAGACGGCTCACGCCATCCGGCAGGGGTGGCTTTTTACCGGAGATGTGGGTACAATGGATAGTAGGGGTTGGGTTTATCTTTTAGACAGAAAGAAGGACATGATCATTGCTTCCGGATTCAAGGTTTGGCCAAGAGAGGTAGAAGATGCTATCTACCTTCATCCTTCTGTCAGGGAAGTCGCCGTGGTCGGGGTTCCAGATCCCTATCGGGGAGAAACCGTCAAGGCCTTTGTGGCTTTGAAGGAGGGATATGAAGGCAAGGTGACTGGAGAGGAGATCATGGCCCATTGCAAGGAAAGGATGGCTGCTTACAAATATCCCAGACAGGTTGAGTTTGTTAAAGAAGTGCCAAAGACGGCCACCGGAAAGTTTTTGAGGAGAGCCTTAAGAGGCACATAACCAATTTTCCCCCTCACCCCATCCCTCTCCCACCAGGGGAGAGGGGGATTTAATTTGGGGGCCTAACTAGAAACCCTCCCCCTCGATGGGGGAGGGAAGGGGTGGGGGTGAAACTGAGTATTTTGAAGGAGAAGAAATGAAACGAATCGTTACCAAAGAGGATTACATCCAGAGCCTCAAAGACCTTCATCAAGTGGTCTATTATAGCGGAAAGCGTGTGGAGGATGTGACCGAGCATCCCGCGCTTCGGCCGCACATCAATTCTGCGGCCCTCACTTACGAACTTGCCCTTCGGCCTGAACATGAGGACTTGATGACGGCTACTTCTCATCTAACCGGTAGGAAGATCAACCGATTCACTCACATTCACCAGAGCGTGGACGATCTCATTAAGAAAGTCCAGATGCTCCGTCTCATTGCCCATGAAACAGGCTCATGCTTTCAACGATGTGTGGGATTCGATGCCCTGAATGCCACCTACATGACGACTTATGATATCGATCAAAAATATAAGACAGATTACTTCGAACGATTCAAAAAGTATCTGATCCACGTCCAGGATAGTAATGTCATGCTGGTGGGTGGGATGACCGATGTCAAAGGAGACCGGTCTCTGCCTCCTGCCAGGCAGTCAGACCCCGATCTTTTCACTCACGTCGTCGAGCGACGGTCCGACGGAATTGTCATTCGTGGAGCCAAAGCCCATATGACAGGAGGTGTTAACTCCCACGAGATTTTGATCATGCCCACTCAGGCGATGAGTGAGGCAGATAAAGACTATGCGTTGGCCTGTGCCTTTCCCCTCAATGCGCCGGGTGTCGTTCTTATCTTCGGCCGCCAGACGAATGAAGAACGAAAGTTTGAAGAAGGGATCGATGTTGGCAACCCTCTCTACGGACTGGTCGGAGGGGAGGCCCTCATCATCTTTGAAAATGTCTTCGTCCCCTGGGAAAGGGTTTTTCTTTGTGGCGAATATGACGTGGCCGGAACACTCGTAGAACGCTTTGCTACTTTGCATCGGCAAAACTACGGAGGTTGCAAAGGAGGGGTTTCCGATGTTCTGGTAGGGGCGACCGCACTGGCCGCCGAGTTTCAAGGAACGGCCAGCGCTTCTCACATTAAAGAAAAACTGGCCGAGATGATTCATCTGGCCGAGACAATCTATTCAGGGTCTGTGGCCTGTTCTGCCATGGGATACAAGACTCCTTCTGGAGCTTATTATCCGGATCCCCTTTTAGCCAATACGACAAAACATAATGTCACGCGCCACATCTATGAAATCGCCCGCCTCGCCCATGATATCGCCGGTGGAATTGTTGCCACGATGCCTTTTCAGGGTGACCTCGAGAGCAGTGAAGTGGGCCGCTATGTGAAGAAATACTTAGCAGGTGCTAAAGGGATCTCTGTTGAAGCTCGTATCAAGATTCTGAGGCTCATCGAAAATATGAGTGGAGGGACTGCTTTAGTGGAATCCATGCACGGTGCAGGATCTCCTCAAACCCAAAAAGTCATGTACGGCCGGTTGGGTAACCTCGAACAGAAGAAACGCTGGGCCAAACGCATCGTAGGAATTGAATAACTTCGGTCCAGGCCAAAAGATAACCCTCCCTGTTCTTGTTATTGCATGAAAGCTTGGCGGATTTCTTCCACTGAAAGAAATTGTCCTGTTCGTTCCACCTGATGTACCAGCTCCACCATTTTAGTGTTCAATGGCGTATCCTCCCCGTAGCGCTTCCCCAATTCCATGATTTCGCCATTCAGGTAGTCTATCTCCGTAGGACGACCACGTTGGATACTTTGCAATGTTGAGCCCCACAAAGGCCACACGGTCGTCAGCCGGCGAACCTTCGCGGCAGCGATGCGGCCGGCTATGCCTGATGGCATCCAGTTGATGAGCCTAGTTAAGCCAACTGAGACTTCAGGTAAGGATTCCAGCCGGATGTTCGCTCGATCGATAACTCGTAGCCCCTCGCGCATGAGACCAACGGCCAAGTTGCGTAAAGAGGTGTTCGCGTAGACCTGACTCATGGTGAAATTAGTGATTGCTGGCAGTGCATTGTTCAGGTTAACGATGAGCTTAAGCCAGTGGCCTCCTTGTATATTGTCTGTCACGCGAGTTGGAACTGCCTGGTTGAGTATATGGGCAACACCTTCAAGTTTACTATCTCCTGTGCCAAACGGACGGCCAAGCATCAACTTTCCCCGGTAGACCACGGTCACTTTACCCGGTAACGAGTAGGTAACGTGCATAAGCACTACTGCGCTGAGAATCTGCTCTCGGGGCAAGATGCTTGCAACCAACTCGTCGCTGCGTATCCCATTCTGGAATGTGACTACCGGAACATCATTTAAGAAGGCCTGGTTAGCTTTCACGGCAGCAACCACGTCCTGGGTCTTAACCGTCAGGAGGGCCAGGTCAGGCCGGAAATTAAGAGTCTTAGCGGCCTCGACCGGGGCAATGAAGTTTCCCGTATCTCCATCAACCCGAAGGCCATGCTGACGGATTGCCGCCGTATGCGCCGGACGAGCAATAAGGACTACATTCTGACCGGCACGATGAAGGAGCGCACGTAATGCACTGCCAAGGGCACCTGCACCAATAATCGCAATACGCCAGATAGTACGTTCCTTTGACGTTTCTCCTTTACCTGTCATCTTCAGAACCCCGGTGTCCCGATACTACTTCTCAGCGATTTGTGGAGCCCCACGGGCAAAGCCCGTGGCACCTAACGAACGCCCAAGCGGGGCGACATCCCGGCCAAGAGCTGGCGCATTCATCCACGGCCAAAGGCCGTGGCTTTCTGCTGCCGGGGTAATATATACCATTTCAAAAGATTGATGAAGCAAAATGTGAGGGGTGAAGAAATAGGCCAATGGCCCGCAGATTCCACCTACTTATCCTCAATAGCAGGCTGATCTTGCTGCAGCGATTTGTTTCGGTTTGCACTCGTTGCCAACGCAGCCGAGCAACTGCCACTCGGGTGCCTCGAGAACATCACGCGATGTGGCTTTATCCTGTTTCGCCTGGGCTGCGATCGTCGCCATGTCGAACACGCCATACCACGTGACGGCGAGAGCGACAGGGGACAACTCCAGCTTCCGCGCCGCGGCGAACCGAATCGTCATTGAAAGCGTGTACCGCGATATAGGTTACCCCAGTTGGCCGGCCTCCCGGGGTCCCGCCGGTTCAGGCCCGACACCCGTCTGATCGCCGCGTCGTGACCATCAAGAGGAAGTGTCGCCGAGGTGGAAATCCGCAACAATCGGCAGGTGGTCGGATGCGATCAGTGCCGTGCGGCTGCGGTAGAGGGTTGCCTCCTTCAGCATCAGGGATGTATCGAAGTATATATGGTCCAGACGTAGAAAGGGGAGGACGCCCGGATACGTTCGTGACCAACCCAGGAAAAACTGGACATCCACACTGCCAAAATGCTCGGACAGTAGCCTGGACGCGAGCTCGCGTGTCCATTCGTTGAAGTCTCCGAGGATGATACGCGCCCCGGTAAGGTCACTGTTTTCGAGTATTCTTGTGTTAAAGAGCCTTCTCGCCTGATGGCGGCGCTCAAGGTATGAGGTGCCAAGGTGCACATTGTAGACATGCAATATCCGGCCTTGCCCCAGTTCCACATCGGTGCGTAAGCAACCACGTGGCTCCCGGCCCGGATGGCTTAGATCATAATTATATATAGAGACGAGGGGTAGCCGACTGAGAATCACGTTGCCATATGCACCTCCGTTGATCTTCCGGTTTTCACCCAGCCGGTAATCGAGGCCCAGCTCGTCCGCAATAAAGCGGGCCTGATTGTCCTCGGGTGTCTTCCCTTCAATGCTCAACACTTCCTGCAACGCGATGATGTCAGCGTTCAACTCACGCAAGATCTCCGTGATCCGGGCCGGACGCACGCGCCTGTCCAAACCACGGCACTTGTGAATGTTGTAGGTCACCACCCGGAACCGTTCCGTCTTACATTCGTCTTGCAACTTTTCGCACCCGTTTGTCTTCGTAAACACACCTTCGTTCATTTTCTCTTTGTCTTCTCGCAACCACTCCTTTTCTTTTCTGTCGAATCGCTTTCCTTCGTATGTGAAAATCTATCCATATCTCTGCTTCTTATCCTGTGAAGTTTATAACCTCTGATGAACAGGGAAACCGCCAGCCAGCCGCTGATGAGCGCGAGCGGGATGGTAACCCATCGAGGCCAAACTACGCCAACCAGAGCAAAAGCCAGAAGCACTGCACCCGCGGCGACCATGATTTTTGACTCAGCTGGCCCCAGGATTCGATGGTTCGTGATCGCAGCTCCGACGGCATTGCTAATCCTGATAGCCCCTGCACCAGCGCGGCCTATGCTTCCACCGCCACTCCCCATCTGACGAGGTGATCGCTTCAACCTCTTTTGAGCCAGACGGATCCTGTGACGCTCACTCAACACAATTTCGGTTGAATGGGTTAGGTCCTCCAGGTACATCTGCTGCATTTCCTGCGCGAATGGTTCATTCTCTACTGCAACGTCAAGTTCATAGTTACCCATCCAGCTTGACAGGTTGAGATTGGTCGATCCTACCCTTGCCCATCGGCCATCTGCCACTGCGGTTTTCGCGTGTAGCATCGGTCCGTTCCATTCGAAAACCCTTACCCCGGCTTCAAGCAGCGGCTGGTATCCGCTCCTTGACAAAGCTCGAAGGACCGGGATATCAGTGGCCCCGGGCACGAGAAGTCTGACATCTACCCCGTCCATAGCTGCTGCTCTGAGTGCTTGCACATAAGGGGTTGCTCCGACAAAGTATGCGTCCGTCAACCAGAGTGAATTACCCGCTAAGGCGGCGATTAGCTGATCCAAACGGTAAAGGCCGGCGGTGTACGGGATACTTGCTACCACTCGTAGCATCACGTCACCCGCCGTCGGAATGGCACTTCTTTCTGGCAGCTCGTCCTCAGGCAAGGGATGACCCATTGTGCTCCACACCTCGGCGAAGGCATGCTCTATGTCAGCTACAGCCGGCCCTCGTACCTCGACGCCTGTGTCGCGCCATGGCTCCATGGAACGCTCCGGGTAGCCGACCCACATGCGACCCACGCAGAGCCCCGTGACGAAACCGATCCGGCTGTCTACCGCGATCATCTTGCGGTGATCCCGGCTAAGCCAGCCCAAAGGGCTATCGAAACGAGGTGGGTTGAAACAACGTACTTCCGCACCCGCTTCTCTCAGTCGCTCCCAGAAGCGGCGTGAAGTCTTGCCGAGTGCTCCCAGCCAATCGTAAATCAGACGAACGTGGACCCCTCCTTGCGCCTTGGCGGCCAGAACTTGGGCGAACTGATTGCCTATATCGTCTTCGTGGATGATGTAGCTCTCGAAATGAATGCTTTTTTCGGCGGAATGTATAGCTCCAAGCCAGGCAGGGTAATTCTCTTTAGCATCTTTGAGAACTCGGACGCTGTTTCCGAGGACGAGAGGAGCCCCGGCGGCTCTTGAGAAAGCCTGTTCGGCGAGCTGGCGAACAGGCGTAATGAGCGCACTTATCCGCTGCTGGTAATCAATTCTCTCCATATCTTACAAATGATAACCCCCGGAGCTGCAGGAAAGCAACTTACTGAAGATCGAATTCCAAACCCGATAAAAGGCCTTGCCGCTAGTCAATAATCCAACTTTTTCGGTAGGCATTATAACCGATTCAAACAGAAAAGTTTATCGAAAACTCCTCTGGCTCCCCGGGAACTCTCAGGTTCAACAAAATTGGTTAATAAGATGAAAAATCCTTGCTTCGGGATGATTGGGGAATACAAGGAGGAGATATCTGTCAAGGAAGTCGGCCGCAAGGTATGGGACTGTCCTTCTTAAACGTTTGGCCATCAACACGGCGAGAGGCCTTAACAGGAAAGGCATGGCCATCGTAGAGAAGGCTTTGAAAGTTGAACTCGATACCGTTCGTTCAGCTTGCCACTATACGCACCTGCCCAAAGGTTGCGATATGGAGACACATCAAAAGTTTTGATCAGAGAGCGATGACCACCCGTTGATTACCGATTGAAAGTGAGTATGTTTTGCCAAATAGGTTCCTCGGGGATTACAGGAAGAACTCAATCCGCCTTAATGACCATTGATTAAGGCTCATCTGCCGTTTTCTAAGCAATGGCCGCTGGAAATGGTGGGGAGTTGGAAGAAGGGTTATCTTGACACTGTCCGTCAACTCAAATACTGATTAGGCATCTATATATTCGGTCGCATTGAAGCTCTGACTGGCTAGCACTTTATCTCCAACCCTCACCTCAACCTTCCAATCTCCCAGCTGATGCGAGCGAAGAGTATGATAACTGTAAACTGACCATGCTGGAGCTTTGACTTCGATCTCAATTCTTTGGTACTCCTTCCCCCTCCAAACCCATACATGAGTAATCCTTCCCCCTTCAGGGGTTTTTATCTTTGTCAGAAAGTAAATTTTTTGATTATTACAAGTAAATTCCTGGGATTTTCCTTTCAGGGTTAAACGACCGCCCTCACGCTCGATCACTGTTCCGATCTCAGCCTCAATCACTTTGAAAATAAGACGATCTGATACGACGGTATCCTCCGTCTTCACCTTTTTTGGCTCTGACATTACGATTTGAGTTCTTCCCTCTTTTTGGATTTGTGAACCGGATGGCACGGGGGCAAGCATAAGTTCTTTCTGATCGAGGGTAGGACGGGAGGATTCCTTTCGAATCTGGGTTATGAAAAATGCAGTCAACAAGGTCATTGTGGAAAGAAGGACCAAAAAGAGGCAAAGCGTAGCCCTCTTGCCCAGAAACAAGACATGTTTTTGTGGCTCTAGCTTTTGTGGCTCTAATGGTTTCTCTTCGGGAATGGTAAGGTCTTCCAGGTATCTTTGATACCGGAGCACAACATCGTTTGGGTCGAGCCCAAGATATCTGGCATAGGCTGTCAGGAATCCTCTTAGATAAAGACCGGGAGGTAAAAGCTCATACCTATCCTCTTCGATGGCCTTGAGGAAATGGCCCCGTATCTTTGTTAGTTTAGCGGCCTCCTCTATCGATAAATTTCGAAGCTCCCTCTCTGTTTTCAGATACTCGCCCGGCGGTTCCATAGGTGATATCCTGTCGTCCTTTGGAGGTTTAGTCAATCGTTTGTTTCGGGAATATATTCCTTGTTTCTTTCACTACTCTTCACTTTAAGGCCAGCGGCTTAGCTCACGATTACCGCTTTTAGCCTGTGGAGTATTATCGAGTCGCCGCTCTTGGAGAAGCAGGCGACGCAAGGTTCTCAAGTGCTTCAAAATTCGGCGACTTGTGGTCATGTACTGACTCAGTTTTGCCAGGTTGGCGGAAACAAGCTGGAGCGCTTTCTTGCCGCGGCCCGAACGGTTACCATTTGCAAATGCGATGTCGGCATCCACGTCACGCCTGGATTCCTCGATCGCTTCGATCAGCAGTTCCACAAACTGCTCTGCGCTTTCGATGTTGTCAAATGGAGTCTCTGGCCTGTAACTCATGCCGTTCGTGCCCCCTCATTCCCTATCGAATTCTATTCCAGGATACGACATTACACAATCAGGATTAAAACAATATTAAAATAGAATTAGAATTTTCTAATTTCTCTTGACCTGCTGAGCGATTAGTGTCAAAGGTCCGAGAGAGTAGATTACTCTATTTGCAGTTGAAATGTTGAATAGATCGGAAATCTGATCCTCCAATGATTTTAGGAAGAACTCTGCTGCCTTCAATATTATGAATCAATTAACTGACTCGCTAGAAAGTCGGGGCAAAATTAGTCCGGTCGTAAATCAGAGGTTGAAAATAAGAGTGTGAGATCCTTGATGTTTATACAACATCAAAAGACAAGCCCTGCCCCCAAGTTACTCGTTACTTCAAGAACAATGTACTCTTTCACTTTATCTTTAGGTGTCAACATCCAAGTCTCCCCTTTGATTGTTCTCTATCGATGGAGTTTTGGTCTTTCTAGATTGTAGCGTGTTCCTAAAATCCTGACCCCGGACTACCGCGACAACCACCTTTAGCGCAGTAGGAAGGCTGATCGGTGGTCTATTTCTTACCAATACCTTCTTTGCAGAAAGAAGTGCAGCCCCACGGGCAAAGCCCCTGGCACCTAACGAACGCCCAAGCGGGGCGACATCCCGGCCAAGGGCTGGCGCATTCATCCGCGGCCAAAGGCCGTGGCTTTCTGCTGCCGGGGGAAAGGGATCAGGGGTTCATATCACTATATAATGCACTACCTCAATGGCTGTTTGTTTTCTTCGAGTTCGATTTCAAGCGCTTCAAGGATCCGCGACACCATCCCGTAATATCCAATGGTCGTTGTCAGTTCGACGACCTGCTCTTCGGTGAGAAAATCCCTGACCACCTTGAATGTTTTTTCTGAGACACGGATATTCTGCGCGACTTCATCGGTATACTGGAGAATCGCCCGTTCCTGAATACTGAAGAGAGGTGAATCTTTCCATTGGTGCATCGCCTGATCTGCTGGTCTGTGAGCCCCGCCATAATCCCGATGGGAACATGCTGCGTCCACTCATAGGTGGCCTCTGCAAGATCGCCAACTCGGAGAATCGCAAGCTCTCTGAGCTTTGGAGGGAGGCTCCCGTTAAAGAGTATCGCGTTTCCGAGCTGTAGAAATGCCCTGCCTACCCTGGGACAGTGAGCCATGACCTTGTATACGTTAAGGACTCGACCTCCGCGCTGTTCCATGTTTTGGAAAACGCCCTTCAATTCATCACTGACCTGTTCTTTTGAGGGAATCGATACTCTCGCCATGAATGCACATCTCCTCTCTTCGCGTGCTTTGTGGTTCACCCTATCTTAGCGCATTGCCCGCCGTCAACCGGAAGGACAACCGAGGTGATGAATTTGGCTTCGTCAGAGGCAAGGGAGAGGGCCGCATAGGCCGTATCCCCGGCGTCACCCATGCCTCCCTTGAGGGGCACCATTTTATCTCTCATCCTGATCAGTTCATCCTTATCGATGCCCCTGGCCTGTGAAATGCCTTCAATCGCCATCGGCGTTTTCATCAGGCCGGGCATGATGGCGTTGACACGAATGCTCTTCTTCGCATACCCCATGGCGATCGAATGGGTCAGGGCATTCACGCCGGCCTTGGATGTCTTGTAGGCCAGCATGCTCACGGCACATACGGCGGCCACGGACGAGATGTTTATAATGGAACCGCGTCCCTGTTGCTCCATGACGGGGAGAACAAACTTGCAGGCGAGAAACATCCCTTTGAGATTCACCCTGAAGATACGATCCCAGTCCTCTTCAGCCAGCTTTACCGGCCCTGTATCGCCTTTGCCGATTCCCACGTTGTTTATGAGGATGTCAATTTGATGGTATCGTTTGACGCATGCATCGGCCATTGACCGGCAATCGTCTGATTTTGTGATATCGGCTTCGAAGGCAAAGGCTTCACCATTTTCTTTTTTGATCATGGCTTCCGTCTCCATGGCTGATTCCAACCGCCGGTCGACGAGCACGACCTTTGCCCCCTCCCGGGCGAAGAGAATAGCCATGGCCCTTCCGTTCCCGATCGTATCGCCCGGGGTCTGCCCGGCCCCGGCGACAATGGCAACCTTACCCTGTAAGCGGTTTCCCATGTCATCCTCCACGATGTATTTAGATAGGAAGTTCTTGACTGTGAAAGGAAGTATAGGAAAACTAGTCACGTCAGTCAATCCAGTTCCATACGTGACCAGTATGAACAAAAAAATTCGCTTGAAAAGAGGCATCTAAGCTGATAAAAGATTGAGAGGAGGATCGCGCCGACTTTTTCAAGTGCCGAAGCAGAAGGTAAATGGAATCGAAATATATTACGAATTGCACGGCCAAGGAGACCCCTTGGTTTTAATTATGGGTCTGCGCCGCAATGTGGAGTGGTGGTATCGCCAGATTCCCACCCTGTCGAAGGATTTTAAGACCCTGGTTTTTGACAACCGGGGCGCCGGCCGCACAGACAAGCCGGAGATGGATTACTCGATCCGACTGTTTGCCGACGACACGGCCGGACTGATGGAGATACTAAGCATAAAAAAAGCAAACATCTTAGGTGTCTCCATGGGAGGCTACATCGCTCAGGAACTCACTCTCAACTATCCGGATAGGGTGAAGCGTCTGGTGTTGGCCTGCACGGGTCCTGGTGGTGAGAGAGCGGTGCTCGCGAGCCCGGAGAGACTGAAGAAGTTCACCGCCAACGAGGGATTGACGCCGGAGGAAATCTTAAGGAAGGATAGGGACATCTATTTTTCTGATGAATACATCGAGAAAAACCAAGAGAAAATGGAGGAATTTATAAAGATTTCGCTCCGGTACTATCAGCCCCCGGATGCCTTTGAGCGACAGTTCGCCGCCTGCCTGAGGCATGACACGGTGAATCGCCTCAGCCGGATAGATGCTCCAACCCTTATCCTGACGGGCGATGATGATCCCCTGGTCCCTCCGGAAAATTCTAAAATATTGAATGCACTCATCCCCCGTTCGGAATTGATCTTCTTCCCTGGCAAGAGGCATTGTTTCTTTATCGAAGAGGCTGACCGGTTCAATCAGTTGGTGACCGGTTTCTTCAAATCGGAAAGTTGACATACCTCTATTGCTTTTGGTAAAAGATTGGGCGAACATCCAAGTTTAGTCAAAAAGGAGGTGAAATAAAAAGATAGCTAACTTTACTTTGATGGAATCATCCGTCAGAAAGGAAGGAGGGAATAGTCATGGCAAATAAGATCTCGAGGAGAAAGTTCTTAAAATATATGGGAGCCACCGCTGTATCGGTAGGGGCTCTGGGGGGCGGCACCAAGGCCATTGGCCAGGCCAAGAGGCCAATCCCGGCAACACCCATCAAAATTGCTGCCGTGAGTTTCCTGACTGGTGCGGCAGCAGCCCCATTTGGTATCCCCGGCGATAATACCTTCAAGATGTGTACGGACGTGATTAATAAAGAAGGAGGGATACTCGGCCGGAAAATTGAACTGGCCAGCAAGGATGAAGCTGGCGGCGTGGATGCGCAGGTCAAGCTTGCCAGAAAATTGATTCTCGAGGACAAGGTGGATGTGGACCTGGGTTATATTTCATCGGCTTCCTGCCTGGCGGTCCTTCCGCTTGCAGATGAGAGCGGTGGTTTGATCGTCGCCTATGACTGCGGAACCCATGAGCTGATGGAAGGACCGAAATCACCGTTTGAGGTTCCGAAATTTAAATTGGGTTTTAAGAGCTCGGCCCATCTGGGCATTGACAATATCGGGTTAGCGCTCTTCATCAAGAAATATTATCCGAACATTAAAAAGGTCGCCGGGATAAACCAGGATTACGCGTGGGGCCGGGATAGCTGGCTCATCTTCGAGACAGCCATGAAGAAATTGATGCCCAATGTGCAGGTGGTAAAAACCCTATGGCCTCCGCTGGGCAACACAGACTTCACCGCCCACATCAGCGCACTCATGGGAGCAGAGCCAGATATCGTCCATTCATCGCTCTGGGGAGGAGACGCCGTCACCTTCACAAAACAAGCTCTTGGAATGGGCTTTTTCAAGAAGATTAGAATGGCCTATTCACGCGGTGAGCCCTACCCTCAAGAAGTGGGAAAGGATTATCCGGAAGAGCAGATTATCTGCTGCGCCGGAACTCACTACTTTTTGTTCACACCTCCCGACAAGGCAAGCGCAACCCTGCAGAAATGGTTTGTGGCAGAGTATCGCAAGAGATACGGAAAATATCCGAGCTACCCCTGCTATCATGCCTATCAAGCCCTGTATGCCTATAAGAATGCTGTAGAGAAGGCTGCCAAAGCAGCAGGGGGGTGGCCGACCATCGATGAAATCGCCAAGGCGATGACCGGTTTGACGTTCCCCTCTCCTTCGGGCCCGATAACGATCAGAGAGGATCATAGTGCCATCGAGGATGTTTTAGTCGGATTTTCAAAAATGACGCCCAAATATCCTTTCCCCATCCTTGATCCAAAACGGATGGAAATCTTTCCCGCCGCTCAAGTGAATGCACCGGTTGGCATGAGAACAGTGGATTGGATCAATAGCTGGAAATAATGAAACTCTCTCACCTTAATTCCCTCTCCCCTCAGGGGAGAGGGATAGGGTGAGGGAATGGAAAATTGCGATGTGGGTGATTTACACACTGAACGGTTTATATTTTGCAGCCCTTCTGTTTCTCACCTCATTGGGGCTCAATATCATCTTGGGAGTCATGGGAATCCTTAACCTGGCCCATGGGTCTCTCTATGCGATCGGTGCCTTTATGGCCGCCTGGACCATCATTCAAGTTGCGACAAAAGCCCCGGCATCCTTCCTCTTTCTATCGCTCCTAAGTGGACTAGTCCTCGCCGGGGTCGTCGGCTTTTTGATGGAGAAGTCCTTGATCAGAGCGATGTACAAACGGACATTGGAGTATCAACTCTTGCTCACGTTCGGAGCCCTTCTTCTTCTCGAAGACGTGATCAAAATGATATGGGGAGGACAGGCCTATTACGCTTCTGCCCCCTTCGATCTATTAGGCGCGGTAGATGTTTTTGGAAATGTTTATCCCATATACTTTTTATTCGTGATGTGTATCACCTTTCTTGCGGGGTTGTTTATCTGGTTTTTCATGGGAAGAACGAAATTGGGGATCATGTTAAGGGCCATCTCTTTGGACAGGGAAATGGCAACAGGCTTGGGACTGGATATCGGGAGGCTCAGCACATTTGCCTTTGTGCTGGGATCTGGGTTGGCTGGGCTGGCAGGGGCTCTGGTGGTCCCGACGACCCCGGCACTATTGGGCATCGGGATGGAACCCCTTATCCTCGCCTTCATTGTTGTGGTGGTGGGAGGACTCGGAAGTCTCAAGGGCGCCCTGGTGGGAGCTCTGCTTGTGGGGTTTACAAGGTCCTTTGGCATCGCCATCTTTCCGGAAATAGAGTTGCCTTTATTATTTTTGATTGCTGGCATTATTCTGGTTGTTAAACCGCAGGGTCTTTTTGGGAGATAGAAGGTGCGTTTCAAGGAAATGATCAAAAATCAACGATGGATTGCCTATGCCGTGATCTTCGTTATTCTACTATTTGTTCCTCGTCTCCTCTCTATCCATGACCTGATGCTCTTTGAATATGGACTGACCTTTGCCATTGTCGGACTGGGATTCAATCTCCTCTTGGGATATACAGGCCTTCTATCTTTTGGTCATGGCGCCTATTTTGCAGCAGGAGCCTATACCGTTGGAATGATTGCCAAGTACCTTCCAGGAGCTTATTCCCTCGAAATATTGATCCCGGCCGCCCTGTTCTTTTCACTCATCCTCTCGATCATCTTCGGCTTTCTCTGTGTGAGGCATACAAAGATCTTCTTCTCCATCCTCACCCTCTCGCTTTCCATGCTCCTCTTCGCATTACTCTTTAAACTCTACCACCTCACCGGAGGGTCTGACGGACTTCGTGTGCCCCTTCCCACCCTGCTGGGCATCTCATTTAAAGGAATCAGGAGGCCAGAGTTCCTTTCAGGGACTTACTACTATTTCTTGTTGGTTTTGTTTGCCGTCAGCTGTGTCATCATGCGAGGAATTGTCAGCTCTCCTTTCGGAAAAGCCCTCCAGGCCATCAGAGATAACGAGGTCAGGGCGGAGTTGATTGGTATTCGTGTCCGCCGGTATCGACTCTATGCCTTTATTCTCTCCGGAATGTTCGTTGGGTTAGGCGGTGCCCTCTGGTCTTTCGTCAACGGCCATGTCACAGCAGACTTATCCCACTGGGTCTTTTCAGGCGAAATCGTCTATATGACATTGCTTGGGGGCTTTGGAATTTTTGAAGGACCCATCATCGGGGCAATCCTCTTCACCTACTTAAAATTATACGCGATGGGGAATACACAATATTGGATGTTCGTCATCGGTGCGACCCTCATCGTCCTCGTCCTCCTCCTTCCGAACGGAGTGGCTGGAGCCATCGCTGTCCTCTTGGCTAAATTGAAAAGAAAAAAAGCGCTCGAGGGAACGACATGCTAACCGTAGATAACTTGAAGAAACATTTTGGATTTGTCCGGGCCGTGGATAATGTCAATTTAGAAATCAGGGAGGGTGAGATTGTTTCAATTATTGGGACGAATGGAGCCGGGAAAACCACCTTGGTTAATCTCATTAGTGGATATTTAAAGCCGGATAGCGGACGCATTCTGTTTTTTGATAAGGATATCACTTATGCTTCTCCTTATGTCAGGATCAAATTGGGTGTGGGCCGAAGCTTCCAATTGATCCAACTCTTCGGGAACAGCACCGTCCTGGATAATGTGAGAACGGCTCTCTTCTCAAAATACGGGATGATACGGAGGGGACTCTTGCCGGCGGATCGCTATTCCTCTGTGACGGAGGAGGCCATCAAGATCCTCGACAATTTCAATATGTCGGATAAGAAGGAGCTCACTCCAACCGGCCTTTCAGAAGGGGATTTAAAGATTCTGGATATCGCCATTGCCTTTGCACTGAAATCGAAACTTCTCTTATTGGATGAACCTACCAGTGGAGTAGCTACCTCCGACAAATTCAAGGTGATGGATTCGATTGTGTCCGCCATTAGAAAGGAGGGGGTCTCCACGCTCATCATCGAACACGACATGGATATCGTTTCGGGGTACTCGGACAGGGTGATTGTAATGCACGAAGGCAAGATCATGGCAGAAGGCAAACCGGACGAAATCATGGAGAACAAAGAGGTCAAAGCCGTCGTATTTGGCATCGTAAGTTAACCGATATGCTGCTGAGGATTGAAAATTTAGACGTCTTTATCGGTTCAACCCAAATCTTAAGAAATATTTCGTTAGGGGTGAAGGAAGGAGAAATCGTCTGCCTCTTGGGTAGAAATGGCGCAGGAAAGAGTTCCATCATCAAGAGTACCATCGGCCTCTACCCCTCCCGGTCGGGTAAGATCCTTTTCAAAGAAAAGGACATTACCTCCTTCTCCCCGCGAAAGAAAGTCCTTTCAGGAATCGGATATTCCCCCGAAGATACAAGAATATTCACAGAGCTCACCGTCGAAGAAAATATTAACCTCTCGACCTGGGTCACGGAGAAGGGGGATAAAGGGGAAGGATTCAGTTTTGAAAAAATCTTCGCCATCTTCCCAGCCATTAAGAATTTCTTGGCCCGGAAAGGGCTCAACCTCAGCGGCGGCGAGAAGAAGATGGTCTCCATTGCCAGGGCTTTGGCGCTTAATCCATCCCTATTGCTTTTGGATGAGGCCTTTGAGGGACTGGCTCCTCTTGTGGTAACTCATTTTATGGAAGCCTTAAGTCGGATTAGAGAATGGGGAGTGACCATCGTCTTGGGGGAGTCGAATATACGAATTGTATCCCAGGTCACAGAGAGGACCTACATCGTCGAGAGGGGAGAAATTATATTTGAGGGCCATCCTCAGGAAATTCTCGAAAACGAGAGACTCTTAAAGCTTGTTGGGAAGTAATCTCTTCGGGAGGTTGGATACTATGACAGAAAAACTCAGCCTATTCAGGACAACCAGGAGAATCCTTTTCGGAGTCGGGTCTGCGGAGAAAACAGGCACAGAAGCTCAACTTCTCAAAGCCAAAAAGGTTCTGATCATCACCGATCCAGGCGTGATCCAGGCAGGTCTTCTTGAAGGCATTGAGAAATCCCTTCAATCGGTCGGCATTCCCTTTGCCATTTTTGACGGCGTCGAGCCTGATCCCAGAATTGAAGTGGTCGAAAAGAGCGCTGAGAAAGCGAAAAAAGAGGGAATGGATCTCATCATCGGTTTTGGAGGAGGAAGTTCTCTTGATATCGCCAAGGTCACTTCAATCCTGATCACCAATCCCGGGAAGATCGACAGTTTTTTTGGAATCGATCTTGTCCCCCGTCCGGGGGTGCCTGCGATTCTCATTCCGACCACTGCCGGGACAGGAAGTGAAGTAACCCCCATCGCCATTTTATCCGATACAAAAGAAAAATTGAAAAAAGGGATCGTCACCCCTCATCTCTTCCCCGAGGTGGCCATTGTCGATCCCAAACTGACCGTTGGCCTCCCCTCTTCTGTCACAGCCTTTACTGGGATGGATGCCTTAACCCATGCGATTGAAGCATGCTATTCGGTTAATGCCACCGGTTTATCAGACCTCCTTGCCATCAGGGCCATGGAACTTATATCAAAGAATTTGAGGATGGCTTATGCCTATGGTGAGAATCTGTCCGCCCGTTCGAACATGATGGAGGGAAGCCTCCTCGCCGGAATCGCTTTCGCGAATGCTGGCGTCGGGGCTGTTCATGCCTTTGCTTATCCCCTTGGCGCAGAATTTCATCTTGCTCATGGACTCACCAACACATTGATGCTTCCCTATGTGATGCGTTACAATATTCTCGGCTGTTCCTATAAGTTCGCTACGATGGCAAAGGCGTTTGCAGAGAAGGTCGAAGGGCTCTCCGAACTTGACGCAGCAGAAGCGGCTGTAAAATTTGTGGAACGCCTTTCCGACGACCTTCGGGTTCCGAGAAGGCTCAGAGACGTCGGAATTCGAGAGGATGCAATTCCACGATTAGCCGAAGCGGCCATGAAAGTAACCAGGCTCCTGGCTAACAATCCGAGAAAAATAAGCCTCGAAGATGCGAACGCCATTTACA
>Ga0335070_10002803_pt1 | contig 20244 bp, 18 predicted proteins | sample Lox_Sample_13_FD_206722 | JGI IMG/M metagenome (GOLD analysis project Ga0335070, IMG submission 206722) | Soil microbial communities from Loxahatchee National Wildlife Refuge, Florida, United States - Lox_Sample_1.3 | ecosystem: Environmental > Terrestrial > Soil > Wetlands | place: USA... | reverse complement strand
TAACATTACTCATGGCAAGCCTCCTTTCGGTGAGTTTTTGCGTGGTACCAAAAACTATATCCGAAAACGCGAGACTTGCCTTTCTTTTTCAATCATAAGGTCTGCGAGCAGGAATCCAGAAGTCCTTACCAATGCTGGACTCCCGCCTGCGCGGGAGTGACAAACTGGTAATTATTAGAGGTGCCCATCAGAATTCCTCCCGTAACTGAGGGGTTGATCGACTCTTTCATTTGACTTTGCTCAGCTCTTTCTCATCGATGTGGAAACTGTGCTGGTCCGTCGGAAATGTCCCTTTCAATACCTCCTCTCTGTATGATTCAAAGGCTTTGAGCATCAGTTCGCTCAGGTTGACATATTTTTTTGCGAATTTGGGCGTGAAGCGATCAAAGAGCCCCAGCATATCATGGACGACCAATACCTGCCCGTCACAATGGACACCTCCACCAATTCCGATGGTCGGGACTTTCAGGCGTTCTGTAATCCTTTTGGAAATGGGTGCGGGAATAGCTTCCAGGAGAACAGAGAAAGCACCAGCCTCTTCAAGTGACACGGCGTCATCAATGATCTTCTGTGCAGCCTGAGCATCCTTGCCCTGGACCTTAAACCCCCCGAGCATTGAGATGGTCTGAGGCGTTAGCCCGATATGTCCCATCACTGGAATGCCAGCCTTCACGATCGCCCTCACAATATCCTTGACGGCTGCACCTCCTTCCAACTTGACGGCGTCGGCTCTTCCCTCCTTCATGAACCGGCCAGCATTGAGAATGGCATCTCTTTCAGAAGTGTTATAAGACATAAAGGGCATATCGCCGATGATCAGAGCATATTTTGCCCCACGGGTCACGGCTTTGGTGTGGTGAATCATTTCATCCATGGTGACCCGAAGGGTATTTTCATAACCCAGAACGGTCATTCCCAAGGAGTCTCCCACCAGAATGATCTCAATCCCAACCCGATCTTCGAGCAGGGCCATGGGATAGTCGTAAGCCGTTAGCATGCTGATCTTCTTTCCTTCCTTCTTCATCGTCTGAATGTCCACTGGCGTGATTTTTTTTCGGTCCATGGTCTCCCTCCTTCATCTTGAATAAGCGAAATGTCAAATAACAAAGTTCAAATGACCAATCCTTCAAAGCTCAAATTTCAAATATGGTTTTGATTTTTAACCTTTGGCATTCATTTGACATTTGGATTTTGAAATTTGAACTTGTTTTCTCAAAAACTCTTCTCTATGGCCTTCACCAAATCGGTCACTGCCTGATTAAAAGGAACAGGGATGCCCAATGGCTGAGCTTCTCTTACAACGGCTCCATTGATTGCGTCGATCTCAGTTTTCCTTCTGTGATCAAAATCCTGACCCATTGAAGAGCGGTTTTCTCTCGTTGCCGCTGCTGCCTTTCGAACTTTCTCAATCGGATCTTCCTCGATACGGACCCCTTTTTTCCTGGCGACCTCTGCCGCTTCAAGCGTCAGTTTCTCCATCAACCTGGCGGTTTCAGGATAATCCAGGAGTTGACCATTCTTAAATCCGGTCAAAGCGGTCAAGGCATTGATCCCTGCGTTGACCAAGAGCTTCCCCCACACCTGGTCATGGATATTCGGGGAGGCTTCCGTCTCGATTCCTGCCTTATAAAACATTTGAGCAATCCGGTTGGCTCGATCGGTGATTCGATGATCCAGTTCCCCGATAAACGTTTTCCCCCATCCGGCATGGCGAACGCGGCCCGGCTGTAGGAGCGTTGCACCTTGGCCGGTGACTCCCAGCATGACCTTCTTCCGATCGATCTTCTTACAAATCACTTCCTCGTTCCCAAGGCCATTCTGTAAGGTAAGAAATATCGTACCTTCCTTCTCAAGGGCCAGAGAATCTGAAACCGCCTTTTCAGTATCGTATGTCTTGACGAAAAAGATGACCAGGTCAGCTTTTCCGACAGTGGTTACGTCGGGAGTGGCCTTCATTGGGATGATTTGAGACCCTTCTCTTTCTTCAAGAGTGAGACCGGCTGAGCAGATTGCTTCGACTTGTTCCTTCTTATAACCGACCAGCCAGAGGTCCTCTCCCGCATGGGTGAGGAGCCCGCCGAAGAGACTTCCCATGGCTCCCGGACCGATCATCACCGTCTTCATGGTCTTTCCTCAAATCATCGTAGACGAAAGTTAACCAAGGGGAATGGAAAAATCAACCCTCCAACCTCGCCACAGAACTCAAAACATTTGAACGATAAGAAGGAGAGTGAGAGCAATCATCACGATTGAAGTCACCCAGGCGATGACGTTGAAGATTGGCCCATTGGTGTAGTTCGTCATCAACTTCTTATCGTTGATGAGAAGGAGCATGAAGATGAGGACAAAAGGCAGAACCATTCCGTTAAGGACCTGTGAAAAGTACATGATCGGGATAAGGGGGAAATTGGGGTAAAGAATGATTCCCGCTCCCAAAAAGATGATGATGGAATAGAACCCATAAAACTGAGGGGCCTCCACAAACTTTTTGTCGATACCAACCTCCCAACCCAACCCTTCGCAGATGAGATACGTGGTGGAAAGGGGGAGAATCGATGCCGCAAAGAGAGAGGCATTGATCAGCCCGAAGGCGAAAAGGTAAGTGCAGTACTTACCAGCCAAAGGAGCGAGGGAAAGCGCTGCATCTTTGGCCGTCTCGATCTGGACACCGTTCTTGAAGAGGGTCTCCGCGCAGACGAGGATAATAAAGAAAGCCACGATATGGACGGCAACCGCTCCCATGACCACATCAAAACGGGCGAATTTATAATCCTCCGTTTTGATTCCCTTCTCGACGATCGAAGCCTGGAGGTAGAATTGCATCCAGGGGGCAATCGTGGTTCCCACCACGCCGATGAGCATCGTCATTTCCGAGGGCTGAAGACTCAAATGCGGATGTAAAAATTGTTCAAAGACATTCCCCCAATCCGGTTTCACAATGACACCGGTGATAATATAGGAGACATAAAACACACAGGCGACGAGAAACACCTTCTCCACGGACTTATAAGATCCTTTGAGCACCATTAACCAGACCAGAAAAGCGCTGATCGGAACGGAGATAAATTTATTGACTCCAAAGATCTCCCATCCTGCTGCCACCCCTGCAAATTCGGAAAGGACGTTACCCATATTGGTTAAGAACACGCCGATGACCAGATAAAAGGTGATCTTTGCGCCGAATTTTTCACGAATCAGATCTGAGAGCCCCTTGCCCGTGACCACGCCCATGCGAGCGCACATCTCTTGGATTACGGTCAGGGAGATCATGATGGGAATCAGGGACCAAATCAGTTTGAGTCCGAATTGTGCCCCCGCTAAAGAATAGGTGGTGATCCCTCCAGCATCGTTATCTACGTTGGAAGTGATGATGCCGGGTCCCATCAGAATAAAGAAGAGACCGATCGTTCTCCACAGCGAGCGCCTCGAAGACGAAACCCATTTCATGTAATTTGACATGATGTTTTGATGACCAAACCCCTTCCCCTCTTCCCTGAGGAGAGAGGGAGGGGGCGGGAGCCTCAGGTGGCAATACCCAGGACACTGCGAAAGCTGATCACTCCTCTTAGATGGCCTTCTTCATCCACAACGGGCAGGGCCCTGAACCCGTACTTTGCAAAGGCCTCCACGACCTCATTCTGGTCCTCATCCAGTTTCACACTCACCACTCTTGCGGGTTGAATTTCAGACAGGGTTTGATGGGGATGGGCGGTGAGAAGATCCCGAATGCTTACCACTCCTTGAAGGATTTCCTCTTCGTCCACGATGAAGATGTAGTCCATGATGTCCAAATTCGGGGCTTCCGCCTTCAATCGTGCAATGGCCGTCTCCATGGTCACTCTCGGGGTTAGGGCAAGGTAAGCGGTGGTCATCAAGCCGCCGGCCGTCTCCTCGGAATGGACGAGGAGTTCCCGCAGATCTTCGGCCTTCTCCTGTTCCATTCCTTCAAGAATTTCCTCAGCCCTCTCTTCGGGAAGATCGGCGAGAAGGTCAGCGGCGTCGCTGGGAGACATCTCTTCAACGATATCGGAGGCTTTCTCCACAGGGATCGTCTCGATTAAGGACTTCTGAATCTTCGGATCGATCTCCTCCAGGGCTTCCGCAGCGGTCTCCGCGTCGAGGGCATGGAAAATGGCGGATCGGTCACGACCACTGAGGTCCTCGATGATATCGGCCAAATCGGCAGGATGAAGATCGGAAAGTTTCTTCTGAGACACGCTGAGCTGTAGGGGACTTGAGCCCGACGGGAGCTGGACGTATTTCCAGGAGATAAGCTGATTGGGAAGGACATAGGAGAAGACCCAGCGGAGCGCCTGATCCACCACCTTCTCCCATCCCACCCTCCTCATGAGTCCACGAAATCCCACATCCACGTGAACCAGTCTGAGACGGGAGTCGACTCGAAGAAAGTGGAGGTCGTTGACCCTCACCACCTTTGCCCCGAAGGTATCGACAATTTGTTTGTCCATCACCTCTTCGCGCAGAAGGATGATATCCTTTTCTGGAAGAGATGTCTTGAGATCCAAGAGACCCTTCTCAGAAAGGGTAAGCTGGGGCTCGATTTGAATGATCTTCTCCCAGGGAAGGTATATCTTTCTTCCTCTTTTTCGGGTCATCATTCCAATGATCATTGGATAAGGCTCTGCCCTCTCGGCCACCAAATCCGTTATTTTGCCGACTCCCTGCCTGGAAGTGTTATAAACCCTCCGGTTTAGAAATTCGCTGAAGAAGTAAAATTCTTTAAGACCTTGATCCATCCCTCGCTCCCGGAGGATTCAATCATGTTGCGGCAAAAATTTTTAGACTTCTTTATAACGACTTCAAGGAGAGGTGTCAAACCCAAAAAGATTTTGTTACTCTGCCCATCCTGCATCGTCCGGGTTTTACCGGGGCGGAGCGTAAACGCCTTGCTCTGTGCGCGATGCGGGTTTGGTTTTGGAGAAAGGGATCAAATCGAGAGGGTTCTCAATTCCCCTTCGGTCATTTCTTGCAAAGCTGTCTTGATTAATTTTAATAAATCCCCTCCCAAATCTTTTGGAGAACGAACCGGCAGGAAGAGGCATTTAAGTTTGGCCAACCCTGTGCTCTCCATAAATTGTTGAAACTTGTTTTCCACTTCATGAGGATCGACGTTTCTCAAGTGAGCTAAAACTCCGCGGATCTCTTCCTGGCTGTATCGCTCGATGATATCATGTTCTCGCAATTGGATTTGGGATTGAAGGCGGTCGAGGGAGTGAGAATCCCCGCTGATCAGATAGAGAGTGAGGCTCTGACCGCCGGCCAGGTCACGCCGTTCCTCCCCGATTCCTTCGGGGGTGGATTCGTAATCCAATTCCGTTAACATCCTCAGATTTTTTATAAGGGTGACCTGGTTCTCTTTGGAGCGGAGCCACTGGAGGGGCTCGGCCGGATGGTCCGCCTTAGGGGCATGCTCTTTCAGCCTCTTTATGGCTTCTATCTGGACCATCGTAGACTCGAATTTGGAATAGCAATTTTTCGTGATGAATCCGAATTCCATGATCTCTTTGTCGCGCAGGGCGTCCCGGCGATAGTACTGTCGATATTTCCCTTGAAGGAGTTGTTCGATGGCCTTAATCTCTGTCAGCCGATTCCGAATCTCCTTGTACACCTCCCGGATATCGATGGCAATCCCTGCGGGAATATGCTTTTCCGGACTGACCATCCGACACATCTCCTGAAAGTCCTCGATCGATTCCTTCAGGTAATGGTGGTTGTTTTCGATGGTCCTTTCTAAACTTTTAACATACCTTTGAACCCGGTCCTGTTCCATCGTTCATCCCGAATCCATTCTACTCCAATTCGCCTCTTTTTCCAATTCTAAAAGAAACGGTTTGGTAATACCTCCGTTACGAAGAAAACTGTTATGACAGATAATTGCAGCGCACTCGTTTATTGAGGGCGGAAGTCGTCGGCAATAAATGCCGACGCTACAAGGAGAGAAGGTGCTTACGAACGGGGTCATCGGCAGGTGGCATCGCCAATTTTTCCAGCTCCCCCAGGGTCACCCACCGGAGGTCATGACAGCTGATGGGTTTGAGGACGCCTTTCCCAATCCGACAACGATAGACTAAGAGAAGGATCGGATATTCCGGATAGGAATAGAAGACCACATCAAAAATCATCCCTACCTCCGCTTCCACATCCAATTCCTCCATCAACTCTCTTCGCAAAGCCCCCCTCGGCTCCTCCCCTTCCTTCACCTTCCCTCCTGGAAATTCCCAAAGAAATCCATGGGGCGAATCCTTCTTTCTCTGAGTGACGAGAATTTTCCCTTCTTCGATGATCAAGGCGGCAGCGACGACCACGGTCTTCATGTTACCCCTCAATCCGATTCCGGCCGCGTTTCTTCGCCCGATAAAGAGCGTGATCCGCCTCACGAATCAAATCCGTGAGGCTGGAGACAGAGGAGGAAAACGTGGCTACGCCCACGCTTACCGTTAGATGCTTATTGGGTTGAGCACTTTCATTGGGAAAACGCGTCTCGGCCACATTTCTTCTGACCCTCTCTGCAATCTCTAAAGCCTTTTCTCTTCCTGCATTGATTAAGATCGCGGAGAATTCCTCTCCCCCATAGCGAGCGACGATATCGGTCTGTCGGACGCCGCGCTGGATAAGAATCGAAACAGCCTTCAGCACCCGATCCCCGGCCAAATGGCCGTTCGTATCGTTGTAATTTTTGAAATAGTCGATATCGATCATGAGGAGGGAGAGAGGTGTCGAATAGCGTTTTTGACGCTCCATTTCCAAGGTCAGTTGTTCGACGAAAAAGCGGTGGTTGTAAATACCGGTTAGGTCGTCGGTGTAAGAAAGACGCAACGCATCCTCTTTCATCCCTTCGATCTCCTTCAACTTCTCTTTATAGAGGTCCCTGATTACCTGAAGTTCTCGGGCGTACAGATCTCTTTCTCGAATCTTTTCCGTGAACTCTCTCTTTCTTCTTTCGAACTCCTCTTCGATCCCAATCCTCTCTCTCAAGTCCCTGAGCATCACGAAAAAAGCGTCATCTCTGTGGACCCCCAATACCTCAACGGGAATCCGTTCGCCCAACCGACTGATCACACGTGCCCTGAATCGAACCCCTTGCCCTCGTCTCATCTGTTCAAACCCCTCTCGGATCGCGAAGAGGTCTTCGAGGGGAACAAGATCCATAAAAACCCTCTGCCGAAGTTCTTCCGGAGGATATCCCAGTACTTCCATCCCCTTTGGGTTGACTTTTAGAAAGTCTCCGTCTCCGTCAAGGATGAGGAATGGTTCGGGAATGGCTTCGAGGATAGATTTTTGGAGACGCATTTCTCTTTCCAGTGTCTCCACCTTCGTCCGTATCTCTCTAGGAGAAAAAGACGTCATAAGACAATCCCTATCCACCAATTACCAGTATCCAGATAGCCAGAGTGCCTGCCGATCGCTACCGCCCCTAACGCTTCGTCCCTCCCCCATGAGACAATCTCATAACGATAAAAACCGGATCCAAACAAGACGGAAGAGGGAAGGGGGTATGCGTCGCCAGGCGGCTTCATCGGAACATCATTTCCAGCTCGTAGACTCCTTCCTCACGCCTTTTCTTGATATCGAATCCCATCTTTTCAAAGAGATGGAGCATGGGCCTGTTTTCGGCCAACACTTCTGCATAGAAACCCAGAAGTCCCTGTTTCTTCGCCAGATAGGTAAGATAGGAGAGCAACTCTGCTCCGATTCCTTTGTTCTGATGCTCGTCCCTCACTGCAAATCCAACCTCTGCCGTGTGGATATCCTGGCCAATTCCATACTGTCCGACGCCTACGATCACTTCCTTCTCCTCTTTTTGGATCACAGCAAGAATGACCATCTCTCGTGAAAAATCGATGGCCACAAATTCCTGAAGGCGCTCGTGGGGCATATCCTTCCTCACCGAGATGAACCGACGGTAAAGGCTGTTCTCCGAGAGAGAATAGAAAAAGTCTTTGAGTAAAGGCTCGTCGCTTATCCTCACCGGCCGGAGAAGGATCTCTACACCCGTCTTTGTCGTTCGATAGGTTTCTAACGCCTCGGGGTACTCCCCTTTTTCCCCCGGGATAAATACCTGATCCCTATAGATAAGATTGAGTTTTTTCGCTTCTTCGATCAGCCAGGGTCTGAAATTCGGATGGGAGATGGAGATTAATTCCATGGCACGCTCTCGGACATTCTTCCCCTGCAAGTAGGCAATCCCATATTCCGTCACCACATACTGAACATCCCCTCGATGAAGTGTCACCCCCGCCCCTTCTTTCAGGAAGGGGACGATCCTCGAAATAGTCCCCCTCTCCGCCGTGGATTGCATGGCCAAAATGGTTTTGCCGTTGGGCGACAAAACCGCGCCTCTCATGAAGTCAGCTTGACCTCCGACGCCACTGTAGAATAACTTCCCGATGGATTCGGCAGTGGCCTGACCCGTCAGGTCAATCTCCAGAGCCGTGTTGATCGCTGTCATACGATGATGCTGGGCGATGACCAGAGGATTGTTCGTATAGTCGATCGTCCTGAATTCAATCGCGGGGTTATCATGGATATAGTCATAGGTCTCTTTCCTGCCCATGCAGAATGCGGCGACGGTCTTTCCAGGATGGATACTCTTCCTCGTATTGTCGATCACGCGCTTTTTCATCAATGTGACGATGCCGTCCGTCAGAAGTTCTGTGTGGACGCCTAAATGTTTCTTATCGCAGAGGTTTGAAAGAATGGCGTTGGGGATGCTTCCGTATCCCACCTGAATCGTTTCCCCATCCCGGATAAGACGGGAAACATACTTTCCGATCGCCTGGGAAATATCGCTGTCTGCCCCAGAAACATATTCCAATATTGGTTCATCACGGGGGACGATAAAGTTCACATCTTCGATATGAATGAATCCGTCTCCGTGAACCCGTGGCATATTTGAATTCACCTGGGCGATCACCAAGGAAGCCCTCTCTGTGGCCGCCTTAACAATGTCAACACTTACTCCCAGACTCATGTAGCCATGATCATCGGGTGGGGAGGTTTGGACAAGAGCGACATCGATGGGGACAAGACCGCGACGAATTAAGTCCGGGACCTTCGACAAAAAGATCGGGGTATAATCAGCAACTCCTTTGTTGACTGCAGCTCTCGTCGTGTTCGAAATGAAGAAAGCGTTATGCCGGAAATTCGACTTAAATCTTTCCTCTGTGTAAGGAGCAAGGCCGAGGGTCCATACGTGGAACACCTCGGCATCATAAAAGGCAGTGGGATGAGAATCGACATAACGGATAAGGGCCAAGACAAGATATTGGGGCTCGCCGCACCCGGTCCCGATAAATATCCTGTTCCCTTGATGGATGTGGCTGAAGATACTGTCCTCTGACCCAAATTTTTCGGGGTATTTCTTTCTCAGTTCATCCATTTGCTTTATGTCCATAACCACTTTCCTGAAGAGAAATGATATCAGATTTTTTGGAAAATATCGAGACTTCGAGAACCAAATGATCTTAACCGTTTAAGCCGATCCATCCTCTCCAATATTGCGAATTTCTCTTGAGATATTTTTTTGAAAATGTTAATTTGGAGATGTTCCAGTTAACGTAAGCCCTTGGAAAAGGAAGTGTTTTTTAAAATCCTCTCGAAATTTCCTTCCAAAAAATTTTGTGATGCTTGTGAACTTTCGTACGAGGCAAAATGGGAGGAAGGAGACAGGCCATGACTGCATTTGGATAGAGTTCAGGAGAATAACATGCCACCCAGGAAGATGACGATAGAGGACTTGAGGGCCGTCAAGAATCGAGTCACGAAAGAAAGAGCGTTCCGAAAAAACGGCTACAAGGCAAGGATAACCGTTCACATGGGCACCTGTGGGCTTGCTTCGGGTGCCCAGAAGGTGATGAATCGGCTCCTCCAAGAGATATCGAAATTTCAGCGGTCGGATATCGCAGTAAGCAGCTCAGGATGTATTGGGCTATGCAGCCGGGAGCCGTTGGTCACTGTGGAAGTGTTAGGCCAGGAGCCGGTGATTTATCAGCGGGTTGATGACCGGAAAGCGGAGCAGATCTTTAGGCAACACATTCTGGGCGGGAAGGTTCTGGTTGACTTTGCACTCGCACGGGGCAAGGCAGTGAATGAAGAACCAATGCCGCCTAAATCGGATTTGGAGGGAATCATTCCCCACGTCTCGCAGCTTAAGTTTTTCGCCCTTCAGCAATCTTGGGTTCTTCGCAATAAGGGTTTGATCGATCCTGAAAAAATCGATGACTATATCTGGCGTGACGGCTATCTCGCAGCAGCCAAGGCCCTGCTCAAGATGACCCCCTCGGAAATTATTTCTGAAATTAAGATCTCAAGCCTTCGGGGACGGGGAGAAGGGGGATTTCCCACAGGGATTATGCTGGAATTGTGCGCCAACTCCAAAGAGGATGTGAGGCATGTCCTCTGCACTGCCGAGGAAGGCGATCCAGAGGCTTTCGTGGGTCGGAGCGTGATGGAGGCAGACCCTCATGCTGTGCTCGAAGGGATGATCATTTCGGCAAGAGCGATCGGGGCACACCAGGGCCATATCTATTGCCGTGCCGAATACTCTTTGGCGACGGAAAGGCTTGATGTCGCCGTTCGCCAAGCCCGGGCTCATGGACTCCTTGGCAAGAACATTCTCAAGTCGGGGTTCGCTTTTGACATTGAGGTGCACCAGGAGACGGGTTCGTTCGTGTGTGGGGAGGAGACCGCACGGGTGGAGGCAGCCAAAACAGGCCCTCCTACCATCCGTGTCCCTTTGCCCGGTCCATCGGGATCGTGGAAGAAGCCAACGCTCCTCAACAGTGTGGAAACCTATGTGAACCTGCCTCGGATTATCCTCCTCGGCGGCGAGGCGTATGCCGATTTAGGAACAGAGTCTTCCAAAGGGACCAAGCTTCTCCCCCTGGCCGGCAAGGTCAATAACACCGGCTTCATTGAGGTGCCTATGGGCACAAGCGTGGGAGAAATCATCTTCGATATGGGTGGCGGCATTCCCGGAGGAAAAAAATTTAAAGCCGTCCAGGTAGGAGGGCTGTCCGGCGGTTGTCTTTCCCCGGAGCACCTAAATACCCGCATCGACTATGACGCCCTCAGTAAGGTCGGCGCGGTGATGGGCTCTGGCAGCATGATCGTGATGGATGAGTCCACCTGCATGGTAGACATGGCCCGCCACTTTATGGAATTTTGTCAGGATGAGATCCGCGGTCAGTGTGCCTCCTGTAGGGTGGAAGCCAAACGAATGTTAGAGATTCTCCAGAGGATCTGCCGAGGCGAAGGCCGTCAGGGAGACATTGAACTCCTTGAAGACTTGTCACAAAGGATCAAAGACACCGCTCTTTGCCGCCTGGGCCAAACCTTGCCGAATCGAGTCCTGAGCACCACCCGGTACTTCCGGCACGAGTACGAGGCTCACATCCTCGACAAGCGGTGCCCCGCCGCGGTTTGTTCGGAGCTGTTTAAGAGCCCCTGTCAGCACGCCTGTCCCGTGCGCATGGACGTTCCGGCCTACATTGCCCTGGTCCGTGCCGGCCGCATCGATGATGCTTACAAGGTTCTCAAACGGACGAATCCCTTTCCGAGTGTGTGCGGTCGCGTCTGTGGGGAGGACTGTCAAAGGAGATGCCAACGGGAGCACGTCGATGGGCCGGTGGCGATCATGCACCTTAAGCGATTCATCACCGACCTTGCGAAGCGACCTAAGCGTGAGCCCCTGCCGATTCTCCGGAAGGAGAAGGTGGCGATCGTCGGCGCCGGGCCTTCAGGCTTAACCGCCGCCTTAGAGCTCAGGAGACGGGGATACGGGGTCACGGTTTTCGAGGCACTGCCCCAACCGGGAGGCATGCTTCGCTGGGCTATTCCAGCTTTCAGACTCCCCCGGCGTGAGCTGGATCAGGAGATCGAGGATATCCTTCAATCGGGCGTGCAACTCCTCACCAGTCACCGTGTGGGATACGACGTCACCTTTACAGAGTTGGACAGAAAGTTTGATATCATCTACTTGGCAACGGGCGCACAAAAAAGTTTATCATTAAACGTCCCCGGGGAAGACGCGGAAGGCGTATTCGGCGCTGTCGAGTTTCTCCGGGCACACAACCTGGACAAAGGAATCAAGATCGCCAAGAATGTCGCTGTGATCGGGGGCGGAATTTCAGCCTTAGACGCCGCTCGCACAGCCGTCCGTTTGGGGGGGAAAAAAGTTACCGTTTATTACCGTCGCGAGCGTAACGACATGCCCGTACAGCCACGGCAGATCAAGGCAGCAGAGGAAGAAGGCGTACGGATCATGGATCGGGTGGCCCCGGTGAGGGTGATAACACAATACGGGAAGGTGAGAGGGATTGAACTGACCCAGACGCGACCCGATCGGTTTGACCAAAGCAGCCGGAGGCAAGCCAAGCCGATCTTGGGCTCGGAGTTTATTGAAAAGGCAGAGATCGTTATATTCGCTGTAGGTCGGGTGGCTGATCTCGATTTTCTACCCAGGGAGAGCGGCATAGAGAGAAACCAAACCAGGGTCAAAGTGGATCGTCATCTCAATACCACGAACGCCAAGGTGTGGGCTGGCGGAGATTTGGCGACAGGCCCTGCCATGGTCGTGGATGCCATCGAAGCCGGCCAGACCGCAGCCCAAGCCATCGATCATGCCATTCGTTTGACCAAGGGGGAAAAGCCATGGGTCGCTCCGGCTGAAGAACCCATCGCGATACCTTTAGAAGCGGAAAAGAAACCAGAGGAGCGGCCTCAGATCTCGACGCCGGAGGCCCCAGCCAAAGTGCGACGGACCGACTTTCGCGAGGTGGAACTGGGCTATCTCCCGGAGATGGCCCTCGCCGAAGCCCGCCGCTGCCTGCGTTGCGATACAACAGGGACGTTTGATGCTTCAACTCCGTCGGCCGTAAAAGGAGGCGCCATGGCGACCAAAGGCGAAATTCTTCTCGTGGATGACGACCCCGACTTTCGCGATTCTCTCCAGATTATCCTGGAGAACCACGGCTATACGGTCCTGACCGCGGCAAACGGGACGGAGGCTCTTGAAGCATTGAAAGGCAAGAAGCCCGACCTTATGATTTTGGATGTCATGATGGCCACTGACACCGAGGGGTTCGATTTGGCTTACGAACTGAAGAAGAGACCCGGGTTCAAAGACCTTCCCATCATTCTCTTAACCAGTTTCCTTCAAAAAGTCCGGCGAGAGGGACCCGACAAATTCCAGCGCATTACGGAAGAAGAATGGCCCGCCAGGTGGATGTTCGAAAAACCGGTGGACACAAAGAAGCTCGTTGCTAAGATCGAGGGCATCCTGGCCGGAGGTTAAACGGCACCCCGGCATCGGAGAAGAGACATGGCCCAACTGGCAAAGGGAACAGGCCTGCTCAACTTGCCTGATGAACTCGACAAGCGAAGAAAGATCATTCTGGGTGAACTGAAGGAGAGAACGCTTTGGTTCATCAAATTACGCTGGTGTGTCCCCGTCGGCATGGGAATGGGGATCGTCGTTGCCCGTTGGATCGGGGTTGAGTTCCACGCAAACGCCCTGCTGTTGCTGGCGGGGTTTATTTTGGCCTACAACGTTGTTTTCTTTTTTTGGGGCCGGCGGCTTAAGAGGGAACCCCTTTCGAAGCAATCTATCGAACGTTTCACTTACTGGCAGGTGGGTTTTGACTATGGCACCATGTTCCTCCTCATCCATTTCACAGGCGGCCTGGCCAGCCCTTTCATCTTTTTTTTCGTCTTCCACATCACCTTCTCTGCCATCTTTCTCCCCCGTCGTTCCACTTACAGTTTTGCAGCCATCGCCGCTGCGGGCATGGGCCTAATCGCGGGCGTTGAACACCTGGGCTGGGTTGCCCATCACGATTTGCTTTTTCAAGGAAAGGCCATTAATCTGAGATATCAGCCTTTCCACCTGATCGTGATTTTCGGGTTTTTTTCCGGCTTCGTCTTCATTACCGCCATTTCCATAACGGCTGTGATGCGAATGCTCGGGAAACGAATCTTCGACCTCGCCGAACTGACCGAAGCGGTCACAACGCTCAATGACAAACTGAATACTCTTTATACGATGACCCAGGCCATTGGGTCCAAACAGCATCTCGAACAGGTTCTTAATATCGTATGCTCTGAATTAGCCCGCGTGATGGAGGTACAGGCGATCTCGGTCAAACTCCTCAGCGAGGACGGAAAATTCCTGCGGTTTGCCGCGGCCCACGGATTGCCCGAGGAGATTCTCAAACATAAGGAGGTCGAGGTGGCCAAAAGCCCGCTCAACCGCAGGGTCATCGAAGGCGAGCCCTTCGTGAGCGGCCACGTCACCGAGCCGGAGTCTTTTCAGTTTGGAGAAGATCTGGAAGCAGCCCAATTGCAATCGGTCCAGTTTGTTCCCTTGATCGTCGAGGACCGGGTGATTGGTATCTTGGGAGCCTATTCCACCCGGCCGGAGCAATTTGGCCTGGATGAATTGAATTTCTTCCGTCAGGCAGCGGGACTGGTAGCCATCGCCATCGAGAACGCTCTGGCTTACGAGGCCATCGAAAACTTGATCCTGGAACGATCCCGGTTTATGAATCGGGCTGCCCATAACCTTCGGGCGCCGCTGGCAGCCCTGGCCAGTATGCTGGAAGTGGTTCGAGACGGCTACCTGGGTAACATGACTGGTGACCTACAGAGACATCTGGGCCGGATTGATCAACGGGTCCAAAATATGCTTGTCCTAATCAACGAGCTCATGACCCTGGCAAAGAGTCAAAGCAGACAACGGCGCCGGGAATTCGGGTCGGTGGACCTCAAAGCGGTTTCAGACAGGATCCGCCAAACCTTTCAGGAAAAGACAGCCGAGAAAAAGCTCTCCTTCACCGTAACCGTTCCTGAGGATTTGCCCAAAATTAAGGGCGACGAGGAGATGGTCGAACAGATGCTGGAAAATCTTGTTTCGAACGCCATCAACTACACGCCCGAGGGGGGACGCATCGGGATGACCTTTTGGCCGGGCGTCAACGAAACCGTCCGCATCGTCCTCAGCGATAGCGGTATTGGAATACGCAAGGACGAAATACATCGTTTGTTTACGGAGTTCTTCCGGGGCTCAAATGTCAAAAACGTGATTGGCACAGGCCTCGGGCTGACCATCGTTAAAGAAATCGTAGACCAGCATGGAGGCCAGATTCAGGTGGAAAGCGAAGAAGGCCTCGGAACCACCTTCGTGATCCATCTTCCTTACGCCCCCGCCCCTCCACCTTATTAAACGTTTGAACGGCCTTTCTCAGTTCCTGCCCTTCTTCATGCGAAAACCAGCGTGCAAGCTTCCGGACTACTTGTTTGGATTACTTTTCCTGATTGACAAGGGGGTCTTATAAGTGTTGGAGGGTCTTACCGAACATCTCGCTGCTCATCACGCCTTCGCACACCTTAGTCACTGGTCCTGTCATTGTGGCCTGAAAACCATCGCTAAAGCTTATTTTCAGTTCACCGCCTGGCATATGAACCGATATTTCTGAACCGCACAAGCCAAGCTTATAAGCGACGGCCGCAGCAGCCGTGCTGCTGCTTCCAGATGCGAGAGTATAGCCTGCACCTCGTTCCCATATCTCAATTTGAATGTTCCCTCGATCAATGACCCTCATAAACTGGACATTGGTTCGATTCGGAAACAGGGGGTCATTCTCTATGAGCGGGCCATAGTGCTGAGCATCAGCCGGTGACGGCTCGTCAGTAAGGATAACACAATGGGGATTGCCGACGGTTGCTGCGCAAAACTTGAAAACCTTACCGCTTATACGAATTTCTTCACTCAGAACTTCACGGGGCGGCCCTGCAACGGGAATGCGCTGACTATCGAAACTTACTTCTCCCATTTGGACTGTAACCACTCCGCCTCCTTTTTCAACCTTGCACGAAACAACCCCGCCAGGGGTTTCAACTGAAAAGGGCTGTTCCCCCACAAGCCCTTCGTCATAAAGCGATCGCGCAAAGATACGAAGACCGTTTCCGCTCTTTTCTGCTTCACTTCCGTCTGGATTGAATATGCGAAGGCCAAAATCACATGCCTTGCTATTAACTGGTCCATACAAAATACCATCTGATCCAATGCCGTAGTTTCGATGGCATATGAGGCGCACTAATTCCTGAGATAGCACAGTCTGAAAAGATTGTGGGCGCAATACGATGTAGTCGTTACCCAGGGCGTGGTATTTAAGAAATCTCATCGTTCCTTCCAACGCCGCAGGTCAGCACTGGCTGTGAGCCATTCACTGAAGCGGTTCGTGATCTGGATCGTTTCTCATCAATAATTTATGCCGATTTTCTTAGTAATCTTGTCCAGGGTCTTATCGAAGGTCCAAAGAGGAGTGTCCGTTAATAGAGCCGCCGCAATCAGATGGACATCTATATAGCCTAGCCCTTTCCCCATAAGTTGATAGTTCTCAATGAATTTTAAGACTTCTCCATCTTCGGCTAAGATGGCTATAGGAATTGATTGAAGATATATAAGGATTTCACGCCTATTTTTGAGATTCCCACACGCCAGCTCACCAACAATGAACGGATGGGACACAACTTCCCCGTCATTCAATAATTTGTCAAGACCAACATTTCCATCATGGAGGTGAGATACCCATACGGAGGTATCGACGAGAACCATTTCATTTCTCCGGTATTCTCCGGCGGGGTATCATTTTCAGATCCTTTTCGGTTCCGCCCAGCCTTGCAAGCCTCTTACCACTTTCCATTGCGATTAATGCCTCTAACCCAAGTTTGACGAGTGTTGTTTTTTCTTTAATGCCTGTCAGCTTTGAAACCTTTTTTATTAGGTTGTCTTCGATGTTTAAGGTCGTTCTCATAGTACCCTCCTCTCTCTATATGCATCAATATGCATGATTTGTGCATATATTGTCAAGGAATTTTCGAGGTAACGCGCTGCGAAGCCGGAGGCAGGGATCTTTCCTGCCGATCGGCTTCAGCAGGTGGTTAGGCACGTGCTTAGACTACATTGCTTGGTGTGCGGATTACAGCCACCAACCAGTAAACCATGAACGCGAAAATAGAGCCAGGCGTTCCAAACATCCAGGCATAGAAACCCACATATTGCGAGATTACGATAGCAGCAAGCCAGGCAATCATACAAATAAGGATTGGTGCATAGACAAGCGCCCTGGTGGGGACGAACTTCCTGCTCGCACTAATCAGGAGAACAGCGATGAGAAGAAAGATCCCAGCATACAAGAATGAATCGATAGAGAGGATTCGTCCATCAGGTCCACCAAGCAGGCAAAACCCTCCCCAGAAGGTGCCGACAAATCCAAGAACAAGAAGAACTAAACTGACTAAGATGCGCATGGCATATGCCTAACTATTAATAGACGAAGTTCCTATTTGCTCCCAATCGGCTTTTCTATGTTCACCTTCTTATCACTTTTGAACCCTTCGGTCTATGAAATTGTACATAGTGGTTGATTCTATTTCGTGTTTTCCCTATAATAGCACGAAATGCGAATTTCGTATTACATAAGAGTTTTGGCAAATCCGGGTACGGGCGACTTTAGTCGCCCCAAAAATTAAACATATGGCACAGCCACCTCATTTTGATGTTGACGGCTCCTTATATTTTGTGACAACGAGCCTGAGCCAAAAGACCCGTTGGTTCAGCGAACGCGAGGCTAAGATCGTTGAGGAAACAATTTTAGATTCAGTATCAAGAAAAGAAATAATGCTTTATGCGTACGTTATCATGCCTGATCATATTCATCTTCTTTTTAGACCTATCAATCTTGGAATTTCGAAAACCGTCCAATTAATCAAAGGCCGAGCTTCGAGAAAAATCAATAAAGGCAGCTTCTGGCACAAGGGCTTTTTTGATTTTGCAATATTGACAGATAAGAAATTTAAGGAGAAGTTTAACTATATCCATTATAATCCGGTTAAAAAGGGATTAGTTGAAAAGGCAGAAGATTATAAATATGCAAGTGCAATGGAGTACAGGACCAAATATGGGGAAGTCTTTTATGAATAATGGGAGGCTAAAGCCTCCCGTACCCGTGCCCAGCGTACCCGTGATAATCATTTTCTCCCTATTTCTCCTCACCGCCTGCCTTCCCAGGCATCGCGTTGTTTATGAGAGAAGAACGCCCCCACCCGAAAAGGGTGCAACGATCGAAAAGAGAGAGTCCCGCGGGGTTCAACAGGGGATTGCCTCCTGGTATGGAGCAGACTTTCACGGAAAACAGACATCGAGTGGCGAGATTTATGATATGTACCAACTCACCTGCGCCCACAATACTCTTCCCTTAGGCACAATGGTCATGGTCACCAATCTCGAAAACGGAAGATCCGTCGAATTGAAGGTCAATGACAGGGGGCCTTTTGTGAAGGGCAGGATTATCGACCTCTCGTACGCTGCTGCGCGGATGCTCGACGTGCATGAACAGGGAACAGCCATGGTCAGAGTGGAGGTCATTGGTCCTGCCCCCGAACTGGTTCAGCGATTCACAGTCCAGGTGGGGTCTTTCGTTGACGAAACCAATGCGCGGAATTTAGCTGACCAGCTCCGGAAAGATTTCGATAACATCCAAATCACGACGCTGGAAACACCGTCCCAGAAATATCACCGGGTCAGAGTTGGACAATTCGACACAAGAGAATCCGCTTTGATCACGGCGGAAAAACTTTCGCGGATGGGTTTCAAGGTTTTGGTGACCAGCCGTTAGAGTCATTTCGGAATTCGGATTGCGGAATGCGGGATAAAAAGAATTGTGAAGTTGTAGAGTAATAATCTTTTTTCTATAATATTTTTTGAACCCCTTCATGAAAGGAAATCCCTTCTGAAAATCAAGAAAATTCTCTTCATCTCCCCTATTCTTTTTCTCATTCTCCTGACGATCAATATCGTTTTTGTCGGCTCTCGGCCACGCATGAAGGTGAATCAGCTCGTTGAGAGTTCGATCGGTGACGCCTCGTATCTTAATCCCATTCTTGCACAAGATTCGGCTTCCAGCGAAATCAACAGCTTTGTTTTCAACGGTCTGATTAAATACGACAGGAATCTCCGGGGGTTTGTCGGAGAACTGGCAGAATCGTGGAAAATCAAGGAGGGAGCTGAACCGGAGATCACGTTCTTTCTGCGTAAGAGGGTCCTCTGGCATGATGGAAAAGAATTTACTGCCGAAGACGTGAAATTCACGTATGACAAAATCATGGATGAAAAGACGAACACGGTTCGCAAGAGTGATTATGAACTGGTGAAAAAGGCTGAGGTTTTGGATCCCTATAGGTTCCGGGTTACTTACCGTCAGCCCTTCTCTCCTGGTCTCGGGACTTGGAGCATGGGTATCATCCCGAAGCATCTCCTCGAGAATCAGGATGTTAACACAACCTCCTTCAACCGGAAACCCGTCGGGACAGGCCCTTTCCGCTTTGTGGAGTGGGTGTCGGATGAGAAGATCGTAGTTGAAGCCAACCCGAAGTATTTCCAGGGAAGGCCTTACCTCGACCGTATCATCTACCGGATTATTCCAGAGACCTCCCTGAGCGAAATGGAACTTCTCACTCGGGGAATCGATTCCTACTCGGTCTGGCCGTTCCAGTTTCAAAGGATGAAAGAGGTTCCTTTCTTGAATGTTTATTCTCAGCCGAGCCTCGGTTACACCTATGTCGGATACAATCTCAAAAACCCGCTCTTTCAGGACAAAAGGGTTCGTCAGGCCCTCACCTACGCGATCAACCGTGAGGAGATTGTTCAGTACGTCCTTTACGGTCTAGGGACAGTGGCCAATGGCCCGTTCCCTCCGCAGCTCTGGTATTCCAACCCCCATGTGAAGCCCCTACCCTATGATCCTGCGAAGGCCCGCCAATTGCTGGCTGAAGCAGGATGGAAAGATATGAATGGTGACGGCATTCTGGAGAAAGATGGGAAGCCTTTTAGCTTCAAGCTCATTACCAACAGCGGCAACGATACACGGAGGGACGTGGGCGTCCTGGCCCAAAGGGCGTTCAGGGAGCTGGGCATCGATGTTAAATTCGAAGCCTATGAATGGAGTGTTTTTCTCAAAAACTTCATCAATGCAAAAGCCTTTGATGCCTGTATCCTGGGATGGAGCCTTTCTCCGGATCCGGATGACTACCAGATCTGGCACTCGAGTCAGATTGAGAAAGGATTCAACTTCATCTCCTATCGAAACCCGGAGGTAGATCGACTGTGGGAAGAGGGAAGGCGAGAATACGACATCGAAAAAAGAAAGACCATTTACTGGCGGA
>Ga0335070_10002802_pt1 | contig 20246 bp, 21 predicted proteins | sample Lox_Sample_13_FD_206722 | JGI IMG/M metagenome (GOLD analysis project Ga0335070, IMG submission 206722) | Soil microbial communities from Loxahatchee National Wildlife Refuge, Florida, United States - Lox_Sample_1.3 | ecosystem: Environmental > Terrestrial > Soil > Wetlands | place: USA... | reverse complement strand
CGTCGCAGCGGCGTTTGCTGCAAGGGGCGCAGTCGTGAGGTTGACCACGCCGCTCGCCGTGATGATGGGGATCGAAAGCGTGAAGGTGCCGCCAGTGCCGTCGTGCGTCAGGTACTGGGTCCCGTCCGCTGCCGGTGCAGTGACCACGGCGCCAGCCTGCGCTCCCTCGATCTGAGTGATGGTGGCATCGTCGGCGAGCGGAATCGCGCTCGCGGTGTCGCTGCGGTCGTAATGCGCAAGGAACTGCGTCTTCCAATAGCTCAGGCTCCCCGGGTCGCCGGCTGGCCTCTCAACCGAGGGGTCGTTGCGGATCGGAGAAACCGTGAACAGCGGCTGGCCGACGCCCTGCACCGTGCCGTTGCCCTCGAGCTGGCCAGGCAGATCCGGAACGTTGTAGATGAAAGCGTCGTACAGAAAGCGCAGCGGCGCCTTGATCTCGACGGTGGGAGTGCCGAGGTTGCTGACGTCCCCGGTTGGCAGGCGCGTCCGCTGGATCTCGTCCAGGCTCGGCCCGAGCCCCGGGGTGATGGGACCCACTTCCTTGATGCCGTCATAGCCGGGCGTCGCGTCGGCGATGTAGGCCTCGATCAGGATGTGGCGCAGCGGATTGGCCATCGCATCCGCCTGGGTGAACACGTCGCCCAGATCCGGCCAGATGCCGCCGTCGAGCGTGTTGATCAGCGTGTGCGCCCACACGTCTCCCGCGGCATGTGTGGCGAAGCCATACGCGAATGCCAGCGATTGCAGCTTCTCCTCCGGGGAATAGCTGGGGTCATCCTGGACCTTCCAAGCCATGTCGAGCACATGTGACAGCCATACGCCGGTCGAGTCGGGGTGCAGGCTGGTCTGGGCCATGGCCAGGTCGGGGAACGCATCGCCGGAGGCCCCGCCGTAGTAATAGCCCGGGTACTTCTCGATCGCCGCGACGATCTGCGGGTTGACGACGTACGCCTTGCCATCCAGCGTGACCTTCCCGTTGTTGGCGAGGAGATCGGCCAGCACGTCGCGCGCGATCTCGACGTGCGTGTACGGCTTGTAGGCGACGGCGGCGAGAGGATCGCTGGGATCGGCTTCCTCATGTGCATGCTCGAAACCGAGCAGGTGGCCTGCTTCGTGCGCCACGTAGCCGGCCAGCATCTGCCCGTACCCGGACGCGTCGAGGCCGGTGCTGTCGAGCTTGCCGCTGAAGACGAAGGCGATGTCCGAATGATCGCGGTTGCCCGCATCGACCTTCTCGGACAAGCCCAGGTAGTCCCCATACTTGGCGAACGCGGCGCCGTCGCCGCCGACGTAGATGGTCGACTGTTCGGTATGGTCCGGCGCCGGTGCCAGGCTGAATGTGACGTTCATCCCCGGATAAGCGTGCGACAGCGCGTGCATCATGGACGTCTCGACCACGGCTTCGTCACCGCGAAGTCCATCCGGAAGCGCAAACGCCGGGACGTTGATATCGGTCACGCGCACGGGGCCGTCGTAGTCCACGCGACTCGCGCCGGCCAAGTCGACTTGGATCCACTGCGTTGCCTGCGCAGCGCCACCGGTTTGGGAACTGTCGGCCGCGCCCACGGCCGGCAAGACGAGGACCGTGGCAGTCGCGCAGTTCGAGGTCGCGTTCGCGGAGGCGCTTCCGCCCCCCGCAGCGTCGGACGCACGGACCGCGGTCTTCTGCACAGGAGTGCCGGCGGGCTGCACGGGGGGCGCTCCACCGGGTGCAGTAGAAGCGGCTGAGTCGGCCGCCGCGTTAAGGGCATCGGAGGCGTCGGCGACGGACACTGTCGCACCCTCTGCCACCGGGTCGTGTAGGAGGTCGGCTGCGGGGCCGGGTACGGACGCGGACAACAGGAGCCGGCTCTCCAGTGGCTCGAACAGCGCCTGCGAGATCGCGCGCCGCGCAAACGGCGGTGCCTCAGCTCCGAGCGCCCGCCGGCGCTTCGCCGCACCGAGCCAGTCACGCAAGGCGGCGCTGGAAGCCTGCAGTCGCAGGCGAAGCGCCTGCCGCAGTACCGTGTTAAGACTCATGGCGAACATCCTCGAGAACCCCGGCATGGCCGCGGGGATGCGGATAACGCGTCCAAGGCCCGCGTCGGATCGGCAAACGGCAGACGCTCGCTGCCCAACGGAGTGCGCGGCACGGCCGCGCTATGTCAGGAAACTGAAAGGAATCGAGATGAGGTGATGAGGGGCGGTGCCCTGCGTGGGGGCAAGTCGGACGAGGGTGCGCTCGTCCCCCGTCGTCTCCGGTAGCCCATGCGCCCCGGAACCGCATAGCTGCTCCTCCCGCCGCGATACTGTCTGAGCATCCAGGCAATCGACCCCCGCACCTGTAAGGGGCGGGCCGAGCGCCCACGCCATCGACCGCATTTGCCTCTGCTGCAGCTTGCTGCGCGAGTCAGGCAAGTCCGCCGAGTCTCGCGCACGTCCTTCTTATATTGATAACCCTCGCGAACGCACAAACGTCAACAGACCGAACCCCGTCATCACCAGCAGCCAAGGCGCCGGCTCGGGAACGACCGTCACGTCATGCAAGACGGACTGGTGAGCAACAGTCAGCGGCTGGCTGTCCACCATGGAGGGGGCGACGTCTGCGGTAATGATCACGCGGGAGGACTCGTGGTTATTGAGGTCCGGCGCACTGACGTCGAAGCTATACAACACTAGGTTCCCCGGGCCGAACGCGCTCAACGACGGGAGGAAGGAGGCTTCTACTGTCTCTCCTACGAAGCCGGTCGACAGCAGACCGATCGGTTGGGTGTCGTTGCCGTTGAGCCTCACAGCGCTCGTCGGCGACAGGGTGCTTGCGTCGACGATCGTCAGGGTGACGTCGACCTGATCCACCACCTCGGTCGGGTCCAGCGGCCATGCCTCTTCCAGCGACAGGAGCAACTGGAATGATCTTCCCGGCTGCACCTCACTGGGACCGCTCAGACTTAAGAGGACTGCGCGCGCGGGAGCTGCCGCGCACAAGCAGCACATAGCGAACCACCAGACAGCTCCCTTCGCGGAGCGCATACCCGATCCCGGTCTCGCGTTCTTATTTGAGGATTGTTTAACAATCCCAACGTGTAATCACGCCTTTCGTGTTCATACGCCTCAACCGAATCCACGTCAAGCAAGTGTCCTCACGGCGGCGTCATGCTCACGGGGGTCGGATGGTTCCAACGTGCGCGCTTCCGCGCGAGCAAACCCTTCGCGCGGAAGCGCGATGCTCAGATTGACGAAGAGCGCCGATTCACGCGGCGTCAAGGGCACTTCCAAACAGTACGCACGCAAGGTGAGCCGTGAGGCTTGCGCATCCCGCAGTCGTGCTCCGCACGGCGCGCGAACGTCTAGTGCGACTCCCGCGGCACTGGCGCGCCGCTCTTGCCGACCAGGAACTCGAGGTCCACGCCCTGGTCGGCCTGGTTGACCGTCTCGCAGTACAGCTTCACGTAGCCGCGCACATCATGCGGCGGTGGTGCCTTCCAGGCTTTGCGGCGCTTCTCGAGCTCCGCAGCGCTCACGTCGAGGTGTAGCCTGCGCGCCTCGACGTCCAGCTCGATCATGTCGCCGTTCTGCACCAGCGCGAGCGGACCGCCCATCGCGGCCTCCGGGGCGGTGTGCAACACCACGGTGCCGTAGGCGGTACCCGACATGCGCGCGTCGGAAATGCGCACCATGTCGGTGATACCCTTGCGCAGGATCTTCTGCGGCAGCGCCATGTTGCCCACCTCCGCGAACCCGGGATAGCCCTTCGGCCCGCAGTTCTTGAGCACCATCACGCAGGTCTCCTCGATGTCGAGCTCGGGATCGTCGATGCGCTCGTGGTAGTCCTCGATGTTCTCGAACACCACCGCGCGCCCGCGATGCCTCATCAGCTGCGGCGTGGCGGCCGAAGGTTTGAGCACCGCGCCGTTGGGCGCGAGGTTGCCCTTGAGCACGGCGATGCCGCCAAGCGGCTTGAACGGTTTGTCCATCGACCAGATCACCTTGTGGTCGTAGTTCACCGTGTCCTTCACGTTGTCCCACATGCTGCAGCCGTTTACGGTGAGCGCATCCTTGTGCAGCATGTTGGCCAGGCCCAGCTCGCGAATGACCACCGGCAGCCCGCCGGCGTAGTAGAAGTCTTCCATCAGGTATTCGCCGGAGGGCATCAGGTTCACGATGCAAGGCACCTTCCGGCCCAGCCGATCCCAGTCGTCGAGGGTGAGATCGACGCCGATGCGGCGCGCAATCGCGAGCAGGTGGACCACAGCGTTGGTCGAGCCGCCGATCGCGCCGTTGACTTGGATCGCGTTCTCGAACGCCTGCTTGGTGAGGATCGTCGACATCCTCAGATCCTCCTTCACCATGTCCACGATGCGCCTGCCAGCCATATGCGCCAGCACGTAACGGCGCGAGTCGACGGCAGGTATCGCAGCGTTGGTGGGCAGGGCCAGCCCGAGCGCTTCGACCATCGAGGCCATGGTGGAGGCGGTGCCCATGGTCATGCAGTGTCCCGCCGAGCGCGACATGCACGCTTCGGCCTCCAGCAGGTCGTCCATCGTCATCTGCCCGGCCTTGAGCATCTCGGTGAACTTCCACACGTGCGTGCCCGAGCCGACGGTCTGATCGCGCCAGCGGCCGTTGAGCATCGGCCCGCCCGAAACCACCAGAGCGGGCAGGTCGCAGGACGCTGCGCCCATCACCAGCGCCGGAGTGGTCTTGTCGCAGCCGGTGAGCAGCACCACCCCGTCGAAGGGGTTGGCACGAATGCTCTCCTCGACGTCCATCGAGGCGAGGTTGCGGAACAGCATCGCGGTGGGACGCATCACCGGCTCGCCCAGCGACATAACGGGAAACTCGAGCGGGAAGCCGCCCGCCTCGAGCACGCCGCGCTTGACCCGCTCGGCGATCTCGCGAAAGTGCGCGTTGCACGGCGTGACCTCTGACCAGGTGTTGCAGATGCCGATCACCGGGCGTCCGTCGAACAAGTGATGCGGCAGCCCCTGGTTCTTCATCCACGACCGGTGCACCATGCTGTCGCGGTCCGGCTTGCCGAACCATTCGGTGCTGCGCAGGTGCCGCTTGCCTTTCGCCTCCGCCATGTGCGTGCCCTCTTCCGTCGGTCCTTGGCCCGGGCCCCCGGCCCGCGCCCCGCGCGGCAGACCTCCCGCGCGGGGCGCCGGACAGCAGGGTCTCCTCCCCCGCTTCTTCTTCGCTTCCTGCCGGCGGACGGTCGCGAGCGACAGCTTCCCGGCGAGCCGGCCAGTCTAGTTAATCGGGCGCAAGGCGGCAAGCAGACCAAGGGCCCCTCATGGCATACTGCTTCCCCTTCGAGAAGGAGATACCAGTGGGCGGCAGGCTCCAGGGCAAGAATGTGCTCGTCACGGCCGCGGCGCAAGGCATCGGGCGGGCCAGCGCCATCGCCTGCGCGCGCGAAGGCGCTTCGGTGCTCGCCACCGACGTCAAGGCGGACCGGCTGTCGGAACTCGCATCGATGCAGGGCATCCAGACGCGCACGCTCGACGTGACCGACGAAGCCGCCATCGCCGCAATCGCCGCCGCGGCGCCCACGCCGCATGCGCTGATCAACTGCGCCGGCTTCGTCCATCACGGCACGATCCTGGATTGCAGCGAGAAGGACTGGGACTTCTCCTTCACTTTGAACGTGCGCTCGATGTACCGCATGATCCGTGCGTTCCTGCCGAAAATGCTCGAGCAAGGCGGCGGCTCGATCGTGAACATCGCCTCGGTGTCGGGCAGCATCAAGGGCATCCCCAACCGCTTCGTCTACGGCGCCACCAAGGCCGCGGTGATCGGCCTGACCAAGTCGGTAGCCATCGACTACGTCAAGCGCGGCATCCGCTGCAACGCAGTGTGCCCCGGCACCATCGACACGCCGAGCCTGGGCGAGCGCATCGCCGCGCTGGGCGACGTGCAGAAGGCGCGCGCGGATTTCATCGCGCGCCAGCCCATGGGGCGGCTCGGCACCGCCGAGGAGATCGGCGACCTGTGCGTGTATCTGGCATCCGACGAATCGGTGTTCATGACCGGGCAGACGGTCATCATCGACGGCGGGATTACGATCTGACTCAAACCGCTGCCACAGAGCACACAGAGAACGCCGGTTCACCCGGAACGTTCTGCGTGTTCTCTGTGGCTTGACTCTCGAGCAAAGGAGAAGACCATGAGATTGGTGCGATACGGCGAGGCAGGCAGCGAGAAACCCGGCATGCTGGACGGATCGGGCGCGATCCGCGACCTGTCGGGCGTGGTCAAGGACATCGACGGCGCGGCGCTGTCACAGCAAAGCCTGGCGAAACTGCGCGCGCTCAACCCCGACACCTTGCCCAGGGTCTCAGGCAACCCCCGGCTGGGCCCGCCGGTAGGCAGCATCAGCAAGCTGATAGCGATCGGGTTGAACTATGCCGATCACGCCAAGGAAGCCAACCAGCCAATCCCCGCCGAGCCAGTGGTGTTCAGTAAGGCGATCTCGTCGATTGTCGGCCCGAACGACACGGTGGTGCTGCCCAAGGGCTCGAAGAAGGGGGACTGGGAGGTGGAACTGGCCTTCGTCATCGGCAAGGAAGCCAAGAGCGTCTCGGAAGCCGATGCGCCGAACCACATCGCCGGCTACCTCATCTGCAACGACGTGTCGGAGCGCGAGTGGCAACTCGAGCGCGGCCCGACGTGGGACAAGGGCAAGGGCTTCGACACCTTCGCCCCGCTCGGGCCGTGGGTGGTCACCGCCGACGAGATCCGCGACCCGCAGAATCTCGCCATGTGGCTCGACGTCAACGGCAAGCGCATGCAGACGGGCAACACCAAGACGATGATCTTCAGCTGCGCCAAGCTGCTGTCCTACGTGAGCTTCCTGTTCACGCTCAAGCCCGGCGACGTGATCACCACCGGCACACCACCCGGCGTGGGCATGGGCATCAAGCCCAGCCCGGTGTTCCTCAAGGCTGGCGACGAGATGCGGCTTGGGATCGACGGCCTGGGCGAGCAGCGGCAGAAGGTCACCGGCGGCTGAGCGGCGGGGCGCTGCGCGGGAAGGGCGCACTTGGGTGCGCCCTTTTCTGTTCGTACAACTCCACGGCGACGTACGCAACGCTGCGCCAGGGAACCTGAAGCAGAGGCGGAGCGCTTGGAGCGGGCAAGCGCTTCCGCTATCGTTGCGCCACCGCATCTTGCGACAAGGAGAACTCCCGTGCGTGCACTTCACGTTCCGATCCTGCTGCTCGCGCTCGTCCCGCTGCGCGCCTTGGCCGACGCCGACAAGCTGATCGAGGAATACAGGCTGGTCGAGGTGTCCTCAGTGGCCGATGCGATGGAACAGCTCTACGGCGTGCAGGCATACATGAAGCACGACATGCGGCCGCTGTTCCCCACCAAGTTCGCCGGCCGCGCCGTGACGGTGCTGCTGAAGAAGGAAGAGCACAAGGACGGCCCGCCGGCATCCAAGGGCATGCTCGATGCGATCGATGCCGCGCCGGCCGGCTCGGTGTACGTCATGGTGCTGGAGGATGGCCTGGACATCGCCGGCATCGGCGGCATCATGTCCACGGCGATGAAGTACCGCGGTTTCGCCGGCGCGGTGATCGACGCCTCGGTGCGCGACGTGCCGCAGATCACCAAACTGCAATTTCCCGTGTACAGCCGCGGCGTCTCGCCGGGGACGAGCATCAACCACTACCGGTTCGCCGGCTCCAACGTCCCGGTCAACTGCGCGGGGGTCAAGGTCAATCCCGGCGACATCATCGTGGCCGATCTCGACGGGGTGGCGGTGGTGCCGGCCGACAAGGCCGAGGAGGTGCTCAAGCGCGCCCAGCAGCTCGACGACACCGAGCATCGCATGTATCCCTTCGTCGAAAAATACCGCTCGGTAAACGAGGCAGTAAGACAATTCGGGCGTATCTAGTGCCTTCGCTGCAGCGCGCCAATTCCATGCCGATCAGAGAATTGCCGCGCGCGCGGACCCGTTCCGGGAGCGCTGGCACAAAGGCTGCATAGCTTGTCTCAGACAGCCGACAAGGGAGGCTAGTTATGGGAAGCAGGCAGTTTCGGATGGAGACGAGCCAGGCGCGACCGATCCTGAACGAGCGCGACTATCAGGAAGTGAAGGCCCTGATCGCGCGCGAGATGAAGCACGCGCATTCGGACCAGGTTTGGCAGCGCCTCGAGGCGCTCATGCAGGAAGTGGCCGACTATGAAGCTCGCTTCGTGCATGGCGAGGACGAAGATGCGGCCGGATGGGTGGAGTACGCCTACGCCAGCGCGCTGGACGAGGTAGACGGTCCGCGCCGGCGCTGGTCCGACACCGAAGTCTGAACCGGCAACTGCTCCCCGACCAATCCGCCGCCTGACGCAGTGGCTGCGTCAGGCGGCTTTTTTTCGCGCGCGCCGCTCAATCGCCTCCGCGGCAGTCAAGCTGGATTGCGATGCGGTGGCACAACCACCTGCAGTGCGCGGGGCAGTACGCTGAAGGTCACCGGCGCCTCGCCGATCCACTCTCCATCTGCCTGGACCCCCACCGGTTCGGCGCTGCGCACCTCAAGCCTGGGCACGCGCAACGAACGCACGCGGCGGTACTCCAGGATGCTGCCGTCGAACAGCCGATGCAGGTTCGCCAGCAATTCGAGCTTGCCCATGCGGCTGATCAGCGTCACGTCCAGCAGCCCGTCGTCGGTGCGCGCCTGGGGCGCGACATGCATTCCGCCGCCGCAGTAGCGGCCCAGTGCCGCGAAAGCGACGAACAGCGCCGCTTCCCTGTCCTCCCCGTCGGCCACGATCCGCATCGTCGGCGCTTTGTATCCGACAAACCCGCGTAGCAACCCTGCCAGATAGGTCAATGGCCCCAGGCGCATGCCACGGGTCTTCGCCACAACGTAGGCATCGAACCCCACACCGGCGACGTTGATGAAGCAACGCCGGCTCTTGCGCCCATCGCGGGTCACGTCGATGAGCCCGACATCATGTGCGGCGACGCTCCCTTCGCGCAGCAGACCCGCCGCCTGCGCCCAATCAGCCGGAATGCGGTGCGTGCGAGCCCAGTCGTTGCCACGCCCCACCGGCATGTGCGCAAGCGTGAACGGCGAATGCGCCACGCCTGCGCTAACCGCATCGGCGAACAGCCCGGTGACGATCTCGCTCAACGTGCCGTCGCCGCCGATAGCCAGAAAGCGGGAGAACCCCTTGCGCGCCGCCCCGGCAGCCAGCTGGATCGTGTGCCCAGGGTATTCGCTGAGTGCCAGCGTGTAGCTGACCGCAGCATCGCGCAGGCAGCCGTCGATTGCCGCTCGCCCGCGCAGCGCACGGCCGCCACCGCACGCCGGGTTGAGGATCGCGAACCACCCCTCGCGCATGCTCGTGCTCACCCGATGCTGCCGGAGCGCGTGCAGGCTGCAGCCATGGCGCGAGCGCGCGCCATATCAGCGGCGGTAGGACGGATCGATGCGATCGAGCTTGCGCAGCAGCCCCGGCCAGGCCAGCGCGCCGCCGAGTCCGCGCGTGACCTGCGCGGCCTGGGCCATGATGCCGTCGATGATCGGCTGGGGCACGCGAACGAGCTCCGCGCCGCCGGACTGGGCAAGCAGCTGGATGCGGCACGCACGCTCCAGCACGAACATGCGCAGGAAGGCGTCCGCTACCGTCGCCCCGACCGTGAGCGTGCCGTGGTTGCGCAGGATCATGAAGAAACGCTCGCCTAGGTCGGCAACCAGGCGCGCCTTCTCGTCCTCGCGCAGCGCTACGCCCTCGTAGTCGTGATACGCGAGCGACGCGAGCGGAAAAAGAGCATTCTGCGAGATCGGCAACAACCCGCCGGCCTGCGCGGATACGGCCACGCCGGCGTCGGTATGCAGATGCATCACGCACTGCGCGTCAGCGCGCGCGGCGTGCACCGCGCTGTGGATGGTGAAACCCGCCGGGTTGATCTCGTAGGGCGAGAGGTCGACCTGGTTGCCGGCCGGATCCACCTTCACCAGGCTGGATGCGGTCACCTCCTCGAACAGCATGCCGTAGGGATTGATGAGGAAGTGGTGCTCGGGACCGGGAACGCGGGCCGTCAGATGCGTGAATACCAGATCGTCCCAACCCATCAGCGCGACCAGCCGATATGCCGCCGCGAGATCCACTCGCGCCTGCCACTCTTGCTCTGGCACCGGCCTGCTCGCCGCCGACACCTCCCGCTCCACCGCCTGGCTCATCGCGCCTCCCTTCCTTGTCGTTTGCTGGCAGAGTATGCACCAGCGGCCCGCGCCGGGGAATCTGCGACGGGCCGCGAGGGCTCAAAGCTGCACACCGCCCATGGGAGATATCATGACCGCACATCGCCCTTCCCGCGCCGCCGCAGCGCTCGCGCTGGCCGTGGGGCTGTTCGGCGCAGTGGTCCTCGCCGCCGCGCCAGCGTACGAAGCTTGCCCGCGCACCGACGGCATCGGCAAATGCTACATGGGGCGCGAGATCGCCCAGGTGATGGGCCACCAAGGCGCCGCCTGGCTCGATCGGCCGGAGCGCGAAGTCGAAGAGGCGCCCAGCGTTCTGATGCGCAGCCTCGGCTTGAAGCCCACCGACACGGTGGCAGACGTCGGCGCTGGCACCGGCTACTTCGCGCTGCGCCTCGCCTCGCTCGTCCCGCAGGGCCGCGTGCTGGCAGTAGACATTCAGCCGGAGATGCTGCAGATCCTGGAGCACAAGCGACGCGAAGCGCACTTGCGCAACGTGCAGCCCATGCTGGGCAAGCCGGACGATCCCGGGCTGCCGCCCGCATCGGTGGACCTAGTGCTGCTGGTCGATGTCTACCACGAGTTCGCTTTTCCGCGCGAGATGATGCAGGGACTCGTACGCGCGCTGAAGCCCGGCGGCCGCGTCGCGCTGGTGGAGTACCGCGCCGAGGATCCCGACGTGCCGATACGCGCGACCCACAAGATGAGCCAGGCTCAGGCCAGATCGGAGATGCAGGCGGTCGGGTTGGTCTGGGCCGGCACGGTCGACGCACTACCCTGGCAGCACCTGATGTTCTTCACCCTCGGTGCCACGCCCGTCCAATGAGCCTGGACAGATCGTTGACAGAGTTTCTCTTCCTTACGACAGCCCACTAGACTTCCTCGCCAGCCGCTCGCGCATCTGCGCGAAGCGCCAGACAAGGCCGCCAACCTTCCCGCACCTCCGGTCGGAGGGACGGCGCGGCACGTCACGTTTCAGCCAGGGAGTCCAGCCATGCTTCGTCTTCGCGGATGGGCGCTCGCCCATCATCTGAGCCGCCTGCGCCCCGAGCGGGATGGTTGTGCCGTTGCGGATCCGGCCTGCGGAGAGCGCGGATGCTGAGCAGTCGCGTCGGTCGCAGGTGGATCTTCCGCACCAACTCCGGCTGGCTGGGCGGCCATCGGCACGAAGACCTGCTCGCGCTGGTGGTGTGCGGGGCCCTGGTCCTTGGCGGCATGCCGATGGCGCTCGGCGGCCTATGGGACGCTAGCCACGTCGCGCAGTCCTATTTCTGGCCCACCACGAGCGGCCGGGTGCTTTCCGTGAGAATGGACAGTGCGGGCGGCATCGCCGCCGCCCGTTGGCAGCCGCGCGTCACCTATACCTACAGTCTGGGCGGACGCACGTACGTCTCCACCCAACTCAGCCTCTCCGGCCCGCCGGAGGTCGACGGCCAAGCCGCTGCAGACGAGTACCTGGCGCGCTACGTGCCCAACACGTACGTCACGGTGCACTACAACGCGCACCGGCCGGAGGAATCGGTCACGCAGCACACGCTCGGCGCACGTGACGCGCGGGCCCTCGCGTTCGGGTTGAGCTCGTGCCTGATCGGCGTGGCGTTACTGCTGATGTTCGACCTGATGCGCCGATAGCCGGCGCTTCGCGGCATCGCGACCGCGGACACACACAGCACGGCGCAAAAAAATCGGGCCTCCGCCTTGCGGCCGGAGGCCCTTCCCACCACCTACAGGAGGACTTACTCTTGGGATCGCTCGCCGTGCGAAGCTCGGGCCTCCCTACCACATCCCTCGCCTGCACCGACCCGCGTTATTGTTTCTGAGGTCTCCCCGTCCCGCGGAGAATTCGGGCACTTCGCCGATCGCGCTTCTTAAGGCAACCCAGAGAACCTCTCGAAGCGCGATCGGTGATTCGCAGTGTAGAGAAGAACGCCATTCTGGTGGCATGGCTAACGAAAAATGTGGTCAAATCGCCAGTAGAAAAATGTCAAGTTTGTCGATCCGCCGCGCCCGGCACGCGTCTGCGCCGTGCCGCGCTGCTTGAGGCCCAGACCGATGTCTCCGCACGCGGATGGTCCTCGCGCCGCCGCAAGCCGACCGCATGCGGCCCGCGCGTGCCCGGACGCACCACCGCTGGCGGCCTGGCGCTTGTGCACGGCACCGATGATGGACTGGTCCGACCGGCACTGTCGCACCTTCTTCCGAGCGCTCGCGCCACACGCGCGCGTCTACACCGAGATGGTGACTACCGGGGCGCTGTTGCACGGGGACGTCGAACGCCATCTGCGCTTCAACGCGCAAGAGCACCCGGTGGCGTTGCAGCTCGGCGGCAGCGAACCGTCAGACCTCGCCCGCTGCGCGAAGCTCGGCAGCCAGTGGGGCTACGACGAGATCAACCTCAACTGCGGCTGCCCATCGGAGCGCGTGCAACGTGGTGCGTTCGGCGCCTGCTTGATGGCGGAGCCGGATCTGGTGGCCGATTGCGTGAAGGCGATGCAAGATGCGGTCGATATCCCGGTGAGCGTCAAGCACCGGCTCGGCATCGACCGCGTCGAGGATTACGACTTCACGCGCCGCTTCGTGCAGACCCTCGCGCTTGCGGGCTGCCGCGTATTCATCGTGCACGCGCGCAATGCAGTGCTCAAGGGGCTCAGCCCGAAGAAGAACCGCGACATTCCGCCGCTGCGCTACACCGAGGTCGATCGCCTCAAACGTGAGTTCCCCGAGCTAACCATCGTGATCAACGGCGGCATCCAGACAGCGCAGGACGCGCTCGCTCACCTGGAGCGGGTGGACGGCGTCATGCTCGGCCGCGCTGCCTATCACGACCCGTGGTGCCTGGCTCAGCTGGAGGCGAGACTGTGGTCCGCCAGCGCGTGTTCGCGCGCATCGGTCGCGCGGCAGATGGCGCACTACGCGCACAGCGAAGCTCGGGCCGGGACGCCGCTGCGATCCGTCGCTCGGCATATGCTCGGCTTGTTCCATGGGCAGCCGCACGCGCGCCTGTGGCGGCAAATGCTGTCGGACCCGGCCGCGCTTGCCGAAAACGATGCGGACCTGATCCTGCGCGCACTAGACGCTGTCCAGCCAGCGCCCGTAGCGGGTTGACCCAACGAGTCGGCACGCACCGCCCGCAGGCTTGCCGCATTGCGCCGCGGCCAACACCTGCCTAAACTGGCGCTGGTCGACTGGTCCGATCAGTCAAGCCGGGGAAGATGCGATGTACAAGCAAGTCGGCTTCACCGCCATCCTTGCCGGCGCCGTATCGCTCGCGCCTGCCCTGGCCGACGATTACGCGCGCACGCTGGCGCTGGCGGAGCAGCGCGGTTGTCTCGAATGCCATGCCATCGGCTGGACCAACGTCGGACCGGGCTTCGCCGCCATCGCGGTGCGCTATCGCCACCAGCCGGGCGCCCGCGAGATACTGGTCGACAAAATCCGTTTCGGCGGCAGGCAGCACTGGGGCGAGCGCTTCAACATGTGGCCGCAGACCAACGTCAGCGACGAGGAGGTGTACGAGCTGGTCGACTGGATCCTGCAGCAGTGAGCTGCCCCGCCCGGCCGCATTGCGCGCGAACGTTCGCGGGTCGCGTCCGGCAACTCCGGCGGCCGCAACGCCGTGCGGCTGCCGGAATCGGTCCGCAACAAGATGCGCGCACCGGTCGTTTAACAATGGTTCCATCCGATGCAGCGCACCGCTAGACTGAGCACCTGAGCCGCTCGAGCGCTGCGCGAGGAGACCTGGGAGAACGGCGGGCCCAACACCGCCATCCCGCGCGCACCGAAGCGGTGCGATTTGAGTAGGGAGGACCCGGATGGAGCGATTCCTCGGGCGGTTTGTCAGATCCACGCAAGCCAGTTCGTTCATTGCCCGCGCGCCTGCGCAAGCTGCGGCGGAGACGGCCGCAAACGATCCCGTGGCGGAGGCGCGCGACCCTGCCCTGGCAGCCTGGATGCCGCGGCCGGAAGTGTTCTTCCAGGAACGCCCCCAACGCCTGCTGGTGCCAGGCCTGTGCGCGGCGTTCATCCTGATCGGCCTCGTGCTCATGCTCAACGGGTGGGACCGCATCCGCCAGGCCCGGACCAGCGCCCTCTGGCCCACCGTCCGCGGGGTGATCGTCGGCGCGGAGGTCGATCCGGTCCATACCTCCGAAGGCCAGCGCTGGCGGCCCATCATCACCTACAAGTACGTCGCCCGCGGCCGTGAGCTCACCAGCACGCGCATCAGCCTGCAGGAACCGGCCACCGACTACGACGAGCGCAGCGCCCGCCGTTATGTTGCGAAGTACCGGCTGGGCAGGTCGGTGACCGTGTTCTACAACCCGGACCGCTTCACCGAATCGGTGCTGGAGCAAAGCGTGCCGCGCTCGGCCTATATCAGCATGGGGCTGGGCATGTTGTTCGCGCTGCCCGGTAGCGGGCTGGTGCTGATCATCGGCATGACGCTTGGGTGCCGCCGGCTGGAATCGCTGCGCCAGGCACCTCCTAGCGCGCCAACGGTGGACAGCGAGGCCAAGGAAGCGCCCCAACGCTCCCGCCCCGCCGCTGCCTGAGGCGGGCTATTGCGACTGCTGCGCCTGCTCGCGCAGCCCCGCGGCCGGATCGGGGGCCTCGATCGCTGGCCCCTCCACGCTGAGCAGATAAGTTATGAGATCGCCCTTCTCGCGCGCGGTGCACTCACGCTTGAGCACCAGCTGGCAGTTGGTCTTGAAGAAGCGCTCCGCGACGTCGAAGTCGGTGAAGCGCTTGGGGTTGGCGCCGGGTGCGAACGGTTCGATGACACGTTTCTTTGCATTATGCGGCTCGGGATGCTCCTCGTCGTTGATGACGTGACAGGCGCGGCACAGGATGTCCGTCCTATGGGCGCGAATCTGCTCGCGCGGGTTCTTGCGGTGGCAGGATGCGCAATTGACCGCGCCCACGCCCATGATCGGATGCTTGTCGCGATACAGAGTGTAGCCGCGTTCGGCCGAGAACTCCTCGAACGCTGCATCCGCCCCCTTGGCCTGCTGGCGATAGCGATCGAGAAGTCCCTCGGGAGTCTCGCCCCAGGCGCCCACGGCAACCAGCCACAACGCCACTGCACCCGCCATCCGAGGCATTGGGCGCATCGCGTGCCCCGTCAGTTTGCGCCGACGCGTACCCCGGCGATGTCCCACCCCGGCGACACGCAGATGCTCGGCCCGACCCGTCCTGTGTGCGCGCCGCCGAAGTCGGGCTTCTCGAACACCGCAGCCGGTGCGCCGGACTCTACGCTGAACGATCGCATGCCCGCCATGGCGCCGGACAGCTGGCCGGTCGACTGCGTCACCGCGACCGCGTCCCCGGAGCAGTCCTCCGACTTGAACAGGAGCACGCGCCCCATGGCCGGCCCAGGCGTTGCCGCGGCGGCTGGCGGCGCAGCGGGCGTTGGCGGCGCGGCGGCGACTTCGCAGGCTCCGTCCTTCGGCTTCGTCGGCCGCTTGCAGATCATCGAGCACTCCAGGGTCGCGCTGAAATCGTCGTCTGCATCGACCGCCTTGCCCGTCGCCTGGCCGCGGCAGACGCAGCAGTAGTCCTTCGCCTGCACCAGCTCGGACGCCAGACCAGCGATGGCGACAAGCGCCAGGTACACGCCCAGATGGCTCCTCCTCATCTGCTCCTCCACTTTCTCCCGCTTGCGCGGCGTGCTCGCCGCTGTTGTCCTCAGTTCACTTTCACCGCATCGCCATAGCAGAGCAGCCAGCCTACCGATTTCCCGCTGCTCGGATCGAGGCAGATGACGTTCATGATGCCGTTGGCGCCGATTTTGGCGGCCTCGCGTTTCATGGCGTCGATCCCGGCCTGCTCGCGGTCGAAGGTCGGGTAGGTGAAGTTGCTGCGCCAGTCGTCGATCCAGATGCGCTTGACCACTGTGTAGCGCGTCGGCGTCAGCTGCATGCTGCGATAGACCTGGACCTGGGATGCATCGCCGGATTGCCTGGGCGCGCTGGAGCACGCCGATAGAGCCAGCAGGGCCGCCGCGGCAGCGCAGCCGCCGAGCGTGTGCAGAGAGTTGCGGAGGGCTTGGGTCATGACGTTTCCCGATTCGTTGATCGACTGGTAAGCGGAGTATAGACGGACGCACGGGCGCCCGCGATTGCGGCACGCAACGATCGCGCCGGAAAGAGGTGCCCACTGCATCAGGGCAGCCTCCTGCGGCGCAACAGCTGGCCGGTCGCGGCGCCCAGCGTCAGCCAGAATGCCGCGGCTGCGCCCACCACGCCGATGGCAAACGCATGCGCGTCGGGCGGCAAGCCTTGCCAGCCTGCTCCGGGCGCACTCACCAGATGGGGGAGAGTCCCCAGCAGGGCGCCGGCCAGCCGCGAGACCCAGCCGCGCCCGAACACCAGCAGTGTCACACCGCCCGCTGCGCCGGCCGCAGCCCAGATCCACCACAGTTGCCGGCCGCCAAGCGCCAGATCCGTACCGCCGGGCAACTCGGGCGGCATGCCCAACGCCGGCGCCAAAGCGAACGACACCCAGCCTGCCGCTCCCCAAGCCAGGCCATGCAGCCAGCCGGCATGCCGGCGGATGAGCATCCCCGCCGCGAGCAGCAGACCGTAACCGAAGGCGGCCAGGCAGTTGAAGACCGCCGTGAGCAGCATCCGCAGCATCCGGCCTTCGGGAACGGCCTGCGCGCCCGGCGCCAGCGCCTCCGCGCGCAGGATCGCCGGTACCAGGAACAGTTGCTGGAGCACGGTGAAGACCACACCGGCAACGAGCCCCGCTACCGCGGCCACGATCAACAGGCGCGGAAACAGCGGCGCCATCGGCGCAGTCGCCGGGATGACTGCCGGTCGGGATGGCTGCTGTGCCGCCATCAGTGACACGGAAAGTTCAGCGTATGCCGCGCATCGTGGGCGGCTTCGTGAATGCTGTGGGAGCCCGCGAAGCCCACCAAGTAGAGCACCGCCAGCCCCAGCGCCGCGGCGGCGATCAAGGGCCGGATTCCGGCTCGTCGGGGATGGGGGCGATCGACAGCCGTCGGGAGTTGCACATCGGTCATGGAACCTCCTCCCGCGAGCGCGACGGCCCGCGGACAACCGCCGCGAATGATACCCTGGCGAACCCGACCGCGCTGGCGCGGGCCAGCGTTGGATCTAGAATTGCGTCAGAGCTCACACTCACGGCATGCACGACTCACGAACCGATCAAGGTGGCGTCCCGGTCTGGGACCTGCCGGTGCGCCTGTTCCACTGGACGGTTGTGGCGCTGGTGATCTTCTCGTTCGTTACCGCCCAGATCGGCGGCAACGCGATGCAATATCACGAGTGGAGCGGCTTTGCGATCTTGACGCTGGTGCTGTTCCGGGTGCTGTGGGGGTTCCTGGGTGGCACGCACGCGCGGTTCGGCGACTTCGTGCGCGGCCCACGCGCGGTGATGGCGTATGCCGCCTCTCTGCGACGCGGCGCCGCGCGTCGGTTCGCGGGCCACAACCCGCTCGGCGGTTGGATGGTCATCGCGCTGATCGTCTGCTTGCTCGTGCAGACCGGCACCGGCCTGTTCGCCAACGACGACGTGATGCTGGAAGGCCCGTTGGCGAAGCACGTGTCGAAGCACACCAGCGATCTGCTCAGCGAAATCCACGAGGCGAACTTTGTGGTCCTGGCCACGTTGATCGTCCTGCACGTGGCCGCCGCGTTGTTCTATCTGCTGGCCAAGCGCGAGAACTTGATCCGGCCGATGTTCAGCGGCCGCAAGCAGCCGCCAGCCGGGGAACCGCTGCTCCCCGCGCGCGAGGGGTCGCTGGCACTTGCCGCTGTGCTGCTGGCGCTGTGCGCCGGCGGGGTTTGGCTAATGGTTCACGCCTGAGGGTGGTACTTCCTTGCCCCTGACCGCGACCCTCTCCCCTGTTCGAGGAGAGGGGGCCCGGCCCTCGCCAGAGGCGCGGTCTCGTTCCTGTGCCTCGCAGCTCGCCCCTACTTGTTCCTGAACTTGTCGTGACAAGCCTTGCACGCCTTGCCTGTCTCGCCGACCTGCGCCTTGAGCGCGTTGAAGTCGCCGCCCTTGGCCACCTGCGCGAGCTTGGCCACTTCCTGCTGCAGCTTGTCCGCCTTGCCCTTGAAGTCTTCCTGCTCCAGCCAGATCTCCGGCTTGGCCTTGGTATCGCCGGTCTCAGTTCCGGGTGAGAAGGCGCCCCACGGGAGCTTGATCGCGAAGTCGACGATCTCGGCGTGACGTGCGGCTGCGGCCGCGTCGAACGGGATCTTCCCCTGGGCCATCCCGGCCAGCGGGCCGAAGTTCTGTCCCACGATGAACATCGCCGACTTGCGGTACTTGATCGCGTCCTCCGGCTTCATCTGGGCCTGCGCCGCGCTCGCGCCGACGAACAGACAGCCTGCCACCGCCGCAACCGCCATCGTGTGTTTCATCTGCTCTCCTCCATGAAGGTCAAGTGGGATACTTCTGTTGCAAGTCCGCCACCTGTTCCGGCGTGAGCAGCTTGAGCCGATTGCCGCGCAGCATCAGGAACAGTTTGGCGGTTTCTTCCAGTTCTTCCGTCGCGTACACGGCGGTTTCGAGGTCCTTGCCCGCGACTATAGGCCCGTGGTTGGCGAGCAGCACGGCATGATGACGCCCAGCCACCTCGCGCACTGCATCGGCCAGCGCCATGTCGCCCGGCGCATAGTATGGGATCAGCGCGAGCTTGCCGATCTTCATCACGTAGTAGGCGGTGATCGGCGGAATCGGCTCCTGGGGGTCGACATCCCCCAGCACCGACACGGCGACCGAATGCGTCGAATGCAGATGCACCACCGCGCCGGCGCTCGCGCGCTGCTGGTACATTCCGAGATGCAGGAACGACTCCTTGGTCTGCTTGGAGCCGGATAGCAAGTTGCCCTGCGCATCCACTTTCGACAGCGTCGCCGGGTCCAGCCGGCCGAGGCAGGCATTGGTGGGCGTCATGATCCAGGCATCGCCGACACGCGCGCTGATGTTCCCGGAACTCCCGGCGGTCAGGCCGCGGTCGTACATGGACTTGCCGAACCAGCAGATCGCTTCGCGGAGCCTTGCCTCTTCGCTCATAGGCGGGCGTCTTCGCTCATGGCTGCAGTCGGAATGCCTTGGTGAAGAAATCGGGCGCGCCGAAATTGCCGGACTTCAGCGCCAGGGCCAGCGTGGGCTGGCCGATGCTGAACGTCCACGGCACGCCGGGATCGATCTCGGGGCCGATGAGCAAGCCCTCGACGCCAAGCGCGCCGACCACTGCGCCGGAGGTTTCGCCACCTGCCACCACCAGGCGGCGCACGCCCGTGGCGACCAGGCCCTGCGCAATCGCCGCCAGCGCGCGCTCGATCATGGCGCCGGCATGCTCCCGGCCCAGCTTGTCCTGCACCGCCCTCACCTGCTCCGGCGAGGCGGTGGAATAGATCAGGATCGGCTTCTCCGACAGGCGCGGCGTGGCCCACGCCAGCGCGTCGGTAGCCACGTCGCGCCCCGAAGCAAGCGCGTGCGGATCCACCTCGAAGGCGTCGTGCCCCTGCTTCATTTGCGCCACCTGCCCCTGGGTCGCGACCGAGCAGCTCCCCGCGAGGACGACGGTGGGTCCGGCGACCTTCGGCAGCTCATAGTGCTGTCCGGTCTCGAGCAGCCCAGCGCGCACGAAGTTGGCCGGCAGCCCCATGGCCATGCCCGAGCCGCCGGTGACGAGCTTCAAGTCGGCGCAGGCCTCGCCCAGCGTGAGCAGGTGCTGGTCGGTGATCGAATCGAGCACCGCGTGGCGCATCCCCGCGCGCCGCAACCCCTGGAAGGCCGCGCGCACCGCTTGCGCGCCTTGCACGACGCTGTTGTATTGGACCAGCCCCACCTTGTGCGAGGTCTGCCGTTGGAGTACACGCACCAGCGACGGATCGGTCATGGGCGTGAGCGGGTGGTGCCGCATCCCGGACTCGGACAGCAGCTCGTCGCCGACGAACAGATAGCCCTTGTAGACGGTGCGCTTGTTGGTGGGGAATGCCGGGTTGAAGACGGTGAAATCCGTGCCCAGGGCATCGCACAGCGCATCGGCCACCGGCCCGATGTTGCCTTGGTCGGTGGAGTCGA
>Ga0335070_10002801_pt1 | contig 20246 bp, 16 predicted proteins | sample Lox_Sample_13_FD_206722 | JGI IMG/M metagenome (GOLD analysis project Ga0335070, IMG submission 206722) | Soil microbial communities from Loxahatchee National Wildlife Refuge, Florida, United States - Lox_Sample_1.3 | ecosystem: Environmental > Terrestrial > Soil > Wetlands | place: USA... | reverse complement strand
GGTGGGGCCCGACACGCCCAACGCGGTGCCGCCGGTGTACAAGTGCGGCTACTCCGATCAGCTCGATGCGGTCGGCAAGGACGGCTGCGTGCCGGTGCCCACTGGGCCGGGGCTGGGGGTGGAGTACGACTGGCAGTTCATCGAGAAGAACCGCGTCGCCCACCACGTTTTTACCTGAGCCCGCACATGGACACGTCGGACAAACCAGCTCCGGCCGCTCTGGCCACCGGATTCTTCGAGCGCATCTTCGGGCTGGCGATCTTCGCGCTGCTGCTGTGGGGCAGCTTCCTCATCACCCGCCCATTCGTCGCAGCGATCGTGTGGGCCATCATGATCGCGGTGTCGATCTGGCCGCTGCACAAGCGGCTCACGCAGGCGCTGCGCGGGCGGACCAAGCTCTCGGCCATCCTGTTATCGCTGGCGCTGGCCGCCGTGCTGATCGTGCCGGTGGCCGGCTTGCTCGCATCGCTGACCGATGCGGCGAAGATGCTGGTCGCCAAGGCCGAATCGGGCACCGCCTTCGAGCTTCCGCCGCCGCCGGCGTTTCTGGCCAAGATTCCGCTGGTCGGGGCAAAGCTCCAGCAAAGCTGGGCCGACGCCGTGAGCAACATGGAAGGCACCTACACCAGGCTGCGTCCCTCGATCGAGGCGGCGCTCAAGTGGCTGCTCGGGAGCACCCTCGATCTGGGCTTGGCTTTGCTACAGTTCCTCCTGGCGATCGGCATCACCGCGCCGATGCTGATCGGCGGGCCCAGGGGCGGCGCGATGCTGAGCAATCTCGCCACGCGGCTCGCGCCGGAGCGCGGTGCAGCGCTGGTCGATCTCGCGGCACGCTGCATTCGCAGCGTGTCCTTTGGCGTGATCGGCACGGCGGTGGTGCAGGGCGTGCTGATGGCTGTCGGGCTGGCGATCGCCGGCGTGCCCGGCGTGGTGGTGCTCGGGTTTGCGAGCTTCCTGTTCGCCGTGCTGCAGGTCGGCGTGTTTCCGGTGTGGGTGCTGGCGGGCGCCTGGCTCGCCGATGCGGATCAGACGGGCTGGGCGCTGTTCGTGGTGGCGTGGGGCATCGCGGCGGGGCTGGTCGACAACTTCATGAAGCCCTACCTCATCAGCCACGGCACCGGCTTGCCGCTCGCGCTGATCTTCCTGGGCGTGCTCGGTGGGATGATCGCGTGGGGGTTCGTCGGGATCTTCGTGGGACCGACTGTGCTGGCGGTCACTTACACGCTGATGCAGACCTGGATGTCCGCGCCGGGACCGGAACGCGACGCGTGAGCCGGCGCCGGGCTACTGCAGTGCCGACGCCGTGAGCAAGCCGCCAGGGCGCTGCGCAGCCAGGGTGGACAGGTCGCTGGCGTAGCGGTCCAGCCGGGCGAGCAGGATACGGCGTTGCAGGGGCGTGAGCGTGCGATCCAGATCCACCAGCATCTGCACGCTCTGATCGATGATCTGGCGGGCCCGCAGGGCGTGCGCGGGCGTGCGGCTGGCCTCCCAGTCCACCAGCCAGCGCCGCAGCGCCGGGCGCAGCGACTCGGCGCTGGGGTAGCGTTCCAGCAATTGCATCAGCTCCGCCTGGCGGCGGGCGCGGTGCTCGAGACGATCGGCGTAGGTGAGCGGCATGGCCTTGCTGGCGGCGAGCACGAGCTCGCGCTGCTCCGGGCGCAGATCGCCGTATAACTGCTGGACGTATTCCAGCACGTGTCGCGCGCGCTGCTGCCGCAGCTTGGCGTCATCCACCCCGACGAACTCGGCTGCGAAGCGCTGGTTGTCCTCCGCCAGGCCGCGGCGCAGCGATTCGCGCTGCTGCGCAGTCAGGCTCGCGAGTACGATTGCGCCCTCCCGGGCGACGGCGTCGGCGAGCGCATCGTACCTGCCGCGCGCCTCGCCGAGGAGGCGATACGCCTCGTCTCTGGTCAGCCCATCCGCAGCGCTCGCCCCCGCGTCGTGCACCAGGGCGACCACCTGCGGCAGCTCCTGCGCACGGTGCCACGCGTGCAGTCGTGCGATGCTCGCCTCCAGCGCCTGCGACTGCGCCGCTTCGAGGACCACGTAGCGCTTCGCGCGCCACAGCAGCAGCGTGTCGGCGTTGTTGTACGCCACCTTCACGCCCATGGTGCAGCCGCCCAGCAGGACAAGCAGCACCAGCAGCAGCGTCCGACGCCACACGGCGGTCGACATCCCTCGGTCTCCGGACAAGGACGGCCGGCCGCCCGGCGGCCGTCAAAGAGCGTATCTTACCAGCGCGGCGGGAGCCCTCAAGAAGGCCGGGTCTGATGCCGATATCGAGGCCCAATCAACGTCTTGCGGCCCACCGGCGTCGCCGCCTCGGCCTAGCCCATGCAAGCCCACTTCCTTTGGCTCATCGTCGGCATCGTTCTAATCGTCGCGGAGCTGGTGACCGGCACCTTCTATCTCCTGTTCCTCGGCCTTGCCGCCCTGGTGGGTGCCGCGGCGGCCTTCCTCGGCGCCTCGTTGCTGGTGCAGGCCATGGCGGCCACGGGGGTGGCGGTGGCCGGGGTGATGTGGGTGCAGCGTTACCGCCGGTCGATCGAAGCCAAGCCGATGGCTTCGCTCGACGTGGGCCAGCACGTCAGCTTCGAGAGCTGGATCAGCCAGGCCGATAGGGTCGCGCGGGTCCAATACCGCGACGCGCACTGGGACGCCACTGTCGAGGGCGACTGCCGCGGCGAAGCGGGGGAGATCCTCTACATCGTCGCGGTGGAAGGCAGCATGCTGCGCGTGGCGAAAGGCCGTCCGGGGTGAAGCCCGAGCACAGGCAACTGGTCAACGCCCTGCGCGCCGTCGCCGTCAAGTCGCAGCAGGCGCCAGCGCCAGCCTTTCCCCAAAAGGAGACAAACATGGGTCCGAAGCTGATCGGCGCACTTATCCTGTCGATCATCGTCTACGTATTCGAGCCGACCCGGCCGTTCGCGATCCCGTTCGCGATCCTGGCCTTCGCGCTGGTGTTCGTGATCGAAGGCGTGCGCATCGTGCCGCAGCAGTACGCCTGGGTGGTGGAGCGGCTGGGGCGCTTCCACGAAGTGCTGGAGCCGGGGCTGCGCATCATCATCCCGTTCGTCGACCGCGTGGCTTACAAGCACAGTCTGAAAGAGGTGCCGTTCGACGTGCCGGAGCAGGTTTGCATCACCAAGGACAACACGCAGCTCGCGGTGGACGGGCTGGTGTACTACCAGGTGACCGATCCGCGGCTGGCGAGCTACGGCACCTCCGACTACATCATGGCGATCACCCAGCTCGCGCAGACCACGCTGCGCTCCGAGATCGGCCGCATGGAGCTGGACAAGACGCTGGAGAGCCGCGAGGAGATCAACAAGCGCATCGTGGCAGTGCTCGACGAAGCGGGTCGCGCCTGGGGCGTGAAAGTGCTGCGCTACGAGCTGAAGAACCTCACGCCGCCGGAATCGATCCTGCGCGCGATGCAGCAACAGATCACCGCGGAACGCGAGAAGCGTGCGCTGATCGCCAAGTCCGAAGGCCAGAAGCAGGAAGAGATCAACCTGGCCGAAGGCCTGAAGCAGGCCGCCATCCTCAAGTCCGAGGGCGAGAAGCAGGCGGCGATCAACAAGGCGCAGGGCGAAGCCACCGCGGTGCGCGTGATCGCCGAAGCGACCGCAGCCGCGGTGCGCGCAGTCGCCGAAGCGCTCGCCGACAAGGGCGGCATGGAGGCAGCCAACCTGAAGGTGGCCGAGCTCTATGTCAACGCCTTCTCGAATCTAGCCAAGACCAACAACACGCTGATCATTCCGAGCAATCTGACCGATGTGGCCGCGATGGTCAGCTCCGCGATGACCGTGCTCAACCGCACCAAGAGCGCGCCGGCGGCGGGGGATATCATCGATAGCCGGGCGTAGCAGTCAAGCCAACTCCGTCTGCGCTGCGTACCAGCGCATGATGGCGCAGCGCGAGTCGACGAAGGTGCCCAGCAAGTTGAAGGTCGGCGTGGCGGACCAACCAGAGCGCGTCGCGGATTGTGCTATCGGGCGATGGATCGGCCGGCACGGGTATGCTGGCCATGGATGGCGGTAAGATAGCAACAATATAGGCGCATACGCCAAAAAACGGCAGCAACGGCGGCGCGCCGGTGCGCGGTCGATGCCGTTATGGAGGTCTGGACTTCACGCCGAGCGGGTGCCAGGCCGGTTCCTGCTGCCCGATGCCGGGCCCTCTCGTCGGGTGCCGTGCCGCAGCACCCCGCGCGCGGTTGCGCGCCGTCACTTAAGAGAAGATGCAAGAGCTGTTGCGGTCGCAGGTGCTGCGCGCCACCCACGCGGCGGGTTCATTGCTGGTCATGCTCGGGGCATTCGTCCTCTGGGGCTGGGCACGGCAGTCGGCGGTGTTGATCAGCGTTCTGCCGGGCCTGCCGGCGATGATGCCCAACACCGCGGTAGGCATGCTGCTGCTAGGCGTCGGGCTGCTGGCTTGGCATGTCCACGGAGTGCTGGGAGACTACGCGGCACGCCTAGCAGCGGGGGTGGCGGCCGCTCTGGGGCTGGCCACGCTCGTTCAATACCTGACCGGCTTCGACTTAGGCATCGACCGTGTCCTGTTCGCCAGCCAGACCTGGACGGCACCGATCCCCGGCCGCATGGCGCTCGCCACCGCGACGAGCTTCACGCTGGCCGGGACCGGCTTGATGCTTGTACAACACGGTGGACGGCGCGCAGTGCTCGCGGGACAGGCCTTCGCGCTCACCGTGGCGGTCCTGGCCAGCGCGAGCCTGCTCGGCTACTTCCTCGGTGCGCAGACGCCCACCAAGCTCGCCGCGTTCTCGAGCATGGCCCTGCATACCACTTTCGGGTTCCTGGTCGCAGCCGGCGGCATACTCTGGCTGCGCTCGTCCGAGGGATTGATGCGGGATCTCACGGGCGAAAGCCTGGGCGCGACGGTGCTGCGGTTGATGCTGCCTGGCGCACTGCTGCTGCCCCCGCTTATCGCCTACTTCCGACTGCTCGGGCAGCACGCTGGCTTGTACGGCACCGAATTCGGGCTCGCACTGTACCTTACGGTCCAGAGCGTCGTTCTGGTAGCGGGGCTGTGGCTGGCAGGGCGCTGGCTGACCCGAGCCGATGAGTCGCGCCGCCGAGTCACGCACGAGAACCGCCGGCTCATCGACCAGCTGCGTGAAGCGGGCGCGGCTCTGGAAGCGAAGGTCGCGCTGCGCACGCGTGAGCTGTCCGATTCCGAAGCGAAGTTCCGCAGCCTGCTGGGCCTGCTCAGCGACTGGTACTGGGAGCAGGACGAGGCGCTGCGCTTCAGCTACGTCTCGGAAGGCTACGAGCGGCAGACGGGGTTGAAGGCTGCCAACTCGCTCGGCAAGACTCGCTTCGAACTGGGCAACGTGTTCGAGTCGGACGAGCAGCGTGCGCGTCACGAGGCCGACCTGGCTGCGCGTCGCCCGTTTCGGGACTTCAGACTGCGCTGGCAAACGTCCGGAGGCGAGGTGCGCTTCGTCTCGGTCAGTGGCGAGCCGGTGTTCGACGCCGATGGGCGGTTCCGCGGCTACCGGGGCGTAGGGCGGGACATCACGAGCGAAGAAACCGCCGAGCGCGACCGGCAGCTTCTGGCCAGCGTCGTTGAGCACATCCACGACGCGGCCATCAGCCGTTCCTTGGATGGGACCGTGCTGAGCTGGAACAAGGGTGCGGAGCGCATGTACGGCTATCGGGCCGGGGAGGTGGTGGGGAAGAACGTGGCCCCGCTGCTGTTCCAGGGCAACGAGCGGGTTCTGCTGGAGCAGAACCAGCGCCTGCTGGCTGGAGAGGAGGGGTTCGAGGATGCCTCGCAGCGGCACGCAAAGGGTGGTGTGCCGCTCGAAGTGTCCGTCAGCATCTCGCCACTGAGGGACGGGCGCGGGCGTATCGTCGGCGCCATATCGATTTCGCGCGACATCTCTGCGCTGGCGCAAGCCCACCGGGCGCTGGTTGAGAGCGAGCGACGGCTGGCCTTGGCGATGAGCATCGCGCGGGTGGAGACCTGGGAGCTCGACGTGCCGACCGGCGCGATGCGCTGTTCCGACGGCGTCGGCCCGATCCTCGGGCGGCCGCGCGGATTCCAGTTCGGCCATCGCCTCGCCTGGCGGGAGGCCATTCGTCCCAGCGACCGACAGCGCGTGGCCGACCTGTTCGAGGCCGCGGTCGCGGGCCGGGCCGAGTACGATGTGGAGTACGCGTTCGTCCGAGCGGACGGCTCCGAAGGCTGGCTATCGTCGCGCTGCATCTTCGAGCGGGACAACGATGGTCGAGCGCTGCGCGCCATCGGGGTCATGATCGACATCACGCAGCGACGCCACTTCGAGCAGCAGCTGTTCGCCGAGAAGGAGCTGGCCCAGGTCACGCTGCGGTCGATCGGCGACGCGGTCATCACGACAGACACCAACGGCACGGTGCGCGAGCTCAACCCGGTAGCCGAGCAGCTGACCGGGTGGACCGCCGATCAGGCCAGGGGGCGAGCTCTGTCCGAGGTGCTCCGCATCATCAGCGAGCTCGACCGCGAACCGGTCGCCGATCCAGTGACCCGCGTGCTGAGCTCGGGGCAGATCGCCTGGGTGGAGGACAGCGCCTTGCTCATCTCGCGCGACGGGCGTGAGTTCTCGATCGCTGACTCCGCTGCGCCGATTCGGGACCGGCAGGGGGACGTGATCGGTGCGGTGCTGGTGTTCCACGATGTGACCGAGGAGCGGCGCATCGCACGAGCGCTGCGCTTCCAAGCCGCTCACGACGCGCTGACCGGCTTGATCAACCGGCGCGAGTTCGAGCTGCGGCTGGAGCAGGCGCTCGAGCGCGCCGCGGTCGACTCGACCGAGCTGGCGTTGTGCTACATCGATCTGGACCAGTTCAAAGTGGTCAACGATACCTGCGGCCATGCCGCGGGAGACGAGCTGCTGCGCCAGGTCACCGCACTGCTGCAGGGCCAGCTCCGGCGCCAGGATACGCTGGCCCGCCTCGGCGGCGACGAGTTCGGGCTGCTGCTCGAGAACTGCTCCGAGCCGGTGGCGACGCGGATCACCAGCGAACTGCTGGAGGTGCTGCGTGCAGCCCGCTTCACGTGGGGAGGGCACGTGTTTCGCATCGGTGCCAGCATCGGTGTCGCCCTGGTCTCGCAGCCGCTGCAGACTTTGGCGCAGGTGCTGAGCGCGGCCGACGCGGCATGCTATGCCGCCAAGGAGGCGGGGCGCGACCGCGTGAAGTTCTACCACGCCGCCGACGAGGAGCTGGTGCGACGCGTGGGCGAGATGACCTGGGTGTCGCGCATCCACGGCGCGCTCGAGGAAGGGCGCCTGGCGCTGTACGGTCAGCCGGTCGTCTCCCTGCATCCGGGGGCGCTGGCTGCACCGCGCTACTGCGAAGTGCTGGCGCGCTTGCGCGAGCCAGACGGCCAGCTTACGGCGCCCGGCGCGTTCATCCCGGCCGCCGAGCGCTACGGGCTGATGCCTCGCATCGACCAGTGGGTCGTGAAGGAGTTGCTGGAGCAGGTGACGCGTGCGCCGCCCGCGCACCGGGAAGGCGTCATCTACGGCGTCAATCTCTCGGCCGTGACGCTGAATCAGGAAGGGATGCTGGCTTGGCTGAGCAGGCTGCTGCGCGACCATGCGATCAGTCCCGGCCTGCTCTGCTTCGAGATCACGGAAACCACTGCGATCTCCAATCTCTCCCTGGCGCGCGAGTTCATCGTGGAACTCAAACGCCAGGGCTGCGCCTTCGCACTGGACGACTTCGGGTCCGGCATGTCCTCTTTCAGCTATTTGCGCAACCTGGAGGTCGAGTACCTGAAGATCGACGGCACCTTTGTGGTCGATGCGGCCAAGGACCCGGTCAGCCGCGCCATGGTCGACGCCATCCATCGAGTCGGCCGGACCATCGGCATCCGGACGATCGCCGAGCGGGTCGAGGACGCCGCCGCCCTGGCGGCGATGCGCGAGATCGGGGTCGACTACGTGCAGGGTTTCGGCGTCGCGCACCCGCAACCGTTGGAGAAGCTGCTGGGCGGATAGTGTCAGGCCCGGGCTTGCGCACGAAGACCTTGTTGCGCTCCGGACAGCGCGTGCTCCCAACTGGCGCACACGGCGCATCCGAAACTGCTCCACGGTAAGCATCGAAAACCCGGGGGGGGCTCTCGCACTTCTAGTCTGTGAACTCGCAGCCCGGCGGACCTGGCTCGCCAACCGGAAGCGGGTGGCATGACGCTTGCTGAAGCCCGCCTGTCGAACAGCCGCGCAGGGGCTCAGTCATGAGTGCATTGGTGATCAAGGCATGGACCGTGAAGACCAAGCCGGTCGAGGGGAGCACCAATTTCATCAGCATCATCGGCAGGCAGGGCGGGCTGGTGGCTTGGCTGCTGTCGGTGCTCAAGATCGATCCCACTACCAGCATCCTCATGGGAATCGAGCGCCTTGAGTTCAGGCGCTCGTCGCTCGCCGGGACCGAATCCCGGATGATCCCGCTCGAAGGCATCTGCTCCGCATATTACGGGTACCACAAGCCGTGGAAGGTGACTGCCGGGATCGTGGCGGCTGCGCTGTTCCTCTTCGTCGAGGCGTTCCGGGAGATGCCGGGCGCGGCTCTGGCGGTGCTGCTCATCGGCCTGGCCATCGCGTTCGTCTACTATTTCCTGAACCGTGAACTCACGCTGGGATTCGTGGAGCATAGCGGTCACGTCAGCGGTATCCGGTTCAAGCGCTCCATCATCGAGAACCTCGACGTGAACGAGGATCAAGCGCGGCTGGTATGCTCGATTGCGCAGAAGCTGATAGAGGCGAAGCGCAAGAAAGCGTAGCCGCTCCCGGGTCAGCCCGCTAGCCCTGCGACGACCACCTCGCACACCCTCCCGATCTGCTCCTCGCTGAGCATCGGGAACATCGGCAGCGATACCACGGTGCGCGCCGCTGCTTCGGCGTTGGGCAGGTTCGCGCCCCGGCATAGTTCCTGGTAGACGTCCTGCTGGTGCAGCGGGATGGGGTAGTAGATCATCGCCCCGATCTTCGCCGCGTCGAGCGCAGCCTTGATCGCGTCGCGCTTGGCGCTGCGCAGGGTGTACTGGTGGTAGATGTGCTTGCCGCGTCCATGCTCGATGGGCATCACCGCGCCGGTGCCGGCCAGCCGCTTGTTATAGAGCATGGCCTTCTCGCGGCGCAGCGCGTTGAGCGTGTCGATGTGCTTGAACTTCACGCGCAGGATCGCAGCCTGCATCTCGTCCAGGCGGCTGTTGTAGCCGATCACGTGATGGTGATAGCGCACGCGGCTGCCGTGGTTGCGTAGCACGCGCAGCTCGTCGGCGAGCCTGGCGTCCTTGGTGACCACCAGGCCGCCGTCGCCGAACGCCCCCAGGTTCTTGCTCGGGTAAAAGGAGGTGCATCCGGCCACGCCCCAGCTTCCGCAAGGCCGGCGGTCGAAGTCCGCGCCGATCGATTGCGCGCAGTCCTCCACTACCGGGATGCCGCGATGGTCGCAGATCTGCTGGATGCGATCCATGGCGGCGCACTGCCCGAACAGGTGCACCGGCATCACCGCGCGGGTGCGCGACGTGATCGCTCGCGCGACCGCCGCGGGGTCTAGGTTGAAGGTGTCGGGCTCGACGTCGACGAACACCGGCGTGGCGCCGGTGTAGGAGATCGCCTCGGCGCTGCCGATGAAGGTGAAGGCGCTGGTGATGACTTCGTGGCCCGGGCCGACGCCGAGCGCGCGCAGCGCCAGGTGCAGCGCCTCGGTCCCGTTGGCGACTGCCACGCCGTGCTCCACGCCGCAGTACTGTGCCAGCTCGCGCTCCAGCGCCGCGCCTTGCGGCCCGAGAATGAACTGGCCCGAGTCGAGCACGCCGAGCAGCGCGCTGCGCAGCTCATCGCCGAACAGCGCATACTCGGCCTTCAGGTCCAGCATCGGGATGGGCGCGGGGGCGCTCACGGGCGGGCGCGTGACGGGTTCGTTCATAAGCTCTCCTCGGCGGCGCCGGTGACGGCGCTCAGCGCCAGGTTCATCTGACGGCAGATGTCCAGCGCGACTTCGAGCGCGCGCATGCCGTCCTGACCGGTTACCGGCGGCTCGGTGCCGTCGCGCACGGCCTCCAGGAACGACAGCACCTCCGCCATCAGCGGGTCGGCCTTCTCGAACTGCTGCTCGGCCTGCACGATGCGCGGCACGCCGCCGGGTGTGATCTCGCCGTCCTTGCGTACTGTGCGCACGTGGAACTTCTCGCAGTCGATCGAGATGTAGGCGTCAGGCTGGAAGATGCGCAGCTTGCGCAGGGACTGCTGGCTCACCCGGCTGGCATTGACGTCGGCGACGCAGCCGTCGGCGAACTCGATGCGCGCGTTGGCGATGTCCACGACGCGAGTGAGCACGGGGAAGCCGCTCGCGCGCACGCTGGTGATCTCGCTGCGCACCACCGACAGGATCAGGTCGATGTCGTGGATCATCAGGTCGAGCACGACGTTCACGTCGATGCCGCGCGGCTTGAACACCGCCAGCCGATCCGATTCGACGAACAGCGGGCGGGTGATGTCCTTGCGCATGGCCAGGATGGCCGGGTTGAACCGCTCCAGGTGACCGATCTGCAGCACCAGGCGGTTGCGGCGGGCGAGCGCGACCAGCTCGGCCGCCTCCTCGACGCTGCGGGTCATCGGCTTCTCGAGCAGCACGTGCTTGCCGGCGGAGAGGCAGGCGCGGGCCACGTCGTAATGCAGCTCGGTCGGCACTACCACCGAAACCACGTCGACCGCGCTCAGGATGGTCCGATAGTCGGTGACCGCACGGCAACCTGCGCCGGTCGCGACTTCCTTGGCGCGTGCCTCGTCCACGTCGACCACCGCTTCCAAGGCACATCCGGGTGCGGCAGCGAACTTCTGGGCGTGGAACTTACCGAGGTAGCCGGTGCCGATAACGGCGGCGCGCAAAGGACGTGTCATTCAATGGGCATGGCGACGGGGTGGGCGAAGTGCTATTGTAGCCGCGCCTGCACGGTCGACCCGCGGGGGTCGCGATGGCGCAGGGCCGGGCCGACGTTTGATGCGGATCAACTGCCCCGCGGCGGCCGTTACACATAATGAGCTCCCGACCAACAAGGAGATGCAGCCATGGCACAGGAAAAGGAAGGTTTGTCCGGTGAGGCGCTCAAGCAGGCGGCGAGCGAGTCGGTTGCGGGCGCGGACATCAGCGAGCGGGTGCGAGACCTGACCCTGAAGGCGCTTCAGTCGCGCCAGTTCGACTTCGCGGCGTTCCGCGACGTCATGAAGTCGGTCACCGAGGGCATTTCGATCGGCGCCGAGCAGCGCGGCCAGGACGCCAGGCGGGCCATCGCGGAGGCCTTCAAAGGGATGGATCTGGCGATGACCAAGGCGGCGCAGGCCTCCAGCCTGGCGCTCAAGGAGCTGGCCGACCGCGGCCGCCAGTTCTCCGACAAGGAGCTCAAGCAGGCCCTCGATCAGATCAAAGCGATGGAAGGCGAGTTCCTGGACAGCGTGCGCCAGGTGGCCGGCACTACGCGCGGCACGGTGAAGACGGGCTGGGAAGAGCTGGTCCAGCATGCGCAGCGGGCGGGTACCGACACCGGCGCAGTAGTGTCGGAAACCATGCGCGAGTTCTCCCAACGAATGGCCACTACGATGACAGAGACCACCCTGGCCGGTATGGAAACCGCGCGACAGATGGGCGAGCGCTTCGCGCAGATCTCCAGCGGGTTCCTCTCGGCGATGGCGATGGCGATCAGGCCGGAGAAAGACGAAGGGAAGAAGAAGTAGGCGGTGGCTGGTGGACCGTGTTAGGCGGCCGGTACAGCGCGCCCCCGTCGCCCACGGTCCAACATTCAGCAACCACGATTCAGCGCACCGCTGCCGGTGTGGCATCCAGCTTCTGCTGAAGCTCGGATACCTTGAAGGGTTTGGGCAGGAAGTCGTTCATGCCGGCCTGCAAGCAGGCCTCGCGGTCGACGTTCATGGCGTTGGCGGTCACCGCCACGATGTGCGGCTGGTGGATCCCGGGCATTTCGCGGATGGCGCGCGTGGCGCTCAGCCCGTCCATGCGCGGCATCTGCATGTCCATCAGCACTAGGTCATAGGCGCCCTGGCGCACCATGGTGCAGGCCTCCTCGCCGTCCCTTGCGAGGTCGGCGGCCAGTCCGAGCTTCTTGAGCATCCCCAGCGCCAACACCTGATTGACCTGGTTGTCCTCCACGACCAGGATGCGCAGGTTGCGCGCCGGCGCAGCGGAGCCGGGCTGCGTCCCGGTGCCCGGATTGGCGGGCGGGGGCGCTGCCACGACCGGGATGCGGAAGGTGAAGGTGGAGCCTTGCGCCCGCTCGCTCTGCACGCCGATGCTGCCTCCCATCCCTTCCACCAGCCGCTTGCAGATCACCAGACCCAACCCGGTGCCCTGGTAGCGGCGGTTGATCGAGCTGTCGACCTGGGAGAACACCTGGAACAGCTTGCCGATGCGGTCGGCCGGGATGCCGATCCCAGTGTCGCGCACCTGGCACTGCAGCCAGGTCCCATCCTGCTGCTGCATGCGTACCACGATCTTGACGCCGCCGCGCAGAGTGAACTTCACCGCATTGCCCACGAGGTTGATCAAGATCTGCTTGAGCCGCATCGCATCGCCGGCGAACCAGGGGATGACGTCGGCGGAGATGTCGGTCTTCAGGTACAGGCCCTTCCCGGTAGCCTGCGCATTGAGCATCTGCACCACATCGCGCACGACCTCGTGCACGCTCACCGGGCGCTCGTCGAGGCTCAGCTTCCCCGACTCGAGCTTGCTGAAGTCGAGGATGTCGTTTATCAGGGCGAGCAACATCTCGCCGCTGCCCTGGATGGTGTCGACGTAGCCGCGCTGCTCGTCGGACAGCGTGGTCATCGTCAGCAGCTGCGCCATCCCCAACACCCCGTTGAGCGGGGTGCGGATCTCGTGGCTGACCACCGCCAGGAACTCGCCTTTCGCCCCTAGCGCGCCCTCCATCGCGACGCGCGCTTCCTCCAGCGCGCGTGTGCGCTCCTGGAGGCTGATCTCGAGCTTGGCGGTATGCGCCTGGAGCCGCTGGTTCGCTTCGTGCAGTTCGCGGCTCTTCTGCTCCAGCAGCTGTTCCGCTTGCTTGCGCGCCAGCCGTTCGCGGTCGACCCGGCGCAGCAGGATTTCCATGTCCGCCGCTGGCGCTTGGACGCTATGCTGGGCAGCGCGGGCCGCGGCGACGCCGGCCGGCTGTTGCTTGCCGCGCTCGTCCATGATCAGTTGCGGGTCAGAGTGAAGCGCGCTGCGCTGCCGTGTTCGGCAGGCAGATCCTCGCGCGCGATGTCGAAGTGCTCGCCGAAGTGTGCGGCGCACCCGCGCAGCAGCCCTTCGGCGAGATCGGCGAAGTGGCGCGTGGAGCGGTACACCATCACGATCCGGTCGGCGCCGCGCTCGGACACATCGAAGCGCGGCAGCTCGGCATCGGGGTAGAGCTTGCGCACCTCGCTATGCACCACCGTTTCCAGGCTCTGCAGAAAGTCCAGAGTCGAGGCGACGCCATGGAAGTAGCTGGGGTAGCCGATCGTGAAGCGGTGGAACAGGTGCTCGCCGAAGGCCTGCATTAGCTGTGGCACCGCTATCCCGCTCGCCTTGCCAAGCTCGATCACCAGGCTCCACATTTCGCCCTGGTCGTAGGTGCCCACGGCAGTGTATGCGCCGCCCGACGGCAGGTTGGCGGCGGTGATGATTCGATCGGCCAGGGCCGGGGAGAAGCGCTCCTCGACCATTTCCAGGAATTCTGTGAATACGATGCCTTTCATAGGGGCCGCTCCGCTCTGCGTTTGCTTATCGGCCCGCGGCCGGGCTGCCTTGAGCAGGCGCCGGGCGGGTGCGCCGGGCTTGCTTTTCGCCTTCTCAGCCCTAATTCAAAGGCTGCAACAGCTTTCTGTATAATCTTGTTTTTTCTCAGAGTATTCGAGAGGTTCCGATGCCCATCTACGAGTATCGTTGCCAGGCCTGCGGCTTCGAGAAGGAATTCCTCCAGAAGCTCAGCGACGCGCCCATCAGCGAATGCCCATCCTGCGGTAAGACCGCCATGTCCAAGCTGGTGTCCGCGGCCGGGTTCCAGCTCAAAGGCACCGGCTGGTATGCCACCGACTTCAAGAACAGCGGAGCCAAGCCTGCGAAGACCGATGCCGCCGCGGCCGCGGGCAACGAGAGCAAGTCCGGCGAGAGCAAGAGCGAGGCCGCGCCCGCCTGCGGCGCCGGGGCTTGCCCGGCCTGCCAGTAGGCCCCCGGCGCGCCAGTGAAGAAATACTTCATCACGGGGCTGCTGATCTGGGTCCCGCTCGCGATCACCGTATGGGTGCTGAACCTGATCGTGAGCACGATGGACAGCACGCTGACGCTGCTGCCCGAGGAGCTGCAACCGCGCAGGCTGATCGGGGTCTACATCCCGGGCTTGGGGGTGGTGCTCACCTTGCTGGTGGTGCTTGGGACCGGGTTGCTGGCCACCAACATCATCGGGCAGAGGCTAATCCGGCTCTGGGAGGGGTTGCTCGCCCGCATCCCGGTGGTGAAGACCATCTACAACAGCGTCAAGCAGGTTTCGGATACGCTGTTCTCGAGCAGCGGCGAGGCGTTCCGCAAGGCGTTGCTGGTGCGTTATCCGCACCAGGGCGCCTGGAGCATCGCCTTTCTCACCGGACAGCCAGGAGGCGATGTCGCCAACCATCTGCGCGGCGATCACGTGAGCGTCTACGTGCCCACCACGCCCAACCCCACGTCGGGCTTCTTCCTCATGCTGCCGCGCGCTGACGTGATCGAGCTGGACATGAGCGTGGACGAGGCGCTCAAGTACGTCATCTCGATGGGGGTGGCTCCGCCGGCCCCGGTGCGCCCGGCGCCGGGCCCGGAACCCGGTTCGGCCCCGCGCACCTGACGCCGCGGCCTGCGTAGAACAACCGGCCTGCCGCTTCCGGGCGGCGCCGCTCACAACTTTGCCGATACGCCATTCCTGCCGCCATGCGCACCGACTACTGCGGACTCATCGATACCAGGTTCCTTGACCAGACCGTCACCCTGTTCGGCTGGGTACACCGGCGCCGCGACCATGGCGGCGTGATCTTCATCGACCTGCGCGATCGAGAAGGGCTGGTGCAGGTGGTGATCGATCCGGACACGCCGGATACCTTCGCCACCGCCGACCGCGCGCGCGGCGAGTTCGTAGTGCGGGTGGAGGGGCGGGTGCGCCGCCGCCCGCAGGGCACTGTCAACCCCAGTCTGCGCAGCGGTGAAATCGAGGTGCTGGCCAAGCGCATGGAGATCCTCAACCCCTCGCTCACGCCGCCGTTCCAGCTGGATGAGGAGAACCTCAACGAGAACGTGCGGCTGCAGCATCGGGTGATCGATCTGCGCCGGCCGGACATGCAGCGCAACCTGCGCCTGCGTTACCGAGTGGCGATGGCGGTGCGCAACTACCTGGACCGCGAGGGCTTCATCGACGTCGAGACGCCGATGCTGACCAAGTCCACACCCGAGGGCGCGCGCGACTTCCTGGTGCCGAGCCGCATCCACGCCGGGGAGTTCTACGCGCTGCCGCAGTCGCCGCAGCTGTTCAAGCAGCTGCTGATGGTGGCCGGCTTCGACCGCTACTACCAGATCACCAAGTGCTTCCGCGACGAGGACCTGCGTGCCGACCGGCAGCCCGAGTTCACGCAGATCGACGTCGAGACCTCCTTTCTCGGCGTGCCCGAGATCACCGAGCTGATGGAGCGCATGATCCGCACGGTGTTCAGGGAGACTGCGGGCATCGAGCTGGCCGAGCCGTTCCCGCGCATGTCTTTCGCCGAGGCGATGTCGAAGTACGGCTCCGACAAGCCCGATCTGCGGGTGAAGCTCACGCTCACCGAACTCACCGACGCGATGAAGGAGGTGGAGTTCAAGGTCTTCAGCCACGCCGCCAACCTGAAGGGCGGGCGCGTGGCCGGCTTGCTGGTCCCCGGTGGCGGGGCGCTCACGCGCGGGGAGATCGACGGCTACGCCGAGTTCGTCGGGACCTACGGAGCCAAGGGGCTGGCGTACATCAAGTTCAACGAGATCGCCAAAGGCCGGGACGGTCTGCAATCGCCCATCGTTAAGAACCTGTCGGACGCGGCGCTCAGGACCATCGTCGAGCGCAGCGGCGCCAAGGACGGCGACGTGATGTTCTTCTGTGCGGACAAGGCCAAGGTGGTCAACGACTCGCTGGGCGCGCTGCGCCTGAAGGTCGGCCACGAGAAAGGCTACGCCGAGCAGGGCTGGCGGCCGCTGTGGGTGCTGGACTTCCCGATGTTCGAGTGGAACGAGGACGAGAAGCGCTGGGACGCGCTGCACCACCCGTTCACCTCGCCCGCCGAGGGCCACCAGGACTTTCTCGACAGCGACCCGGGGCAGGCGTTGTCGAAAGCCTATGACATGGTGCTCAACGGTTGGGAGATCGGCGGGGGGTCGGTGCGGATCCACCGGCAGGACGTGCAGTCCAAGGTGTTCAAGGCGCTCAACATCGGCGACGAGGAAGCGCGGCTGAAGTTCGGTTTCCTGCTCGAAGCGCTGCAGTACGGTGCGCCGCCCCACGGCGGCATCGCGTTCGGCCTGGACCGGATCGTGACCCTGATGACCGGCGCCACGTCGATCCGCGATGTGATCGCCTTCCCCAAGACCCAGCGCGGCCAGTGCCTCCTGACGCATGCCCCCAGCCCGGTCGACGACAAGCAGTTGCGCGAGCTGCATATCCGCGTGCGCTCTCCAGAGAAGGCTTGATCGCACAGCGTGAGTTACAAGGTTCCCAGATCGGTGCTGGTCGTGGTGCACACGCCCGACCTGCAGGTGCTGCTGCTGGAACGCGCCGACCATCCGGGGTACTGGCAATCGGTGACCGGCAGCCAGCACGAGGGCGAGACGCTCGAGCAGACCGCAGTGCGCGAGGTGCACGAGGAGACCGGACTGGATGCCCGCCAGTATCGGCTGACCGACTGGCAGGTGGAGAACCGTTACGAGATCTTCCCGGAATGGCGCTGGCGGTATGCACCAGGGATCACACACAACACCGAGCACGTGTTCGGGCTGCTGGTCCCGGAACCGGTGCCGGTGCGGCTGGCGCAGCGCGAGCACCTGAGCAGCCGTTGGCTGCCGTGGGACCAGGCGGCGCCGGCTTGCTTCTCGTGGAGCAACGCGCAGGCCATTCGCGCGCTGCCCGTGCGGCACGCCGGCCGCGGCTGACAATGCAGCCCTTTGCGGGTATTCTCGGACGCGCTTTCCTGCGGGCCCGGCCTCTACCATGCTGACCCTGCACGTCCTGACCTACAACATCCACAAGGGATTTCCGCAGTTCAAGAAGCGGGTGGCGCTGCACGAGCTGCGCGACCGGCTGCATTCGGTCGAGCCGGATCTGGTGTTCCTGCAGGAGGTGGTCGGCTTCCACGCGCGCCATGCGGAGCAGCACCGTAACTGGCCTACCGCACCCCAGTACGAGTTCCTCGCCGACTCGATGTGGCGGGACTTTGCCTACGGCCGTAACGCGCTGGTCGACGATGCCCACCACGGTAACGCGATCCTGAGCAAGTTCCCGATCGTGCGCTGGGACAACCAGGACGTGTCCGCACACCGGCTGGAGCGGCGCGGTCTGCTGCATTGCGAGATCGACATTCCCGGGTGGCCACAGAGGCTGCACGCGGTGAACGTCCACCTGGGGCTGTTCAAGTCGTGGCGCGAGCGTCAGCTCCTCGCGCTCACCGCGCGCATCGAGCGAGTGGTGCCGCACGATGCGCCCCTGATCATCGCCGGCGACTTCAACGACTGGACGCGGCGCGCGAGCGAAATCTTGATCCGCGCCCTGGACGTCTCGGAAGTGTTCGAAACCTACGGCCACGGGCCTGCGCGCAGCTTCCCGGCGATGCTGCCGGTGCTGCACTTGGACCGGATCTACGTGCGCGGCTTTCGCGTCAAGCTCGCGCATGTCCACCGCGGCCTGCGCTGGGCGCGAATCTCGGATCACGCCGCACTGTCTGCGCTCCTGACGCGAGACTGAGGCGCGCACAGCAGCGGGGGCGTGCAGCGTCCGCGCCCGCCGCCAATGTCAAACCAATGGCACGCCCGTTGCTACCAGTGCCTTCAGACTCGGCCGACCGATTCCCGGCCCGGCGCCCCAACCGATCCGCGAACCCCGTGATTGCCTCCGACAAATCAAGCCATTGTCGCGCGAAAGGGCACCGCGCACAGCCCGCGGGTAAGGGCCACGCGGGCCTCGGGGCGGGCCGCTAGAGTTCGCCGAGCGCGCGCGTGTTGTCTTTCCTGCCGCGGCGCGGCCGCCCACAACCTGAAATCCGCACCGATCCGGTCGAGCCCGGGCACGTGCTCTGGCTGCTGGGCAGCCTGAGCCAGCTCTATCGCATACCGTTCGACCCGCGCCTGATCCTGCAGCGCTTCACGCCGCCGTACTCGCTGGTGACGGTATGCGAGGCGGCCGAGGCGATCGGGCTGCATCTGGGCAAGTGGACGCGGCCGGGCGCCGCGCTGGAGAGCCTGCCGCTTCCCTGCATCGCCTTGCTGCGACCCTCGGGGCCAGCGCATGCGGCGTCCGAAGCTCCCCCGCCGCAACCCGGCCAGCCCATCGAGCACAAGGACGTCAAGCCCAGCGCCCGCCCGGTTATCATCCTCAAGGCGGACAGACAGCGCGTGCTTTATTTCCGCGCCGGGGCTCAGTCAGGCGAGACCGCCAGCGCGGAGGAGTTCGCCGCGCTGTTCGAGCCGGTGGTCCTGCCGGTCGGCCGCGAACAGTCCCAGGCCGCCTCGCCGGCGGAAGCCGAGCTGCTGCAGACCGAACAGGACAAGGCGCAGTTCGGCTTCGGCTGGTTCGTGCCCGAGCTGCTCAAGCACAAGAAGGTCTGGCGCGACGTGCTGATCGCCTCGCTCGCCATCCAGCTGATGGGGCTGGCCACTCCGCTGTTCACCCAGGCGATCATCGACAAGGTGATCGTGCACCAGACGCACAGCACGCTGATCGTGGTGGCGTTCGCGCTGGGCGCGTTCATGCTGTTTTCGAGCGCCATGACCTGGGTGCGGCAGTACCTGGTCATTCACACCGGCAACCGCATCGACGCGGTGCTGGGCACGCATGTGTTCTCGCATCTGCTGCGGCTGCCGCCACGCTACTTCGAGCAGCGCCCGACCGGCGTCATCGTGTCCCGGCTGCACGGGGTCGAGACCATCCGCGACTTCATCACCGGTGCAGCAGTGTCGCTGGTGCTCGACCTGCCGTTCCTGTTCATATTCCTCGCAGTCATGTTCTACTACAGCTGGCAGCTGTCGCTGGTGGCGCTGGGCGGGCTGGGGCTGATATCGGTTCTGAGCATGATTGCCACGCCGATATTCCGCCGCCGCCTGAACAAGCAGTTCCTGCTGGGTGCGCGCAACCAGGCGTTCGTCACCGAGTACGTGTCGGGGATGGCCACGGTCAAGACCATGCAGCTCGAGCCGCTGCTCGAACGCCGCTATGGCGACTACCTCGGCAGCTTCCTCGCCGCCGGCTTCAAGGCACGCCAGCTGTCCAATACCGTCAACGTGATCGCCTCCGGCATCGAGCAGGCAATGACGTTGGGCATCCTGATCACCGGCGCACTGCTGGTGATGCGAAACGACGGCTTCACCATCGGCATGCTGGTCGCCTTCCAGATGTTCGCCAGCCGCATGTCGCAACCGATGCTGCGGCTGGTGGGCCTATGGCAGGACTTCCAGCAGGCTTCCGTGGCTGTGCGCCGGCTGGGCGACATGATGAATGTCCCCACCGAGCCCTACGCGGTGGTGCCGTCGCGCAGCGCGCGCAACGCGGGGCGCATCGATGTGCTGGACGTGAGCTTCCGCTACAGCGACCGGCACACTTATATCTTCCGCAACTTCAATATCCATCTGCGGCCCGGGCAGATCACGGTGCTGATGGGGCCGTCCGGTTCGGGCAAGAGCACGCTCACCAAGCTGCTGCTGGGCTTCTATCAGCCCGAGGACGGCCGTATCCTGGTCGACGGCCGCGACCTGCGCAGCCTGTCGGCGAACGAATTGCGGCAGTCGTTCGGCGTGGTCCCTCAGGAGACGCTGCTGTTCGCGGGCACGGTGTACGAGAACCTAGTGATGGCCGCGCCGCACGCCACCTTCGAGGAGGTTATGGACGCGTGCCGCAAGGCCGAGATCCACGACGTGATCGAGTCGCTTCCGCAGGGCTACCAGACCGTGCTCGGCGAGCACGGGGTCGGTCTGTCCGGCGGGCAA
>Ga0335070_10002800_pt1 | contig 20250 bp, 19 predicted proteins | sample Lox_Sample_13_FD_206722 | JGI IMG/M metagenome (GOLD analysis project Ga0335070, IMG submission 206722) | Soil microbial communities from Loxahatchee National Wildlife Refuge, Florida, United States - Lox_Sample_1.3 | ecosystem: Environmental > Terrestrial > Soil > Wetlands | place: USA... | reverse complement strand
GGCAGCAACATCACCAAGGGGCTGGGCGCCGGCGCCGACCCGGAGATCGGCCGGCAGGCGGCGGTCGAGGACCGTGACCGCATCATCGAACTGATCAACGGCTGCGACATGCTGTTCATCACCGCCGGCATGGGCGGCGGCACCGGCACGGGGGCGGCGCCGGTCGTGGCCCAGATCGCGCGCGAGCTCGGCATCCTGACCGTCGCGGTCGTGACGCGCCCGTTCAACATGGAAGGCAACAAGCGCTCGCTGGTCGCCGACCACGGCATCAGCGAACTGACGAAGAACGTCGACTCGCTGATCACGATCCCGAACCAGAAGCTGCTGACGGTGCTCGGGCCGACGACCACGCTGCTCGACGCATTCAAGTCGGCGAACCAGGTGCTGCAGGGGGCCGTGCAGGGCATCGCCGAACTGATCACGCGCCCGGGCCTGATCAACGTCGATTTCGCCGACGTGCGCACCGTGATGAGCGAGACCGGCATGGCGATGATGGGCAGCGGCGTGGCCAGCGGCGAAGGCCGCGCGCGCGCGGCCGCCGAAGCAGCCGTGTCCTCGCCGCTCCTCGAGGACATCAACCTCTCGGGCGCGAACGGCATCCTCGTCAACGTGACCGCCGGGCTCGACCTCGCGATCGGCGAGTTCGAGGAAGTCGGCCGCATCGTCAAGGAATTCGCCTCCGAGGACGCGACCGTCGTGGTCGGCACGGTGATCGATCCGGAGATGAGCAACGAGCTGCGCGTCACCGTGGTCGCCACGGGCCTGGGTCGCGGCGCCGTGCCCGCGCGCCTGGGCGCGACTGGCAGCCGCGAGAGCCTCGTGCCCACGGCGCGCCAGGCGGCGCCGATGCGCGTGGTGCGGCAGGGGCCGCTCACCGCCAGCGAACTGCGCGACATGGAAAAGCCGACGCACATCCGCCAGCGCGCGGTCGGCGACGGCCTGCGGCCCGAGCCGCCGGCGGCGATGCCGGCCGAGGAAATCCTGGACATTCCGGCGTTCCTGCGCCGCCAGGCCGACTGACCGCAGCGCAACCCAAGGCACGGGGCGCCCCTGGCGCCCTTGTGATACGGTATCGACATGGTTGGACAGCGCACGATCCGCAACAGCATCCGCGCGACCGGCGTCGGCCTGCACACCGGCCGCAAGGTCCTGATGACCGTGCGGCCCGGTCGGCCGGACACGGGGATCGTCTTCCAGCGCACCGACCTGCCCGGCAGCGCCGACGTGCCGGCGCGCGCCGCCAACGTCGGCGAGACCACCATGGGCACGACGCTGGTGCAGGGCGATGCGAAGGTCTCGACCGTCGAGCACCTGCTGTCGGCGTTCGCGGGGCTCGGCATCGACAACGCGCGCGTCGAGGTCAACGCGCCCGAAGTGCCGATCATGGACGGGAGCGCGGGCCCGTTCGTGTTCCTGCTGCAGTCAGCCGGGCTCGAGGAGCAGCCCGTGCCGAAGCGCTTCACGCGCGTCAAGCGCACGGTGCGCGTCGAGGACGGCGACAAGTGGGCGCAGTTCGATCCCTACGAGGGGTTCCGCGTCAACTTCGAGATCGAGTTCGACCACCCGATCTTCAAGCGCCGGCTGCAGCGCGCCACGATGGATTTCTCCACGACCGCGTTCCTGAAGGAAATCAGCCGCGCGCGCACCTTCGGCTTCATGCGCGACCTGGAGATGCTGCGCTCGCGCAACCTCGCGCTCGGCGGCACGCTCGACAACGCGATCGTGCTCGACGAGTCGCGCGTGCTGAACGAAGGCGGGCTGCGCTACGAAGACGAGTTCGTGAAGCACAAGATCCTCGATGCGATCGGCGACCTGTACCTGCTCGGGCACAGCCTGATCGGCGAATTCAGCGGCCACAAGTCCGGCCACGGGCTCAACAACAAGCTGCTGCGCGCGCTGCAGGCCGACACGCAGGCCTGGGAAGAGGTGGTGTTCGAGCGGCCCGACCAGGCCCCGATCTCCTACGTGCAGGCGCTGACGATCCCCGCCACCGCGCTCGCTTCCTGAGCCTCAGTCCGCCGCGGGCCGGGCCGCGCGGCCGGCCGGCGCGACCCGCACCAGCACCTTGACAATATCGGGGTGTGCGGCCCGCAAGCGCGGCTCGATCGCACCCATCGCAAAGCGAACGCGGCTGCACCAGGCAGCCGACCCGGTCAGGACGGTGAGCTGGCCACCCCGATGCTCCACTCCCGTCAACGAGTCCCGCAGCTCCTCGGGCAGCATCCCCGCGATCCGCTCGAGCCAGTCCTGCCGGTCGGCTCGCGCCCGCTGCAGGCCCGCGATCCAGCCCTGTTTTTTCATAATATCGGCCAGACCTTGCGGTGCGGCACGGATTCGCCCGGTGCCCGGGCCCGAAATGTGGCGTGTGCCCCTTTTGGGACCTGTCTTCTTGTCTTGGGGGGTGTTCTTCGGCATAGTCTGGCGCACCAACAAATCTCCGTCCCGCCGACCCATGCGGCGGCGAGCCGACGTCCACGGATCCACCCGCGGGAGCGCCATGATAGCCGGGATGCCGACACCCGAAGCCCAGACCGCGACTCCCGGCCAGTGCTACGGATGGCCCCGCGCGTGAACCTCATCTTTTTCTCGCGCCGCGAGGGCAAGGCGCGGCACCTGAACCTGGCGCACCCGCTGACGCTGACGCTGGTCGGCATCGCCGGCCTCGCGGTGCTGGCGGGCGTGTTCGCCACCGGCGTCAAGGTGGGCCTCAGGGGCGCCAGCCTCGGTGAACTGGGCGGACCGGCGGCGATCTCGCGGGAACGCGCCGAGCTCGCCGACCTCAAGGTGCGCCTGCAGCAGCGCATCGACGGGCTGGCGATGAAGCTCGGCATGCTCGATGCCCACATGATCCGGCTCAATTCGCTCGGCAAGCGCCTGACGCAGGTGGCGAACCTGAGCAGCCGCGAATTCGATTTCGACCACGACCCGGCCATCGGTGGCCCCGAGGCCGGCGGCGGCCGCGGCGCGCAGATTCCCGACCTGTCGGCGATGATCGACCAGTTCGACCGCCGGCTCGATTTCCGCACCACGCAGTTCTCGGCGCTCGAATACGTGCTGCTCGGCCGGCAACTGTCTGCCGAGATCCGCCCGACCGGCAAGCCGGTGCTGTCGGGCTACATCTCCTCGTATTTCGGCGAGCGCATGGATCCGTTCAACGGCGAAGAGGCCTTCCACAAGGGCCTCGATTTCGCCAGTGACGCCGGCACCGACGTGCTGGCCGTGGCGCAGGGCGTGGTCACCTGGGCCGGGCCGCGCGAGGGCTACGGCGTGATGGTCGAGGTCAACCACGGCAACGGCTACGTGACGCGCTACGCGCACAATTCGCGCGTCATGGTCTCGGCCGGCGATACGGTGCAGCGCGGCCAGGCGATCGCCGTGGTCGGTTCCACCGGCCGCTCCACCGGTCCGCACGTGCACTTCGAGGTGCTGAAGGACGGGCGGCAGATCGATCCGATGGCGTACGTCGGGCACTGACGCCTTTACATCGCGCCATCCCGCGCGCCATCGTCTTGCGCAATGCTGTCGGGCACGCCGGTCGGCCTAGCGCCCGACCGGCGAACCTTGCCCTCGCTACCGCGATGGCTTGTTGTCACACCTGGAGTTCACAAGGAGCACCGCATCGCGGTGACGCTCGGGCTGCGGTGCCCGACAATGCATTTCGCAAAACGATGACGCACGGGATGGCGCTATCCAACAGCGCCTACGCCCGATGAAGGCCGCGGATGCGCGCGTGGGGCGCCGAGGAACCGCGGTGGCGTCAGCCCGCGGTGCCGTGGCGGTCGGTGCCCTTGCGGCGGGCGAGGGCCTGGCGGAGCAGGAATTCGATCTGCGCGTTGATGCTGCGCAGGTCGTCGGCCGCCCACTTTTCCAGGTCCTTCCACAGATCGGGCGGGACCCGCAGCAGGAAGCTCTTGCGCTGCTCCGCGCCCACGTTCAGGCGTACAACGTGCCGGTATTGATCACCGGCGAGGCCTCGTTCGTGCCGCAGAGCACGACCAGCAGGTTGCTGACCATCGCGGCGCGCCGTTCCTCGTCGAGCCTGACCATGTGCTGGTCGTCCAGTTCGCGCAGCGCCATGTGCACCATGCCGACGGCGTTGCGCACGATGATCTGGCGCGCGGCGATCATCGCCTCGGCCTGCTGCCGGCGCAGCATCGCGGGCGCGATTTCCGGCGCGTAGGCGAGGTGCGTCAGGCGCGCCTCCTCGACGACGACGCCCGCGGTCGCAAGCCGCACCTGCAGTTCCTCCTTCAGCGCGTGCGCCACTTCATCGGCTCCGCCACGCAGCGTGAGTTCGTGCTCCTCGCCGTTGTCGTAGGCGTAGCGGCTGGCGATGCTGCGGATCGCCGATTCGCTCTGCACCTGCACGTAGCTCGCGCAGTCATCGACGTCGAACACGGCCTGCGCCGTGTCCTCGATGCGCCAGACCACGACCGCGGCGATCTCCACCGGATTGCCGCGCTTGTCGTTGACCTTGAGCGTGCCGCTGCTGAAATTGCGGGTGCGCAGCGAGAGCTTGGTGCTGAGCGAACTGAACGCCTGCGCCGCCGTCTTGGGGGTATCGGCGCCCTTCAGCGCCACGCCGCCGCGCGTGCGCGCCAGGAAGGGATTGGCCCAGTGGAAGCCGCTCTCGCGCACCGTTCCCTTGTACCTGCCGAACAGGATGAGCACGCGCGCCTCGTTCGGCTGCAGCGTGAAATGCCCGCTGAGCAGGACCAGCGCGACCAGCAGCAGCAGCGCGAAGCCGAGGACGTGCAACGGGTCGCCATGCTGCCTCGCGGTCATGACGATGCCGACGGGCGCACTGAACAGGAGCAGCAGGTTCAGGCACAGCATCGGCCAGCCGTTGATGGCACGGGTGGTGATCTCCAGGGTGTGGGTGCGGACGCTCGGGCTGGGCATGTTGTTCTCGCTGGTCGACTGATACCGTGGTGATATCATAGTGAAATCAATCCGGCCGTCAAGCCTGCGCCGTGCCCTTGAACGAATTCCGCCGCGCTCCATCTATCCGTACAATGCGCGGTTCCGCTACGGCCCTGGATCCAGCGGCGGGGCGTTCGACTTGATTTCCAAGGACATTTTCAATTGCTTAAGGCCCTGACGCGTGTGTTCGGGAGCCGCAACGAGCGGCTCGTGAGAGGTTATGGCCGCGCCGTGCGCGCCACAGCGGCCCTCGAGCCGCAGGTCAGCGCGTTGAGCGATGCGCAGCTGCGCGCCAAGACGGACGAATTCCGCGGCCGGTTGGCTGAAGGCGCCACGCTCGATCAACTGCTGCCGGAGGCGTTCGCGGTCGTGCGCGAGGCCGCCAGGCGCGTGCTGAAGATGCGGCATTTCGACGTGCAGCTGATCGGTGGCATGGCGCTGCACGAGGGCAAGATCGCCGAGATGCGCACCGGCGAGGGCAAGACGCTGGTGGCCACGCTCCCGGCCTACCTCAATGCGCTGCCCGGCCACGGCGTGCACGTCGTCACCGTCAACGAATACCTCGCGCAGCGCGACGCGGACTGGATGGGCCCGGTCTACCGCTTCCTCGGGCTGACGGTCGGCGTCATCAAGAGCCAGCAGGAATCCGCCGAGAAGCGCGCCGCGTACGCCTGCGACATCACCTTCGGCACCAACAACGAATTCGGCTTCGATTACCTGCGCGACAACCTGGCCTTCCGGCTCGAGGACCGCGTGCAGCGCCAGCTCAGCTACGCGATCGTCGATGAGGTCGACTCGATCCTGATCGACGAGGCGCGCACGCCGCTGATCATCTCGGGTCCCGCCGAGGAGAGCACCGAGGTGTACCAGCGCATCAACGCGCTGGTGCCGCGGCTCAAGCGCCAGCTCGAGGAGGACGGTCCCGGCGATTACTCGGTCGACGAGAAGGCCAAGCAGATCCACCTGACCGAGGACGGCCACGAGCGCGTCGAGCAGCTGATGGCCGAATCGGGCCTGCTGCGCGAGGGCGAGAGCCTGTACGACGCCACCAACGTGCGGTTGATGCACCACCTGAACGCGGCGCTCCGCGCCCACGCGATCTACAAGCGCGACGTCGAGTACATCGTGCGCAACGGCGAGGTCATCATCGTCGATGAGTTCACCGGCCGCACGATGATCGGCCGGCGCTGGTCCGACGGCCTGCACCAGGCCATCGAGGCCAAGGAAGGCGTGAAGGTGCGCGAGGAGAACCAGACGGTCGCCTCGATCACCTTCCAGAACTACTTCCGCCTGTACAAGAAGCTCTCCGGCATGACCGGCACGGCCGACACGGAAGCGCCGGAGTTCCTGCAGATCTACGGGCTGGAGGTCGTCGTGATCCCCACGCACCGGCCGATGATCCGCAAGGACAGCGCCGATCACGTGTACCTGACGCAGGGCGACAAGTTCGAGGCGATCATCGCCGACATCCGCGACTGCGTGGCGCGCTCGCAGCCGGTGCTGGTCGGCACCACTTCGATCGAGACCTCCGAGTACCTGGCCGGGCTCCTGCAGAAGGAGAAGATCGAGCACAACGTGCTCAACGCCAAGCAGCACGAGCGCGAGGCGCACGTGGTGGCGAACGCGGGGCGCCCCGGCACCGTGACGATCGCCACCAACATGGCCGGCCGCGGCACCGACATCGTGCTGGGCGGCAACCTCGAGTCCGAGCTCCACGCGTTGCCCGCCGAAGCCGACGAAGCGGCGCGCGAGGCGGTGCGCCGGGCCTGGCAGGAGCGGCACGACGCGGTGATCGCCGCCGGCGGCCTGCACATCATCGGCACCGAGCGGCACGAGTCGCGCCGCATCGACAACCAGCTGCGCGGCCGTTCAGGCCGCCAGGGCGACCCGGGCTCGAGCCGGTTCTACCTGTCGATGGAAGACAACCTGATGCGCATCTTCGGCGATCCGGCGCGCACCAAGCGCTGGCTGCAGATGGCCGGCATGAAGGCGGGCGAGGTCATCGAGAGCGGCATGCTCTCGCGCCAGATCGAGAAGGCGCAGCGCAAGGTCGAGGCGCACAACTTCGACATCCGCAAGCAGCTGCTGCTGTTCGATGACGTCGCCAACGACCAGCGCAAGGTCGTCTACCAGCAGCGCACGGAGATCCTCGGCACCGACGACCTGAGCGATGCGGTGCTGGGCATGTACGAGGACTCGGTGCGCGGGCTCCTCGACGCGCACCTGCCGGTCGGCAGCTCGCAAAGCGCGTGGGACCTGGGCGCGCTCAACGAGGCGCTGCAGCGCGATTTCGGCGCCAGCGTCGACGTGGCCGGATGGCTGGCCGCCGACCCGCAGATGGAGGACGAGGTGCTGCGCCAGCGCGTGGTCGACGCGGTGCTCGATGTCTACCGCCAGAAGGTCGCGCGCATCGGCGCGCCGATCATGCGCCACGTCGAGCGCGACGTCGTGCTGCGGCAACTCGACCAGCACTGGCGCGACCACCTGGCGGCCATGGATTACCTGCGCCAGGGCATCCACCTGCGCGGCTACGCGCAGAAGGACTACCGCTACGAGTACAAGCGCGAGGCCTTCGAGCTGTTCACCGCGATGCTCGGGCGCGTGAAGTACGAGGCGGCGGCGATGCTCGCGCGCGTCGAGATCCGCACGCAGGAACAGATCGACCGCGAAGAGGCGGCGCGGCGCGAGCGCCTGATGCGGGCCCTCCAGGCGCAGCACGCCGAGTTGCCGACGGCCCTGGCTCCCGGCGCAGCTCCCGTGCCGGGACCCGCCGCCGGCGCTGGCGCTGGCGCTGCCGCCGGCGGTGCGGCCGCCGCCGGTGGCGCGGCGGCGGGCGGCTTCGAGCCGGCGTCGCCGTTCGTGCGCGGCGATCGCAAGGTCGGTCGCAACGAGCCCTGTCCCTGCGGATCAGGCCGCAAGTTCAAGCAGTGCCATGGTGCGCTCGAGTCTTGAAGCCGACGGTGCGCGTGGTGGCCGCCGTGATGCATGATGCCGGGCAGCGCGTGCTCGTGACGCAACGGACCACCGGCAAGGCGCTCGCCGGCCAGTGGGAATTCCCGGGCGGCAAGGTCGAGCCGGGCGAGGCCGAGGACGCGGCGCTGCGCCGTGAGCTGCGCGAGGAGCTCGGCGTGCAGGTCGGCAGCGCTCGGCCAGTGCTGGAACTGCGCCATGAATATCCCGAGCGGCACGTCGAGCTCTCGGTCTGGATCGTCGACGAATACGCCGGCGAGCCCCGTGGCCTCGAAGGCCAGCCGCTGCGCTGGGAACGGCCGGCGGCGCTGCGCGCCCTGCCGCTGCTGCGCGCCGACCTGCCCATTGTCGACTGGCTCGAAGCCGTGGATTTCACAACCGGAAGAGGATGAGGACGATGGCCCAGGAACCCGGGATGCCCGACATCCAGATGGACGCGAACACGCTCTATCGCGACGAACTGTATACCGATCGCAAGGCCGGCACGATCCGCCGGCTCACGCCGGTGACCGCCGAAGGCCACGCGGATCCGGCTCGCGCGGTGCTGTATTCAGGCCAGACGCAGTTGCTGACGCCCGGCGGCGTGCTGCCGCTGTCCTTCGACATCGAGGCCAACTCGCTCGCCGAGGCCGTGCAGCGGTTTCCGGCCGCGGTGCACGCGGCGCTCGAGCAGGCGATCGAAGAGGCGCGCGAGTACCGCCGCGAGGCTTCCTCGCGCATCGTGGTGCCTGATGTCGCCGGCGGGGCGCTCCCCGGCGGCGGCAAGATCAAGCTCTAGCTCGGACCCTGGCGCCCCTCAGACCTTGACCGGCGCCGGCACCGGCAGGCCGAGGTCACGCGCGACCGCGGCGTGCACCACGCGCCCGTCGATGACGTTCAGGCCGTTGCGCAGCCCCGCGTCGGCCGCGAGCGCGTCCTTCCAGCCCTTGTCGGCCAGCGCCTTCACGTAGGGAAGCGTGGCATTGTTGAGCGCCTGCGCGGAGCTGCGCGCCACGGCGCCCGGCATGTTCGTGACGCAGTAGTGCGTCACGCCGTGCAGCGTGTAGACCGGATCGGCGTGCGTCGTGGGCTTGCTGGTGGCGAAGCACCCGCCCTGGTCGATAGCGATGTCCACGACGACCGAGCCGGCGCGCATGCCCTTGATCATGGCCTCGGTCACCAGCTTCGGCGCGGCCGCGCCCGGCACCAGCACGGCGCCGATGACGAGGTCCGCCTCGGTGACCGCGCGTTCGATCGCCTCGGCGGTGGAGAAGATCGTCTGCACCGCGCCGTGGAACTGCACGTCGAGGGCCCGCAGCCGCGGGAGCGAACGATCGATGACGACCACGTCGGCACGCAGGCCGTGCGCCATCTCGACCGCGTTCGTGCCGGCGACGCCGCCGCCGATGACGACGACCTTGGCCGGCGGGATGCCGGCGACGCCGCCGAGCAGCACGCCGCGTCCGCCCTGCGCCTTCTGCAGGTAGTAGGCGCCGACCTGGATCGACATGCGCCCGGCCACTTCGCTCATCGGCACCAGCAGCGGGAGCGATCCGTCGGCGGCGGTGACGGTCTCGTAGGCGATCGCGACCGCGCCGGACTTCATCAGGCCGTCGGCCTGCGCGCGGTCGGCCGCCAGGTGCAGGTAGGTGAACAGCACCTGGCCGGGGCGCAGCATGGCGCACTCGGCGAGCTGCGGCTCCTTGACCTTCACGACCATGTCGCTGCCGGCGAACACCGTCGCGGCATCGGGCGCGAGCTTCGCGCCGGCGGCGCGGTAGTCCTCGTCGCTGCAGCCGACGCCGAGGCCGGCACCGCTCTGCACCGTGACAGTGTGCCCCGCCAGCGTGAGCTCGCGCACCGAGGCGGGCATCAGGCCGACGCGATATTCATGGATCTTGATTTCGGAAGGGACGCCAATGCGCATGGGGCAGACCTCCAGTGGAAGGCGCGTATTGTGCTCCGGCCACACGGCAGCGAATTGCGAAACAGGCGCTCCCGTCACCGAAAAGTGGCAGAATATTCGAAGAACTGGCCTCTTCATCGCAGGAAATTCCAATGGACCGCACGGATCGAAAACTGCTCGCCGAGCTCCAGGCCGACGGCAGCATCGCCAACGCGGCGCTCGCGCTGCGCGTCGGCCTGTCGGAATCGGCCTGCCTGCGGCGCGTGAAGCTGCTCGAGCGCGCCGGCGTCATCGAACGCTACACGGCGGTGCTGAATCCGGCCAAGGTCGGCATCAGCGTCAGCTTCATCGTGCGCATCACGCTCAAGGGCCAGACCGATCGCGACCTGGGCGCCTTCGAGCAGGCGGTGTGCCGCGTGCCCGAGGTGACCGAGTGCTACCTGACGACCGGTGAGTCCGACTACATGCTGCGCGTGGTGGCGCGCAGCGCCGCGGATTTCGAGCGCCTGCACAGCAAGGTGCTGACGAAGCTCCCGGGCGTGGCGCGCGTCGATTCGAGCTTCGTGCTGCGGCCGGTCGTCAAGCAGGCCGGCCTGCCGCTCGACTGAGGCACGGCGGGTGTCGCCGGCCGCGCCGCGCGCAATCAGCGGTTCGCCGGCGGGTCCGTTTCCTGCTGGCCGGCGGAAGACTCATCGACCGGCTCGCCCGGGATCGCATGTTTCTCGGTGAGCCACGCGCCCAGGTCGATGAGCTTGCAGCGCTCGCTGCAGAATGGCCGCCACGGGAATTCCGCGCTCCATTCGATCGGCCGCTTGCAGGTCGGACAGGCGAGGCGCGCTGCGGCGTTCATGCGCTTGCGGCCGTGCCGCTCAGGGGCAGCAGGTCAGCACGAAGGGCACGTCGGCATCGGTCTGCTTCGGCCGGCTGTCGATGTCGGTCCACTCGAGGAAGCGCATGCTGCAGCGGTAGTGGCTGCCGCTGATTTCCGGATACAGCCGCGCGCCGGCCGGCAGCGTGACGCGCAGCAGCTGGTACGGCGTGTCGCGATCGAAGGCGACGTTGAACACGCCGCCCATCGCCACTTCGTCGCGCGAGCGCCCGTTCTGGCGCGTGAGCCACAGCAGCTCGGCGATCGCATCGCACAGCGGCCGCAGCAGTCCCTGCCAGCGCACGAACGCCTCCATGCGCACTGCGTCGGGCTGGTTGAGCCAGAAATAGTAATCGGGCAGGTCGAATTCGCAGGTACCTCCGGGGATTGCGCTGCGGTGCTTGATCGCCGCGAGGAATTCGGAATCGCGCAGCGGCTGCAGCCACGCGGCGCCCGCCGCCGACAGGTCGGAGCGCAACCGCACCAGGTTGCTCATCAGCGCACGCAGGCGCGTGCCGTCGATGCCCGGGTGGTTCTGGTACTCGTTGAGCTTGGCGAGATGGCGCTCGAGCTCCTTGAGCACATCGCTGCGCACGTCGCCGCGCATCGCGATCGCCAGCATGTCGAGCAGGCTCGACATCGCCGCGCGGCTCCCCCAGCTGCTGGCCTTGTCGTTGTGGTACAGCGACTGGCTGTAGAGGAAATCGAGCCGCAGGAAGGTGCGCAGCCGCTCGTTCAGCGGTTGTTCGTAGACGGTCGGCTCGGCGCTGGCGGCCGGGGCCGCCTCGCGGCGGGAGGCATTCATCCGTCTATTGTGCTTGAGCGGGCCCTCAGGCGGAAGGCGCGCTCGCATGGCCGGCTGCGAGCTGGAGGTAGCGGCGGTGCAATTCCCGCACTGCCGGCTCGAGCGCCGAGGGCTCGCCGTCATTGAGGATCACGTCGTCGGCCACCGCCCGGCGCTGCGCGCGCGTGGCTTGCGCGGCCAGCGCCGCGGCGATGAGCTCCGGCGTGCTGCCATCGCGCTGCGCCAGCCGGGCCCGCTGCAGCGATTCCTCGCAATCGACCAGCAGCACGCGGTCGTATTGCGGCGCCGTGCCGGTCTCGGCGAGCAGTGGCACGACGATGACCTGGTAGGGGCCGCCGGCCGCAGCCGAGAGCTGCGCTGCGCGCGCCAGGATGGCCGGGTGCAGCAGGGCCTCGAGATCGTGGCGCGCCCGCGCATCGTGGAACACGATCTGCCGCAGTGCCCGCCGGTCGAGCGAACCGTCGCTGCGGCGCACGCCTGCGCCGAAGCGCGCGACCACCTGCTCCAGCAACGCGCTGCCGGGCGCGACCACCTCCCGCGCGAGTTCGTCCATGTCGATGACCGGCACGCCGAGGGCGGCGAACTGCCTCGCGACGGTGCTCTTGCCGCTGGCGATGCCGCCGGTCAGCGCCACGCGCATCAGCGGCGGCCGTACAGCCCGAGGTACGCCTCGACCCACTGCGGCCCCCACATCATGGCGAGCCAGCCGGCGGCGGCGAGGAACGGGCCGAAGGGCATCGGCACGCCGCGCCGATGCCGGCCGGCGAGGATCAGCGTGATGCCGACCACGGCGCCGGCCAGCGCCGACATCAGCACGATCGGCAGCAGCATGCGGGCGCCCAGCCAGGCGCCGAGGGCGGCCAGCAGCTTGAAATCGCCGTGCCCCATGCCTTCCTTGCCGGTGGCCAGCCGGAACACGTGGTAGACGCTCCAGAGGCTCAGGTAACCGAGCGCTGCACCGGCGATCGAGGCGGTCGGGCCCACGGGCAGGCTGGAGGCGGCGCCGGGGTCGACGAACAGCGAGGCCACGAGGCCAGCCCACAGCATGGGCAGCGTGATGGCGTCCGGCAGCAGCTGCGTGTCGAGGTCGATGCCCGCCAGCGCGATCAGCGCCCAGGTGAGGCCGAGCGCCGCCACGGCAGACCAGCCGAAACCGAAATGCCAGGCGACGGTGGCGCTCAGCAGCGCGCTGGCCAGTTCGACGAGCGGGTAGCGCGCGCTGATCGGCGCCTTGCAGCTGGCGCAGCGGCCCCTGAGCCACAGCCAGCTGAGCACCGGGATGTTCTGCCAGGCGGTGATGGGCGCCTTGCAGGCCGGACATGCCGAGCGCGGCACGACCAGGTTGTACGGGCCGGCGACCTGCGTCGTGGCGTGCGCGCTGGCTTCGTCGGCGGCTGCTCCCGCCTGCGCCGCGTACTCGCTGCACTGCTCGCGCCATTGCCGCTCGAGCATGATCGGCAGGCGATGGATCACGACGTTGAGGAAACTGCCGACGAGCAGCCCAACGAAGCCCGCCAGCGCGACCCAGGCCGCCGGCACTTGGCTGAACAGCTCGAACACGGAGTGGACGCTAGACGACGGCGCCGAGCTTGAAGATCGGCAGGTACATGGCGATCACCAGACCGCCGACCAACACGCCGAGGATGGCCATGATCAGCGGCTCGAGCAGGCTCGACATGCTGTCGACCGCATTGTCGACGTCTTCCTCGTAGAAGCTCGCCACCTTGCCGGACATCGCGTCAAGCGAGCCTGACTCCTCGCCGACCGCGATCATCTGCACGACCATGTTCGGGAACAGGCCCGTGTTCTCCATCGCACGCTGCAGCCGCTGGCCGGTCGCGACTTCATCGCGCATCTTCATGACCGCGTCTTCGTACACGATGTTGCCGGTGGCGCCCGCCACCGACTCGAGCGCTTCGACCAGCGGCACGCCGGCCGAAAACATGGTTGACAGCGTACGCGCAAAGCGCGCGATCGCCGCCTTGTTGAGGATCGGGCCGATGATCGGAAACTTCAGCATTGCCCGGTCGAGCATCTCCCTCATCCTGCGCGAGCGCTTCTTGAAATAGATGAAGGCGTAGACGCCCGCGCCGAGTACCATCGCAATCAGCAAGCCATAGTGTTGCACGAAGCGACAGATTGATGACCATCTGGGTGAAGGCCGGCAGGTCGGCGCCAAAGCCCTTGAACAGGCTCTCGAACTGCGGAATCACGAAGATCAGCAGGATCGTCGTCACGATCAGCGCCACAACCAGCACCGCGGCCGGATAGAACAGCGCCTTCTTGACCTTCTTCTTGATCGCCTCGGTCTTCTCCTTGTACGTGGCGATCTTGTCGAGGAGCGACTCCAACGCACCCGCCTGCTCGCCTGCCTCGGTCAGGTTGACGTAGAGGTCGTCGAAATACAGCGGATGCTTGCCGAGCGCCTCATGCAGCGAAGTTCCACCTTCGATATCGGCCTTGATCTCAAGGATCAGTTTCTGCATGGAAGGCTTTTCGTGGCCGGCGCCAATGATCTCGAATGCCTGTACCAGCGGGATTCCCGCGCCGAGCATCGTGGCCAGCTGACGGCTGAAAATGGCGATGTCGCCCGCATTGACTTTGCCGCCAGACTTGCCGGCGCCACCTTGCTTCCTGATCCGTGTCGCGGCGATGCCTTGCCGGCGCAGTTCGCCGCGCACGGCTTGTTCATTCTGCGCGACAGTGCGCCCCTTGACCTTCTGGCCCTTCTTGTCGCGGCCCTCCCAGTTGAAGGGGATGTCGCGCTTCACGCCACGGATTGCAGTGCTGGCTTGGGCCATGGTGTTACTCGATCGTTACGCTGTTGATTTCGGCAATGCTGGTCAAGCCGGCCTTGACCTTCTCGAGCCCGGCGCGGCGCAAGTCCCAGACGCCTTCCTTGGCGGCCTGGTCCGCGATGTCAATGGCGTTGCCGCCGGACATGATGATGCGGCCAATCGCTTCCGACACCTCCATCACCTGGTAGAGGCCGACGCGGCCCTTGTAGCCGTCGGTGCAGTTCTGGCAGCCCTTTGGACCGTAGATCTTCAGGTTCGGGATGTCGGCCTCGAGGAAACCTTCCTTGCGCAGCGCTTCGGCCGGCACTTCGACCAGCTGCTTGCAGCTGTTGCACAGCCGCCGCGCCAGTCGTTGCGCAATGATCAGGCTCACCGAGGTCGCGATCGCATAGGGCTTGACGCCCATGTCGATCAGGCGCGTCAGCGTCTGCGGCGCGTCGTTGGTGTGGAGCGTCGAGAGCACGAGGTGGCCGGTCTGCGCGGCCTTGATGGCGATTTCGGCGGTCTCGAGGTCGCGGATTTCGCCCACCATGACCACATCAGGGTCTTGCCGCAGGAACGAACGCAGGGCCGCCGCAAAGGTCAGGCCCACCTTGTTGTTGACATTGACCTGGTTGACGCCGGGCAGGTTGATTTCCGCCGGGTCTTCCGCAGTCGAGATGTTCGTGTCTTCCTTGTTGAGGATGTTGAGGCCCGTGTAGAGCGACACCGTCTTGCCCGAGCCGGTGGGGCCCGTCACGAGGATCATGCCCTGGGGCTTGGCCAGGTGCTTCATGTACAGCTCTTTCTGCTGCGGCTCGTAGCCGAGCGCATCGATGCCGAGCATCGCCTGCGATGGGTCGAGAATACGCAGCACGATCTTCTCGCCGAACAGCGTCGGGCAGGTGCTCATGCGGAAGTCGATCGCGCGCGTCTTCGACAGGCGCATCTTGATGCGCCCGTCCTGCGGCACACGCCGTTCCGCGATGTCGAGCCGGCTCATGACCTTCAACCGCGCGCTGATCTTGCCGGCCAGCTGCACCGGTGGCTGCGCGACTTCCTTGAGCACGCCGTCCATGCGCAGGCGAACGCGGAAGATCTTCTCGTAGGGTTCGAAGTGGATGTCGGACGCACCGCGGCGAATCGCATCGAGCATGACCTTGTTGACGAAGCGCACGATCGGCGCGTCCTCGACGTCGTCGCGCGAGACCGAGTCACTGAGTTCATCTTCGCCGCCGCTGACTTCGAGCGCCTCGAGATCGACGCCTTCCTCGTCGCCGAGGTTGGGCATCGAGGTGTCGGCCTGCTCGATGGCCTTGTCGAGGTACTTCTGCAGCTTGTCGTCTTCGACGACGATCGCCTCGACGGCCAGGCTCGTCTGGAACTTGATTTCATCGATCGCGTGCAGGTTGGTGGGATCGGCCACGCCGAGGAACAGGCGCTTGCCGCGCTTGAACAGCGGCAGCACGCGGTGCTTGGCGAGCAGCTTGTCGCTGACCACCTTCACGGTGTCGAGGTCGATGGTCAGGGCGTTCAGGTCGAGCAGGGGCACACCGTACTCGGTGGCTGCTGCCAGCGCGATGTCGCGCGCGGTCGCTGCGCCCGAGGCGATCAGCTGGGTGACAAAGCTTGTTCGCTTCTCGTTGGCGGCCTGGAGCGCAGCGTGCATGCCGGATTCGTCGACGACGCCATCCTGCACGAGGCGCTGCGGCAACCCGCCGAGCCCCGAGCGAGTCGAGTTCAATACCTGAGAAACGTTTTCGCTCATGGACTTAGGAACGACTCCAGCCCGCGATATCCGAACCTAGTCTAACCGACAGGGGACCGCCATCAATGTCAAATCCTGTGGGATGTTTGCATATCGAGCCCAGGGCCATAAGTGACCGGCCTCCCAAAAGAAGAAGCCCCCCGCGAGGGAGGGGCTTCCCGGTGCCATGGAGGCCGTCGGAGCGCCTATTTGCAGGAGGCCGGCAGCCACTTGGCCGGAACGGTCGTGCCCGTGGCCGGACCCGCGGTGGCGATGTTCACCGTCGGGGCAGCGGCCAGACCGCAACGCCACACGAGGTCACCGTTGCTGCTGACGTAGGGCGAGATGCCCAGGATCATGCCAACCAGCTTGGCATTGACCTGCGCGCCGGCGTAGGTGGCCTGGATCAGGCCGGCCGCGCCGATGTTCACCGTGCCGTACTTGCCGGTTGAATTCGCGGTGTAGCCCAGGCCCGTCGGGGCGGCAGTCGTCAGACCAGCGGCCGGGAAGGCGCCGTTCTGCGTGTAGTAGTCGGCGACCGCAACCTTGACGGCGTCCGCCAGGTTGATGCCTTCCGTGACCTGCGCGCGGATCGTGTAGTCCTGGTAGGCCGGGATCGCGATCGCGGCCAGAATGCCGATGATCGCCACGACGATCATCAACTCAATCAGGGTAAAGCCCTTTTGAATCATCTTCATGAAGTACTCCTAAGCGGAACTTTGGTTGGAACGAACGGCGGCACACGCCGCTGGGCCTATACGTAGCAACGCGCGTGCCAGCGCCCAGGGCGTCATCTAAGCACCTGTTCCTGAAACGATTGTTGATCCAATTAGCTCTTTTTCTACTTATTCCCCGCCGCTGCGCGCCGACATTCCTGGGCCAGCGTCGTCACAAAGTGACGCAAAGCGTCATGCCACCAGTGAAAGATGGGATTGTCCGCAGCGGGTGCCGCGGTGCGGTTACTCGATGCCGAGCTTCTTGATCTTGTACCGAAGCGCGCGGAACGTGATGCCCAGCAGCCGCGCCGCCGCGGTCTTGTTGTAGCGCGTCTGCTCGAGAGCCTTGAGGATCGCGTCGCGCTCAATGTGCTCGAGCTGGTCGCCGAGATCCGATCCAGCCGCCTCCGCGCCTGCTGCCGCGGCCTTGACGATGCTCGCCGCGTCAGCCTCGGCGGTGGCGGCGGGCGTGGCTGCGCGCAGCTGGAGATCCGCGACACCGATTTCCGGGCCCGTGCACAGTGTCAGCGCGCGCTCGAGTATGTTCTCCAGTTCGCGCACGTTTCCCGGAAACGAATACTTCTGCAGCGCGGCGAGGGCATCGGCGCCCAGGACGGGGGCCTCGGAGCCGAGTCTGCGGCGAAGCCTGCGCAACAGCGCCGCCGCCAGGTCGGGAATGTCGCTTGCGTGCTCGCGCAGCGCGGGAACGTGGATGTCGATGACATTGATGCGGTAGTACAGGTCCTCGCGGAACTTGCCGGCCTGCACCAGGGCGGCGAGGTTCTTGTGCGTCGCCGACAGGATGCGCACGTCGATCGGCTGTTCGCGCTGCTCGCCGACCGGGCGCACCGTCTTTTCCTGGATGACGCGCAGCAGCTTCACCTGCATGTGCAAAGGCAGATCGGCGACTTCATCGAGGAACAACGTGCCGCCCTCGGCGCTCTGGACCAGTCCCTGCTTGTCGCTGACGGCGCCGGTGAAGCTGCCGCGCTTGTAGCCGAACAGCTCGCTCTCCATGAGCTCAGTGGGGATCGCACCGCAATTCACCGGAATGAAGCGGGCATCGCGGCGCGCGCCGCTGCTATGGATCAATCGTGCCACGAGTTCCTTGCCGGTGCCGGATTCGCCTGAGATGTGTACAGGCGCCTGGCTGCGCGCCACGCGCGCGATCAGCGCGCGCAGCTGGTCCATCGCTGGCGATGCGCCCAACAGGTGGGGTCCGAGGCGCGTCGTCTCGCCGCTGTCTTCAGCGCCCAGGCGGATGGCCACCGATACGAGCCGCCGCAGCACCCCGAGATCAAGGGGCTTCGATACGAAATCGAAGGCGCCGGCCTTCAGCGCACGCACCGCGGTCTGGACGTTGCCATGCGCCGTGATCACCGCCACCGGCAACTGGGGCTGGTGCTGCTGGATCCAGGTGACCAGATCGAGGCCATCGCCGTCGGGCAGCCGCATGTCGGCCAGGCACAGGTCGAAGCGCTTGTCGACCAGCATGCGACGCGCGGTGGCGAGGTCGCCCGCGCTGACCGTGCCGAGGTTCATCCGCTCGAGTGTCAGCTTGATCAGTTCGACCAGATCCGGCTCGTCATCGACGATGAGTACGGTGGGTTTGCCCATGGCGCTACTTTAAACCGGAGACAAGCGGGAAATCACAGTGTCGATGATCCGGGCAACATCACCGAAGCCCAGCGCGTCGAATCGGCGAACACCAGCCGGAAAACGCTGCCGCCACCCTTGCGCGGCTCATACAGAAGCGTTGCGCCGTTGATTTCCGCGAGCTCACGCGCCAGGAACAGTCCGAGGCCGGTGCCCTGTGCGCCACGCGTGAAGAAGGGTTCGAAAATGCGCTCCACGTCCTGCAGCGCGACACCTGGCCCGCGATCGGCGACTTCCAGGCAGACTCGTCCGTAGCGGGCGACGCGGGCCAGCACGAGTTCGACGCTGGCTGGGGCGCCGTCGGCGCCGCCGTGACGATAGGCGTTCTCGCACAGGTTCCACAGTATCTGGTGCAGCTGGCTGGCATCGAAGTTCGCTTCCAGCTCTGGCGCCGCAACCCGCAGATGGAAGCTCGTCGGATCGCACTGCGTCGTGGCACAGAACTCCTCGCGGAAACGCGTACACCACTCCGGCAACGCGATGCGCTCCGGGTGCGGCGGCTCGCGGCGCGACAGCCGCAGCACGTTCTCGACGATTGCGCTGACTCGTTGCGCATTGCTGCGCATGATCTCGGTCATGCGAAGGTCTTCAGCGCCCAGGCTCGCCGACTCGCCGAGCAGCTGTGCCGCGTGGCTCATCGCACCGACCGGGTTGCGGATCTCATGCGCGATGCTGGCCGTCAGACGGCCCAGGGCCGCCAGCTTCGATTGTTGGACGCGAGCGGCGAGCGCGCTGGTGTCCTCGAGGAAGATCAGCACCGATGCCGGTTCGGTGGCGCCGAGCGGCGCGAAGTGCGCCTCGACGATGCGCGCGCCGTCGGCGGCGGTGAACGTGTTGAGCGGCGGCTCGCCTGGACGAGGCTCCGCCGAGGCGCGCCAGGTCGTCAGCAGGTATAGCAGGCGCGGCGAGACTTCACCGAGCAGCGCACCCGGCACTGCGACCGCATCGCCAAGCAGCTCCGCCGCGGATTCATTGATCAGCCGGATGCGATCGCCTGGATCGACCACCAGGATGCTCTCGCGCAGCCGCTGCACGATGTACTGTGACAGCTGCGCCAGGTTGGCCAGGTCGATTTCCTGGCGCCGCACCTGCGCCTCGCTCTCGCGCAGGCGGTTGGCGACTGGCCAGGCCGAGGCAGCGACCAGGAATACAGTGGCGCCCATGACGCCGGCCAGCAGGTAGTCGCCGGTGCCGCTGAACCCGGCCAGCTGGCTCGCGATCTGCTGCGCCAGGATGGCGAGCGCGGCGATCGCGGCGATGACCAGCGCTTCGCGTCCCACGGCGAGCAGCGCCATCGATCCGACCGGAATGACCAGCAGGATGCCGAGGTTGCTCGCCACGCCGCCGCTGGCGTACATCAGCAGCGCGATCGCGGCGGCATCGACGAGCGCGTGCGTCAGCACCAGCGTGCGCCGGCCGGGCCAATGGCGCCGGCCGGCGAAGGCCAGCAGGGCGGCCAGCGCGAAATACACTGCCAATGTGCCGCGGAACAGGCGCGGCAGGTTGCTGCCGAAGGCGGGCACCGGCTGCGTCAGCAGGTGCACCGAGAGCATCAGCACCACCGCCAGCAGGCGGTAGAGGTTGGTCAATCCGACGATGCGCCAGCCCAGATCGGTCTGCGAACGCTCGCCGGCCGCGGCCACATCCGCTTGGGAATTCATGCCGTCAAGGTAGCATCCGTGGCGGCTTTCCGCGACAATTCCGCACCTTTCGTACCGGGCCCGCTCGATGAACCTGCACGAATACCAGTCGAAGAAAATCCTCGCCAGCTACGGCGTCGCGGTGCCCGAAGGCATGGCGGCCACGAACCCGGGCGAGGCGGAAGCCGCGGCGCGCGCACTGGGCGGCGAGGCGTGGGTCGTCAAGGCGCAGGTGCACGCGGGCGGACGCGGCAAGGCCGGCG
>Ga0335070_10002799_pt1 | contig 20260 bp, 15 predicted proteins | sample Lox_Sample_13_FD_206722 | JGI IMG/M metagenome (GOLD analysis project Ga0335070, IMG submission 206722) | Soil microbial communities from Loxahatchee National Wildlife Refuge, Florida, United States - Lox_Sample_1.3 | ecosystem: Environmental > Terrestrial > Soil > Wetlands | place: USA... | reverse complement strand
GCGATGGGCCCCGACATCACCGGTTTTTCGGCTATCCTCGCACCGGGCCAGGCATGGGTCTTCGACACCGTTCACAAAGGCAACCCGGACGAAAACCGTGAGATGGTCGTAGCCGGCACCACCGAGTTCATCTTCGAGTTCTGGCGCCAGGTGTCGTCCCGTCTGACGGGCAGCGAAGCACAGCTCCGGAAGATGCGGGCCTATGTCATGGGGCACCTGTGCCATCTTGCCGGCGATATCGTCAGCCACCCCATGATCAACGACCTCGAGTGGCATGCCTCCACCGCGCCGCAGGGCAAGCTGACGCACAGCGACGGTGAGGTTTCCCATGACGCCATGGTGGCTCAGACCATCTTCCGCCGCGCATCGACGCGGGAGGGGGCAGCCTGGGACGATTGGTGGCCCACGCTGGACGATGTGCCGTCGGAGTTTTTCGACTCTTACGCTCAAGCCTTCGAGCAGATTTACAGGGCGGTGGCCAGGCGCCGCACCGGGTTTGGGGAATTCGAAGAGCGTTTCGCCGACCTCGCTCCGCCCTTGCCGACGGCCGACTTCGTTCGCGACGGCTATCGCATGTATCGAAAGGGCATCATTCCTTTCGGCTACGGCTTTGGAGCCTGGATGTGGTTTGTCGTCCTGATGCCCCTCAGCCTGCCGATGATGACCATGCCGTTGCTGGCCCTCGGCCCCGAAAAATCGCGAATGCTCTTCCTCAAGAAAGATCTCGGCGCCGACAGCGACCGGGCGTGGTGCGAGATGGTTTCCATCTCCCTGTTCGTGGGTTCGGTCTCGGCCCTCGTCTATCAAGCTTGGGTGGGATCGCTCACCATGCACGGCGTGAAGACCGGTTCCATTCTCGGCATTGTGCTGCAGAGCATCCAGATCGTTCTCGGCATCGTGTTTCTCGCAACGCTCTCCACCGACATGCCGCCGTGGCTTCGGTGGCTGCTGTTCGCCATTGTGCCGGGCGCCGTTGTGGTCGCCCAGTTGATCAAGTTCATCGTCGATGTGGCTCGGAAGCACTACAAGAGGCGCTCGGCGCTGGCGGCGCTCTATTGCTTTCCGCCCATCCTGATGGTCGTGAGCGCGCTGCTGGGACTGGCATTCAGCCGGATATTGCTCGCCATAGAAGATTCGGACGAACTGCACCCCGGATTGTTCGCCCTTGCGGTCGTACTCAATTCTGTGGGCTGGTTCGTCACGTTCTTCGTGATCGCCCGGCATGTGCTGCGGGACGCGAAGATCCCTGAATACCCGCAGTTCGACCAAACCAAGCCGCACCACGTTCGGCTCTTCGACGACGCGACGCAGTTTTTCGACCAGGGCTCTTTCCGTGCGTCGGACTACCCCGGCGGCACGGCGCCCAAGATGATCGGTCGGTTCTATCCGTCGGGTCAACGGAAACTGCTGAAGCTTTGGTGGGAAGGCGACGGTGACCTGTGGGTCCGGGTCGATCGGTACAAGCTCCACTTCAGCACCGACGAAGCAGGCCAGGTCAATCCCCAAGAGGTGTCGGCGCCCATCGGACCCACGACGCTTGCCGAGTTTGCCCTGTATCTCACGGCCACCGTAAAGGACACGGGCGGCCAGACCGGCAAGTTGAAGGCCTCGGTCCTCTTCCCGAACGACCTCGACTACGAGCTCCCACCGGGTGCGGTTTTTGCCGACCACGGCGACTTTGAGGAGAAACTGGCTGATCACGACAAAGAGGCCGGGAAATCCAGGAAGCTCGGCAAAGACCCGGAGAGCGATTACATCCTCTACCATGCGCCAAAGCCGGCGCAGGCGATTCGCTTCGGACGCACCGGGCCGGTCCTGAGCGTGCGGGAGACCGACGAAACCGCCATCCGGACGAGCGAAGATGCGACAGGCTACCAGTATGTTTACAACCCGGTCAACACTGATGCGGACGGGACGCTCATGCGAAATGCCGCCGACTTCGCCGCTCTGCTGTGCATGGGTGCAGTTCCCCATCTCGAAACCGGAGTTCCCGAAGGCGACCGCGTCTTCCAGGTCTTTCGCAACTGGAGCCTTGATCGGCGGCGCGTCAACGAATGGCGCATGCTGGTGGCTGGCGGCGCTTTCAGCGAGAAGGGAGCCGACCTGAACAAGGTCGATCCCGCCATGCTGCAGCCTTCGAATCCGAGCGGCTGGACGACGAAGATGAGCGGCGACGCGCTGGCCGAGGGCGAAAGGACCGCACGGGAGATGGGGTGGGTGTCGCTGCTGCGCGAGTGGCTCGACATGGCTCGCCGACCCACCGTGGATTCCCTGGCCGACGAGAGGCTGAAAGCCGAGAACCCGACCAACCGGGCCATGTCGCGCGCCATGGCATTCCTTTTCGACATGGCCGAACCGGCTAATGCACCGTAAGGAGAAGGGATGGTCGAACGAACCTTCCTCAATGCCATGGTCTCCTTCTTGACCGCCAACCTCTCCCCGACGCCGGTCACTCTCGGCATTGCCGAGCCGGCTGGGGTCGGTGATTTGCCGGCTGTGGTGCTGTCCCTTTCCGGGCTGAAACGTCAGCCGAGCGGCCTGGGGGAACGCTCACAGCTTATCACCGATGGCGCCCTGCCGTGGAGTGCGACCATCGAACTCGACAAGCCGGTGCTGCCGGAAGAGCCGACGTTTTCCCTCCTCAGCCCGGACCGCCGCGAGCTGGTACTGCCCCATGGCGGGCTGGTGCGTGCCGACGGGTCCGCGGGTCCCCTCGATGCCGGAAGCTTCTCCGTGACCGTGGCGGGACAAGGTCGGACGCTCGTCACCGGAGTTCCGGGGCCCGACGAAGTGAACTGCGACCCCCTCGTCGGCCGGCTGGTCTTCGGGGCCCCACTGCCGGCCACCGGCAAGGTCGTCGTCAACTATATCCTCGGCCAGTGGGAGCAGCGTGTCGCTCGCCTCGAGGGGACTCTGCGGATCCGCGTCGTTGCTGCAACTGCTGCAGCCGCTGCAACATTGAGTGACAGCGTAATCGGGGAGTTGGCCGACGGCGGTCAGGCGGGGCTCGAACGAATCGTTCTGACGGAGCTCGAAAGCATTGGACCGCCCGATACCGCGCTGAACAATGCTCGATCGCGCACCATGGCCTTCGAGTTCGAATATGAAGCGGTGATCAACCGTCCGGATTCTTCTGGCGGCATTATCCAGAGAATTCCGCTGACAGCGTTGCTGGGAAGGGGTGCATAGGCAGTAGTCAACGCAACGTAAGGGAGGGAGACATGAGCGAAACCATCGGTGAAATGATACTTCCCGGCACCTACATCGAGGTCCGGGCGGAAGGGCTGATCGGTGTCGGCGGCATCTCGACCGGCAACATCGGCGTGGTGGGGACGGCCAATCGCGGCCCACTGAACGAGGCCGTCATTCTCGGTAGCTACGGTGAGGCGCTGGAGACATTCGGCAGCTATGACCGCTGGCCGGGAACAGCGCAGGCTCCGGCGCTGACGCTGACGCGCACGCTGGAGCAGCTGTTCTCGGGCGGCGCGTCCACCGTCTACGCCGTGCGCGTGGCCAACCTGCCGCAGAACACCACGATGCGCACCATGATCTGGACAGTGGCGGGAGAAGGGCAGAACAACACCCTCTTCACCCTCGAGGCGACCTCCCCGGGGACTTGGGCCAACAGCATACAGGCCAAGCTCACCGTGCCGGAGAGCGGCCCTGCCACCCTTGAGCTCGTCTACGGCCGCCTGAAGGAGAGTTACGAGGGTGCGACGGCCGCCGAGCTCGCTGCGGGGATCACCGACGGCAGTCGCCTGGTGAAAGTGACCGGCCTTGGGGACAACAAGAAAGCGCTCGCTCCCAAGACCATCACGGCCGCCGCCCAGGATGCACAGGGGGGTCCCGACGGCGCCGCTGCCACGTCAACCGAGATTGCGGCGGGCCTGGCGGTGCTCGCTGGCAAGGACGTGAACATCGTGACGGTGGGTGGCTTCGATGCCAAGACCATCGCCGCTACCGTGGTGGCACACCTGGAGGCCACGGAGAACGACGGCCGCGAGCGGATGGCCGTCCTCGGCGTTTCGGGCGATGCGGTCAGCTCCATCGACGCGGATTCGGCGGCGGTGAGCAATGCCCGGGTGATCTTGGTGGCGCCGGGCATCGTCGCCGATGATGCTGCGCGCGTGGGTGAGGCGAGCAAGGCGGTGAAGCTGACGGCACCCTACGCCGCGGCTCTCGTGGCGGGGCGTCTTTCGACCCTCGCTCCGCACATCAGTCTCACGAACAAGGATGTCGCCGCCACCGATGTCACCAAGGAGTATACGCGCTCCGAACAGAAGGGTCTGCTCGGCAAGCGTGTCTGTATTCTGGCAAAGAATCTGGGTATTCGCGTGGTCAAGGGCATCACCACCGATACGGGCCCGTTCAGGCAGATCTCGGTGCGCCGCATCGTCGACTTCGCCAAGGCCGGTGTGCGCATCGGCTCCAACCCGTACATCGGGCGTCTGAACAATGCACGGGTGCGTGCGGCGTTGAAGGCAACCCTCGACGGGTTTCTGTCGAGCATGGTATTCGATGAGATGCTCATTGGTTACCAACTCGACGTCACCGCGACGCGGGCTCAGGAAATCAACGGCCAGGCGATCGTGACCATGGTGCTTCAGCCCACGTTCTCGATCGATTTCATCAAAGTGATCATGAACCTCGAATAAAAAAAGGAGCGAATGGCGATGCCGACAACCGTCTATCGAGGCAGCGACGGCACCATTTCCTTGGCCGTCGAGCAAGGTGCGGAAGGAGACAAGGCCCAGGTGGTGGCGGAGGCCTATTCGCTGACGCCCATCGGGCGCGTCACCGGGGTCACCGTCAAGGTGACCAACGACGTCAAACCGTTCCACGAACTGGGGCAGCGGTTCGCCACCGAGTTGCGCCCCGGCAACATCAATGTCTATGGGACCATCGAGCGCGCTTATATCAATGGGGCGCTCCTGAAGCTCATGCTGGGCGATGCGGCCGACTCACGACCGGCCGGCACGTTTGTGGGGCCGTCGTTCAATTTGAGCGTGCGCCTGGAAAACCCGTCTCTTGCAGGCGTCAGTGCGACCCTCACCGTCATGGGCGTGAAGCTGAACGAATGGAACTACTCCCTTCCTGAAGACGATTTCGCCATGGAGCAGGTGAGCTTCCGGGCGCTTTGGGTGAAGGTCGAGGACAAGACGGGGTAGGGACGATCAGATGCCACAGATGTTGACTGCACAGGACCTGCTGGCAGGGGCCGGTGCGACCTATGTCGTCGAGGTGCCGGCCGTCGCGCTGCGTCCTGATGAATCCGGCGTCGCCGGCTCCGTCACGCTGCGCCCCCTCACCGTGCGCGACATTCAGCGCGTCGTGCAGGCTGCCAAGGAGCAAAAGGTTCTGGCCAGCATCCTCATGGTAGAGCAGGCGCTGGTCGAGCCGAAGCTCTCGGTCGAGCAGGTGGGCTCGCTGCCTGCCGGCCTTGTGGAGTTCCTGGTGGCCAAAGTGAACGCGTTGAGCGGGCTCCAGCTCGACGGCGACGACCTCGATCGGGCCGTAAAAGCGCCGCTGGCGAAAGCTTGTTTCGTGCTGGCCCGGGAGTTTGGCTGGACGCCGGCCCAGTGTTCGGAACTGACCGTGGGCCAGATTCTCGTGTATCTTGAAATGCTCGCGCGAGGCGAATCTCTCGGAGGAAAGAGGCGGTGAAGGTCCTCGAGAGCGGTGGCAGTGCGGCGGCTTCGACGATGGAGCGGTTGCGGGAGGCGCAACGACGGCTGGAGCTGCTCCACGTGTCGCCCGAGGCCATACTCCTTTGCCGTGAGGAAGAGCTGCTCGCCCCCCTCCTTGGCTGGATTGGTGCCGACCCGTCCTTGCGACCGGTGGTGGAAGAGCTCGAGAGGAGTCTTGGAGGCACAGCGGACGGTGCTTTCCTGTCGCGCACTCCTGCGATCTTCCTCGATTCTCCCAGCACCGAACGGCGGAAGGTGGATCACGCCGCCGCACCCGGCTTCGCCCGATGGCCGGAAACATCGGCAGGGGAGCCGAATAAGGCCGGTCGACCCGCTACGGCGGACGAAGTCCGCCGGATCCTGGAATCCTTAGGGGGTGGCGATGAGAGCATGACTACGGCGTGGGTTGAAAGCCCTCCTGAAGGGGCGAGCTCCAGGGGTCGCGCCGCCGTCCCCTCTGAGGCTGCCGGGCCCGGCCTCTCCCAACGGCCGGGAACGGCGCCGGGCGGCTTTCAGGAAATGCCGGATGCCGTCACGGCGACCGATGCGTCCCGCAGGCTCGAGTCGCGCTACGGCGCCGACGAGCGCACCGCTCGTGCCTGGCATCAATCGGTAGCGCCTGGACCTCGAATTCCGGCGGTCGACGCCCTTCTGGGCGAACCCGGGGGGAATACGGCGCGGGATGCCGACAGGCCACTGCCTGACCCGGTGAGTCGGAGCCTTCAGGCTGCCGTCGATCGGGCGCTGCGAGTGCAGGCGCGGGGCGTCGACAGGCACCCGGCGAGCCCACCGGCGCTGCCCCCGGCTGCAGCTGCGGAGAATCTATCGCGGCCGGCAGGGGAGGTTCCGCTTGCCGCTGAGTCGACCGGCCGCACCTTGGGCGAGGCGCCGCGACGGAGTGGACTTCGGCGCTTCGCGGCTCTCGGGGAGACGATCGAGGCCGAACGCGTGCTGCCGATGCCCACACCGAGCCCCGCCGCTACCGAAGACGGGCCGCCCCGCCCGTCGTCTGTTCCATGGGAGCGGGACGACCTGGCCCGCCAGGTCGCCGATATTTTCCGCCGAGAAGCGTTGCGGCACGGCATTGTGCCCGAGGAGGACGTGCCATGAAGCCGGGACGTCCCAGTGCGACGATCACCATCGACGGCAGGAGCCTCACGTCATTCGAGGCGGGTCTGGTGCGCCTTGATGTTCACATGGCTCACGGGACGCATCACATCGCCGAGCTGACGTTTTGGCCGCAATCGAAGTTTGCTGAAACCGCTGTGGGCGTTCAGTTTGCGCTGGCTCTCGGCGCCGACGGCGAAGACGAGGACGTGCTCACGGGCGAGATCGTCGGCTCGAGAGGGACTCCATCCGGAGTGCGCCTGGAAGCTGTTTCCGCAACCGTGGCTCTCAGCCGGACGCGCAAGTCACAGACGTACGTCAGCCAGACCGTGGCCGATATCGTGAACGACCTCGCCAGCGACGTCGACATCGACGCGGTCTCCGCTGATCTGACCTTGTCGGCCTACAGTGTCGATCAGCGCCGAACGGTCTGGGCGCACCTGGTAGATCTGGCCTCGCTCTCGGGCTCCGACCTTGGCTGCGCCGCGTCCGGGGGACTGCGCTTTGTGCCGCCCAGCTCCGGACCCGGGTCGACGAGGTTCATGTTCGGCGCCACGGTTCTCGACTGGCGACTGACAAACCTCACACCGCCGCTCGTGCCGAGGGTCGCGCCGCAGGGAGCGGCGAGCGAGCAGGGTGCCGAAAAGTGGCACTGGATTTTGCGCGATCCGGTTGGTGAGGGCGGCGACCCGACGCGTGTCGTCGGAGCGTTTCACACGCGCGAAGCGGCCGATGGACTGGCGAAAGCGCTCGAGGAACGCGCCGCCAGATCGGCGGTCAGAGGCAGCGTCCGGTTGGTCGGTGAGTCGGCGCTGCGTCCTGGTGAAGTCATCGAAATCGATGACCTGCCCGGACCGGTGGCCGGTCCGTTCCGGCTCCTCACCGTCCGCCACACCTTCGACGCACGCTACGGTTATTACACCGATGTCACGGTGGAAAGCTCCGGGGGAGGAGGGCTGCCGTTTTGAGCGACCTGATCCAGACCGTGCGGGCTATCATTCGTGAGGAGCTCACGCGCTGCCGTCTGCCCGAGCTCGGCATCGTCACCGAGGTCTTTGCGCACGACAGTGGGTCGAGTCCCAACAATCACCAGGTGAACGTCCGGCTGCGCTCCACCGGCGTCGAACTGCAGCGCGCGGCCGTGGCCGTCGGCCGGCCCGGCATATCGCTGCTGCCCCGCGTCGACGATCTGGTTGTGGTCGCTTTTCTGAGCGGTGACCTGAACGCCCCGGTGGTCCTGGGTTCGATTTACAGCGATACGGTGCAGCCACCGGAAGGCAAGCCGCTCGACGCCGTCTATGTCCCCGGCGACGAGACCGACTCCTCGGTTCGCCGATTCTATCTCGAGCTTCCGAGCGGCACGAAGCTCACGGTGAACGACGATGCCATCCAGCTCGAATCCGGCGGCACGAAGGTGGAGCTGCAGCGAGACGGCGACGTCAGTGTGCAATGCTCCGGCAAGATCACCATCAAGGCCGGTGGCGACTTTGCCCTTGAATCTGGCGGCAATATCGAAATCAAGGCCGGTACCAATGTGACGGTGAAAGGCGTCGCCGTAACAGTAGAAGGAACGGCAGAGGCCAAGGTGAAGGGCGCTTCCATCACCCTCGCCGGTATGACCAACTTCAGTCCGTCTTAAGCATCTTGGAGGATCGACGATGCCAGGACCTCCCGTATCCATCGGCTGTGCCGTCATGGTGAGCCCGGGCGCCGCGGGACCGCCCGACAGCGGTGTCATCACCGCGATCACTCAAACGCTCGTCACAGCCAACGGCATGCCCCTCGCCGTTGCGGGCAGTATTTGCCAGATGGTGAACTCGCTATCCGGCGTGCCTTACCCCCTGCCCATCGGCTCGGGTGGCTCGGCATCGGTGAAGATCAACGGCATGGCGCTGGTGCGTATGGGGGACAGCATCCCGTCGGGTCCCGGCATCATGACCATCCTGGGACCACCGGCGGCACCTTACGTCATTGACCAAGGAGCTCCGTGATGGCGACACGCGATGTGCGGAAGATCGAACCGTTGATGGGGCGGGACCTCCGTCTCGACTATCGCCAGAGCGGCGGTTTCTTCGAGGATGCAGACCTCGCCACGGAGAAGTCGCGGCGCAGCGCCCGCCGCGAACGGGACCTGGCAACCCTGGAGGGGCTCGCCAATCTGGAGCAGGCCATTGCCAACCGTTTGAAGACGCGCAGAGGGGAGTTGGCGGCGCTGGGGCATCCGGACTATGGGTCGCGCCATCACGAACTCATAGGTCAGCCCAACGTCGAACGGACCCGGGATCTGATCAAGATCTACGTGCTCCAGGCGCTCCGTGACGAGCCCCGGATCGAGCGTGTGCTGGCGGCCGTTGTGCGTGCCGAGCACACGCCACCACGGGACAGGGTGCGCATCGAGCTGAAACTCCGAGTGATCGGAGAGCAGGCGCCGTTGAATCTCGTGGTGCCGTTTTCGCTGGAGGTGACAGCATGAGCTACGCTGCCGAGCCCTACGCGCAATTCGTGGACGACCTGCTGACGTCGCTCACCGGCGGCATCATCCGGCAGCAGTTCCTGTTCCTGAAAGAGGAAGAACCGTACCGCCTCAGCGGTCCCGGCACCATTGTCCCGACGACAGTGCGGGTGTTCGGCCAGGCCGACGGCGCCTATCGCCGCTTCGTCGCGGGTACTGACTACAAGCTCGAAACCGATCTCACCATCACATGGCTTGCGGACAACCAGGGTGATGCCGCCGCCGGCGCCACCTGGCCCGATGAAGGCACCACCTTCTACGCCAACTTCGAGGTGCAGGCATTGCCAGGCGCTGCACCGCCGCTGACCGACCGCAATCCCGGCAGCATCGTCCGTCTCCTCGCCGAGAGCTTCGCCCGCGAATATGCGGTGCTGTCGCGGCAGCTGGAGGCAGTCTACAGGGCCGGCTTTCTCGACACGGCCACGGGTCGCGACCTCGAGCAGCTGTGCGCTCTCGTCGGCGTGACCCGGCGGCAGATGACCTTTGCCGGGGGAGCGGTGATCTTCGGCCGATCGACCCCGGCGCCCGCCGATATCTTTATCCCGTCGGGCACACGACTGTCGACCACCGAGCCTCCGGCGGTCATGTTCGAAACCAGCGAAGATCAGACCCTGCGTCGCGGCAACCTCAGCGTCGAGGTCTCGATCCAGGCAATGGTATCCGGCTCAAGCGGTGTCGTTGCCGCCAACACCATACGGGCGATCCACCGCCCCATCCTGGGTATCGAGACGGTAGCGAACCCACTCGCCACCCGGTTTGCAGGGGAAAACGAAACCGATGAAGCCCTGCGCTCCCGCGCCCGGCGCGCCCTCGAAGGTGCGGGCAAGGCGACCACCGGCGCCGTTATGGCCGCACTGACCACCATTCAGGGGGTGCGCGAGAAAGATGTGCGCATCAGCGAAGACGCCATTTCCCACCCCGGCGTCGTCAAGCTGAACGTCGCGTTGCCGACCATGTCCGCCGAAGAGCAGCAGCGGACCGTCGAGCGGCTCGTTGCCCTGATCGAGGAGACGCGGCCCGTGGGTGTGCGCATCCTGCACAACATCGCTGCCCCGCGCCCCAGCGGAACGGCGGCGCCGGGCAGCGGCGTGGTCCCCGACGAAGGGCCGGACCCCGCGGTGATCGGCGTCACCTCGAACCCCGATGAGCTTTTCCTTCCCGTCGACGTCAAGGTGCAGGTTGCGCCGGCGACCCGGTCCCTCACGCCGCCGGAGAAGGCGGCGCTCGAATCCAATACCAATGCTGCCGTGAGAGCTTATCTGGACGAGGCCGGCATCGGCGAAATTCTCGTGTACAACAGGCTCGTCTCGCGCCTCATGGGGCTCGAAGGAGTGCTCGACGTGGTGGTCGAGATGTGGCCTCAGAACGCACCGAGTTCGGCCAAGCGCAAGAACCTCGTGCCCGACAATCCGGGCGTGCGGCCGGTGGCGGGGGTCGTCACGGTCGAGGTCGGCGGCTCCCTCGTCATGCTGGACGTGACCGTTGCCGTCGCCCTCAAGGGAGCGGGGCTCCTCGGCGACCCCACCACGGCGCGCGCTGCGGCTCAGGCCGAGATCGAGCAGCAGTTCAAGGACAAACTGCCCACATTCAGCGGTACCTCTCTCACCGTTGCCGCGCTCAAGGGCCTGCTGACCGATTCGGAGAACTATAACGTACTTGACGTGCACTACAAGGCCGAGTACACCGACGCCGGCCTGCGCATTCATCAGCAGGATGTCCAGTTGACGCTCACGGGCCTGGAACGATTGTGGGTGCGCAAGGTCAGCCTCAGTGATGGAGGCGAGGCATGAGCGGTCGGGCACTGAAGATCCTGAGCCGGCTGCCCGCCCATCTCGACGCGGCTAGGCCGGGCAAGCAGATCGTCGAAGTCACCGGGGCGCTGGCACGCGATTTCGACGTGGTGGCCGCCGTATTGGCCGCGATCCGCCGCTCCCACCGGCTGGCGGACGTTGATGAACGTTTCGACCTTCTGCTCATTGCTGCGCGCCACGGCATGCTCCTTGGCGACTTCGCGATCCTCCTCGCCCGTTTCGATCGCGCCGAGGAACTCCTGTCGACTCTGGCTGCTGCAGCCGACGACAACGAGCGCAACGAAAGGGCCGAGGCGCTGCTCGCTCTCTGGTCCATTGCTGGACCCCAACCGCGCCTGCCACTGTTCGGGGGCACTGCCGAGACCGCGAGCACGGCGCTGCAAAAAGAAGTGGAAGCGCGCCTTGCCACCAGGGAGCTGCTCGACGCCATGCGCCGCCGTGTGGCAGAGACCGCTGCGGTCCATGCCCAAGGCAACGGCACGGTGCGATCGCTCATGGCCGGAGTGGCCAACACGCTCGATCTCGATCTGGGCACGATCGTTCACAGTGAAGATCGTTTCTGGCACGCTGCAGAGGTCTCCGACCGGCTGCGCCTGGGCGGCCTGGCACCCGCCCGTGAATTGCTGGGGATCGAGGAGAATCCGCTCTTCCGCTTCGAAACCGATCAGTCCGGCCGCAAGGACGGCGGGCTCTTCAGCTTGCTGCGGCGCGGCTTCGAGCTTGCGCTGCTGCAGGTCCGTGTCACCGGCAAGGAGAACCTGACCGTCGGGCCGATGGTGGTCAATCGTGACGAAGGCCACGGCGTCGGCTACTCCGGTGCGGTGCCGCCGGGCCAGGCGCTGCGGTTCACCGAAGAGGGGCGCGTCTTCCTCGACGGCGCCGATGTCACCGCCAACAGTTACGCATGGAAGGGCGCCTGCTTTGCGGGCACCGACAAGCGCGCTACCGACTTCGTCTTCGACGGACCGCGGACGGTCTTTGCCGTCGCCTATCCTGAAAAGGCACTGGATTCCGATTTCGTCTTCCCCCACGCAGGGGAGGGTCTGCCCGTGCCGGGCATTGCGGTGGGTGAAACGCGTTTCGCCTATTTCGCTCACGTTGCCTATCATTCGGGCACGCGCCGTGTGGCGCCCCGACCTGCAGTGGGTTTTGCAGATGGGAGCGTATTTGCGGCGAGTGCCGGGGAGGAGCCGCCCGTATCGGCGCTGATTTCCTTCTCCTGGCTCGAGCACCGCGCGTTCACTGTCCGGGTGCTGATCCCTCCCCGGTTCCGCACGCTGACACCCGAGGACCCCGAAGGTCTCGACACGCGCCGCCGCGTGGCTCAGACTCTCCAACGCTTCAAACCTGCAGGGGTCGAAGTGACCGTCGAATTTGTCGAAAACCGCTGGGAGCTGGGTAAAGGCGTCCTGCTCTCGGGGGAAGCAGAAGATCCCATTGCTGAGTTGCGGGCCGGAACCACGCTGTGGTCCGCGCCGACGAGCGAGAACGCATGAGGTCCCGGAAGGAGTCCTGATCATGGCGATCCATCCCTACGTGCCCAAAGAGGTGAAGGCCGGCGAGCCGGTCACGGCCCAAGGCTGGAATGAAATCGTGAAGGCGATCCTCGCCATCACGCAGTACCTCGAGACCAGTGAGGCCACCAGCCTGAAGGTCAAGGTGACCAACGCCGATGCAGAGCCGCTCCGAACCCGCGTCACGGCGGTCCGAGACGACGGGCTGACCGCCGAGGCCGTTGCCCCGGTCACTCCCGGAGGAGATTTCATCTTCGGCGCGCTGAAACCCGGCTCTTACACGGTGCGAGCCTCAGCGCCCGGCTTCGAGGAGATTTCGGCGCCCGTCACCGTCCCGTCCAGCACGACGATCAGCCTGACCATGAAGGCTTCGGCCGTGAAGATGCCTTCGGTCTTCGGCCTTGAATTGCCGACCGCTCTGACGACCCTCAAGACGGCCCAGATCAACGTGTCGCGGGTGGTGGACGTGGCCGGCCGGGACGTCGCCCCAGCCAATCCCGGGGCGGAGTACAGCACGGCTCCTGTCCTCGTACAACTGCCGGCTGCCGGCGAATACGTTCAACCTTCGATGACGGCCCAGCTCGTGGTGGCCGCACCGCTGGTGGCCGAAGCGGCCGTCGAAATGCCGTCTCTCAGCGGCCTGACCCAGACGGAAGCCCAGAAGGCCCTCGAGAACATGGGGCTGGTGCTCGGGAAAGTGGTCGTCAAACAACCGAAGCAGTTAGGCTGAAAGAACAGGAGGTCGACCCATGGCGACAAAGTCGTTCTCAGCCAGTGACGCCGCCGACAAGACGGTCTTCATCGATCTCACCGAGAAGGCGGCCAAGGCGAAGGTGGTCCGGGAAGGCTACCAGGTCCCTGCGGCCGCCTTCGACAAGAATAAAGCGCAATTCGCATTCGACCAATATGAAATCCTTCCTCAGAAATCCCTGCCGCGCGTGGTGTCCCAAAGCATTCCAGAGGGCACAAAGGTGACCCGGGGCACCGTGGTGGATCTCGTTCTCGTCCCGCGCGCCAGCGTACCCTTCGATATCTTCGACGGTGTCCACGCCGACTTCAAGGGCAAGAACGTCGAGTTCATGACCGAGGGCATGCTGGCCGACGCCAAGACGCGTCAGATTTTTCTCACCTACGAGAACGCGGACGATATCCCCGCGGCCGATAAAGCTTTCCTCCAGGAGCGGTTTGCCAGCAACGAGATCTCGTTGGACGAAGCGGTGGAGGACAAGAGCTTCAAGTCGGCTTACAACACGGCGCGCGGAGCGCTGGCGTTCAGGTAACGGTGAATCATGGCGCAGAAGATTGGCGAAGAGGTCAAACAGATCGACGCCAAGGCCCAGGAAAGCGCAGTGGACGAGGCGATCACGCGGGGCCAGGTCCAGTTGGGCGGCGACTTCCAGTTCGGGATGTTCTTCATCGGTGCGCAGCAGATTGCCAACGGCATCTCCTCATTCTCCCTGCCCGTCACACTGCCGAAGAATGCCGTTGTGCGCCAGTTCGATGTGGCGGTTAGAGCGGCCCGTGCCGGTGCGGCTCTTGCCGCCAACGTCGCCCAGATGCGGGTGAACGACGCCACATCCGCTGCCCTGAGCGGCAACGGGCTCTCGGTGGTCATCGACTTCGGCACCCTGCGCACCGTAAGCGCCGTTCAGGTGGACAATTTGAACCTGGCCATCACCAGGGTGACGCCCTGGACCGGCGCGGGTTTCGCCCCATCGCCGGTATATGCTGCCACACTCAGTTCGGTGCTGGGCCCGGGGAAGAAGCCGGTCACCCACTCGACTCCCTCGCCGCCGTCGGACAACCAGAACGTGGTCCTGCCATCGGAGATACGCACCGAACGTCTCCTGGTGGAGATCCTGGGCAAAGTCTCCGCCGACACGCTGGCGCAGCAGTTGGCAGTCATCCTGCCGGAGCCGCCCGCCGACCTCGAGCTGACCATCGACGGCGGCGCACCGGTGTGGAAATCGCCCGGCCCCGCCCTCGCCGGCACCGACAGCGCCCTTGAGGAAGGCCGCTTCAACAAGGAGAGCGAGCAGCTCGTGAAGCTCGGCGACGCTCTGGCCGCACTTACCGGCGACCCGCTTCAATCCAATGACGTCACCTTCAATCTCGGGCTCACAACCCGGGTGCCGGGGGTTCTCGAGATCAAGCCCAAGACTTCGATACTCCGCCGGGTTTGGCGCTTGAAGTTCGGGTCCGACACGGAGCGGCGACTGGACTTTTCCAGCGAGGGACAGCTCGAGATCCCCATGGAGCTGCCGGCGCCGCCGCAGGGTCAGACTCGGACCATCGAAGAGATCCAGTTCATTGCCGTCGGCAATTTCGGCCCCCAGCGCGTGCTGCCGCCGCTCGGCCCCGATCCGGGAAACCTGGCGGACCTGAACTTTGACCCGGCGCGTGCTGCGCTGGTGCGTCTGGCTCCTGACGGTGTGCTGGCTGAATTGTCCGGAGTGCGTTTGCCGCTCACTGTCGGCGCCGGCGGAGCCGAAGTGCGAGTCGTTTTGTGGAGGAACAAGGGGGCGGGCTTCGAAGAACCTCTCGATGCTTTACCGGGCGGCACGAGTGAGCCCGTGACCCTGGAGGAAGGTGCGGAATCCTGGGTGACCTTCGCCTTCAAGAAACCGGTCAAGCTGGATCCGGTCAATGCGCCCTGGGCCGCGATAATAGTCGCCCGCGGGCAGGTGACCTGGAATCTCGGGCTATCGAGCGGATCTGATGCCCTCTCCAAGAATGTCCTGCGGACGGGCGCCCCGGCAGGCCCCTGGAAGCCGCTGCCACCGGCATTCCTGGACGCCGGCAGTATGCTTGCTCCCTGCCGCGGGAGGCTACGAGCAGTCGGGAACGCCCAGAGGGAGAGTCCCCTGGCGCCGCTGCTGGTGAGCCTGAGCACTTCCAGCCAAGCCGCTACGGCCGTTACACCCGGTGCCAAAGGGGCGGCGTGGAGCATGAAGTTCGCCTCACCCGCCGCCGCTGCTGGAGGCGTTTTGCGCGTGGTGAGCCATCTCGCCGGAACGGTGACGTTCCGCGACATCGACGTGATCTCCAACGTGTGAGGAATTGCTAGCCCCTGAATGCTTGCGAGCAGAGGGTGGAGGGTTATATGGCCGACGATGCAAGAGCGCAGTTTGTCGATGGGCTGAGAGTCACGGCCGATCATCTGCAACATGTGCAGGATCGGCTGCGCGAGGCTGTGCTCGATGTACGGAGATCCATCGGCTTGGGTCGTATCGGGTGGGGTCTGCGCGCCACGCTGAACGACGGCACGGTCTCGGTCGAGGCTGGAGTAGCGTTCGCACCGGGCGGTGTGCGGCTCAATCTGGACACGGCCGCCAATCTTCCCCTCCCCGCAGGAGCCGGGCCGTTCCGTGTCGTGCTGCGCGCCGTGGAAAGCGACCGGCGGGCGCTTCGTGTCGGCAACACGCCGACCTTGTTTACGCTGGTCACAACCCCTGCAGTTGAAGTCGACGACAACAACGCCGTCGGCCCGGATGCACTGGTCATCGCCCGGATTGCAACGGAGAACGACGCGCCGTTGCTGATCCAGGACCCGACGCTCTTTGTTGCTGCCGGCCACCACGCCCATACGGACCAGTTTTCCCAGGATGCCGCTGGACGCTGGCACTATGACGGTCCGGCCGTACAAGGCCCGCGGGGCCCAGCAGGCCCGGAGGGACCAGAAGGTCCGCCGGGGCAGCCCGGCCGCGATGGCCTTCCCGGTGCGGCCGGCCCCGAGGGGCCTCGGGGTCCCCAGGGGGAACCGGGCGTCGCTGGAGCGCCGGGGCTCCCCGGCGAACGGGGGCCGGAGGGACCGCAAGGCCCCCCCGGACCGCAAGGGCCGCGGGGTGAGACGGGTGCTCCAGGGGCCCCGGGTGAACCCGGCCCCCAAGGTATCCAGGGTCCCCCCGGCGAACGGGGTCCCCAGGGGCTCCAGGGACCACCCGGAATCCAGGGTCCCCCCGGCGAACGTGGTCCCCAGGGGCTCCCAGGACCGCCCGGAATCCAGGGTTCCCAAGGACTGCAGGGTCCTCAGGGCATTCAAGGGCCCCAAGGGCCGCCCGGTCGCGGCATCGACGAGAAATGGGGCTTTATCGCCGATATCGGCTGGCCGCACGAGGGCCTTGTGCCTGCTGCAAAAGCTGTCGGGCTGCTGCACGGGCTCAAGATGGCCTTCTCCAAGCCCTTCCACCCTTTGGTGCGTGAGAGAAGTCCGCAAGCCGTGCAGGTTTGGTTTGAGCCGGCCGGCGCCGCGTCTCCCACTGCCCAGAGCGTACCCAAGCAAATCATGGCCCTTCACGGCAAGTTGAGCTACGACGTGCAAAACCTCGCATGGGAGCTTACCGACGATGACACGACTGTCTCGCGGCTGTTTCAGGCCGGCGGCCGCGTCGTCATTCGCGTCCACTGCGGCGTCCTCGGCGATGTGGACAACCGGGCGTTCTCCGCGGCGCAAACGGTACTGGCGCAATGGGAGACGCTCCCAGTACCCGGCGGCATCTTCGAGAGCTGGTTTTTCACAACAGGATAGAAGACCTGACGGTCCGCTGGTCCGGTACTGTCGACCCTCGTGGTGAGATCACCGATTTCCTGAGGGACCTTCCAGAGCTGCAAGGAGAATTCTCGGGCAGGGTGGGCACAAGCGGCAGTGTTGCCCACCGAGAAAGGCAGATTCAGGGCACACTTTGCGCTGGAGTCTTTGACCAACATGTCAAACGGTGATGAATCCAGTCTTCGGGACGATCCCGCGACGAGAGCCAGCAAAGATCTGAGCCAACTGGGCCTCCCGAGCGTGGCTGTTCTCTCGGGTGTCCTCGATGACGCCATCAACTATGCCTCGGACCCCGTGCGCACCGACCCACTGGCGCGCCCCTGGGTCCCCATTGGGCCCCGCAACATCGGAGGGCGCATCCGGACCCTGGCGCAGGATCCCAGGAACCCCAATACGCTTTACGCCGGAAGCGCCATCGGCGGAGTCTGGAAAACCGAAGACGCCGGGGATTCCTGGGAGCCGCTCGATCTTGTGCCAAGACCGGCCGGGGCCGGCAACGCACGGCAAGGCCTGCCCATCGGCGCCATTGCCGTGGCCCAGAGCAATCCGCGCATCATCTATGTCGGCACGGGTGAGCCCACCGGCGTCGCCCACAATGTCCAGAGCGCAGACTACCCGCAGGGTGTGGGCCTGCTCCGCTCCAGCGACGGCGGGGCGACCTGGTCCATCATCGACCACGTCGACACCGGCACGATGCAGGCGCAGCGCTTCGAGCGCATTCTCGTCGATCCCTGGGACCCCGAGCGTTGCTGGATCGCCACACCGCGGGGACTCTTCCGCCGCGAGGCCGGCCCGCCCATCGCCATTTCGCAGGATACGGTGACCGGCACAGGCGCGGCGCCGACCCAGGACGTCACCGACATCGCCATCGACTTCGGCAACCGCTCGGCCGCGGCCGCACCGCCCCAATTCACTGTCTACGCGGCCCTGCGCGGCACCGGGCTGTTTCGCGCCACCTTCAACCGCGCGACGAAAGCCTACGTCGCCCTGCCCGACGGCAGCTTCTGGAAACCGTTGACCGACGGCATCAACGAGGTAGCGCCACAGCGCATCAAGATCGCGCTGTGCGAGCGGCATCCCAGCATTCTCTATGCGATCTTCGAGAAATCCACCCCCGCTGCAGATGCCGGCAAAGCATCCCCCGTCTACCGCTCGGAAGATAGGGGCGATCATTGGACCCAGCAGGCGGCTACCGGTGAAACCTCCAACATAGGCTGGTATGCCTTCTTCCTTGTGGTCCATCCCGAGCGCTCCGAAATCGTGTTTTTCGGCATGATGGACGTGTTCCGCTCCACCGACTCGGGGCGAAACTGGACCAAGGTCCTCGACTGGACGCGTTACACCGCCGATCGAGCCCAGCATGCCGACCAGCACGGTTTCCTGTTCGACGGCCTCGATCCACGCAAGATCTGGATTGGAAACGACGGCGGGATCTCCATGAGCCGCGACCTCGGCAACACCTGGCGCAAGCGCAGCCACGGCATCCTTGCCACCCAGCCCCTCGACATCACTGTCCATCCCACCTGGCCCTTTGTCATGGGGAGTGGCTTTCAGGACAACGGCACGTGGGTAAGCTTCGGCGGCCCGAGCTGGCACTACCTGATGCAGGCCGACGGCGGCGCCATGGGATTCGTGCCCGGCAGTCTCGCCTCGTACTACATCACCTGGCAATACACCACCGCCCGCTCCAACGTCGCCTACTTCGATCCCGCTCTGCCGGCGCCCGCAGCGCCGCCTCTGCCTGTGGCATCGCCCATCGCGCCGCTGCCGAACGGTCCATGGGTAAGCCGTCTCCCGGACCTGACCGCCGCGGCGGGCGCAATGCCTGAGCTGCGTTCTTTCGTCTATCCTCTTAACAGTAATGTGGCCCCGGGAGTGAGCGGACCGTTCGTCGGGGTGCTCGAAGCCCACCCATCCAATGCCAACGAATACCTGGTGGGCTGGACCGGAGGTCTTTACCGCACGACCGATGGAGTCACCTTCGTCCAGCAGGTGGCTCTCGCAGCGGCTGAGGAAGCCACCGCCATAGCCTACGCCCCGACGGCGCCTAACAGTGACTGGTGGCTGGGCTCCGCCGCCGGAAGAGTCTTTCTCACCACCACCGGCGCGGGAGGGTGGGCGCCCATGGCGATACCGGGATTGGCGGGATATGTTTCCGACATAGCCGTCCATCCCCAGAATAACAACATCGTCGCCATCACTATAGCCGCCAATCCCGGGCTCATCTTCATCACCGGCGACCGCGGCACGACGTGGCGGGAGGTCTCCGGCCGCACCGCCGCTCCCAATGGAGTCCCCTCGGCAGGGGCCAACGATCCCCTGCCGCCCGCTCCGTTCACCGCCGTCGCCTTCGACCCTGCCAGTCCCTCATCGGTCAACTCGCCCCAAATCCTTTACGTGGGAACGCTGGCGGGCGTCTATGTCACGCGGGTCGTCGTGGCGCCCATGCCTGTCGGCACCGTCGGCCATCCGGGAGACGCTCCGCCGGTCTGGCTGTCGTTCAATGCGAATCTGCCGCTCCTTCGTGTCACCGACTTTGCGGCCATCGCCGTCCGAGACGGCGTTGGCGTGCTCCAGCAGTCCCGACTGCTCTGCGCCACCATGGGACGCGGGGTTTACCGGTGCGAACTGCTGGGAGCAGGCGACGTGCGGTTGCTGATTCGGGACACATCCTTCGACGACGGCCAGGTTTACCCGGGTGCGCCCGCCCTTGGAAGCGACCCGAGACGGCCTGGAGGCCCCGCACCGACCTTGGCTCGTGCTTTCGATATCCGCGTGGATGCGCCGCCGTTCTCCTTTTTCGAGGAGACCATGGACGGCGTGGAGTTTGACGAAGACCTCATCAACGATACCGCCATTGCCGGTGAGCGCAATCTCGTCTACGTGCAGATCCACCAGACCGGTACCCGCCCGGGCATCAACGATGCGAAAGTGAACCTGTACTACGCCTTCTCGCCCGGGGCGCCTCCCCCTCTGCAAGCCAACTTCTGGGACACGTTTCCGGACGGTGACCCTCCGGCCGCCGGTCCCTGGCATCGGGCAGCACCTCAGAGGATGACGCGCCATTTGGCTCCAGGGCA
>Ga0335070_10002798_pt1 | contig 20262 bp, 17 predicted proteins | sample Lox_Sample_13_FD_206722 | JGI IMG/M metagenome (GOLD analysis project Ga0335070, IMG submission 206722) | Soil microbial communities from Loxahatchee National Wildlife Refuge, Florida, United States - Lox_Sample_1.3 | ecosystem: Environmental > Terrestrial > Soil > Wetlands | place: USA... | reverse complement strand
TAGCGTGATTGTCACCGCAGATCCCGCAAATGCGGCTGGTGATGAAGTGCGCGTCGCGCGGATCCTTGCCCTTCATGAAAAGGCTGTATCCGCGAAATATCGAGGACGTGCTGTGGCATTCCGCCACTTCCCGATTTTCGAAATCGATTTTGGTAAAAATGCCGAGACTTCCCACGATCCGGGTGATCGGGTCCCAGTTCATCTCCACAAGATTTCTTTTTTTCTGGGCCACTTCCTCCGGCGCGTGTGTCAGCGTACTCATTTGTTCACTCCTTGATATCCGTTCGTTACTGGACCACTGGTTGACGATAACCGGTAAGAAGCTTCGAACCTGGCTTGCGCCACTTAGGTTCCTTATTGACGGTGTCGTGTGTAATGGATCGGAGGGCGCGAATCGCAGGTCCGTAACCTTGGATCACGTTGGTCGACAGGCGAGATCCGGGCGGCTCGTCCATGAAGGGCATGAACTTGTCCGGAAATCCCGGCATGGTACAGCCGATGCAGATTCCGCCGACGTTCGGGCATCCCCCGATACCTGCCATCCAACCGCGCTTGGTGACATTGCAGTCCACCACCGGGCCCCAGCAGCCGATCTTCACCAGGCACTCGGGTTTGCCGTACTGGTGCGTAAAGACGCCCTCTTCGTAGTAGCCGGCGCGGTCGCAGCCATGGTGCACGGTCATGCCGAACAGCCATTTCGGCCGCAAGCGGTCGTCGAGCGGGATCATGGGAGCCAGGCCGGCAGCTTGATAGAGCAAGTACAACAGGGTCTCGGTAAAGTTGTCGGGCTGCACCGGACAACCGGGTACGTTCACGATCGGGAGACCGGCCTTGGATTTCCAGTTCCATCCAAGGTAGTCCGCCAGGCCCATGCAGCCGGTCGGATTGCCTTCCATGGCGTGAATTCCGCCGAAAGTTGCACAGGTACCGCAGGCCACCACACTCCAGGCCTTCGGCGCCAGCCTGTCGATCCACTCGCAGGTTGTGATGGGCTGGCCCGTGTGCGGATTCGTGCCGAGCGCCGCCCAGTACCCTTCGCGTTTGATGCGCTCGTTCGGAATCGAGCCTTCGATCACCAGGACAAATGGATCAAGCTGGCCCTGCTCGGCCTGGTACCAATAGTTCATGAAGTCATCACCAACTTCATAGGCCAAGACGGGATTGTGAAGCCGAACCTTGGGAAGACCGGGAATCGCGCCGAGGACGACGTCCTCGATGCTGGGCTGCATCGCCGCGGTGACCGATACTGAATCGCCATCGCAGCTCAGACCGGCGGTGATCCAAAGAATGTGAACTTCACCGACCGCGGGTTCTTTTTGAGTGCTGCGGCCGTAGGGGACGGGTTCTGCCGGCATAGCTGCCTCCTCGCGCGTGAGCGCGAATCACTCGGCGCAACAGCAACTCTCAAAGCTCGTAAACGCGAGAGCCCCGCTAGGAGCGTCCGCCGCGCGAGTTTAGCGATTCTTGATCACGCCGCTGTGTGGACGCCTTGAAGTGGAGATTGTTTCGGATAAGAAGGGTTACGCAGGGTTAGAGGAGAAACTGGCGGAGAGGGAGGGATTCGAACCCTCGGTAGAGCTTTAAGGCCCTACGACGGTTTAGCAAACCGCTGCTTTCGACCACTCAGCCACCTCTCCGGCGCTGCGAATGGATCTGAACAGGATGATAGCACAGGGCGCCCGCAATCCCGCTCGAGTGCTGCTTGATATACTGAGAAACCATCCGGTCCGAGGTAGTGAACAGAAAACGAGGAGAGTCCATGCGATTATTCCGTATTTTTATGCCCGTGCTTGCGCTCGCACCAGCTTGCTTGGCGCAGCTCACGCCGGCCCAAAAGACGGCCGATTTTATGCAGCTGGTCGGCTTGTATGCCAAGAACTACGCGCCTTATGAATTGAAGCGCGACCTCTTTAATTTCGACCTGTACAACATTCAGCCGTGGCTCGATCAAATCAATAAATCGACCGATGACGTCACCTACTACGACATTTTGACTAAATATGTCGCAAGTCTTCATGATTTTCACGACGGGTTCTTCACGCCAAGCGACTTCGAGGCGTGGCTGCACATGGATGCCGATGTGTACGGCGGCAAAGTCCTGATCGCCGACATCGACCGCGCCTATCTGCCCTCCCGCTCGTACCAGTTTGCGATCGGCGATGAGATCGTGTCGATAGACGGTGTGGCCGCGGCGGACCTGCTGCAGCAGTTCACTCCGTATGCTGTCAATGGATCCGGCAACACGACGAGCCAGGCACGCATAGCGGCGGCCACAATGACCGACCGGCTGCAGGAGATTTATCCTAAGGCCACCCAGATCGGCGATAACGCTACGGTGGTCATCAAGCGTCAGAACGGCGATGTGGAAACTTACACCATACCGTGGGACAAGACAGGCACAGCGCTCGCCCGCGTCGGGCCGGTACCCTCGCCCCATGCCGTCGGCTCAACCGAAGAAATCGGCACTCCCCGAGTGACCACTTCACGCCGCGGAAGTCCTCGACATGCGGGCAATCCTTGGGGAATCTGGGACGGGCCGCCCGCCCAGATTGCACCGGACCCTGTTCCGGCGTATATGGTGACACAGCGAAAATTACAGTATGGCCGAGCATTTATGCCCGCCAGCCGTCCGGGCTCCATTGGACTCTTCCCCTTCGGCAATCCTGCGCCGGCCTTCAATCCGCCGGCGGGCTTCAAGCTACGGCTCGGCGCCCGCGCAACGGACGAGTTCGTGTCAGGCACGTTTCCTGTGGGCAAGTCCACGGTCGGTTACATCCGCATCTACACAATGGAGCCCAACAGTGAAAGCGCAGCGATCATCCAGTTCGTGAACGAGGTGCTTTTCTTCCAACAGAACACCGATGGACTTGTGGTCGATGTGATGGCCAACGGAGGAGGCTTTGGGTGCTATTCCCAGGAACTCGCTCAACTTCTCACTCCTTACACCTTCCGAGGCTTGGCGGAAAACTACCGTGCAACCGAATTCTGGGTGCAAGAATTCTCGATCACGCTGACACAGGCTCAAGCGCAAGGCGCCCCGCAATGGGTCATCAACTTGTATACTTCGTACCTGGGCGCAGCTAAAGACGCGCTGGCCCAGAGTCGCGGCAATACAGGACCTCTGCCTACGTGCGGGCCATCCTTCGATGCAAACCCGATCACGGATTCGAGAGGCAATACCATCGCCTACACGAAACCGATTCTCGTCCTCACCGACAACTTCAGTGAGTCGGCGGCGGAGATCTTCGCGATGTTCTTACAAGACTCAAAACGGGCAACGCTGTTTGGAACGCGCACGGCTGGCGGTGGCGGTACTGTTCTCGAGTTCGACAACAACGCAACCGACTATTCCGTCGGCACCGCGCGAGTCACCGAGAGTCTCATCACGCGCGCGCAACCGGTGGCAACACCGGGCTTCCCGTTAGGCCAGTACAGCATTTTTTATGAGGCTCAAGGCATTTATCCCGACATCGTTGAGGACTATCAGACGCTAGACAACCTGCTGCACGGCGGCGCAACGTTTGTCGCCGACTTCAGCACGGCCATTTCCAATCTGATTCAAGGCTCGCATTAGCAGGCTGGCGCGCGCACTCGCCGGGTGCGTGCGCCTTAACTTCATGCCAGCGCCTGACGAAAAGGCCGGCTTGTGCGCGCATTGCAAAAATTTGCGGCTCATCGTCTCCGACCGCGGCTCGCAGTTCTACCTTTGCGAGCTATCGAAAGTCGACAAACGTTTTCCGAAATATCCGCGGCTTCCGGTTTTGAGCTGTGCGGGATACGAGCGTCGTGCGGACGAGGCGCTACTTCGTTAGCGACTTCGCGGCATCCAGCGCAGCGTCGTAGTTAGGATGATCGGCAACTTCTCTGACATACTCGACATGCTTGATGGTGTTGTCCTTGTCGAGCACGAAAATCGCCCGGCTTTCAATGCGCAGATCTTTGATCAGCGTCCCATAATGTTCGCCGAAGGAGCCGCTGCGGTGGTCGGAAACCATCTTGACGTTGTCTACGCCGAATGCGCTGCACCAGCGCTTCTGCGCGAAGGGAAGATCGGCGCTCACTGTGTAGAATTGCACGCTGGGAAGCTTGGTGGCTTCTTCGTTAAAACGCTTGGTTTGCGCGTCACAGACGGGTGTGTCGAGCGAAGGAACCACGCTGAAAATGCGGACCGTCTCTCCGGTAGATGCGAGATTGATCGGTTGGAGTGTGTCGGTGACCGCGTCGAAGTCCGGCGCCTTGTCGCCGGCTCTTAACTCAGGCCCCACCAGCGTAAGGGGCTTGCCTCGCATGGTTGTTGCTCCGGGTCTTTCCACGAATCTTCCTCCTGATTCACGTTTGATTTTTCGACCTATTGTAGCAACTCGTCTAACTTCGACAGCTCGTTTGTAGGCAGCTGGCAGGCGTAGTTTTGGCACACGTAGGCGGTTGGGAGGCCGTTGATTTCGCGCATGGCATCGGCGCCCGGAAACAGTCCCGCCAGCTTGCTACGCGTCTCATCGGAATCGATGAGCAGCGTGACATCGTTCGGAAGAAATCGCGAATTCAGTGCGCAGAGAAACGCACGCGTTGCCTCGTGATCGCGAGGCCCCGCGATCACAATCTCGCGCCGCGGCGATTCATAGTAATCGAGAGCGACCAGCATCTGCGGTGTGGCAACCGGTTGCGCCGAGATTTTCGGGCCGAGCGCGCCGAGAGTCCGTTCGGCGGCCTCGCGCATCCCCGGCCGGCCGGTGATATGCGCCAGCCGAAGCAGGTCAAGCAAGGCGATCGCGTTGCCCGATGGCTCCGCGCCGTCGTAGTCGTCCTTCATCCGAAGCACTAGGTTTGCGTCGCCTCCGGCCGTGCTGAAGAAGGCGCCTGAATGCGTGTCCTCGAACAACTCGCGCATCCTTGCGGTCAGTTCGAGGGCCAGCACCAGCCGGTCCGGGTTGAAATCGGCTTCGTATAGATCTAGCAGCGCCGCGATGAAGAATGCGTAGTCGTCCAGAAATCCGGATATCGCGGCTTCGCGCTCGCGATACCGGCGCAGGAGCGTACCGGACGGACGATCGTACATCTTCGACACGACGAAATCGGCCGCGCGTTGTGCCGCCGCAAGATAGCGAGGCTCTTCGAGCACCTGCGCGGCCTTGGCGAACGCGGAAATCATCAAAGCATTCCAGGCGGTCAGAATCTTATCGTCCAGATGCGGACGAATCCGGTGCGAGCGCGCCTCCAGCAGTTTCGCTTGTGCCTCTTCCAGTTCCGCTGCATGATAGGGGTCGGGCGACTCACGGAGATATAGGATGTTCTTGCCTGTGAATTCACCGTGCGGATCCTGATGCACGTTCCCGTCGTCCTCGACACCGTAATACTTCGCGAATGGCGCATACAGCACCGGTCCGAGGATGTCTTGGAGCTCGGCGGCGGACCAAATATAGAATGCTCCTTCGCCCTTCACGCCAGGCTGCGCGGGATCGATCACGCTGTCCGCATCCTCAGCCGAATAGAAGCCGCCTTCCGGATGCGTCATATCGCGAAGAACATAGTCCAGCGTCGAGCGCGCAATGCCCGCATAGAAACTGTCGTGCGTGATTTGGAAGGCTTCCAGATAAGAGACGGCAAGCTGCGCCTGATCGTACAGCATCTTCTCAAAATGCGGTACGAACCAGCGCTCGTCGACCGAGTAGCGATGGAAGCCGCCGCCGAGCTGATCATGCATGCCGCCATTCGCCATCGCCCGCAACGTTTCGAGCGTCATGTCGAGCGCTTCTTTTCGATTGGTGCGCGCGTGATAGCGTAGCAGGAAATTGAACACAACCGGACGCGGAAACTTAGGCGCGTCGCCGAAGCCGCCGTGGTCGGAGTCATACGCGCGGCGGAAATATTGGAAGGTCGAATCGAGCACATCTCGATTGGGAATAGACGGCGCGCCTGAGTTGCCCGTATACTTCGAGAGTTGGTCGAGCGCTTCCGCGCTGGTTTCCAAGATGCGATCGTGATCTCTCTGCCAGGCTTCCGCGACCCGTTCGAGCAGCAATGGAAAGCCAGGCCGGCCGTAGCGATTATCGGGTGGAAAATAAGTTCCGCCGAAGAACGGCTTCAGTTCAGGAGTCAAAAAGACCGACATGGGCCAGCCGCCGCTGCCGGTCGAGGCCTGAACGTAAGCCATGTAGATGCGATCAATGTCGGGCCGCTCCTCGCGATCCACTTTGATCGACACGAACCCGCGGTTCAGAATACCGGCGGTTTCGGCGTTTTCGAACGACTCGTGCTCCATCACATGGCACCAGTGGCAGGTGGAGTAGCCTACCGAAAGGAAGATGGGCTTGTCTTCGGCTCGCGCTTTTGCGAACGCCTCCTCGCCCCACGGATACCAGTCGACGGGATTGTGAGCGTGCTGCTGAAGGTAAGGGCTCTTTTCGGAGATGAGTCGGTTGGGCACGAAGCGCCTCCACCTAGTGTCGCATTGCGCGCGCCGGCCGAAGCTGCGTTTGAACCGACCTATCAGCCTCGCGCGAAGCTACTTCTTCTGAAACACGACGATGTATTGGCTGTTCGGATTGAGATCGCGCTTCGATAGCAATCGAAATCCGTTCGCCTCCACTTCCTTGATCAAGTCGTCCTGATCCAGGCGGATGTGCTCCAGCGCGCGGTCGCCTTGACCCATCGCACCGCGGCGTTTGTAGAATTCGACGATCACCAGCTTGCCGTCCGATAGAAGCGAATCGCGGATGTGCTCCAGCATCGCTTCCGGATAATCGAAGTGATGGTAAACGTCCAGAATCAGCGCGGCCGCGAGCGTTGCGGCCGGGAGTTTGGGATCGCGGTCCGTGCCGAGAACGAATTTGACGTTGGTCAAGTTCTGTAACTGGACCCGCGTTCGAGCCTGATCGATAAAATCCGTCTGGATGTCCTCGCCATAAACCGTTCCGGTATCGCCGACCGCATGGCTCAAGTAAGGCAGCATGAAACCGACGCCAGTGCCGACGTCGGCAACAGAATCACCGACCTTCAACGCCATGGCCTCGACGATCTCGCGCGGTTTCTGGCGTTCCTCGCGATCCGCCGCCGCCAGTCCCTTGGCGACGCCGGCCCGGCCTTCCTTGGTCTTATAGCCCTCGTTGGCCTTCTCGGCGACTTGCGGAAACGCCGCAACGCAAAATACGAACAAACACGCGAGTCTTCTCATAGCGATTTCTCCATAGGCATGGCAAGCGGTGGCTCAACTAGGAAATTGTGCTGGGACATCTCCGCGACCGCCTCGCGAACCGAGTGCTCGGAGGCGGGCTCAAGCGTAATCACGAATGGCCGGTCGCGCCAATTTTCCGTCGGCAACTGCAAAACGGCTTCCAGGCTGATGCCTTTGTCGGCCATCACCCGCGATAACGTAGCGATGATGCCGGGCCGGTCTTCAACGCGGAAACGCAGATAGTAAGCGGAATGCTGGAGGGTTACCGGGATCGGTTTGTACTCGCCCAAACGCTCATGCGCGAACGGCGACACGCGCTCCGGGCTGCCCGAACGGATTTCGCGAGCCACACGCATCAGATCGCTTACCACAGCTACGCCGGTGGGAGCGGAGCCCGCACCACGACCATAGTAAAACGTGTCAGCGCCATACTTACCGCGCACCCAAACGGCGTTGTAGGCCCCTTGCACGCTGGCGAGAATGGTCGACTGCGGAATCAGAGCAGGCCGGACCGAGAGAATCAGCCCGGCAGTCGTTTGGCGCGCCGAGCATAGCAGGCGAATTGTGTGACCGAGCTGATGGGCGTAAGAGAAATCCACCGGCAGAATGCGCCGGATGCCCTCGGTGTAAATGTCGGAAGGCGTGATTTTCTCGCCGAACGCCAGCGCCGCGAGAATCGCAAGCTTGGAACGTGCATCGTACCCATCCACGTCCGCGCTCGGATCGGCTTCGGCATAGCCCAGCCGCTGCGCGTCCTTCAGCACGTCGTCAAACGAAGCGCCGTGCTTCTCGATCTCCGTCAAGATGTAGTTGCTGGTTCCGTTGAGAATCCCGTACAGCGTGGTGACGCGGTCTCCCGAAATGCCTTCTCGCAGCACGCTGTGAATGGGAATCCCGCCCGCAACGCTGGCCTCCATGGCGAGGTTTATTCCCGCAGCGATCGCACGATCCCAAATCTCGGCGCCGCACAAAGCCATCAATTCCTTGTTCGCGGTGACGACCGATTTCTTGTGGGCGATGGCGGCGTCGATGATCTCGCGCGCAACGTGCGTCCCTCCCACCAGCTCCGCGACGATATCGACCTCGGGGTGCTCCACCACCTCGCGCCAGTTCGAAGTTTGAATCACGGGCCCGGGCAGTTCCGGCAGTGTTTTGCCCTCAATCGAACGGCTGCACAGCGCTCTCACCCGCAGCGGGAAACCGAGCTTGAGCGCGATCTGATCGGCGTTCTCATGCAAGATGTTGAGCGTCCCTGTGCCGACGTTCCCCAGTCCGATGATGCCTACTTTGACTGCTTCCATGTGCGCTTGCGCAGATCAGCTCTGCCGGGCGGATTTGAAGATTGCGAAAGCGGCGCCCTGCGGGTCTGCCAGAACCGCCATGCGCCCCGCTCCGGGAATGTCCATGGGAGGAGCAAAAGTTTTTGCGCCGAGTTCCTGCGCCTTCTTGGCCGCTTGATCCACGTCGGACACGGCAAAATAACTCATCCAATGCGACGGCATTTTCGGGCCCTGCTGGCGGACCGGAGGAATGCCTCCGATAAAGTCTTCCCCGTTCTTGATGTGCAGGTACCCGGATGTATCCTTTTCGCCCGCCATGATCTGCCAGCCGAAAAGACCGGAATAAAATTGCTTGGCTCGCGCAGGGTCGGCAGTGACCAAATCAGCCCAACAGAAGGTATTGGGATCGCCCGTGATGCCCAGCCCCTGGTTTCGCTTCGGCTGCCAGAGACAAAATACCGCGCCCGTCGGATCCTGGATGACCGCCATCCTGCCTGCATCCATCACGTCGAAGGCGGGAGCAAGCACTTTTGCGCCTAAACTGGATGCTTTCGCCGCTGATTGATCCGCATTATCCACGGCCATATAAATCATCCAATGCGGAGGCACGCCGGCCGCCTTCTGATCGGGCTGTAAAGTGCAGCCCGCGGCCACATCGCGCCCATCCATCCGGAAAATCGTGTAGACGCCTTGCGGGTCCATCGGAAAATCGTTGATGTTCCAGCCAAACAAGTCGCGATAGAACCCTTTTGCAGCGTCCTGATCACTTGTCGCCAGTTCGAGCCAACAGAATTCACCCGCGGGATGTTTGTCGACGTGCGGCATAGGTAGATTGTGGCATGAATCGCCGGCCGTTTGCGCCATATGCGGCGATGGGATTTGTGAAAACCCGGGAACTCTGACCTTTCAAGCGAAGCTCGTCAGTGCACTAAGCTCACCTCGGCAGGGTCTTGACAAACGAATCCAGCTCGCGCACCACGTCCGCTTCGTTCGAGAAGAATATGTAGTTGTTCGCCCCGCCGAGGTTCAGAACGCGCGCGTCCGGCACACCGCGTTTCAGCGCAGCTACATTGTCGGCGACCCATGCCAGTGACAAACCGTATTTGAGACCTAGCTGCATTCCCTGCTCCGCCGTCTGGGGATGGTACTTCTTCATCTGCTCGTCAAGGGCAGCAGGAACAGCGAAGAATGCTAGTACTGGTACTCGGATTCGCGAATATTCGGGGCGCTCTAAGCCTTCAAACATCGCTTGACGAACTTCGTCCGAAACAAGGTATTTTCCCACGCTGCCGTCCGGGTCAGCCGCGTAGAGTTGGCGAAGCTCGGACTCCGGAAACGCCATTCCATACGTTTTTTGTTGCCACAATCGATAGGCATTGAAGGAGCTTTTGTCGGGACGGGGCGGCACCTCGCGAATCAATAGTCGCAGCTCCGGCTCGAGCACCACAGGACCAATACTGGTGTCTTCTGCTGAATTGAGGTATACGAGCGCCGCCATTCGGTCCGGATAATTTGCCCCTAGAAAGCTCAAGTCCTGACCTCCGAATGAGTGGCCGATCAGAACCGGCTTTTCCAAACCGAGATGGTCCAGCACCAGAAGCACGTCCTTCGCAGACTGTCGCGCTGAATAGCCCGTCGACGGCCGTGAGGAAGCGCCTAATCCACGTCGCGTGATGCCATACACGTGTCCAATATTGGTCAGCTTAGGAGCGAGGTCATCATAGGCATGCGCAGTCATGTAGCCGGCCAGAAAAACGAGCGCTGGTCCCGTCCCGCCCCAGTCCAGAACCTCGAGCTGAACGGCATCGTCCACCTGCACGAATTGCGTTCGATGGGGAGAGGGGTCGTGCCATAGCTCCTGAGCGGCCGCGCTGGCGAGTAACGCCAAAATAGACAGGCCAATGACGGCAGGTTTCATCAGACACCGCTTTTCTCAATCCCAGTTGCTACTGCTTCTGGCTCGAGAGCGAAGCCGTTCCCAGCAGTCCGCCCAGGCCCATGGTTTCCACTGCCGACGACGGCACGATCACCATCGATCCCTTTTCCTTGATCGCTTCGTACAGCATGTTCATGGCGCGCAGATGCAGCGCCACCGGATTATTCAGGTACACGGTAGAGGCCTCGGCGAACTTGGTCGAAATCTCCGTCTCGGCGGTTCCCAGAATGATACGCGCCTGCCGCTCCCGCTCGGCCTGAGCCTGCCGCGACATGGCGTCTTCGAGCGCCTGGGGAATGTGCACGTCGCGTATCTCAACCGACTGCACCGTGATTCCCCACGGATTCGTCTTCTCATCCAGAATCCGCTGCAGTTCGCGCCCCAGCATTTCGCGCTCGGTGATCATCTGCGAAAGGTCGTGCCGGCCGATCGACTCGCGCAGCGCGGTCTGCGCGCTCAGAGTGATGGCGTTGTCGAAATCCATGACCTCGAGAATCGATTTCTCTGCGTTCCACACCAGCCAGAATACGATCGCGTCGACATTCACCGGTACCGTATCGCGCGTCAGCGCGGATTCAGCTTTGACATCGGTGACCCGCACGCGCTGATCCACGTACTGGCTGATCTGGTCGATCACCGGGATAATGACGAACATCCCCGGCCCGCGAAGGCCTTTGTATTTGCCCAGCCGGAGGATCGCCGCCTTCTGCCACTGATCGGCCACTTTAATCGCGAAGAGGAAATACAAGCCGATGAGCATTCCACCGATCACGAACGCGGGCTGTCTGTACACTGCGGTCAGCACGAGCCCTGCGCCCACCGCGAGCAGCAGAACGGCGACGCCGACGCTGCTCACCTGCGGTCCTCCCGTATACCCAGCGGCCTCTTTGTTCCTTAACCTTGCTGGCACGATCATGAGCCCTCCTTTTCCTTTTTCAGTTCCTCGAAATAATCGAGCAGTTCGCGCAAGGTGATTCCTTCGGCGCCCGCTTTAGCCAGCAGCTCGCCGGCTAGTTGCGCCACGCGCCGGCGCCGCTCCATTTCGTTAGCTTTCGGTTTCTTGTCCGTGATAAACGTGCCGGTGCCTTGCTGCGTCGCAAGAACTTCGCGAATCTCCAGCTCGCGATAAGCACGCACGACTGTGTTCGGATTGATCGCCAGATCCACCGCGAGCTGGCGCATCGTCGGCAGCTGATCGCCGGCCCGAAGCGAGCCAGCAGCGATTCCACCCAGCACCTGATCGATAATCTGCCGGTAAGCTGGGACCCCGCTCGCCGCATCGAGCCGGAACTGAAAGCGCCGATCGTTAGCCGCTACCGTCATCCCATTTGCTAGTGTACTAGTTTTATATAACACTGTCAAGGTTCGGGTAAACTTTCCTCGTTCGCCTGCGTTTAATCAATCAGCGGACGATACTAAAAACAATGGGATACAGGCTGTTTCCTGTCTTGGCGCTTGGTTCGATCGGGTTGCTGACCGCCTCCGCGCCCAAGCCGAAGAAGCCGGCAGACGATGCCGCTCGCCAAGCCAAGCTCTTTCAGAAGAAGCTGAAAGGGGACGACCAGATCATACACGCGCTCGACCGGCTGACCTTCGGACCGCACTCAGGTGACGCCGCCCAAGTGAAGAAGATCGGCCTGAAAAAATGGGTGGACCTTCAACTTCACCCGGAACGAATTGTCGAGAGCGCGGACTTGGAAGCCAAGCTCCAGCCTCTAGAGTCGCTGCGGATGACTCCTCTCGAAGCCTCCAAGCACTACCCGCCACCGCAACTGATCCTGGCCATCGCGCAGGGGCGTCAGCCGATGCCGGACGACCCGGTGCTGCGCGCCAGCATACAGCGGTTGGTCCAGCGATATAAGACCCGCAAAGGTGCAAAAGGCGACGGCGTGCCCGCTCCCGACCCCGACTCCGAGCTCGAGCCCGCCAAACCCCTGTTCGAAGTCCTTGACCCAACGGAGTTGCGGATTCTCGGCAAAGGCACCCCGGAAGAAAAGCGCGCGATGCTGGAAAACCTCCCGCCCGAAAAAATGGAGGAGGCGCTCATCGCAATGCCGCGCCCGATGCGCCAGCAATTGATGATATTCGCACCGACTTCGGTGCGCCGGACCATCATGCTTCTAAACGCCCCGCAGCAAGTGGTCGCCTACGACCTGCTGGACGCGAAACTGCTGCGAGCCATCGAAAGCAATCGACAGCTCGCCGAAGTGCTGGACGATTTCTGGTTCAATCACTTCAACGTTTTCTACGACAAGGGCGCCGATCGTTTCTCGATTCCTGATTACGAGCGCGAAGCCATTCGCCCGCACGTGCTGGGAAAGTTCCGCGATCTGCTGGAGGCGACCGCTAAGAGTCCGGCCATGCTCTTTTACCTGGACAATTTTCAATCCGTGCGGCCGGACATTGATGCGAACAACAAAAATCGCAAGGTCAAGCGCGGGCTCAACGAAAACTACGGCCGCGAGTTGATGGAACTGCACACGCTCGGCGTCAACGGCGGCTACACGCAGAAGGACGTTACGGAAGTAGCGCGCTGCTTCACGGGCTGGACCCTGCTCGAGCCGCGCCGCGGCGGCGGCTTCGAATACAACGACCGCCTGCACGACAAAGACGAAAAGATCGTACTCGGTCATGTGATCCCCGCCGGAGGCGGCATGGAGGACGGCGAGAAAGTGCTGGACATTCTCGCGGCGCATCCGTCGACCGCGCACTTCATTTCGCTGAAACTGGCGCAGCGCTTTGTCGCCGACAATCCGCCCGAGTCCCTGGTCCAACAGATGGCCGCGACGTTTTTGAAGACGGACGGTGATATCCGCGAGGTCATGAAGACGATGCTGGCCTCGCGCGAGTTCTGGTCCGAGGGCGCTTATCACGCGAAAGTGAAGACACCGTTCGAGATGGTGGTCAGCTCCGTCCGTGCATTGGATGCCAACGTCAACGACGCATTCGTGCTGGCCAACCAGGTCGGCAATCTCGGCGAACCGCTGTATCGCAAACAGGAACCGACCGGCTACTCCAACCTCAACTCCGAGTGGGTGAATTCGGCGGCGCTACTTGCCCGCATGAATTTCGCGTTGCAACTGGCGCAGAACCGCCTGCCCGGGATCAAGGTAGAAGCATCGCATCTCAGCAGCGAGCCGGCTATCGCGGCCAGGACGCTGCTGCTCCACGCGCCGTCGATTCAGACTCAGGCAGGCATTCAGAAAGCCCTCGCTGAGCAGAAACAGAAGACTCCCGGATTGGTGGCCGCCCTTGTACTCGGCTCGCCAGATTTCCAGAGAAGGTAACACTCATGACGTCAAGGCGTGTTTTTCTCAAAGGATCGGCTCTCGCACTTTTCGGCGTCGGGTCAGTCCCGGCCTGGCTCTCGCGATCGGTCTACGCCGCGGACGGACCGGAACGGCGTAAGAAAATCCTGGTAGCGATCTTTCAGCGCGGTGCCGTGGACGGCCTCAACATGGTGATCCCCTTCGGCGAGCCGCGCTATTACGAGCTGCGGCCTTCGATCGCGATTCCCAAACCCAACGGCACGCCGCAGTCCGCGGTCGACCTGGACGGCTTCTTTGGGCTGCATCCGTCGCTCTCGCCGCTCAAGCCGATCTACGACTCGGGCCGCCTCGCGATCGTGGACGCGGTCGGCTCGCCCGATCCGACGCGCTCGCACTTCGACGCACAGGATTACATGGAGTCCGGCACGCCGGGTCTCAAAGCAACGGCCGATGGTTGGATGAACCGCGCGCTGCCCAAAACGTCAGGTCCTATATCACCGGTGCGCGCCGTCAGCCTCGGGGCGAATCTGGCGCGCAGCATCCGCGGCAAAAACGAAGCAGTTGCCATTAATAACCTCAACGATTTTCAAATCCGCGATCCGCGCGGCGCGCAGGGTTTCGAAAGCATGTATGAGTCGACGCTCGACACCATGCTGCACGGCACCGGCAAGGAAACGTTCCAGGCCATCAAGCTCATGCAGACATTGCAAAAACAGACCTACACACCCGCGAATGGCGCTAAGTATCCAGGCGGCCCGTTCGGAAACAGCCTGCAGCAGATCGCGCGGCTCATCAAGGCGGACGTGGGGCTCGAGGTGGCGTTCGCGGACATCGGCGGATGGGACACGCACGTCAACGAGGTCGGACCGCAACCGAACGTCGGCCAACTTGCCAACAATCTCGCGCAGTTCGGGCAATCGCTCGCGGCGTTTTATCAGGACCTCGGCGATCGGATGGCGGACGTCGCCGTAGTCACCATGTCCGAATTTGGACGCACGGCGCGCGAGAACGGCAACCGCGGCACCGACCATGGCCACGCCAACGTGATGTTCGTCATGGGCGGCGACGTGCAAGGCGGCAAAATCTACGGCGAGTGGCCTGGTCTGGGCGAGGAACAGCTCTACGAGGGCCGCGATCTTGCGCTGACCACCGACTTCCGCGATGTGCTCGGCGAGCTAGTCTCCAAGCACCTGGGCAATTCCAACCTGAAATCGGTTTTCCCTGGCTACGACGCCCCCAGGTTTCGAGGCCTGCTCGGCTAGCTGGTCACTTCCAGCATCCGGTCCGCGCTCATCGATTCTTCCACGAGCCGGCGATACGGGTAGTCCACGATGATGCATCCGCGCGACGCGTCATTGTGGACGTTGTTGCCATGAATCAGGAATCCGCTTCGACCGTGCGCGTCGTGGCCGACTGGCGTTAGCGGAAAGACCGGCGGAGCGTGGTTCGGAACCGGCATCGGATCGCCGATTGTATAGCTTCCACGCGGAATCGGCCCGACATTGGGTATCGATTCCAGCTCTGGATTATTTCGTCCTTGCGGCCCGCCCGGAACGTTGCGGCCGGAATATCCAGCGGCCACAAACCTCCCATTTTGCGACAGAGTACCCGTGGTTTGACTGTAGGTCCACATCCGTTCGAAAACATAACGCTCGCGATATAAGGGAAAACAAGAATGCTGCGTGAAGCTCGCCTAAGTTTCTGACGTGCGAAAGGAAAAAATTTCAGCCGGTTTTGTGACTCTACTTGAGAACGCCCATCTTCTCGAATGGCCAGTAGATGAACACCGCTTTGCCGTAGATATAGCGCCGCGGAACCATGCCCCAGGCACGGCTGTCATTCGAGGAACTGCGATGGTCGCCCAGCACGAAGTATTCGTCCGACCCGACGGTCTTTGCGGGCATTGAATTGTCGTCGCGAAATTCGGAAGGCACGTAACTTTCTTCGAGCGCCCGCCCGTTCACGATCACCGTGCCGTGGTCCACTTCGATGCGATCGCCGGGCACGCCGATGACGCGCTTGATATACGACTTGGTGGGATCACCCGGAAACCAGAACACCACCGTCTCGCCGCGATCGATGTGCGAGAAGCGGTAGACAAATTTGTTGATGAAGATCCGCTCCTGGTCGTCGAGCGTGGGCATCATGCTGGTCCCCTCCACCTTGACCGGCTGGTAGAGGAACAGGATGACGATGACCGCCAGGACCACGGAAAACACCAAGTCGCGCGCCCAGTGAAATAGCACGCCAACAAGCGACCGTTTACTCGCCTGCTCCGGGGCTGGCGTCGTCGCCGACGCTACCTGAGTTTCGTCCATACTTACCAGGTTCTGAGCTTTATTTTGACACCTCGCGGGGCCCTCGCGTCAAGCATGGCGCAATCGTCCGGAAGGCTCACGGGTTCCAGTATTCCAGACGTGTGACCCTTCGCAGTCGTTACGAACGGGCACCGATTAAGGGCGCCCGCGTCAGCCGCCTAACCGTTAGCCGAAGCCGTAGTCTAAAGGACGGATGGAAGTGGACGCCGGCAGCGCCATCGAGCGGGCGCAGTCGGGTGATAGCGACGCCTTTCGGCTGCTCGTCGAGCAGCACAGCCGCGCTGTCTTTCGTCTGGCTTTTCGCATGACTGGAAACGAGCAGGACGCCGAGGACGTGGTTCAAGAGACGTTCCTGCGGGCTTACCGGCGGCTCGCCGACTACGAGTCGCGGTCCAGCTTTTCGACCTGGCTCTATCGCATTGCGTCGAACTATGCGCTCGACCTGATTCGCAGTCGGCGGAGGCATGTCGACAAACGCGAGCACGGTTCGCCTGAGCAGCGCGATGTGCTCGAAACCATTCCGGCGACAACTCCGGGACCGGACCGGGTCCTGTTCGGCGGCGAAGTCCAGATCCGGTTGAACGCCGCGCTGGACGAATTGAGCGCACAAGAGCGCACCGCTTTCGTCTTGCGCCACTTTGAAGGCCTGTCCATTGAGGAAATTGGCGCCTCGCTCGGAACAGGCACGAACGCGACGAAGCACAGCATTTTCCGGGCGGTCCAAAAATTGAGAAAGCGTCTCGAACCGCTCGTAGGAACAGCACGATGAAACACCTGAGTGAAGAACAACTGGTTCTTTTTTGTTACGGCGAATCGCAAGAGCACGGGATCGAAGAGCATCTCGGCGAATGCGAGCAGTGCCGCAACGACTTTCGCAGTCTGCAATTGGTGCTGAATACCGTCGATGCAGCGCCGGTCCCGGAGCGCGGCGCCGGCTATGGCGAAGCAGTCTGGCAGGACATTCAGGGGCGCTTGGCCGCAAAGCCGCCGAAGCGCCGGTTCACCTGGTGGATCTGGGCTCCGGCGATGGCGGCCCTCATTTTAGCCGCGTTTTTCGCCGGCCGGCTGACGCGCCGCAATGACTCCCCGGCGGTGGCCACCGGTCAGCCGCCACAGCAGGTGCGGGAACGCATTCTATTGGTCGCTGTGGGCGATCACCTGGAGCGCTCGCAGATGGTGCTCGCTGAACTGAGCAACGCGCCGGACCAGAAGGGCACGATCGATATTTCGGGCGAACGCCAGATGGCCGAAGAACTATTGGACGACAACCGGCTCTACAGGCAGACTGCGCGGAGCACAGGCGACACAGCCATGGCGAGCGTGCTCGATGATCTCGAGCGCGTTCTGATCGAGATCGCTCACAGCCCGTCGGAAGTTTCCAGCGAGGAACTGGCGGACTTGCGCCGCGAGATCGAAAGCCGCGGCTTGCTGTTCCAGGTTCGCGTGCTCGGATCGCGCGTGCGCAGTGACGAAAGCCGACCAGCTGCTGTTAAGGACAAAGAGACGAAGAAATCCTAGGAACTGAAAAAATGAAACGAACGATCTACATTGCGATTTTGTGCGGTGCCGCGCAATTGGCGGCGCAGCCTCAAGCTCGCGAGCCGCGCGCGGTACCGGCGCTGCCTGCTCTCCCTGTCCCTGCTTTCCCTGCTCTGCCGTCCTTTCCAGCACTGCCGCCGCTGCCGGCGCTTCGCGATTTCCCGGGCATCGGCCTGCTCGCGTTTCAAGATGCAAGTCAGAATGCGCGCGAAGCAAGTCAGAATGCGCGAGATGCCGCACGCCGTGCCCGCGACCTGGCCCGTCAATCGCAGGACCGCGATGAGCGCTACTACAAAGAGGGCAAGAGCTATCTGGACCGCCGGGAGTACGACCATGCGATCGGGGCTCTGAATCGCGTGATCGAGAACAAAGGCAGCCGCGCGGATGGGGCGCTGTACTGGCGCGCCTATGCGCTGAACAAACTAGGCCGCCGCGATGAGGCCCTCGCGAGCCTTAACGATCTCCAGACCAACTACGCGTCCAGCCGCTGGCTGGAAGATGCCAAGGCGCTGCAGATCGAGGTTCGCCAGCAGAGCGGCCAGCCGGTCTCGCCGGAATCTGCGACGGATGAGGACTTGAAGCTGCTGGCCCTCAACAGCCTCACAAACACGGATCCGGATCGCAGCATTCCGATGATCGAGAATCTGCTCAAGAGCAGCACCTCGCCCCGGCTCAAGGAACGCGCTTTGTTCGTTCTCGCGCAGAGCCGGTCGCAGAGGGCCCGCGACGTCCTGGCATCGGTCGCAAAGGGAAGCTCGAATCCAGACCTGCAAACCAAGGCGGTCGAGTACCTGGGAGTTTATGGAGGCCGCGATAACCTGCAGACGCTCACCGATGTTTACAAAGGCTCGAACGACCCGCAGGTGAAGCGCAGTATTCTGAATGCCTTCATGGTGGCAGGAAGCCGCGACAACTTGATTGCAGCGGCGAAATCGGAATCAAATTCCGAACTGAAGGTGCATGCGATTCAATTGCTCGGCGCTGCGGGCGGCTCGGCGGACCTGGCCCAACTTTACTCGAGTGAGTCATCTCCCGAAGTGAAGCGCGCCATCATCCAGGGACTGTTCGTCGCTGGTAACTCCGACAAGCTGCTCGATCTGGCGAAAACCGACAGAGACGCAGGGCTACGGCGCTACGCGATCACCCAGCTCGGTGTGATGGGGCGTAGCAAGACCGGCGCATCGCTCGCCGCGCTGTACCCGCAGGAGACGGATAAGGAAAACAAGCAGGCCATTATCAACGCTCTATTCGTGCAAGGCAATGCGACCGCGCTGGTGGACATCGCGCGCAAAGAGACGGACATGAACCTCAAGAAGCAGGTCGTCAATCAGCTCTCGCTCATGCACTCGAAAGAAGCGACGGACTACCTGATGGAGCTACTGGCAAAATGAGGTGCATGACTTGGGTGGCGATCCTGCTCGCGGGCTCGGCACACGCGTAACAGCCTCGATTCTGCCGTGCCCAAGCAGGCCGTGTTCTGGCTCGAACAAAGCAAAGACCCGCGTGCTCTGGCCTATATCGAAGAAGTCTTGAGGTAACGTTGTCAGCGCGGCGGTAAAATCAAGGCGTGAAACTCGCGCTCTTCCTCCCCCTGCTCGCGTTCCCGGCGGCGGCGCAAACGGCCCCTGGCTTCACGCCCGCCAATATCGACAAAACGGCCGACCCGTGCGTCGACTTTTACCAATACGCCTGCGGGACCTGGATGGCCAAGAACCCAATCCCGCCCGACAAGTCGCGCTGGGGCGTCGGCGATGAGCTTCAGGAGCGGAACAATACGATCCTGCGCACGATTCTCGAGAAGGCGTCCGTGCCCGATCCGAAGCGCTCATCCGACGACCAAAAGATCGGCGACTTCTACAGCTCCTGCATGGACGAGCAGGCCATCGAAAAGCAGGGCACGCAGCCCTTGAAGGCTGATCTGGATCGCATCGCGGCGCTGAACAGCAAAGCTTCCCTCGCTCCCGTGGTCGCGCGCCTTCACACGCTTGGGCTGAATGTACTGTTTCGGTTCTCGTCCGAGCCCGATCTGAAAAACACGGACGTCAACATCGCCGGAACCGATCAGGGCGGCCTGAGCCTACCGGATCGCGACTACTACTTGAATACCGACGCGCGCACGGTTGAGATTCGAAACAAGTACACCGAGCAGGTGCAGAAAATGCTCCAACTCCTCGGCGAACCTGCCGACAAGGCGCGCGCCGACGCCCAGGCCGTTCTGCGCATCGAGACGGCGCTTGCGAAAGGATCCCGGGATCGGATTTCGCGCCGCGACCCCGACAAGACCTACCACAAGATCGCTCTCGCCGACTTCACCGCGCTCGCGCCCGGTTTCGAATGGACGCAATACTTTAAAGCGCTGGATTCTCCCGCATTCACCAGCCTTGACGTCGGATATCCCGAGTTCTTCAAAGCGCTGAACACGACGCTCGCCGACACCAGTCTCGACGACCTGAAAACGTATCTGCGCTGGCATCTTGTGCATTCCGAGGCGCCCTTGCTGCCGAAGGCATTCGTGGACGAAGATTTCTCTTTCTACGGAAAGACGCTGACCGGCAGAGAGCAGCTCGAACAGCGCTGGAAGCGCTGCGTCTCGGCCGTCGACTCCGACCTCGGCTTTGCCCTGGGCCGCCGCTTCGTCGACGAAACGTTCGGCGCAGAAGGCAAGGCCCGCACGCTCGATATGGTCAAACGCATCGAGAAGGCGCTGAACGATGACATTCATGCACTCCCATGGATGACACCGGCGACC
>Ga0335070_10002797_pt1 | contig 20266 bp, 24 predicted proteins | sample Lox_Sample_13_FD_206722 | JGI IMG/M metagenome (GOLD analysis project Ga0335070, IMG submission 206722) | Soil microbial communities from Loxahatchee National Wildlife Refuge, Florida, United States - Lox_Sample_1.3 | ecosystem: Environmental > Terrestrial > Soil > Wetlands | place: USA... | reverse complement strand
AGCCAACGTATGCTCTTCGCATCTGGTAGATCAGGTTCAGTTTGCTCAGGCGGTTAAGCCTAAAATCTGTGTCTCGCTCAAGGTCTAGTTTTGCGAATTTTGCCACTTGCTCTTTTGACACAAATTCATGCTTTGTCATTGCTGTTTCGATTACTTGCAGTACTCTGAGGTCTTCATTTTGGAGTGTGCGAAACACTTGAACCGCAATATCTGCCGAGGACATGGATGAAAAGGAGAAGGGTTTTCATCGATATGAAGTTTCGTCTTCAAGTGATTCTTAACTTTTTAACTTCGTCAGTGCTTGGAGTAGGTACAGTTATGGATTTATCTAGGCTATCTTTGCCATATTCCACCAGAACTTTGCCATCTTTCTTGTCTGAATAGTAGGCTGTTAGGGCTGCAGCTTTTGCAATTGCTTTTTTTGTTTTAGAGCCTTGAAGAATCGTTGTTGGGCTTCCGCAGTCAGGAACTTCGAAGCAGTAGTCGCTTTCGGCTTTCATTTGCAGGAGGGCTTTGTTTTCAGTTTCGTTTCGTCCCACGATTATCTTGTTTTCTTCAAAGCGCAAGTGTCTGCCTAGCTTCAACAGCGTTATGTCTTTCATGGAGATTCGCTTCTTGTGATTAAAGAGGTCTCTGACTTTGTTGGCAAATTCCCTGTATGTGAGCAGGCAGCCTCCGGCTGGGCACGGGTAGTCTGTTATGCTGAATTCTTTGGCTAATCTGATCTGTTTCTTCCTTGATCTTCCGTGAATATCCATCAGTTTTTCTCTGTCTACAAGCTTCTTTCTTTCTATTTCAGTTTCGGGCAGAACCTTTGCCGACAAGGGTCTTAGTATTTTACCTTTCAGTCCAGCCTCTTCCTCTATCATAGTCATCGCTTTGAAATGCTGTGACATGGGTCTTTCATCCAGAACTTCTCCAGTAAAGATGAACGCTGCTCCCATTTCCTTAGCGTATCTCTTGGCCTTTTTCAGCATGAATATTCTGCAGTCGATGCATGGGTTCATGTTTTTTCCATACCCATGTTTCGGCTTTCTTACAACTTTCAGATAATCCTCGCCAACGTTCACAACTCGCAAGGGTATGCCGAATTTCTCTGCAACCTCAGAGGCTCCACATCCGCCTTTCTTGCACAGACAGAATGGAGACACGAAATTTATGGCTTCAACCGCTATATCTTGGTCTAGAAGTAGTTTGACAGCTAGTGTACTGTCCAAACCTCCTGACAGAAGGGCAAGCGCCTTTGTTCTCTTCATTTCACTTGAAAGATTTCTAAGCCGTTATTTAAACACGCACGCAAAATAAATCAAATCTAATACGGCATTAAGTAAGAACTTGTTTCATTGGAAAGAAGGTCTGTTAATTTTGTCTGTTTGTTTTCTCGCTGAGCGCGTTGAATCCGATCAGTCTGATTCGGCTTTGGCAGTTGTTGCATTGCAGCAGTATTTTTTCCAAGCTGTCTTCCTTGACAATGGGTTCTATGATTGTGTAAGCATTTTCTGACGTGTCATCTGGTGATATTTGGATTCCGCATTTTGGACAGTTGAATGTGCCGTTGCCATTTACTTTGGTGAGGTCAATGGTGTATGGTTTGGTTTTCTGCATCTTTGTCTCCTTCAGTTCATTTGTGGGCACGTTTTAGATTATGACGTACGTCATACTTAAGCGTTACTCGAAGAACATGAACTGAGTTTTCGAATGCAAAACAATTCGCGCTTTCGTCGCGTTTTAATGCAATAGTCACTCGTTCTGATCGCGAACAGACGTCGTTATAGTCGCTTTAGAGCTGGCTGGTGGTTCAGGTCAAAATGTTTTTCTACATGTTGATGCCAGAATAGGGAGTAAAAAGGAAGTGTTGAAAGTGGATTTGAAAGGAAGTCGAACTGAAAAGAATCTATTAGCAGCTTTTGCAGGCGAATCACAAGCCCGAACGAGATACACGTTCTTTGCTAGTGTAGCCAAGAAGGAAGGCTATGAACAGATATCTGGCATTTTTGAGGAAACTTCAGGCAACGAGAAGGAACATGGTGAACTGTTCTTCAAACATCTCAAAGGCGGAATGGCTGAGATAACCGCTTCCTACCCAGCGGGCATTATCGGATCAACTGCTCAAAACCTGAAAGCAGCCGCTGAAGGAGAGAAACTTGAATGGGGAACACTTTATCCCAACTTTGCAGCAGTAGCTGAAGAAGAAGGCTTCAAAGATGTTGCGCAGACTTTTAGAATGGTCGCAAAAGTGGAAGCGTATCATGAGCGACGCTACTTGAAACTGTTGACGAACATGGAACAGGGCAAAGTGTTCAAGAAAGACTCAACCATCAAATGGAAATGCCGAAACTGCGGGTACGTCTTCGAAGGAAGTGAGGCTCCTGAGAAATGCCCTGTCTGCTCTCACCTCAGAGCCTATTTTGAAGTCTGGTGCGAAAACTACTAACACCCTTTTCTTTTCTTTGACGTCAGAATAAGACTATCGTCGCTTAAGGCTTTAATTTGATCGAGCCTTTCTTAAACAGTAGACCTTGTCACTATTGCAGTGGTGCAGAATGACTGATAGAATTGAGATTATACTGCTTGGAACTGGTGGGGGAAGATTTGTCACGATCACTCAGAAGAGGCGCACTGCTGGTCTCCGCATACTTGGTGAAGGTGTGAATGCGCATTTGGACCCTGGACCTGGAGCTCTGGTTTATTCGATTAGAGAGGGTTTGAACCCGCAGAGGCTGAATGCGATACTGGTTTCGCATTGTCACCCAGATCATTATACTGATGCTGAGGTTCTGATTGAGGCGATGACGAAGGGCATGACACGAAAAAGTGGGATTTTGGCTGCTGCAGCGAGCGTGTTAAACGGGAGCAAGGTGTGCGAAGCCTCAGTGTCGAAGTACCATCAGCAGATGGTTGAACAGAAAATCGAAGCTAGACCAGGCACAAGATTTCAGATAGGAAAGGTTAGTGTCTTGGTGACTGAGGCTCGACACACGGACCCTGATGCCGTAGGTTTCAGGTTTCACATCGACGATTTTGGCGATTTTGCCTACACGAGTGACACAGAGTATTTTGATGGCGTGAGCAAAAACTACCAAGGCGTTAGGCTGCTAATTCTATGTGTTATGAGACCGTATGGAAAACCTTGGAAAGGTCACATGACCACAAACGATGCCCTGAGAATAGTTGAAGAAACCCATCCTGAACGGGCGATTCTGACGCACCTGGGCATGCAGATGCTTTTCCAAAACCCATCTGAACAAGCAAGGCTTATCGAAGAGAAGACTGGAGTTCCGACGGTTGCAGCTGTCGATGGGATGAGAATCAATCTTGGAGAGACTATAGGCATACAGACTGGCAAGCAGAGAAGTCAGCAGGATTTGGGCGAGTTTTTCTGAAGGATTTTTAACCGCAACATATGCATACTATCTGGTAAGAGCGTGAAGAATCATGCGCGTTGTGCTGAGAATCGGTGGTTCAGTTGTTGCGTCGCCGATTAATCCTAGTCTCTTATGTGAATATGCTGATTTGCTGAAGGACTTGAAACGGCAGGGACATGACATCGCAGTCGTTGTCGGTGGTGGAACTTTGGCGAGAGAGTTCATTGAGGCTGCTAAGGAGATGGGGTTGCCTGAAGATGCCCAAGACGAAGTTGCGATCTCAATTTCGAGAGTTTTCGCCCAGCTTCTTCTCACGAAACTTGGCAAATCAGGCTGCATCAATGTTCCGTTGACGATTGAGCAAGCCGCGAACCGTCTGCGAGAGGGAAAAATCGTGGTGATGGGCGGTTTGAAACCTGGCATGACTACCGATACTGTTGCTGCTCTGCTCGCGGAAAATCTAGTCGCAGATTTGTTGGTGAAAGGGACGGACCAGGAGGGCGTATACGACAAGGATCCTCGAACGCATGCAAATGCCGTGAAGATTGATCATTTGAGCTTTAAGGACTTGTCAGGCGTGTTTGTTCAGGACAAGCATAAGGCAGGTATACATCAGATTATTGATCCTGAAGCGGTTAAGGTGTTGAGGCGAAAGCATGTGAAAGTTGTGGTTGTGAATGGGTTCAAGCCTAGAAATGTTTTGATGGCTGTTGAGGGCAAGAGTGTAGGAACGTTAATTGAGTAGTTGTGTTAGGCTTTTTGTAGGGCGTAAAGCTTAAATATCACTGTTGATATCGGTAGCGATATCAATTACGATATCGATGGTGATAAGAGTGTTTGAGCATAGAAGGCATATGATGAGGCACACAGCTATGGTGCCGAAAGGTTTCATACGCTATCAAGTCCTCGAGTCCCTTGACGAAAAGCCCATGTCAGGCTCCGAAATAATAGATGAAATCGAAAAAAGAACAAGCGGTGGATGGAAGCCAAGCCCAGGCTCAATCTATCCGCTTCTGGCTTGGTTACAGGATAACGGTCACATCAAGGAGTTGCCAACCGAACAGAGCGGAATGAAACGATATGAATTAACCGGGAGTGGTAAGGCTTTGCTTGAGGAGCAGCGCAAGATAATCGCTGGTCAAAGGAAAAAGATGGAGGCATATGTGAGAAGCCATAAGAGGTTCAGGCAGGAAGGTTTTCCCAGTCCACCTTTCATGTTCGCAATGCTAACTGGCTTGCCTGAGGAAAAGATCGTTGAAGCAAGGAAGACAATGCGGAAACTTGCGGCTGTCTTTTTTGAATTGGGACGAAACATTGAAGAGCATGCATCTGAAGAAGCTTTCGACGAGGCCCTCAAGCTTTTAAATAACACTGCAGAAAAGCTTGAGGAAATAAACAAGAGATTGAAAGGTGCTGAAAAATGAGTGAGGAAATTATTAAGGCCGAAGGGTTAACCAAGGTTTTCAACAAGCACTTGGTCGCAGTGGATCACGTAAACTTTGCGATTAAAAGAGGAGAGATTTTTGGTTTCTTGGGACCAAATGGTGCTGGTAAGACTACTACGATAAACATGCTGATAACGTTGTTGAAGCCTACGGAGGGCACAGCCTCTGTTTTGGGCTTTGACATTGCAAAGCAGCATGATAATGTTAGGCATGTGATCGGTGTTGTGCCACAAGAGTATACGGCTGACGAAGACCTGACAGGTTTGGAGAATATTCTGTTGTGTGCTGATTTGTACGGAATTCCGCGCAAAACTGCTAAAGAGCGTGCGGAAGAATTGCTTAAGCTCGTTGAATTAACTGATTTTAAGGACAAGAAGGTTCAAACTTATTCTGGTGGAATGCGGCGTAGGCTTGAGCTTGCATGCGGATTGATAAATAGACCGATCATTCTTTTCCTTGACGAGCCAACGTTAGGTTTAGACGTTCAAACTAGAACCGCAACGTGGAACTACATTAAGAAGCTGAAGAAAGAGTTTGGTATGACGCTTTTCATGACGACGCATTACTTGGAAGAAGCAGATTCACTCTGCGACCGCATTGCAATAATCGATCATGGAAAAATAATTGTAGTCGGCACGCCTGAAGATTTGAAGCATAGCTTAGGCGGCGATGTTATAACTTTGAGCATTAAAGATGATCCAGATGTGACTGATGTCATTCGTTCTGTTGGGAACGTGAAAGATGTAAAGAGGGAAGATGGCTCATACCGAATCAAGGCTGAGTTGGGTGAGGTAACAGCACCCTTCGTGATTGAAGCCTTACGAAAAAAAGGATACGTTGTAACTAAACTTATGCTTACAGAGCCTACGTTGAATGAAGTTTACCTAGAATACACAGGTAGATCGTTACGTGATACGGAAGAATCTGCAGAAGCATTTAGAGCGCAGAGGATGACGATGAGGAGGGCGAGAACATGAGCACATCAAATGAGCATAATGCAAGCAAGTTTCATGGAATCTGGGCTTTGACTAAGCGAGAACTGAAAAAATGGCTAAAGGAACCTCTGATTCTTCTTATGGCTGTACTTCAGCCAGTAATATGGATGGGATTGTTCGGAAAAGCAATGAACCTGGGCAACATGTTCTCTAGTAGCAACCTGAATATACCAAGCGTTCTTCCTATTCCTGGCAGCGCGGTCGTTCCTCCGCAATCTGGAAGCATATATATTTCTGGCACAGCGCTTTCGCAGATGTTCGGCAACCTTGGTCCATCTATAATGCATAATATCTTCGGTGTTTCGGATTACTTCAGCTACATGTCTGTTGGAATGATATCTTTCATCGTGATGTTTACGACAATGTTCAGCGGCATGTCCATAGTCTGGGACAGACGATTAGGGTTCCTGAACAAAGTGCTCAGCACTCCAGTGTCGAGAGGAGCAGTAATACTTTCGAAGGTTTTCAATGCATCTTTAAGGGCGATGTTCCAAGCCACAATAATCCTCGTGCTTGCCGTAATATTCGGTTTACAAGTCAGCTCGACCTTTAGCCCTATCAACATATTAGGGTTGTATGCTGCCATATTCCTTCTCTGTGTAGGGCTTTCGTCAGTGTTTCTGGCGCTTGCTTTGAGGTCGACCAAATGGGAAACACAGATGGCAATCGTGAACTTGCTTAACCTGCCTTTGATGTTCGCAAGCAACACATTCTTCCCGATATCTCAGATGCCAGAATGGATACAAGCAATAGCTCGTGTGAATCCTGTGAGCTATTTGACCGATGCAGTGAGGCAACTAACCGTGTATCAGCTGGATTCCACAGCGTTGATGTTTGACTTTGCTTTCCTCGGCGTCTTTGCACTAATCTTCTCCGCCATAGGCATAGCGCTTTCATGGAGATACCTTACGAAGTAACAACCTCAGCAAGAACGTCGGGGAAGATTGTCATGGCAACGATTGTTGAAGCTGTGAATCTAAAGAAGACTTACATGCTTGGCAAAGTTCCTGTAAACGCTCTGCGAGGCGTGAATCTGAAGGTTGAGAATGGCGATTTCCTCTCCATTCTCGGTCCATCTGGAAGCGGCAAGTCAACTTTGCTGAATCTCATTGGGGCTTTGGACAAACCCACTGAAGGCAAATTGCTAGTTGACGATGTTGACATTTCATCGCTCAATGACAATCAATTAGCAGATCTTAGGCGCCGAGTGGGCTTTGTGTTTCAGTTCTTCAACCTCATCCCTCGGTTCACAGCGAAAGAAAACGTTGAATTGTCAATGTCAATAGCCGGCATGAGTAGGGCTGAGAGAAGAAAGCATTCAGAAGATCTGCTTGAGACAGTGGGATTGAAGGATCGGATGAATCACAAACCAGCCGAACTGAGCGGCGGTGAACAGCAGCGAGTAGCGATTGCCAGAGCTTTGGCAAACAACCCTAGATTCCTATTGATGGATGAACCAACGGGAAACATAGATTCCAAGACCGCCAACGAAATAATGACGCTGATCAAAAAGCTCAATGGGGAAAAGGGAGTCACGATAATAATGGTCACTCATGACCTGCGTCTGGCTTGTGAGACCAAACGCACCGTTCAGATGTTTGATGGTGTGATAACGAAGGAGATTGTGAATTGACATGAAAACAAGAGATGTTTTCTCCTATTCTTTCAGCGCCATAAGATTGCGGAAACTCCGAGCAGGCTTAACGACGCTAGGAGTGGTTATTGGTATTGCAGCCATTGTCGCCTTACTTTCAATCACTCAGGGTCTGCAGGCTACTATCACGAAGCAGCTTCAAACGGGTCTTGCCACAGACACTTTAATCGTTACCACAGGAAGAGGCTTCGGTTTAGGTCAAGGAGGAGCAAGCAGTGCTGATTCTGGCTTCAATCTGCTCGTTGCTAACACGACAACGATCAACAGCTTAGACAATGTTGAGACGTCAATTGCGGTAATTCAGAGAGCAGGACGCATTCAATTCAGTGCAGGCATTCGAAACGTCACAATAGTAGGTGTTGATTTCGCTGAGTACGCAAGCATTTACAGCAGCACTTTTGTTGCTGAAAGCGGAGACATACCTGTAAATCCGCCTGACGAAGCGGTCGTAGTTGGAAAAAGGGTAAGTGACCCTTGGCAAAACACCACTATACTCTGTAGCTTTAATGACACTGCTGAAATAGTCTGGGTCAACGCAACCGTACTTCCGCCGATCAATGAGCATTACACCGCGAATGTGACGGCTGTTCTCAAGGAAATCGGAGGCTTTGGATTTGGAGGACCATCAGACTCCAACGTTTACATACCAATTTCGCAGGCTGAAAGCTTCTTTGGAACAGATGAATGTGATGCGATTATCGTGAAGCTGACGAACTCTGATCAAACAACGATCGATAATACTACCAAGGCCATAAAGAGCGTTTTCAGCAATGAGGTCTCAGTAACTTCTTCAACAGCCGTGCTGAGCATTCTTTCAAACGTCTTTTCAATCATACAGCTTTTCCTCGGTGGAATCGCCGCCATCTCGCTTCTCGTCGCTGGCATAGGGATAATGAACATCATGATAGTGTCCTTGATGGAGCGCACGAGAGAGATAGGGATACTGAAAGCCTTAGGCATGAAAAGTCGAACGGTACTCCTTGCCTTTCTGTACGAATCCGTCATAGTCGGTTTGATTGGTGCAATTGTTGGCATAGCCTTAGGCTGGGCATTAGCAAACATAGTAGCCATAGCTTTTCGAGGAGGAGGCGGTTTATTCACGGGAAACCAAGCGGCGACAACTGGCACAATTACTATAACTCCTGTCTTAACCCCAATCGTGTTTCTAGGCGCTCTCGCTTTCGGGGTGGGAGTTAGCGTGGTGTTTGCGCTTTATCCGGCTTGGCGGGCTTCAAGACTTAAACCCGTAGAAGCCTTAAGATACGAATAGATTCATATTCGTTAGGTGCTCACGGTTTGAAGAGGCTTTATCCCAGTCAACCCATGGTGGGAGTTGGCGCTCTCATAGTCTGTGACGGTAAGATTCTGCTTGAAAAAAGGAAAAATGACCCTGGCAAGGGAAAATGGAGCATTCCAGGCGGACTAGTAGAACTAGGAGAGAACATTGAACAGACAGTAATCAGAGAGGTCAAAGAGGAAACTGGCTTAGACGTTGAGAAACCTGAACACATTGACGTAGTAGACAACGTAGTGCTCGATGAGGACAGCAAAGTACGCTATCATTTTGTGATTGTGGACTATTTTGTGAAGCTCAAAGGCGGAAGGCTAAAAGCCGCAAGTGACGCTGAAGAACTAAGATGGGTTCCGCTCGACGAACTCGAAACATACAATTTGACAAAGACTATCAGAGCTTTCTTCCAACGAAACAAGGAGAAACTGGCAACGTTCAATTCATGTCTTTGAAGAAGAGCCGCGTTTCTCCCATGGTTTTAACATCCAAAGCCTTCACTTTAACAACAATAGGAAAGTCTCTAACCGCTTTCCCAAGAGAAAGACAATAGTGAGGAGGCAAATCCCGCGCAATCAACTTGACAGTTTCGGCATCAACGCGCGCAGCGCGTGAAACCACGTCCAAGTCGTGTTCGTTTGTGAAATTGAAAAGAAATATGTTGTCAGCTTGACGGTAAATATTATCTTTAACCGTGTCAGGCTGGTTTGTTATGAATGTCGTGAAGATTCCGAAGTGTCTCATGCGCGTGACGATGTCGTCCCAATAGGTTTCGCGCAGATACAAATGTGCTTCTTCAGCGAACAGAAAAGCAGCCTTCAACTTCCAACTTGTCAGCAGCTCAATGAGTTTTCCTAGCACGTATTCGACGACTATTTGTCTATCTATCGCTGAAGTGTTTCGAAGGTTGACCACGATTGCTCCGCCCTGCTCTTTAGTCTTGAAGAAGCAGTCTTCCAGTGTTGTGGCTTCGGCAACATTGTCAGTGAAGAAACCAGAATTGACTAAGGCGTGAAAGCGTGAGGACAGTGCATCGCGGACGTGCTGGTTGCAGTTCCAGTTTCGTATCGTTTCGCCAAGCTCATGCAGTGTTAGCGCATCTCTCTCTTTCAGTGTCTGCCATATGCGTCTAAACTCTCGAGCTGAGGTGCCTGGCAAGTGGAGTGCATGAATGAGGATGCCCAATAAAACGTGGAGGTTTAGCTGTTTTAAAGCTACTTTGAAGTTTTGTGATGGCGTCAGCACGTGAACCTTGTCGTAGTGAGCGTTTCTTTTGCCATCTGAAGCCGTTCCCAAACTCAAGTATTCGCCGTTCAAATCAAAAACAACGACCGTTGCCTTGTATCCTGTCAGGCTCAGCATCAGGAGTTTGGCTAAGTGAGATTTGCCTGTTCCTTTCTTACCGCTTATGATGTTCAATCCGCCATCCAATGATGAGGCGTCGATAGTTAGGAGTGAGGAATCTTTTGTGCTGCCGAGTATTATTGGGAGTTTTCCATCTATCTTTGCAAGCTTGAGCAATGAAGGTAACGCGAGGCGTTTTATCGTTGATTGTGAGCGTGAGGGCAGCCATGAGCTGCTTGGACTTAGGGTTTCGTTTTGCACTGTGGCACGGATTTTGCACACCAATATACTTGCATCTTGAATGTACGTAATGTGCGGCGCGATTTCCAACGGGTCGAAGTCTTCGCCCTGTATCAGTTCTCCGCCATCAGGCAACGTGCGCAGTAATTCTTCAAGTACTCCTGGGATGCTTGCGAATTGCACGTCAATGACTTGCACAATTAGAGCTTTGCTTGCTTCAGCATCTTCTACTAGGAGGTAGTCGCCTTTTTCTGCGCTTTCGTTTGGGAAGCTGAGGATTTGGAGGATGTTGCCTTCCTTCTTGTAGAGTTTCATGAGTGGTATTCTCCTTTGCCGAATGGACCGAAGAGAAGGCTGTGCATGTCGGGTCTGTTAACGATTTTAAGCCCGTACTGGCGTGTGGCGAAATGCTGCATGGCGACGACCTCGTTTGCAGTAAAAGTGCAGAAAATATGTGCAAGACGGAGAGTTTCAGGATAGCTTAAGGAGAGCAGGTCGTTGCCGAGTAGTTTCTCAACTGACTGTATTTTCTGTTCGTTGGGCACTTCTCTGTCTATGTCTAGTCTGAAAGCACAGTTTCCATGTGCCAATTTAGCCACATAAACGTCTCCTAGCACCGTAATTGGCGGTTTGGGTCTCAAACCGTCTATTTCTAGCAGGTAGGGCGGGTTGTTTCTGACTGGCAGGTCGGTAATGATGTGTCCGTTAAATCGTAGGTTGGTCATTTTCGAGAATGCTAGGACAATGTTGTATCTTTTTCTTGCATCGGCGAGGATTTGTTTCATGAGCGGTATAGATGTGTCTGGCGTTCCCGCTGTCAGTGAGCCGTCGAAGAGGATTATGCTGTTGCTTAGAGTTTTGGCGGTGATTGATTGGAGCCATCTTTCGAGCAGGTTTGCTATGCGGGTGGGCATTTGTTGTAGGCTTGGGAGGCTGTAGTGGTTTAGGCTGAGTGACGTGTCGAAGTAGGCTTTTTGGAGCATGTTGTAGACTTCATGTTTGTTTTCTTCGGTTATGTGGAATATGAATGGTCCAAGTCTGGTGTATCTGTAGTGTTTGGTGTGTTTTAGGACGTTTGCGCCTCTGACGGCTATGAGGGTTCCTGTGGTTGTTTCGCCGATTTTGATTACTGAAGTGTCTATGGCTGCTATGGTGGTTTCTTGGTGGATTGGCTTCAGTGTTTTTGGTGGGAGTTTGAACCTGATGGTTTGCGGGTTGATTTCCATGCTGGTGGCTTGTTGAAGGTCTTGTTGAATTAGTTGAAAGGGCTGGTTTTGCACGTGTTTGAGTGAGTGTAGGCTGAGTTCTGTGAAGCGTTGGGGAAGCATTGTGTCCATAGTGGGGTGTGGAAAGTTATATTTGGGTGTTGTTGGCGTATAGTGTAGTTGTTGAATCAATTGAATTCACCAATAAGCATTATATGCGATGTTGGTGAGTATTTAAGTGTTGCGCATGTGCATGTTGCGCAATACAATAAACAATAAGGTATCAAACATGACCCAACAACCACAAGCATCAGACACAACCAAACAATCAATAAAAGTCAAGATGAAAGTGGGCAACGTAGAATTCGAAATCGAAGGCACCGTAGACCAAGCTAACGAAGCGATTGGCAAGTTTCTGACAACAGTCACGGACAAGCTGAAGGAGTCGCCGCTGATGTCGGAACGTGAAGCAGCGCCGCCGCGGGCTGAAACCTGCAAAGTCATCATTCAGCGGTTGTGGGAGGAAGGCTGGTTTTCCACGGCGCGTGGATTGGGTGAAGTGCATGGTGAGATGGCTAGGCTGGGTTTTCATTATGATCGTACGGCGGTTGCGCATGCGCTTATTGATTTGGTGAAGGATGGGTTTTTGACGCGGGAGGGGAAGCCGCGGAGGTATCAGTATGCTCAGAAGAGGCCGCCGCCGTGAGCATTAAGGCTGTGACTTTTGATCTTTGGGAGACTCTGCTTTTCGAGAGAGACGGCGACAGCAACCGCAGAAGTCAAGCTCGTTATGCACATGTGGCTGAGGCTTTCAACAAGTTTGGGATTCAAGTTTCCCGTGAACAGGTGCAATCGGCTATGAAGCAAGTGATTAATTCGCTCCTGAAAATCTGGGACAGAAACGAGGATGTTACGCATGTGGAGCAGCTCGAAGCTCTTGTCAGGTTTGTTACCAATGGCTCAGTTGAGTTCAGGAGGGAGTGGGTTGAAGCGTTGAGTGAGGCTTACGTCTCACCATTCTTCGAGATTCCTCCATATCTTAATCCAGATGCCCGAAGTGCGCTGGAATATCTTGTCGAAAGTGGAAAAGGTATTGGTTTGATATGTAATACGGGTTTGACGCCTGGTTTCGCTTTGCGAAGGTTTCTGGATTCTGAGGGAGTTTTGGGGTGTTTTGATTTTCTGGCTTTTTCTGATGAGATAGGCTTTCGAAAGCCTGATTACAGAATTTTTCATCTTGTGGCTCGGAAGCTGAAGACTGATCCAAACAGCGTCATTCATGTGGGCGATAATTTGAGGATTGACGTTTGGGGTGCCAAGAGTGCAGGGTTCAGAGCGATATGCTTTGCGTGTGATGAGGGGCGGGACAAGATAGCAGAGGCAGACCCGAACTCGCTCGTAGCTAGATCAAGAAGCCTCGGTACACTTGAGAAGGATCAGATAAAGCCAGATAAGACTATTTCATCGCTTGGTGAGGTCAAGGAAGCCGTTGAATGGCTTGAAGAAGAGATGTGAATGTAACAGGCTTTTGCAGAAGCGAGTTGAAGTGAGAGCGACCAGAGGTTAAGTACCACTTGACCTTAAGCATGTTGAGGTTTTGAGCATGTTCGATGAGCGGCTTGCGGGTGTTTGCGGCATTTACTGCGGAGCATGCATGATATATCGAGCGTACAAGGATCAAGATCAAGCATTGATTCAGTATCTCGGGGGTCTTGGCGTTCCGAAGGAAGCAATCTGCTGCGAAGGCTGCACTTCAGGTATCGTTCCTCAGCAGTGTGCGAAATGTGGTTTCAGGGACTGCGCCGCACAGAAGGGTCTAGCCTTCTGTTCCGAATGTAAGGATTTGCCGTGCAAATCGTTTATAGAATTGAGTGAAGAGCGAGCAAGAAAGGATAATCTGCCTCATCTTAAACTGTGCCCGGGCAACCTTGATGTTTTGAAGCGGGTTGGGGTTCAGGAATGGCTTAAGCAGCAGGACAAGCGTTGGTCTTGCGAATCGTGCGGCAGAAGGCTTCACTGGTACACTGAAAAATGTCCGAGCTGTGGCGCAAAATTCCATAATGCTGTCGAAGAAGCTAATGATCTGAAAGGAACTCCGCACTAGTGCTTCTGGTTCTCGTGGGGTCTGATGTGAGGAGATAGAAGATGAAGGCTGCGGCAATGCCTGTTGCCCCTAAAGCGGTTCCTAGACCTTGGTAGCCATACCATATGAGGGTGATTCCTCCGATTGCTGCGCCTGCGGAGTAGCCTATATTTACGAATGCTGTGTCGATGGACATCATTGTGCCTCGGCATTCTGGTACTTGTTCAAGTGCTAAACCGTTTGCTGCTGCGGTGACCATGCCGAAGAACCATGCTGCTATGAAGTTTAATAGAACGGAAAGCCAGATGTTTGTTGCGTAAACGAAGGATACCGTGAATATGCCTGCTATGAGGGCGGTTAGGGCTGCTGAGGTTTTGCGTCCGATTCTGTTCACGAGTGTGCTGCTGGTTAGGCTGCCGAGAGTGTAGAATGAGGCTGCTGACAGGAGGATTATTGATGCAAGGTCGGTTGATGCTTCAAATCGTTGCATGAAGAAGGCTGAACCGTAAAAGAGGATTGCGGCGAACGAGGCGGTGCGGAGTATGTCTCCTGCTAGGCAGGCTAAGGCAGATTTGCAGGATAGGACTTTCTTGAAGCTTTCCAGATAGTTTCTCTTTGTTGCTTCCTGTTTCTGGTGGGTTGAAGCGGATGGGATGCCTGCAACTGCAAGCACGATTCCCATGAGAGAGATGGGTATTATGAACCAGAGCAGCGTAAGCCGCCAGCCTCCATAGCCAGCTAGCACGCCGAGTAGTGGAGGACTAATGACGTATGGCAGTGCTCCTGCACCGACAATCCATGCGATTGCTTTTGCCCTTTTTTCTAGTGGATAGAGTTCGCCGATTAGTGCACTGGTCATTGGGGTGACCATTGCTAATCCTATGCCGCTTATGGAGTAAGACAGAAGCATCAGGTTGAAATCTGCGGACAGGAAACATCCTGCTGATGAGATGCCGAAGAACACTAATCCTACCACGAGTAGGGATTTGTGTTTGAAACGGACACTTAGCAGACCCATGAGGAGTGCGATGGCAACTGCTGTGGCTGAGGAGAAGGTGCTGATTTGCCCCATGATTCCAACTTCGACGCTGAAATCCTTAGCCATAGGATACAGAAACAATCCAACTAAGACTGCGAGCGGACCCGTGGAAAAAGTGCAAAACACCAACGTTGGAAGAAACATTCTGGTGCAAGAACTCTTATCTTCTGAAGTTGGATGATCCACCCTAATCACCAATCACTCTTTCCTCCTATCTATCAGAAGTGACCTAATTAATCTTCAACGGGGATGTTAAATTGCTAACACATATTGTGTTAGACGTTCAACTAGAAGGAGATTGTCAAAAAAAGAGAGGATGTGGTGGTTTCATTTTATAATAGCGAAATTATCGAGAGAAGTGCTCCTCCTAGAATGAGGATTTTTCCCCATGTCCTCACCGCTTTAGCTGAAGTTGGAGCTGTTCCCAAACGCCCGATAAAAACTGTATCATCATCTTTTTTGCCCCACGCTTGAAAAAAAGTTATCACTCCACAACCAATTATGAATAAGCCAAATTCCAATCCATAAAGGTTCATCGCTTACCCCGACAACCGAACTAGTTACTATGAGAAAAAGTAATTAGCAAAGAACTGATAATAAGGCTTGAGGGAAATTCAAGAGGCGAAAGAACTATGGACATATCATTGATCATTGGGTTGGTTATTTTGTTAATCGCAGTCATTGTGATGCTGGTTGTTGGTGGTCTGTTCGTTGTAAAACAATGGGAAAGAACTGCAGTGCTCAGATTCGGTCAGATAATCAGGCTAGCTGAGCCAGGATTGAACTTTAGAATACCTATCATTGAGTCTATTTATCCTGTGGACATGCGCATGCAGCCGCTTAGATTGGACAAGCAGTTCACAATCACTAAGGACAATATTTCGGTTGGTATAGATGCTGTCGTGTTTATGAAAGTTGAAGACCCACAGAAGACCATAGTTGCAATTGAAGATTACAAGGATGGCGTTGTGAAATACACTCAAACGTCATTACGTGACATTATAGGGAAATACAAACTTAATGAACTCTTGGAAAATCGGGAAGAAGTGGCATCAGCCTTAGAAAAGAAGGTTGACGAATTGTCTAAGAGTTGGGGGGTAGACATAACTAAAGCTGAAATACAGGACATAGCCTTGCCCGAAGACATGAAGAGGGCCTTTGCTGTTCAGGCTGAGGCTGAAAGAGAGGCTCAAGCTGTTCAAATAAAGGCTGAAGCCGAACTTAAGGCATCTGAGAAGCTGAAGCAAGCCGCCGAAAACATGAAAGATCCGAATGCTATGCAATTAAGGATCTTGGCAACTGTAAGTGAAGCAAGCAAAGAAGCTGCGAACACTATTATTATGGCATTGCCTCTTGAGACTTTGAAATACGCAAGAATTGGGGACCTCGGTGCATTAGCTTCTATAAATAGTTCAGCTGCAAGGAGCCGTGCTGAGGAAAAAAAGAGAAAGGAAGAAGCAACGCAATCTGAAAAAGAGAAAGCCTTAGAAGGCGACTAACAAGCTACCACAGCTAACCAGAAATCCCCAAAACTAGTCAATCGTCTTTTACCCCATATGCTCATAGTTCCTGTGGGTCGGTGGTGGTTGGAGCAAAGTTTTATCCCAAACCCTTCAATGACGACCGTGTAACGCCAATCATTATAAAGCGACGATTCCCTTAGAATGGCTCAACAGAATCGCTTTGTGGCTGGATTGAGAATGGCATCTAAAGTGAAGGGCAAGACTGGTGAAAGGCTTGGATCTAAAGCCGTCAAGTTAGCTGATCTGTCGGATTACCAGAATGGCTCTATTGTTAGTCGAACTATTATCGATAAGAAAGCGGGCACGGTGACTTTTTTTGCGTTTGATGAAGGACAAGGACTTAGTGAACATGTGGCACCGTATGATGCTTTGGTGTGTATACTTGATGGTGAAGCAGATGTCGTCATCTCTGGAAAGACAAATCGCGTGATGGAAGGCGAAATGATACTTATTCCAGCTAACAAGGCACATGTGCTTAAGGCAACTCGACGATTCAAAATGTTGCTAATAATGATAAGAGCGTAAAACTCAATCTTCTCAGTTTGTGCCGGTTGGTGGATGAAACTTTACTTAACCTCCCACCACCAATACTGCGATGAGGAGACTGTGCGGAAAAGTTATAGCTGAACCAAAAATACTAACAGACAGAAATTGGAAATTGGCTCTGTGAGGGTAGGAGAAAATGAAGTCTGAAAGAGCAGATGCTTCGGTTCCCTATGAAATCGTCAAGGGTGTCGTTGAATTTCACGGTCATTTGGGTCCTTTCTTAGTTTTGGGCTTGAAAGCAGGTCTGCTGGCTAATTCATTGTTCGGAAAGGATTGCTTCAAAACAAAAGCCATCGTCATGACAGAGCCTTCGCCTCCCAATTCATGTTTTGTTGATGGTGTACAGTTTGTGACTGGATGTACGATGGGAAAGTGCAACATAGAACTTAAGAAAGGAAGAGGAGTTTCGGTGCTCTTTTCAAAGGAAAACAAGAAACTGAGATTGAGGTTGAAGAAAGAGGTGTTGAACTATATCAGAAGCATTTCATCTGAGAAAGCATCTGAAGAAGCCTCTCTATGTCTTTTGAACAGGTCAACAAATGAATTGTTTGAGGTAGAAAGGTAGAAAGTATCAGTTGGGTTTTGGGGTAAAGTTTTACCCAACCAAACCAAACCCAAACAACATCATTTCGGATGCGGAATTTCGGAGTACTAATCTTAGCGTGTGCTGACAATCTCAAAAGTGCAGGAAATACCTGCGAGAAAGGTTTATGACTTAATATAGAGAAGTAGAAATTGAGGTAAGGACAATTCGATATTTCCGTGTCGGTTACATTCTGATTTTGTTAACGCCAGCATTGTCCAGCGTTGTTCTTGCTTTGGGAGTGCTCGCGTTGGCTGGAATTCAAGATTATCTCCTGCCCATTATGGTGCGCACGGCGTGGAACTCATCGATAGTAATACTCTTGATAATCGGGATAGCCCTGTACATGTATGGATACCTTAGGCGACAAGCGACAGATGTCGAAGCAAAAGTGATTTTGCTGTTCAGCTTCTTTCTTGTTCTGTGGGGAGTGTTTACTTACCTTTTTGCATCAGGGTTTTACAGGAACCTAATTGATTGGAGCATGAACCCTGGAGTGAGGGCTCTCACGATCTGGGATTACATGGAATACTGGACGTGGGAGCTGAAAGCAATCTTATGGATAGGCACAGGACTCCTGTTGGCTGTGACTTCACTCGTGAAGATACGCGCCCGCTAATATTTCAAGAAGTCGTATGTTGTGTGTGTGGGGGTAAAGTTTTACCCCAAATACAAATGAGTGTTATTACAGGTCATCGTAAATAGGAAGAAGCTGGTGAGAAACTCGTGAAACTGAGAAACAAAATTCATTCTCTAAAAAAAGAAGTTTCATCCAAGGGGCATCATTTGGGATCGTATCGCAAGATATTTCAGCTCGAGTTGACGAAGATGAAGTTGGGAATGGGAAATGAGAATAGGCTCGATCGTTATCGATTGTAATGACTTCGACAAGATGTTAGCATTCTGGCAGCAGACGCTTCACTACGTCCCAAAAGAACCTGCGAAGAGCGGCTGGGTTATTCTTCGTGACCCCGAAGGAAGAAGTCCGAACATATCTTTGAATCTTGCCCCGAAGAAGCGTGTGGGTAGGAACAGGCTGCACCTCGACCTCTACACGGACAACAGAGAGGGTGAAGTGGAGAGATTGCTTAGAATCGGAGCGACCAAGCATCGTCAGAGGTACGCGCCTGAAGACGACTTTCGTGTGCTGGAGGATCCTGATGGCAACCTTTTCTGCGTGGTTCAAAAGGAAGCCTCGAGACCGAGTGAGCGAACCTGAGAACCTTGATAGCTGCAGGGAGTTATTATGGAATCTAAGAAAGGATTCAAAACCATAGATGAATACATCACTACTTTTCCTAAGAATGTGCAAAGTATTCTGCAAGAACTGAGGCAAGTCATTAGAGATTGTGCACCTGAAGCTGAAGAGGCGATTAGCTATCAAATTCCTACTTTCAAGTTGAATGGCAACTTGGTGCATTTCGCTGCCTTCAAGAATCATATTGGATTTTATCCCACTTCATCAGGTATTACTCGATTCAAAAGGGAATTGGCTCATTATGAAGTGTCAAAGGGTACTGTTAGGTTTCCCATAGACGAGCCGATTCCATTTGACCTAGTAAGGAAGATTGTGAAGTATAGAGTAAAAGAGAATTTAGACAAAAGGTGACAAACGGAACACAATGGATTCCTAAACCAATTAAGAAATGAAGTAGGCTGGGGTAAAGTTTCATCGTTTTTCTTGTTATCCTATTATAAGGCTCAAGCATAGGAGAGAAGAATAGTCTTAAATCTTGAGCAAAACTAGAACTGAATACCATGAACCCCTCGGAAAACGCAAGGAAGACTGTTCAAAAGGCTTCTCGTTCCTATTATGCTCATTTAGGCTATTACGAAGAACGCACACGTAGCGCTGAAACAACAAAACGTGAGCTCGACTTCCTTGAATTTGCGTTTCGAACCCATGCGGCTCACAAAGTTAGAGACGTACTTGACGTTGCATGTGGAAGTGGCAGACACGTACTGGGTCTAGCGCACCGTGGCTACAAATGTACGGGGCAGGACTTCACCTTTGAGCAAGTTAAGATGGCGGCATCCAGAGCCAAAGGTGAGGGAGTTTCCTTGAAACTTCTGCAGGGTGATTCCACGAGACTGAAGTTTGAGAGCGAGTTTGACGCGGTGCTTGCGCTATACATACTCTTTCTCTTGCCAGATGATGAGAGCGTGCTCGCATGCCTACGGCAGATTCATCGAGCGCTAAAGCCAGGAGGAATTATGATCTGTAACATTGCGAACCCATTCTATGAGGGTGAGAATTGGTTTTCTCTGAAATCAATTCAACATGGGCACTATTTCACTGAAACCCTTGTTCCAGACATGCGATACATAAGCATTGATCGAGTTCAAGACTTTGATCCAGTTCATGGTGTAGCTTGGTGGCAAGAGACACATGTAATTGAGGTTCCAGATGGCGTGCACATCTTTAAAGAGCGTGAACGTCTCCGACTCTTCACCTACTGGGAGATGCTGCATTATCTTCAAGCAGCTGGTTTCAAGGAGGTCAAGTGCTACCCCGATTGGGAGACTAAATCGCCCAAGAAACCTAAGGCGGAGTGGTTAGTCTTTGTTTCCAGAAAAGACTGACTCCGCGATAGATTCTTTATGAACTCTAGATGTATGATTTCAACAAAATTTATAGCCAGAAGTTTTGAAAAGAAAAGGGAGGCGAAAATCAATAATGGCAAGCAGTTTGCAGAACGAACCTTTCAAGAACCGCGAACATGTGAAGGCTGAGATCAGAAGATGCGCGTGGGCTGGTAGCGTTTTTACGTACTTTAGCTTTCTATTCGCTGCTTTAGGGGTCATTGGTGACGCCTTGAACACCACTCTTGTCCTGCAACCAATAATTTGGTTACTGCTGGCAATCTTTGCTGGTCTGCATGCCATAGTTCCATTTATGCATCTTGTGGTGGCTAAGCATTTTCTTGGCATAGAAGCTGAAAGCAAAAGAGAACAG